>Ga0180430_10003880_pt1 | contig 12778 bp, 8 predicted proteins | sample SS_ome_9_FD_132999 | JGI IMG/M metagenome (GOLD analysis project Ga0180430, IMG submission 132999) | Hypersaline lake sediment archaeal communities from the Salton Sea, California, USA - SS_1_S_2 metaG | ecosystem: Environmental > Aquatic > Non-marine Saline and Alkaline > Hypersaline > Sediment... | reverse complement strand
TCCCGCGAAAATTCCCTTCCCTCTGCCATATCGATTTTCAGAGTGGAGAAATAGTCGTAATCGACAAACAGGGCCCGGAACAGGGTTTCTTTGCTTAGATCCTGACCTTCCCAGCGAAAACGGCTATTTGAAAAATTAAACCCCCTGGTGGGAAGGTTTCCCGAACGGGTCATGGATTTCACTGCCGGGAAGGATAGCATATCGTCCCGGATTGACTCAAAGTTTCCGTGAAATCCTGCTGACATTCCAAACCAGATTACCCCTTCCTGCTCATATCCCAGGTCCTTATTCAGCATATAGGTAATCTGGGAGGAAATGATCACGGTCACCGTGATCAGTACAATTGAGATCACAAACTGGAAAATCACCAGGGTCCTGCGGAAACTACTTCGTCCCTTTGGCCCTTTGCTGGCGCCACGGAGGGCTGAAATGGGCTTGATGGAAGACAGGTAAAAGGCTGGATAGAGGCCGGAAAGGCTCCCGGTTAAAATCCCGAAAGTCAGGAGGTAGATATAAACCAGGGGATTCGAATAGTCAATATTTATCTCTGTTTCTGTGAACTGATTAAACCCGGGCCGGGCCAGCTCAACAAACATCATGGCTACCAGGATGGATATCAGGGAAATGACAATGGCCTCACCAATGAATTGTCCCACCAGGTTCTTTTTCCTGCTTCCCAGGGTCTTTTTCATACCGATCTCTTTCATCCTTCCCGAGGAACGTGCCGTGGCCAGGTTCATAAAGTTAATGCCTGCGATCACAATCAGGAAAATTCCAATAGACAGAAAGATCCTCAGGTATTTCCCATCGATGGTGTTTGCACCCTCAAAATCGAAACCTGTGGTCAGGTGGATCTCCCCGATGGGTTGCAGGTCCAGTTTTGCAAATTCCTCCAGGGTGGGTTTGGGCTTCAGGAAATCTTCGATTTTCTCTTCTGCCACCACCCTGGATACTCCCTCGGAAAGTGCCACATAAGTATGGTAGCCACTGTTATCCCAATGATCTATTCCATAGTCCTGTGTACCCAAGTACTCAAAAGGAATGATGTAATCGAACCAGTAATGGCTCTGCTTCGGATAGTCCTCAAAAACGGTAGAAACCATAAAATCCCTGTCAGGCGCTACATGCATGGTCTGGCCTATCGGGTCCCTATCTCCGAAGTACTTTCTTGCCAGGCTTTCGGAAATGGCAATCTGGTTTGGCTCCGAAAGGGGCTCATTGCTCAGTTTCTGTGTGACATTTACGGAGAGCATTTCAAAGCAGGAAGGATCGGCATAGGTTCCTCTTTCTGTCACCTGCTCTCCCTCCAGTTCAAAGGGCAGGTTTGATCGCATCAGGCGACAGTAGTCAGCTATCTCCGGCACTTCCTCCTTCAGGCTTGGCCCCAAGGGTCCCTGGGTAATGGTCCAGGTGGTCATGTCTTCAAACTTTATATGCTGGATTACCCGGTATACAGATTGTGTCTGAAACCTGTCAAACTGATGATGGTAATTTACCCAGAGAAGTAGCAGTATGGAACAGGCCATACCCACCGATAGTCCGAATATATTAATAATTGAAATTCCCTTATATTTCCAGATGTTTCTTAGGATAAGCCTTAGACTGACTGCTAGCATAATATAAATATATCAGGTTTTCCCTTATATTTCTAAAAACATGCCATAATATCTACTTCGCTAATTACCTGAGACTTATCTTGATAATTCTGCCCATTCCCAAAATATAACTGTTGCGATAATGCAACAGTTATTGTGCGGTATTGATACAATACTTACCTTTAAGCAAAGCAAAGGCCCATGGATAAGGAACAGGCCAGTATCATGATAGTAGATGATGATCCGGGCATTCTGCACAGTGCCCGGATGTTTCTTAAGCAGCTTTTCAGGGATGTCAGTGTCAGCAGCGATCCCCTGGCGATGATGGAGCGCCTCCGTGAGGGGGATGTAGATGTGGTTTTGCTTGATATGAACTTCAGCCGGGGTGAGATTGACGGGAAAGAAGGCATCGGCCTTTTGCAGCAGATACTGGAGCTTGATCCCGATCTTCCGGTTATTTTCATTACGGCTTTCGGGGAATTTGATCTTGCTGTCAGGGCCATCAAGGCAGGGGCCTATGATTTCCTGGTTAAACCTTGGAAAAACCAGCGTCTGCATGCTTCCATTCTTTCCGCTTTAAAATTCCGAAAATCCCGTAAAACTGCCGCAACCTGCAGGGACAGGGCCCAGATGCTTGGTAAGGACAATGCACAGGACTATACCGCCTTTATAGGCAAGTCCATGGCCATGCAACGTGTGAGCGAACTGATTCGCAGAGTGGGCCCTACCGATGCGGATGTCCTGATCACCGGGGAGAACGGAACAGGAAAGGAAGTAGCAGCCCGGCAGTTATACAGGCAATCTGACAGGGCAGACAGGATCTTTCTGAAGGTGGATATGGGATCACTAAATGAAAATTTATTTGAAAGCGAATTGTTCGGACATGAAAAGGGAGCATTCACAGATGCACTTGAGCAGAAAGCGGGGCGTTTCGAGCTGGCCTCGGGAGGTACCCTCTTTATGGACGAGATTGGCAATCTGGATATGAAACTGCAGACCAGGATTCTGAGCGTATTGCAAAACAGGGAGATTTTCAGGGTAGGAGGATCAAAGGGTATCCCGGTGGATATCCGTCTTATCTGTGCCACCAACCGGGACCTGGCTGCTATGGTTAAGGAAGGCAGTTTCAGGGAGGACCTCTACTACCGGATAAATATGTTTGAGATAGAGATTCCACCGCTGCGGGAGAGACCTGATGACATTCCTCCCCTGGTGGATCATTATCTCGAATTCTTTAAAGCCCGTTACAACAAACCGGGATTGAAATTTTCAGCCTCACTTACAGGGAAAATGAAAAAGTATGGCTGGCCAGGCAATGTAAGGGAGCTGAAGAACTCGGTGGAACGGGCAGTCATCCTGGAAGAAAGTGGACTGATAAGTGCTGAAACCCTTTTCCCGGGGAAGGTTTCGCCATTGCATGCAGATCCGGAAAAAGCATATGACCTGGTTGAAAACGAGAAAAGGCTGATCATGGAGGTGATCCGGAAAAACAGGGGCAATATGACCAGGACCGCTCGTGAACTTGGGATCGAGCGCACAGCCCTTTACAGGCGAATCAGGAAATACGGGTTATAAGCCAGTTTGGATGTTATTGAAAAGATTCTATATCAACCTGATTATCCGTCTTTTGCTGATCCTGGCTAATATGCTGCTGCTGGCCTTTGCCCTCCGGGACCTGATCGACAGGCAAATGCTCTTTACTTTCATCGTATTATCAGGGATCCTGATTCTCCAGGTAGGCCTGCTCTTTTTCTATGTGAAAAAGTCCAACCGGGTGCTCACCCGCCTGGTCCTTTCGCTTTCCAACCAGGATTTCAGTCACTCGCCTGGAAAAACCAGCACACCGCACAGGGAGCTCCGGAGTGCCCTCAATACCATCATTCAACAGTACCAGTCGGTCTATATGGAAAAGGAAAGCCAGTTCTTCCTTATGCATCACCTGGTGCAGGCCATCCCGGCCGGGATCCTGGTAGCTGACCAGGAGGGCACCCTTTTCCATATAAATGCAGCTTTGGAGAGCTTACTGGATCTGTACGGGGCAAGGAGTTTGATGGAGATTCAGAAGCGAGAGCCTGATTTTTATTCGGCGATTGTGGAACCCGGCATCCCAGGCACCTATGCATATAAGCATTCCCAAAGGGGGGAGCAAAAAAAATTATCTGTAACACTCCGGGAGTTTCCCCTGCTGAATAAAATGCACCGGATCATCCTCGTCCAGGATATCAGCCGGGAGGTGGACGCCGGTGAGGTGGATGCCATTCAGCGCCTTTTGAGGATCCTTACCCACGAAATCATGAACTCGCTTACTCCTGTGCATTCCCTGACCGAAACCATTGCCATGTTGATGACCGGGGAAGATGGTGAATCAAAAAACCAGGAAGAGATCACCCGGCTAAATTACTACGACATCCTGGAGTCGGTAAAGGCCATCAAGGAAAGAACAGAGCGCCTGGATGAGTTTTTGAGCAGATTTCGCAGCTTGACGCGCATGCCCGAGAAGCTGGAGCTTAAAGCAGTCAAAGTCAGACATGTAATTGATTCACTTTGCAGTATTATGCAGGCCGAACTTGCGAAAACCGAGCTGGTGCTTGATTTGGAAGGCGAGGACCTGGAAATCATGGCCGATACCGTGCTTCTTGAGCAGGTATTGATTAACCTGGTCACCAATGCTCTTACGGCCATGTCAGAAACTTCTCAGCCCCGCCTGGAATTGAATGTAGATAAGAGCTCTTCCAATGTGAGGATTATGGTCAGAGATAACGGAACAGGCATTCCAAAGGAAAAACTCCAGGATATTTTTATGCCCTTTTATTCCACAAAGGAGAAGGCTTCGGGGATCGGACTGAGCTTTGTCAGGCAGGTTCTGCGCCTGCACCAGGCATCCATCCAGGTACAATCCGAGACAGGCAGGGGCAGTACCTTCATCTTAATTTTCAGAAGGTGTTGAACTGCTGATTCTATGAAATCCCGATTTCTACTTCTTCCCAGTTTTGAGTGGCGACTGATTTTTCCAGGGCCTCAAGGACACGAACACAATTCAATATGCTCTGGTGTGCGCGCGGTTCCTTTCCTGTCCGGAACATTTCTACCATATCGGTATAACAGCGTGCAGGATCACTCTCTTCCACAAAGGATTCGAGTTTACTGAATTCTTCATCTGTTTCCACAAAGGTTTCCCAGCCATAGGCATTCTTAAAAACCAAGGTGACAAATAAGCCATTTTTATAAACCAGGTTGGCACTGCCATTCGTCCCCTCTCTTGTGACCTTCACCTTCAGGATGTCTTCACCGAAGATATACATCAGCGGCTGAACCAGATGTACCCCGTAGAAGAAAATACCTCCGTATTTCGAATCCATGTCAACAGGTCCGGACCTTACCACCTGCCTGATCTCCCCCAGGCTTGATACCTGCTTTTTCATATCAAAGGTGGAGGCGCTGTGGGCAATGGAGCTGTAGGAAGTGACAGGTGTTCCAAGTTCCCGGGCAAGCTTCAGAAACTCTTCGCCCTCAGCCGCCCTGTAGCAGAAGGGCTTGTCAACGAAGGTCGGAATACCCTCTTTGATAAAGGGTGTAGCGGCTTCGAGATGGTACTTTGCATGCCGGTGATCGACAATCAGTGCATCGATCTTTCCAAGCATTTCTCGCGGGTCCTTCACGATATGCGGGATATTCCCTTTTTCTGCTGCATTCCTGGCGAATTCATCCGTTTCGCCCCAGACGTATCTAAGTTCTGCTGCCGGGAATTTTTTGTCAATGTTGAACATTTTTCCAAAGCCGATGGTATGGGAATTTTCCGCGCCGATGATTCCGATCCGCAGGTTTTTCATGTCTTGCTCATGCCCGCTCAGCAGTTGGGGAGCAAAGGCAGATAATGCAGCTCCCGCTCCAAGGGTTTTTATAAATGATCTTCTTGAATTCATTTGATGCGTTTTACACATTTAATACTAGAGTTTCATTTCCCAGCCTTCTTCATAGCTTCGTGACCAGTACTTATTGGCTTCCTCATCACCAAGAATATGACCATTAACAGGATCAATTTCAAGAGAATGACCTGTGCGTTGAGCAATGTTGCCTAGCTGTACAAGCAGGGTACTACGATGTCCGGATTCAATATCGGCATTGAGCTTTCCGCTCCCTTCCCTTATTCCGTCAAAGAAATTATTGATGTGAATGGCATCCAGGTTATTAAAGGGGTTAACCAGGTCTCCCGTATCCAGTTTTTGGTCCGGGCTCACTGCTCTAACAACATTGTTTTGAAGGTCAAAAATCGTATAATTATCACCTCCGGGAAATAGCATACTGCCATTTTCTCCATAGAACATCACACCGGCTCCGCTTCCCTCAATGAGCTTTCCATTACAACTTCTTCCTTCCCAGGTCATGGAAACACCCTCTTTAAAATCCAGATTTATTACCTGTGTATCGGGTGTCTCCCAGTCGTCCTGGTAACGGTACCTTCCCCCGTTGGAACTCACCTTAACCGGGTAATCCACCTCCAGTCCCCAACGCAGGAGGTCAATCATATGCGTTCCATTATTAAGAGCTTCCCCTGTTCCCCAATGCCAGAACCAGTGCCAGTTGTAATGAACGATGTTGTCCTTAAAAGTCTTTCTGGGAGCAGGCCCCTGCCAGAGATCCCAGTCGAGCCATTCTGGTATTGCGCTCTCTTTTCCTGTTCCAATGGGTCCGCGGTTATTTGCATACCAGCCTTTGCCAAAATAGGCCCGGCCAATAACACCGTTTTTTAATTCCTGCATTCCCTGTACAACCCTGGGGAAGGAGCGGCGCTGATTTCCCAGTTGAACGGCCTTATTGTATTCCCGGGCTGCCTTAATAAGTAACTCTCCTTCGTGTGGATTATGACTGCTGGGTTTTTCAAGATATACATGTTTCCCGGCCTGCATGGCCAGAAGGGCAGCCGGAGCATGCCAGTGGTCGGGTGCTGCGATTACCAGCGCATCGATATCCTTATCCTGAAGTGATTCACGAAAATCCCGGAATCCTTTGGTCCTTATATCCTGGGATGTTTCCAGTTCTTCCTGACAGGCCAGGATTGCCCTGCTGTCCACATCGCAAATATGGAGGACATCACAATTTTGCTGCCGGGCAAAATTGGAGGCCAGTGCCTTCCCTCTTGAATTCACCCCCATTACAGATACCTTTATCCTTTCATTGGAACCCATGATGCGGCTATAACTTTTTGCGCTGAATGCGGGCAGGACGCCCCCAAAGCTTAGCACTGCAGAAGCAGCTGTTGTTTTCTTAATGAAACTTCTTCTTGAATTTGATGTCATTATCCCAGGTTTTGTTTTGTTAAAGTGCGTTTAGTTCCCTGACGACCGATTCAATTTGTTCATCACTGAATCCCTTTTCACGGGCAGCATCTTCCAGGGTGCCCCAGATGGGCTCCCCGCAGGCGATGCACTTGATTCCCCGATCGGCCAGAAATAAGACACTGCCTGGCTTCAGCTGAACCAGGTCCTCGATATGGATGTCTTTTGTGATTTCCATGAGCTTTTTATTCTTTCAGGTATACCACCTTCCCTGCAACCCATGTTTTCTGTATGACCATCTCTCCGTCTTCCATGGTAAACTGGATCAGATCGGCGCGAAGCCCTTCTTTTATTTCACCCAGGTGATCGAGACCCAGGAGGCGGGCCGGATTTGTGCTGGCCATGCCAATGGCTTCTCCAAGACTACATTGAGTGAAATCCATGGCCTTACTAAGGCACTTTCTCAGGGGCATGGCAGCCCCTGCCAGGACGTTCTCGGAAGGAAATTTCACTACCTCGCTGGTGAGTTCGTAGATCTCACCATCCTTTTCATACACACCCAGGGGCAGCCCGGCCAGGGAAAGCGCATCAGAGACAAGAATGGTTTGTTCAGCACCCTTTACCTTATAAAAAGTCCTGACTTCTTCCTTGGTAAGATGAGATCCGTCGGCAATGATGGTAATGGAAAGACCATCATTGGACAATTGAGGCCAGAGTGGATTGTTGTGGCGGTTGATTTCATTGGCACAACCGTTTCCCAGGTGGGTGGATAGGGATGCCCCAGCTTCCACGGCCCGGTCAATGATTTCGGGTGTACCGTTATGATGTCCCAGCGAAACCACCACTCCACTTTCCTTACATTTACTGATGAAGGGAATGGCACCTTCCATTTCGGGAGCCACGGTGGTAAGTTTGATTGCCCCATGGGCCCTTTGTTGGAATTCTGAAAACTCATCCCAGTCCGGCAACCTGATGTGCTGTTCGGGATGTGCTCCGCGATAGCCTTTCACAGGAGAAAGATATGGCCCTTCAAGGTGAAAGCCGGGAATGGAAGAGGAGATTATTTCATCGTGCAAAGCTTCGGCCAGCAGGGAAAGGCTGTGGGACAGCCGTTCGTGATCTCTGGTAATCACCGTGGGAAGAAAGGTGGTTACACCTTCCTTCCACAGGGCAAAAGTAGCTTCATGCATCATTTCGGGGCTCAACTTCTGGTCGGAAAAATCGACTCCCATATACCCGTTAATCTGTATGTCTATCAGGCCCGGGGCCAGGTATACTTCCGGCAGGTCGGATCCTTTGGCAAGGGGCTTGACCCGGCTTATAAGACCATCAACGATCTCAATGCTTACCGGCTTACCATCGAGGTAGAGTAAACCTTCCACATGGGCAGCCTCCTTATTTTCACTACAGCCAAACATATACATCAGAATTAGCGGGAAGAAAAAGCAGTTTCGTATTTTCATTTTCTCAGGAATATGAACAATATTTGATAAGCAAGTTAGGAAGATAAATTAAACATCTTACCTCTTGAGTTTTGATTTTTCTGTTTTTGGCCTTTACCCTCTATTCCTGTTCCTTTCTTTACACTAACAGGCTTTTGCTTGATTTTCAATTGATTTTTGTTTTTGAATGGTGCAAATTCGGGATAATGTAAAGGACTATTCTAATGAAATCTACTGTCATAGCAATCACTTGTCTATTTATGGCTTATGCATTCAGCTGCACAAACAATCCGGGGCATGAAGCAGCTCAATTGGTATTATCCATAGATTCCGCAGCATATTACAGCGATCTGGCCCAGGCCTTCTATGAGTCTGGTAAACTGGACAGCAGCAGACTCATGTATCTGAAGATGTCGGGTTTTGAAAATCCGGATCCAATGCAGCTCAAGGATGTTATTCTAAGAAAGCGTCTTTTTTTTGTACCCGATACCTTCAAAGTTCCAGTGGATTTGATTCAGGAATCCTTTGTGTTAAAGCCCCTGAAGGCTGTTCATGCAGAAATGGACTACCAGGCAGTTATGAGCAGTATAGATCATCTGACCGGAGTGATAGGCAGGGGTGACTGGCCCGGAGATCTGACTCTTGAAGAGGACAGATATGCATTGGCTGGGCATGAGTGGGAGTTTAAGAAGCGGATTGGATTTGTATATACTGTTATGAATAAGCCGGAAACAGATGTGATCGGATGTGTCTATATATATCCATCCAGGCTGGATGATTATGATTCAGAAATCGTATTGTGGGTGACCGGGAAAGAGTTTAAGCGGGGGACCGATGACTTACTTTATAAAGCCATTATTGAATGGATGGAGAAAGAATGGCCCTTTGAAAATATTATCTATCCCGGCAGAGAGATAAGCTGGGACATTTTTTTCGAAGCACTGGATAAGCAGGATGAGAAATATAAATGAGAGGCCAGGATCACTCAAGTGGCTCACCGCAAGTGGGGCAAAATTTATAGCCAAGACTCTTGTCAAATTCATGACCATTGGAACATTTTACTACTTGCTTTTCAATATTGACCTGGGTTAAGACGCCATAGATGTTGCTGTAGGACGAAACGTTTCCTTTGTAAGCGGTTATTAAGAATTCAATGCTTTGAGTCTGTCCGGTTCTGAGTATCTCAAGAAATTCCTGTTTAGGGCAGTACAATTCCAGGATTGTTTTCTTTCCTCCCCTGTTATTTTCGGCGTACAACAGATCCTGCCTTGCGATAATCCATAAAGTATTGTAAGAGCTTGTTATTCTTACCCCATTGTCTTTTAAAAGATCAGCGGCAGTTTTCTGATCGTAGGAGTAGGCCCAGTTTCCCTTAACACTATTATGGATATCAACCCCTGCTGATACTTTTTCTCCACTGGGGTGGTTGAAGAACCTGATAATTTCGGCTTCGTTGAATCTTACCTTTTTGCCCCAGATTGCTTTTGCAAAATCTTCATTTGTACGCTGAATAACACTCTGGTGAGCGTTAACAGACTTCTCCTGGGCAGTTTTAAGCATCATCTGGAGTTCATTCTCGCTAAGGACCTGGCTATTAGCCAGGACCGGCAAGCAAATGCATAGCAGAAAGAGAACAGTTTTCATGATATTTTGCTTTTTAAGGTATAACGAGTTATTCACTCATTTGTTACCTGCATTGTCTCTTAATTACCTTTTGGCATTTTTCTGCTCTTTCAGTGATCATCCAGCTCACCAATCTGGTATTATATTGTTGTGCTTAACATATCGGCTTTTGCCAGGTTTTCCATTATATTTAAAGAAAGAATGCATTCACCTTTCAGAACTAATATCTAAAACTCCCAGAAATGAAAAAGGCTCTTCTGTTGCTCCTTATTGTTGTAGTCCTTTCTGGGTGCAAGGACAGGAAAAGTGATATCCCCGCCATCGATCCGGCATTTATCTCTTTCGTCTCCGGCTTTACCAGTGGAGTGGTCTCGGCCAGCTCCAATGTGATTATATATCTGGTATCGGACATCCCGGACGGGATTAGAGTGGAGTCACCGGATCCGGCGATTTTGGAGATCAAGCCTTCGGTGAAAGGTAGCTTGTCCTGGCTCGATAGCCGGACCCTGGAGTTTACTCCCGATGCTGTATTAGATCCGGGTACTGTATATGAATGTAAGTTTCATCTTAATAAACTGATGGAGGTTCCCGGTGGATTGGAGATCCTTGAATTTCAGTTTCAGACCATTCAGCAGTCCCTGTTTGTCGAATTGAACGGGCTGAACAGCCTGGATGATGAAGATCTGAAATGGCAGCAATTAGATGGGATCTTAAAAACAGCAGATTATGCTGATGTGGAGCAGGTGGAGCAGGTATTGACAGGATCGCAGCACGGGAAGGCACTAAAGCTGTCATGGACCCACAACAGTGAAGGAACCGAGCACATTTTCACCATAGACTCAATAAGCCGGACTAAAGAAAAAGAGCAGGTACTTGTGAAATGGAATGGTAAGGCCATTCAGAGTGAGGATAAGGGCGAAGAGCTTATAAGCATTCCGGCACTGGGCGATTTCAAATTAATGAATACCCACGTGCGGCAGCAAGCAGAGCAATATGTGAGCCTCTTTTTTTCTGACCCCATCAGTAAAACACAGGAATTACGCGGGCTGATTTATCTGGAATCTGGAGAGGATGTTAAACTTGAACTGGATGGTAGCCAGGTAAAGGTATATCCTGCTGCCAGACTCCGGGGCAGTCACAAGCTTGTGGTGAATAGTGCTGTCCGGAATACCCTGGATTATACTCTTGTAGAGTCATACAACAAAGAGATTGTATTCAAAAGCATCGATCCGGATGTTGCCCTGATCGGTGATGGGGTGATTCTTCCGGGGACAGACGGTTTGATTTTCCCATTTAAAGCAGTAAACCTGAAAGCGGTGAATGTGAGGATTATCAAGATCTTTGAGGAAAACGTCGGACAGTTCTTTCAGGAAAACCAGTACAACGGTGACAATGAGATGAAACGGGTTGGACGGATTGTTTTAAATAAGGAAATCCCTCTGAAATCTGACAAAGCAGTTGACCTGGGTAGCTGGAACATATTCTCGCTGGATCTGGCGGAACTTATTGAAGCCGAAGCTGGCGCCATCTACAATGTTTCAATCACCTTTACGCGCTCCCAATCGCTCCTGCCATGTACTGCGAGTGCTGAAGATCGTGAATTGAAGCCTTTTAAAAGGAACAGGGAAGTTGAATTGTTCAATGATCCTCCAAGCGGTGATTATTACTGGGACTATGGTTATTACGAGGACTATAATTGGGACGAGCGTGAGGACCCCTGCACAGATTCCTACTATATCTATAAGAAAAACAGAAATGAGGCCTCCCGGAATGTGCTGGCCTCTGATCTGGGCATCATTGCCAAGGGTGGGAGCGGAACTGATCTTTTTGTAGCTGTGACCAATCTCATAAGCAGCGAGCCTGTAAGTGGTGTAGAAGTGGAGATATATAATTATCAGAATCAGCTGGTGGAAGTGAAACAGACCAGCCAGAGTGGGATGGTGACCATCCCACTGGAACAAAAGCCCTTCCTGCTGATTGCCAGGCATGGAACTCAGCGAGGCTACCTGCGGCTGGACGATGGGTCGGCGCTTTCCACCAGCATGTTTGATGTAGCTGGTAACAAGAATTCAGAAGGTGTCAAAGGCTTCCTTTATGGAGAGCGGGGAGTATGGAGACCGGGCGATTCGATATACATATGTTTCGTGCTGGAGGATAAAAACGGGATTCTTCCCGACAGGCACCCGGTAAGGTTTGAATTGTTTACCCCGGAGAGTCAACTCTATCTGAACCGGACCAGTAATTCCGGACTCAATGGAGTCTATGATTTCCGTACGGCCACAGAAGCTGATGCACCCACCGGGAATTGGCTGGCCAGGATTACTGTGGGAGGATCAAGTTTTAGCAAAACCCTTAAGATTGAAACGGTAAAGCCTAACCGGCTGAAGATCAATATTGACTTCGGAACGGAAGTATTGAAAAGTGGTTCAGTGGCGGGAACCCTGAATGCCAGGTGGCTTCATGGCGCATTGGCACGGAACCTGAAGGCAGATATCGCAATGGATCTGCGTTCCACCACGACCAGATTCAAAGAGCATGTGGGATTTGTGTTTGACGACCCGGTGAAAAGCTTTGAATCTGAAGAGGAGGTGGTTTTCGAAGGGAGGCTCGACAATCAGGGCAATGCCACATTCTCCCCGGGAATCCAGGTGGGCAAGGAGGCCCCTGGTATGCTGCAGGCATTTTTCAAGACCCGGGTGTTTGAAAACTCGGGCGATTTTAGCGTGGATCGTTTTCCTGTATTATACTCTCCGTACAGCACATATGTGGGGCTGAAAATACCCGAGGGTTCGGGCTGGAACGGAGCCCTGTATTCCAACGAAACCAACCTGATCCCTGTAGT
>Ga0180430_10003878_pt1 | contig 12780 bp, 14 predicted proteins | sample SS_ome_9_FD_132999 | JGI IMG/M metagenome (GOLD analysis project Ga0180430, IMG submission 132999) | Hypersaline lake sediment archaeal communities from the Salton Sea, California, USA - SS_1_S_2 metaG | ecosystem: Environmental > Aquatic > Non-marine Saline and Alkaline > Hypersaline >... | reverse complement strand
GACGCCTCTGACACAGCCAGGGCGATCTCGTTGCGCAGCGCTCCCGGAAGCCGGTCTACCGTCTTCGTGGTGAGCACTCGATAGCGCTTATCTCCGATCCTGAGCTTACCGAAAGTCAGAGCGTAGTCGGCGCCCTCTCGCTCTGGATCTGGAAGTCCCTCTAGCTCGACAAGCCCGATGCGCACCAGCCCCCAGTTGAGAGCAACAGGCTCGGTCGTGTTCTCTTCGCGGTCAGCAGCTTGTCCCAGCACGTACATCTGCTCGCGCTGGTTGAGCGCCTTCACCTTGAACCGAATGCTCGACTGAAACCCGAAACACTCGCCCAGGTGACGCTGAATCGGGAAGCTCAGCGATTCAAAGACCACGCAGAAAGCGCGCCCGATATTGCGCTGCAGCCCCTTGCTCTCTTCCTCTCCCTCTGACTCGCCCTCTTTCAGGGCGTCGACCACTTGCTGAGGATCATCAGAAACGAAGAGGGGGGCGAAGTGCTCAGGCGTCAGCTCGACCTTGCCAATCTTCCACTCGCACTCGTCTAGGTGCTTCTTCAGATCGGCAAGGAACTGCTTGAATCCAGTCGACGCCAGATTCCAGAGGAACACGGGAACGTCGGCGCAGGCGTCGTGCCAAGCCTCCGTTACAGTCGTGGGTAGTGCTTCAAACTTCATGTGCTTCAGTCTCCTTCGGGTTATGTGTAGACGATGGCGAGCTGGTTGTCTCCGCTCGCCTTGCTCTCTTGGCACTGAATCTGGAAGTTGTGCTTCCCCTCAGACTCGCCAAAGTCAATCATGTCGCGAATGTAGCCGTCCAGCGTGACCGTGCAGATGTTTCCTGCTGAGCTGCCGATCACGATGCTGAAGGGAATCTTCGTCTCGCTGGTGAGCGTGTTGATCCAGTTGTACGTCGCCACGTTCTGCGCGCGGATGAGGAACTGAAACCAGATGCTCATGTCTACCACGTCGGGGTTGACGACGCCCAGCGAGTCCTGTACCTCTTCATCGGGGCTCGTGAGCGTGTTCTCGACGTGCAGCTCGGCGTGCTTGAGAACAACCGTGTTCCCCGCGACGGTGGTGTACGCAAGTCCCTTGGCGACGACAGGAGTGCTCTTCGTCTCAAGAGACGCGCCGCTGCTCCCGCTTGTTGGCTCAGCGTAAGTCCCTGCGAAGTCCCAGTGCAGAATCACCGGCGCGTTGGGAATGAACTCAGCCCAGAATGACCCCACTGCATTGTTGCAGGAGACCATGTAGGCGTTACCCTTGTACACGTCGATGTCAACAGCTGTCGTCGCGAACGTCGCGCTCTGGGCATAGGTGACTGACGTGCTGGGATCCACTGTCTCGCTCAAGCCGCACCCTTGAAAGAGCGTTCCCTCAGGTGGGGGTGTTCCCGCGGCTCCCGAGCCGGCAAGTTCAGTGTCGAATCGTGCGAACGAGTACAGGGCTCCCACTCGAGGAATGTCGCGGTCGCCTTCTGGTGTCTGCGCCAAGTGGTCGTAGAAGTTGGCCTGGGGCGCACATTCCACATTCTCGGCGCGATGCTTCTTGGAGTTGTACTCGATGATGTCTAGCGCCCTGATCAGGTCACTCATTCTTCAGCTCCCTTAAAGCAGCGCGACGCTTGGAGGCCCCCATGCGCATCCACGTCGCGATGCCGATTTTGTCAATGACTCGCTCGGCTTGCTTCAGAGTGAAAGGGCGTGGTATCGTCCCGATGTCGCTCCGCTCGTACTTCTTCTTCCGAGCGCGCGGTTCAGGGGTAGGGGTGGGCTCAGCCAGAGGAGCAGAAGCAGGCTCTTTGACACGCTCTTCTGCGGGGGGTTGAAGCCGCGTCTCGCGATCTTCGCAACGAGCGTCCATACTAGCTCTCCTGTCGGTATTCTACCTGAATGACTCGCCCTCGGAACTTGAGATTCGCTGTCTCAGGCCAAGCAAAGGGCGTTCCACCAGACAACACGAATATATTAACACAGGTCGGATCGCCATTACCATCCGCAAGCCCGTCCTCTGCTGCCTGCTCGATCTCTTTAATGTACGCATCCTGCAAATCGCGTGCCGTGTCCTCATCGTCTTCGTGATAGAAGGTCATGATCCCGAGCCGCAGATGGATCGCTCGCCCTGGCGAGACCTCTCGATCAATCTCGTCGTCGCCCTCGACTATGCAGCAGGCGGGGAAGTCGGTTTCGCTCAGTTGGCTGATCGACTTCTCCCCGTCGAAGACGCGAGCTGCGCTGAGCTCGCTGACGTTCGCAGCCAGATAGGTCTTCAGCTGGGCAATTATCGCTTTGCGCGTCTGGTCTGCCATTAGGTCTTGAAGCTGACGAGCTTCTTCATCTCCCCTAGGATCTGTGTCATTTCGGCCTCGACCGGTGTTCTGAGGAAGTAGCGCGGCGTGATGTATCGCGTTCCGTACTCAAGGAACCTAGCGTAAGGCGCTCCCGCAGAGACCCCGACCGTGATGCGGCTGGGAGCTGACAGCGTGCGCTTCCACGCCCTGATTGACCCGATCAGGAATCCCGTGCGCACCTTCAGCACAGACGGATAGAAGGCGAGCACCGCGGTCTGCAGGCGCACAGGGAGCGAGGCAGCGTAGCGGTTCACGTTGTCGCGGGTCTGCTGCTTGGCGCCCAGAATCACGTTGCTCAGCGCCTTGCTCAAGTCCTTAGCTTTGACCCTCAGTCGTCTCGGCACTAGAACCCCTTGCGGCTGTACCTGCGCAGAATGTTGTTGACCTGTGGGCTGTAGTCTTTCTTGAAGCGCTCTATCAGGATCGTCTGCTCGCCCACGTTGATCCCGCTCTTGCCCATGCGCCCTTCGCTCGCTCGTCCCTCCAACCACTTCAGAGCAGCGATCATCGCGACAGCCCACTCAAGGTCGTTCGGCACGCCAAAGCTCGTAGTGATCGCGTCAGTGTCCCAGTTGGTTGTGTCATAGCCGGCCGTGTACGTGATCTTGATGCCGTTGACCGTATCGCCCCAGTTGCTGTACGTGGCGTTGTCGATCTGGTCGATTGCAGGGTAGTACAAGCCCTTCTCGTCAAGAATCGTCACGTAAGCCGTGCTCTCGCTGGTGTAGGCATCCCCATCCCAGATAGACACGGAGCTGAGTGTTGTCACTGGCCACTGAAGAGGGAACAAAACGCGGGTGCCCCGTCCCGTGTGCAGTTCGTCAGTGATCGCGGCTGAGATCAGCTGTCGGTCGCAGAATGACTCGACCTCTGTGCTCGCCGCTTCGATCAGCAGCTTCAGGTCGTTGTCGTAAGCGCTGCCTGAAATCTTGAGGAAGCTGTTTGAGGCAACAACCGACAAGCGTGCTAATCCAGCCATGGTCTCATTATACCGCTACTGATACCAGCGATCAATCTCAGCCGAGTCAACGAGCGGCACGCCGATCTCGTCGCTGATGCGCGAAAGTGTCACTACAGTAACGCCTAGCTCCCGCGCTCTGTCAATGAGCTTGCGCAGCCAAGGCCGCTTGTGCTTCCACGGATCAATGTCTGACTCCCACACTCGCGAGCCGTCTGCGTTAAAATCGCCTTCCATGTCGATGCCGTTGAGCACGATGGTTCTGCATCGGAAGCGCTGCGCCTCGAAGATGCGATAGAGCAGCGCGATTGACACTCCTGCAGCCGTGCCTCCCTCATCCAAGGTGCGCTGCCCTGGCTGAAGGATCCCCTGACTTCCCATGTGGTGTCCCCGCATCGTGTAGCGAGCCTTCTCTGTGTCCATGTAGACTTGTCGATCCAGCGCGACGACGTGCTGCTTGTCGCGTCTCATAAGCGCCGGCACACCGCTGTTGAGCCCCGCTTCCCACACGTCGGGAGCAACGTAGGGAACGGCTGCGCAGGTGCACACCCACAGATCCGCGCTGATCGGATACTTGATCGCGCCGTTGACCGCGATGGTGAAGCAGTGCTCTGGAATGTGCTTCAGCTCTGACTGCCCACGCGGCCCGCAGCCCACGACGAAGCTCGGCTCGGTGACGTGGAACTCGTGCAAGCAGTCGAAGACGTGCTCTTTCACTCTGGGGCTCCCAGCTGTTCTACGTCGCCATCGCTTCCCTCTGGGAGAGTCTTGTAAACGGTCATAATCCGCTCAGTCTCCCCGCACAGCGGACACTTGTACACGCTCTCGGCATACCCGCAGAAAGCGCTGTCGGTTCCCCTGTGGCCACAGATAAGACACTCTTTCATGGCTGCTCTACTCCCCTCCCTGTTTTCGGGCGTAGACCTCCATCATGTTCCCTGGCCACGCAAACGGTAAGTCGGCCAGATTCAACGCTCGCAGCAAAAACCGCCACGAGTCTCGAAGTGGAAAAGCATAGGGGGTGCCCTTGTAGGGGTACTCGGCCCCCACAACTTCAAACCCGATGTGGGTCAGGCAGGTCTTCAGCATCTCAGCGGAGAACACCACGTAGTTGTAGCGGGAGTCTAGGGCTGGTAGCTCTTGAAACAGTCGATAGGGTAGACTTCCCGCATTAGGTGTTGCCAAGATCGCGAGCACGCCCCCGTGCTTGAGCCAACTGAAACAGCTGTGCAGCATTTCGAGCGGGCGCGACAAGTGCTGTAGCGAGCCGCGCATGATGATCAGGTCGAACTGAGCGGGACGGTCGAGCCAGTGAAAGCGGATCCCACGGCTGTTAGCGTATGAGCGGGCGAAGTCGCTGATCTCAATGCCGTGGCGCTTCCACCTCTTGAAGTACCTGTTCAAGAACGTGCCCAGCCCGCATCCCACGTCGAGCACGCTCTCCCAGCTTGGGAGTATGTATTGCTTCAAGCGCCCGAACTCCGCGTGCTGCATCGCTGCTCGCTTTTCATCGTCCAGATACGCCTCGAAGTACCGCTCGTCGTAGAGCGCTTGCGGATTGACTGCCCCGCTAGGGACGATACGGGCGCGCATGTACCCCTCCCGAGTCTGCGAGCTGCTGAAAGAAGGCAAACGCCTCTGTCATTCCCATGTACGGCTGTCGGTGAGCAAGGTCGATCACTGACAACCGGCCGTTGACGTGCTCAATCAGGTCGAGCTTCGCTCTGAAGAGCGAAGAATTCTCAGCCTCGTCTGTCCACACCCCGTGCTTTGACAAGTGCAGCAGCCCAGGATGAACGGGGACAGGCACCCAGTTGCGGTGCAGGGTCTCAATCAACTTCAGCAGCGCCTCGATTGATTGGTACATCGCTCCCTCGTGCACGCGGTCGGCTGAATCAGCAGAAGTGTGGTACTCAGGATAGGGATGCTCGCCCCTTCCCCACCAGAGCGCCCTGTTGACCGCGACACAGGGAATCTCGACCCCCGGCGCGTTGAGCACCTTCTCGTCGTTGAGCACTCCCTCTCCGTAGTCGCCTACGAAAGAGAAGAGGGTGTCTATAGCACGATCAATGAGGGCGTTCCCCCCGCGAGAGCGCACTGCGACCATGTTCTGCTGCAGCCCGAGCATGTCGGGGCAGATCCCCATTCTCGCGTTAGCGACGACGTGCGGGTGGCGACTCAAGTAAGCAATCATTCCGATGGTCTCAGGGCTCCACAGAAAGCGCATCGTGTAGTGACGTTTCGCTTCAGGCCACTGAGCGACTGCTCGCGCCAGCTCGATCAGCGCTGCGCACCCTGTCGCGTTGTCTTCAGCCTGATAGGGGTGACACAGATGCGCGATCACCAGAATCTCGGCTTCGCTGCGTCCGGGAATGACCACCTGGCCGACCTTCAGCTCCCCCATGCTCAAAGTAGAGTCAATCTCTATTTCGACCCGCTCGTAGGCTTCAAACTCAGCGCGCCGGCGCTCTTCGCAGCAAAAGCTCCACCCGCTGTCGTAGTAGTGGTAGTGGAAAGGAATTGCGTCGGGACAGGCTTCGCTTGTGTGCAGATGATTCTCGATGAACTGAGTAGTCGGCAGCGTCGTGCTCACGGGGCTTGAGTAGCTAGCAACAGACAAGCCGTGGTTCTTCCGTGAGTCGATGAGAATGTGCTTGCTCTCACCTCTGTCATGCTGCTTGACGCCCCACACCTGTCCGCGCTTCAGCTCCCACTGCTGGGGAACGCGCCAGTCCCACACTTCGCGCCCAGAGGGGATTGTCCAGATGTCGAAAGGCAGCTCGTCAGCTACAGCTGTCCTGAACTGCTCTTGCAGATAGAGCAGCGCCTGATCGTATCCATTGCTCACCAGATCGCGGCGCAGCGTGCACAGCTTCTCGATGATCGGCATTGGGTTCATTGGCAGGGGCTGACTCATAACTGCCTCATCTTAATCGACGTGGGGCCGTAGTGCGCAAAGCTGATGCGCTTCGACAGACGCCCGATGAGGATGTTCGCGAACTTCGTCTTGGGGCCGAAGGGTTTGAACGGCTCGTCATTCGGGGCCTCGCGCACATCGTACCAGTGCACGTACCAGTTGAAGTAGTCCATGCCCACACAGTGAATCACCTTGACCTGCTCGAAGCTCGCAGCCAGCTCTATCGCCCTGCAGGCAACACCCCCTGGGCTCGTCAGGTTCCACGGCTTGAAATCGTCGTCGTGCCGCGGTACGTTGTGCGGGAACGTGTAGTAGTCGTAAGGGTAGCCCCCAGCGTTCGCTGCCAGCATGTCGCTGATCAAGTGGTGGCGCCCGCGCAGGTGATCCCAGATGATCGGGAACTTCCACGCGTTCGGATTCATTATGAACATCACGTCAGGCAGCACGAGCCCCCCTGCGCTGTTGACAGCAATGACTGTGTACTGAGACGTGTCGATGTCGTGCACTCGCCACGCTGACGGGCCCCCGCCCACGATCAGCACTTTCTCGCGAATCTCTACTTCGTTCGCGAACTGCCCCAAGCCACCCAGACAGTGCCCGTGCAGGTTCAGTGGACGGGCCGGTGTGGGGATGCGGTTGCCGTACAGCTCAGTCTGAAGCTCGTTCTCGCAGTGCGCGAATTCTTTCGCGGTCGCCAGGGGCGAGAGCTGAATGTCGTTGAGCACTCCCCGCAGTCTGTCGCCGTACTCAGGGAACATCTTCAACTTCCCGTGAGCAAGCGCCTGAAAGCTCAGCGTGCCGCCCCCGTGCTCGTGAATGGGGGGGATCCCCATGTAGTAGCAGGGCTTCCCCAGCTGCACAGCCTCGTATCCCGCGGTCGAAGTGATAGTCGCTACAGCGTCAGCCCACGCTATGTCGTCAGCGAGCGGGCGCTCAGTCGGGTCTGAGACTTCGACTACAGCAGGGCGAGCACTCAGGTAGGGGTCTGGATACCAGATCGAGTCGGCTATGAATCGTTTCTTCAGCACTTTCTGTATCGTGCGGGGGTGCGGCCTGTATCGCAGCTCGGCTTCGGGACACACGAGACGGGCTTCTCTGACCAGATCGACCGAGTTGAAACCCCGCCCAGCGTACTGAAGCGATTGATCTCCCGCAACCTGCCCAACCAGCAGCAAGCGTTCGATGGGCTGGAAGGTGCGCTCAGCAGACTTGGCAGGAAGACGCTCTTCAGACGTGACCTGCCGCACATAGGTGTCGTCTTCGTAAGCCGACCAGTCCAGCTGATAGGACTTGTAGTGGTTGCAGTTCCCGAGCCCCAAGTGCCAGTACCGCAGCCCGTGCAAGCGAAACAGGCGTCGACGGGCGTTGTTGTGTCCCAGAACCTCGAACGTCAGGTATGTGTCAGCCCCCGCTTCGAGACACGCCGCTAAGAGTGATTCGTTAGTGTGGGAGTACTCATCGACCGTGTAGACCGCCTTGAACCCGTGCAGGATCGCCTTCAGATGCTCGCTCCCGCGCAGTCGGTTAATGAAATGAGACGAGCACACGAGAATGCGCCCGCTCAGGGCAGAATCGGGGTCTGCTCCGCGGCTGACTAGCTGAAGCTGGCGGTCTTCTTGCGGAAACGATGTTTTCTGCGTCATGCTTTCAGTGTAGGGTAGCCCAGGGTGAGCATCGGGAGGCTTCAGCCCACCCCGGGCTTATGCTGTAACGCCGTGAGCATGGGTTAGGGGTTGAGGCCCACGGTGCTGTCAGGCACTTTGCCTCCACCGAGAATCCCGAGCACCGCGACTTCGATGCCGTAGGTGTGGGTGCCGGTGAAGTCCACTACTACGCGGTAGTAGCGGTAGCTGCTTGCGGCATCGAGCTTGACGCCAGCAACGTAGAACGCGTCGTCCTCGCTGTTGTCGTCGATCTTGCCGAACTCGTTGCTCGATGATGTGCCGGCTCGGGAGTACAGGTAGGTCGCTCCCAAATCGACAAAGGTGGAATCGTCAGTGCTGCCCTCAACGTGGCACGCCACGTAGACGCTGCCGCTCAGCGTGTCTGCGGTGATTCCGTAGTACACGATGAAGAAGAGGCTGCTCCAGCCCTTCACATCCACGCTCGTGCAGTTGGTGTCGCTCGTCTTCACGATGGGCGAGAGGCAGTTGACGATCTTTACTTGGTTCAGAATGTCCAAGCTGGTAGGCATATTCAATCCTCCAATAGATGTCAGTGTTGGCTAGGTCTAGTTAAAGACCAGCTTCTTCGCTGCCTCAGGCTGCACGGTCTTCCCGCCGTAGCGGACGTACCATGTGAACTCCACATCGGGCTTCGCGGTGTAGGGATCCCGGAGAATCCAGACTCCCTTGCGCCGAGCGATGCGATACGCCCTGCGCCAGTCCGCGACCAGCACAGGCTCGTTCGCTGTGTTCCCGTCAGTGTCCATTCCGTCGCAGACGATGTACGGCTTCCCAGCAACGCGATCCGGCGCACCTTCCCTGAGTCCGGCCTGCCAGATGTACACCCCACTGGTGCTCGCCTTCAGCTTCATCACCTTGCCGAGCACGGTGCTGTTGAACGCGAAGACCGCATTGGTGCGGTAGCGCGCGCGCAACCCAGTACCATCGTCTCCGTTCCCGAAGAGCAACGAGTAGAAGTCGTCGCCCTCCACGAGATAGGTGCTGGTGTCGCCACCAGACACTTCATCGATGTCGCTGTTGAGCATGATGCCCTCAGGCTTGCCAGCTCCCGTCCCCTCAAGGAACGCGTCGCCCAGGCCTGCGGCAATCGCTTCAGCTGCATCTTCCGTCATTTCCTGCTCGATGTAGTTCACATCTTGCAGGAGAGGCGTGCTCACGACCGTCTCGACCCCGCCTTGCCACGCGGGAATCGTGATCGTCTCGTAAGCTGCCGCGCTCTTGGTAGGCTCGCCGCTCTCTCCGACCCAGTAGAAGGTTGGCCCAGATGTACGGTGCTTCACCTTCAGCTCTGGGGCGTCGATGGCCATCACGCGGGCGACACTCATGATGGGGTTGATCGTCACCACATCCTTGATAATCGCCCGCTCGATGGCCGGCTCAACGAGGAACCCGCCTTCGACCTGAACACCCTCAGACAGCGCTCGCTGCTCCTGATCCTTGAAGTCTTCGCGCTGCGCCCACTGGTAAGCCAGCGACTCGGCGCGATCTCGTCCCTCTCGGACGTAGGAACAGAAGGCTTTGAACTGCTCGCCCCGCTGCGTCTCTCCCGACGCGATCAAGAGCGCCTGCTCTTCCAACCGCGAAGTGACCTGATCGTAGCGCGCCGCCAACTCTTCGATCTCAGCTTCGCGCTCGGCGATCAGTGCCTGCAGACCAGCGGCACCCTTTCGCAGCTCGGCCACGTCAGCGCCGATTGCTTGGAACCGCTCGTCTACGTCAGCAGCATGGGGGGCTTTCTCAGCCAGGGCACGAGCTTCGGTAATGTGACCCTCGAAGCCGTTGATCTTGTCGTTGATCTCCGCTAGCTGTGTGTTCAGTTCCGCTACATCAATCTCAGGCATAAACGGAACCTCCTGTTACCGCCTCAGCTTCGCCAAGGTTCGGTCTAACGTCTCGTTCACCGAGTGCATCAGCGCCTCGACGTTCTCACCTGCGCCTTGAGTGCCAGATCGCAGCGCCTCAAGTGCTGGGGTCTTGATCCCCATTTCCAGTAAGCATTCTACCACAGCCTGCTTGACAGCATCTCGCTGCATCCTCGTGGCACCGATTTGCGCGCTGGGGCCAGCTTGGAAGCCCGGCGGGGCAGCGCTGTACTCCATCAGGGCAACTTCTTTCAGATGCCGCACCTTCGCTTTGGTTGCGTCAGCCCCGATGAAATTGTCTTTGATTGTTCTGAAGCCGATTGACAGACCAGCCGGCCTCTTCAGCTCTTCAGTGAGCTTGATCAACCCGTAGACCTCTCGCGCCTTGTCAGAGTGCGCTGTCAGCAGCTGAGCCCGGACAGCGAGTCCCCTGTCGTCCTCTCTTCCCTCAAGCCCCATCCCGACCCAGCCCTCATACGGGTCGTGCAGATACAGAACAGGAACGATTCCCTTCGTGTGGCGCAGCGTCTGTTTGAACGCGCCTTTGTCCACGATCTCGTTGTACGCTTCAATGTACTCATCGAACACCGCCGCGTACCCTGAGAACTGGCCGTCAGCAAGCCCGCGGGTCTCGATCTCGAACGGGAACGTGCGATAGCAGACAGTCAGCTTGTCAACGGCGCCCTCGTCTTCAGTCTCAGGCTCGTCACTGACAGCGAGCTTGCCCTCTTCGTCGAGCTTTGTGCAGATCGCCCACGCTTGATCTTCTGGGGTTCCGTCTGCAACCAACGCTGCCACGCAGTCGTCTAGCTTCTTCGGCATCACTCTCTCCTTACCACATCAACGGCGCGATAGTACACCGACAGTTTACGTTGAAGCCTGCGGGCCCGCTCATGCCTGGCCCCATCGTGCTTCCGTCCCAACCCAGCGATCCAAAGGGGTAATACCACCAACCATCGGGATCAGCAACCATGCCGTCCATCACGACATGATCGAACTGATCTTCCATCTTCATGCCCCGCACTCGCTCATCGCGAGCCGTGACCCACTCCATCTTGATCTCAGTCCCCAGTTGCTCGCCCGCTTGCTTGTATCCCTCACGAGACGCCATGGTGTTCGCGCGCCTCACCTCAGTGCGGGCGATGTTCGCAGCACGCCCTTCAGCTGCTTGTGCATAGAGCGCGTCAATCTCTGTCGCGATGTCAGCTGCAGACGCGCCCTGGTTTGCTTTCAGTAACTCCTGTAGCTGCTTCGCCGTGGTCTTGTTGATCAGCTTGCTGCGAGCTGCCAGATCCCTGCTCAGAGCCTTCTTCATCGCGGGCGTGTCGCTAGTGAACGTCAATCCCCGTCTCTTCACTTGGCGCACAGCAGCAGCGCCGAATTCGTCTATCATTTCCTGCTGCACGCCCTCGAAGAGCTGCTGGTAGATTTCGGCCTCTGAATCGAGCGACAAGCCTCGAGCCTTCAATACTCGGTGACGTTGCCCGTCAAAGTAGACCTGCTGGTGCTGTTTGTACTTACGAATGTACCTCCGCTGGCGCCGCTCGACTGCCTTAATGTACTCCCGCCGAGCTTTCAGCGTCGGGAACTTCGATTTAGCTGAGAAGCTGCCAGCGCTGTCCTCTTTCTCTTCCTCATCGTCTTCTTCGTCGCCCTCGTCTTCCACTTCTGTGTCGTCGGGGTCGATGGGCTTCAGTGTTCCCGGCATCACCACGTAGAGCAGGTCAGCAACAGGATCGTCAATCTCTTCGAGCCCGTCAGCAACACGCTTCTCGTTCGGCGTCCACCAGTCAGACTGCTTGAGGCGCTGAGTGCGGTCGTTCTCGTTCTCTTGAAGGGCTTTGACTCCCTCTACACCCACTAGCAGCTGAGTCTCGGCTGGATCGTATCCGTACTGCGGCATGAGCCAGTTGCTCAGTTCCTCAAGGAACAGCTCTTTCAGCGGAATCACGGCGGTCTCGTACATATCCTGCCGCGCAGCTTCCATGTTGCTGTACGTTCGATTAGACGAGTCGCCCAGGAGCACGCTTGGGACTCCCAGCGCTTCGCAAATCTGCCGCATCGCAATGCGGTCGCCCCCTGCCCAGTCCAGCTCGCGAGGACTCATCGCCAGCTGCTTGTACTCAGCCTTCTCTCCCGAGACCACGACGACTGATCCCGCGTTCTCGGCTCCCATGTAGCGATTCTGAAAGTCTTCCTCTATCTCGCGCCGCTCTTCTCGTGTAATGTGCATGACTCCGAACAGCCGCAGCACACCCGCCGGCACCCCGCTCTTCTTGAGCAGATTGAAGTTCCAGCTCAAAGCAGCATTGCCGATGTCGATGCTGTAGGCGCACGCTGCAAGCGGAGACAGCCCTGCGAAGTCATTCGAGGGATCTGTGAAGTTTACCCACAGCACTTCCTCGGGCTTGAGGATTCGCTTGTCAGCCACGTTCTTCGTGGGATCTACTTCGTATGACGTGATAGTGCGCCCATCATTGTGAATCGTCACGGTGTCAGGGGGCAGCAAGCGCAGCGACGGGGCTGCTTTGGCTCGCACTCGCTTCCCGAGCTTGTCTAATCCCAGCCCAGCGCCCCAGAAGTACGTGCTGCCCGCCAAGTGCATCTGAAGCACCCACTTCTCTTGCATCGTTCTGAAGGATTCAAGCTCGTTCGGGCGTCTGAGCAATCCCCACAGCGGCTTCAGAAACTCAGGACTGTCCTCGCGGTCGATCTTCTCGCCCTTGTCATGCAGCTCGATGGGCAGAGAGACGAAAGCTTGGCTGAGCTTCCGCAGTGCTGCGTAGACGACGGGGTTTCGCTTGTACCCGTCTTTCACGAAGTCGGCGTACCGCCAAGCTCGCCACGCGGCTTGATCAAACCCGTAGGGCTCCAGCTTCAGAAACTTAGCCCTCAGCAACCAGTTTACTGCTGCAAATTGCAGCGATTTGAGCAAGCCCATGGGCGTCTCCGTTTCTCAAGGCTAATTGTACCACGCTGCGAGCCATGAGATGAAGCGGCGCTCAGAGGCATTCAGCG
>Ga0180430_10003876_pt1 | contig 12781 bp, 12 predicted proteins | sample SS_ome_9_FD_132999 | JGI IMG/M metagenome (GOLD analysis project Ga0180430, IMG submission 132999) | Hypersaline lake sediment archaeal communities from the Salton Sea, California, USA - SS_1_S_2 metaG | ecosystem: Environmental > Aquatic > Non-marine Saline and Alkaline > Hypersaline >... | reverse complement strand
TGGGGCGATCGCCCGAGTTTTGCTGCTCGCTTCCCGAGCCCGTCTGTTGTTGCATGCCGCTTGAATCGACTGCTGCGACCGCCGTGCTTGCATCGGCCGATGGTTGCCCAGTTGCCGGATTCGGATTCGAGCTGGCGCTCTGTCCGGCCGCGCCGCTTGCTGCTGCGACGACACTCTCGGTCGATTCGCCGTCGCCCTGTTGCTTGGCGGCATCTTCGATTCGATCTTCCATCCGGTCGATTAATGAATCACCTTGCTTCTTCGTTCCACCGGTAGAGTCGCCGTCGTTTTCGCCCGTTCCCGAATCTTGTGCCGACGCATCGGCATTGCCTTTCGTGTTTGTACCTTCTTGACTCTGGTCCAGGGAATCATCCGAAGCTGTTTCCGTAGCGTCCGTTTCCGTTTTTCCATTGTTCGTGACGCCTGCTGCCGATGCTGCAGCTTTGGACTCGTCGGCCGCGAACGACTCGACATTGTCGCCTGCGTTTTCACTGACGGTGCCCTTGGCGGAAGATTCTGCGATCTCGCCTGTCTGCTGTTCCGCGGTCTCTTCGCCTGCGATGCCTTCACTATTGGTGCCCGTTGACGACTGGTCGGACGTCTCGCTGCCTGTCTCACCCGCTGTGGAGACTTCGGTGTTTTCCGTCTGTTCGGCGTTAACTGCGGCAATCAATGCGTCCGATTCTTCTGTTTTTTCGGCGATAACACCTTCGTCCTCCGTCGTGCCGTCAGCTACTGCGTTAGCATCGTCGGTGGTCGATGAATCATCGTTGTTTTCTTCAGACGCTTTTTCGCCTGCGTCCGCTGTTTCATTCGTTGCTTCTGCCGAATGATTCGCGTCGTTACTCGTGTCACTTTCCGATGTTTCACGTTTGGGTTTCACGTCGCCTGCATCGATCGATCGGCTTTTTTCGTCGGTCGGCTCGGTCTCGCGTCGTTTGTCGTCATCCGCTTTTTGTCGGTCACGTGATTCGGAGATCTTCCGATCGCCCGATTCGTCCGCGCGATTGTCCGCATTCGATTTGTGACGATCCGACGGGTCCTTACGGCTGGTATCGATTTCGGCGGTGCTACGTCGTTTCGCAAGTTGCAATTGCTCGTCGAACGCGCTGCTTCGACCGTTCGATGTGTCGATTGTCAGCGATTCTGCCAGCAGTGCGTCAAGATTCGTATACGAATTCGTGTTGTCGAATTGAATGGGTGCCATATTGATGACTCGATTTATCGTTATCTTTTAGCGAGAACGGCTCGGCCGATCGCTCTTTTTTTGATGGTTGCTTGCGGTCGCTCGTTCGATCTGCGACGCTGTCGATTATTCAGGTAAAATTTCGTGTGCTCTTATCAGGGTAAAAAAATATTCGATCTTCTTTGTTCGTGTCGACTTGTATCTTCGCTCGATCTATTCGATCGGTCCCGTTCCGCCTCGTTGTGCTTGAGTTTCAGCGACCAGCGGTGCTAGTGGCGCTCCGGTTCGTATCTTACGTAGTATTTCGTCGAGTTGTTTCATCTCGTCGGGGCTTTTGAATTCGGTCATGATTTTCGACGCCTTCGTAATCGACATCCCGTTTAGGAGTTGAACGACCGCATCCATTTCGCCCTGATCGATCATTTCGACCAGGAGATCTTTCGCCTGGGTCGGCTTGATCGCCGCCAATTTCGTTTGCACGTCCTCGATGCCCGCCAAGATCGCCGGCTCTTGAATTCCATTAAGCTTCATGTCGAATTGCTCTTGGATCTGCAGGAAAACGACTCGGTCGTCGGACAGTTTTTGTTGCTCGTATCTCAACTGTTCGAGTCCGCTTTTCAATGCGTCTTCACGGAGCCATAAATGTTTGACTTCGAGCGCTCGGCGAGTGAGGATTTCCGGCATTGAAATCTGCGCCGTCGATTCCTTCTCTCGCATTTGTTCCGCTTTCACGCCGATGTCGACCAGATTGACCCCTTGCGCAACCGCAACGATCTGGTCGAACCGCTCGCCGTCGATTCCCCACTTGAATTTCAACACGAGTGCCATAATAAGGATCGTCATGAACGACGCCGCACACGTGTATAAAAATATGTTTAGCAGATTGCCCGTTATCTTTTTCATCCTTGGGCGATCTCCTTTCGATTCCAACGTTGGATTCCAGCTTCATCGAGTTCTTTGGTTTCCGCTCGAAGTTCTTCTTCTCTGTGTCTTGCCAGTTGCTTCTCTTCGAGTTTTTCCAAGATTCGTACTTCGCGGTCGGCTTCGATCAGGGCGTCTCTACACTTTTCGATTTCGGTGGCGACATGTTCTCGCTGTTTGACGAGCTGTCCGCGTTGATATCTCAGTGCCATTTCATTTCGCTGTGCCGCAACGAGCGTGTCGAGTTTTACGTCGCCCACGTTGACCGCGGCGCGGCATTGATGTCGTAAATGGGCTATTTGTTCGTCGATCCCTTCGATTTGTCGCTTTAGCAATTCGTCCACACGAAACGCTTCGGCAAGTTGCCTCCGTCGTTCCTCTCGCGTGTTCTCTCGCAGCTTTAAAAGCGTGGCTAATCGAAATTTGAACTTGACCATTAACGACTTCCGTTTTGCCTCTATCTGACCGGTTTGTTCTTCCGGTGTTCCGTAAAATATTCTCGCTGTCTAGTTTGAAACAGTTTTATCGCTGATTGAAAATTATGTGCCTCACTGAGCCGCTGCCGCTTGCAACTGGGCCTGCTGTTGCTGTGCCTGAAGCTGTCTCGCGGCCGCAAGTTGGTCCCCCGTCGGTTGACCGCTCGCAGCATTTTGCGTGCCCGCCGCGATCTTCGCTGCCGCACCGGCCGCGAGCATCATTAGTTTATCTCGCGACTCTTCGAAGGTTGCAGGTTCCTCGACCGCTTGTCGCAAATATTCGGCGATATCGTCTTGCAGATCGATCGCCGCGTCGACCTTCGGGTTGCTGCCCCGTCGATAGGCGCCAACAATGATCATGTCCTCATTGTCGCGATATGCCGATAGCAGCTCGCGGATCGTGTATGTTGCCTGGGTTTGCTGCCGGTCGACCAGATTCGGTGCGAGTCGGCTAATGCTTCCAAGTATGTTGATTGCCGGAAAATGCCCGCGGTCGGCTAAGTCTCGCGACAACCAGACGTGTCCGTCGAGCAGTCCGCGAACGGCGTCGGCGATCGGTTCGTTAATGTCGTCGCCCTCGACCAGCACGGTATAGAACGCGGTAATCGAACCGGTCGGTCCGCGACCGGCACGTTCGACGAGTTTCGGGAGCATCGTAAATACCGACGGCGGGTATCCACGCGAGGTCGGCGGTTCGCCGGCTGCCAGTCCGATTTCGCGTTGCGCCATCGCAAATCGAGTGATCGAATCCATCAGCAACAAAACGTCTTTGCCCTGGTCGCGATAATATTCCGCGATCGCCGTTGCGGTCGACGCTGCACGAACTCGCGAGAGTGCAGGCTCGTCGCTGGTTGCAACCACGACGACACTTTTCTTCATTCCCTCGGGTCCGAGATCTTGCTGGATGAATTCGTTCAGCTCGCGACCACGTTCACCGATCAACCCGATCACGATAACGTCAGCCGCCGTGTATCGTGCCATCATTCCTAGCAGCGTACTTTTGCCGACACCCGAGCCGGCGAAAATGCCGAGACGCTGACCGCGGCCGCACGTCAGCAATCCGTCGATTGACCGTACGCCGGTCGACAGCGGCGATTCGATGTTCGGTCGAGTGCATGCATGTGGCGGTTTCCGGTCGACCGGAACGCGATCCTTAAGCAGCGGCTGCGGACCGCCGTCGACGAATCGACCTTCCGTGTCGATGACTCGTCCGAGCAGGCTGTCGCCCGTGCGGATCCAGCGACTTGTGCGAATAAGTTTGATTCGGTTGCCATGACGAATTCCGATCGGATCGTCATGAGGATATAGGAGCGTCATTCCATCTTGGAAACCGATGACTTCGGCGCGGACCGGGTCGGACGCTTCTCGCATAATGTGTGCGACCGAACCGAGCGGTGCGGGGAATCCGTTCGCTGCAACGACGAGTCCGACCATGCGCGAGACACTACCCGACAGGGCGGTCGGCATGATCGTTTGAAGTTGTTCGGTGATGTCCAAGTCTTGTCTCATCGTATTAATGAATCCGTACCTTCACGGTTATGTTTCAGCGTTACAATATCTGGTCGATGCGTGTTTCTCAATTATCCTAGCAGTTCTTGTTCGATCCGTTCGAGTTGCGATCGGAACGATTGGTCAATGATACCGTATTCGGTTTCGACTCGGCATTCGCCCGGTCCGAGTGCAGGATCGTCGACGATATCTACATCTCCTACAATTCCCATGTCGCGAACCATTTGTGGGATTTGCGGTTCGATCGCCTCGCGGTCGTCGGACGACAGGACGACGCGGATCTGTGCCTCGCCTGCGGCAAGTTGCAGCGCTTCGCGTAGTAGTGCCGTCGTAATTTCAGGTAAATCGTCGATTTGTCGTCGAATCAGTTTCGTTGCGATCGCACCGGCGACATGAATTCCCGTGCGTTCCCAATGCGCGAGCCAACCCTCTTTCGCGCGATCCAATTCCGCACTAACCGATTGGAATGCCGGAAGTACGGTCGACAGTCGCGAGGCGACGGTTTGTTCGAGCTCAGCCTTTGCCTGTTGTCGTGCCTCCTGCAATGCCTTTTGCCGTAACTGTTCCGCCTCTTGGCGAGCGTCGGCCAAAATTCGCTGTGCTTCCTGTCGTGCCTGCACACGCACGGTTTCGATATACGTCTCAGCTTGCTCGGCCATATTACTAAAGTTATATGCCGTCGCCTGGTGTGCGGAATGTTCGTTGCTAACGCGAATTACGGGTGACATTGTTTTTTGTATGTGTCCGTCGGTTGATTGTGGAGAACTTGGTAAATTCCTGTTCGTGAGCGATGCAAAATCAATTAAGCAAAAACGGTATCCAAGCTCGGTGTTTTGAACTTCGGCGGATCGATCCGACCTTCGCGGATCATTCGTCGTGCGAGTTCGGCGATTCGTTCACGTGCCTGATCGATATCGCTAAGTCGCAGCGGTCCCGGTTGATCGAGCGCGCGTTCGATCAGTCTCGCGTCACGCGTTGGTAGTGACCTCAGGACGCGACGAACGAGCGGTGCGGGTGCGTCGATCAGCGATAGCACGACTTCTTCCTTGGCGGCAGCTCGAAATACGATCGAAAGCGAGTCGCCACCGAAGCTTCCCAGATCGTCGAATTCGATCGATCGACCGCTGGGTGTGCTCTCCAATCGACGTCCGAGCTGCTCTGCGAGTGTCGGGTCGTATGCGGACAGGTTTTCCAGAATCGCTCGTCCCTCGCTACTGCGGAACATCTCGGCTAGCGACTCGACGTCGGTTCTTTCCGCCGAACTGCCAATCGCAATGTCGCGATGAAGTCGCTCTCGCAAAACGGCTTCGACGTCGCTCAGTACGATTGGATCGACTGGTGTTGTTTCGAGCATGCATCGGACGACTTGTGATTGAATCAATGGTCGTAATCCACTGAGAATACGCAGTGACTCTTCACGCGGCAATTGCGATAGAATGATCGCGATAATGTTCGGTCGCTCGTTTTCGAGTACGTCAACCAGGCGTCGCATGTCGACGTCGCAAAGGAAATCGAACGGTTTGTCGGACAACGTCTCGGGCAATAGTGATTCTGATTGTTCTGGTTGCGGATTATGTGATACTTTCGACCGCGGGGCGATCTCTTCCGGCATGTTTGTCGTCATAGGCTGCAGATCGCTTGTGCGTCCGGATAGCTCGAACGAAACCGAATCGTCCTCGGTATGCGATTGCGGACTTTGTGGTGCCGCTCCGCCGAGGAAATCTTGGATCGTTCGTCGTTCTTCCGACTGATCGACGTCGATCAATTGGCATGCCATCGCGCGGATTTGTCTCGCGACCGACTCGGGCAACTGCTCGAGTAGCTTGTCGGCATGCAGCGGATCGAGGGTTGCAACAAGCACGGCCGCTTTACGCAATCCGTCATTGTCCGCTGCAACATTGTTTCCCGTCGTGTTTTGCATCGTTTCCACGATTTATGATCCTTGTCCTAAAAATGTCACGATCAGTCGGCAACGCCGATCCAGTTTCGCAAGATATTGGCGGCCGTGTCCGGGTCTTGGTCGACCAGTTTCGCGAGTTCGTCTCGAAGCGACGGTCCGACCTCACCGAAATCGAGCAAACGTTGGATTGCTCCTTCGTCCAATCGATTCGCTTCCGCTTCTTCGACGATCGGTTCGATTTCTTCGGTTTCCGGCGATGCCGCCATCACGGGTTGCTTCGTAATCGAGCGAACCATCATCAGACTGATCAGCACAAGAGCAAACGCACCGATCGTTCCCCAGTTCGCCGTCAGCCATGCCATCGCATCGCTGCTGGTCGAGGGTTCGGTAATAGCAAGCGGTGCAGGGGGCGAGAATGCCATCAATTGAACCTGAGACTTCGGGTCGGTCAGATTTGCAATCTCGGGTAAGTGTCCAACCAGGAAAGCTTTGATCTTCTCGAACGCTTCGTTTTGAAGGTTAGTAAGCATCGTCGGATCCGGCGGCGTTGGTGCGGCACCTTCAGCCGGCGGATTCATGGCTTCCCATTGCTTGACGAAATAGGAATCCGGAATCGCGATCGATACGAACGCTCGTTTCGGGATCAGGCCCAGGTAATTCGTTTTCGTCTGAGTGACGTTTGGAATAGCTACATTCGTCGAATTGTCCGTCGAAGAATCGCTTGAAGTTCCCGATTGAGTATTGCTTGCAACCGAAGCGGAGACCCCGGCGTTGGCTGAGAATCCGACTTCGCCACCCGGTTTTGTTGTTTCCGAGGTTTCTGTGCTGCTGTTCGATTCCGTAATGACCGAAACGGGTTTTGGTCCCAACTCATAGTTGTCTTCGGTTTTGTTCGCTTCGGGATCGATTTCGCACGTCACGCTGACCTTGATATTGGGGACGTAGCTTAGAACGTCATAGATTTTCTTTTGCAAATTGGCTTCATATTCCGCTTTTCGCTGGAGAATCGGATCGAGCCCACCGCCGCCTCCGATTCCTGATTCGTCATCGATGCCAGGATAAGCGCCGCCATTCTGGTCGACGACCGTTACTTCGGACGGAAGTAGGCCGGCGATCGCGCCCGAAACGAGATAGCGGATCGACATTACTTGCTTGTTCGTTAGCGACAAACCGTTGATTGTACTTAGACTCACCATCGCGGTTTGGTCCGGTTCGCTGAAAGCACTCAGTTTCTTATCGTCGATCAGAACCATCGCTTTGTTGATGTTCGTCATCGCGTTGATGATCCACGAAAGCAATTTTTGCTTATGCGATTTGATCGCTTGCTTCCGCTCGTCCGCGGTTGCGAAGGTACCAAGGTTGGAGAATTCCTTATCCAGAAGCGCCGCGAAGTTCGGCGGCAGTGCCTCGGCTTCGGTCAGTGCCGCCATATACTTTCCACGCTGGTTCGTGGGGACGAAAATCTGATTGCCCCGAACCGTATAGTCGTTCAGTCCGGCGGCTTGAAATGCGGATTCCATGCCAGGCATCGAAGCGACCGGAATTGGCTCGCCATACATCAACGATTCGCCACCAGTGCCGCCGCCCGCGGTGAAGAGATATCCGAAGCTAACGACGACCGCGGCCAGCAGCAGGACGGTAATCATCCGCGAGCCGGGTGTCATCGATCGAAAGACTTCGCTTATTTGTGTCCACGACGTTTTCAGAAAATCCATTTTCCGTTATCCATGTCGTCCGTGATTTGTTTCGTTACCGCCTAAATATCCAGGCGTTTAATTACTTCGTTTCCGTCGTTCTTTTTAGTCAGCCCGTGAAGCTATAATTTCCGTTCCTGTTCTACGATTCAATTCGTAGAGCTTTGATTTCTCGTATCGAGCTTACTTGTGCTCTCGTTTTTTAAATCCGCAAATTCTTGACTTCGTCGAATGCAGCGACCAGCTTGTTTCGTACTTGCAACATGAGCTGGAATGCCAGATCCGCTTTTTGGACCGCGGTCAAGACTTCGGCCGGGCTGTTATTGTTACCCGTCATCAGAGCCTCGACCGCCTGATCGGCATCCTGCTGCATCGCGCTTACCTGCGTGATTGATTCTCGCAGGAACGACGAAAACGAATCGCTCGACACCTGCTGCCCAGTGCGTACGGGCGGCATCGGGCGGGACCCGATACTGCTTGACGAGGCACCACGTAGCATGTCGACTGCGGATTTTATCGCACCTGTATCCATTAGGTCAGAATCCTTAACGTTTGTTCGGCAATGTCTTTCGACATCTCGAATACACCAAGATTCGCTTCATAACTTCGGACCGCTTCCATCGCGTCGGTCATTTGCCCGAGCAGATTGACGTTCGGCATCGGGACACAGCCGGCGTAAGGCCCTTGCTGTAGTGCTTCGGGGCTGTCCGGATCGTATCGATATACGGGCTCCGCCGTCGATTGCGTAACCGACGCGACGCGCACTCCCGCAAGACCGGGCGTGCCCGGCTGCTCGGTCGCTTCGAACGTAACGTATCGCGGCTGGAACGGTTTCCGCTCGCCGTTTTCGTTAATGCTCGTCGACAGATTCGCCACGTTACTGGCCGCGGTCTGCATTCGCGTTCGCTGCGCCTGCAATCCGCTCGTACTAATATCGAGTGCGGTAAACAACATCGAAATTCCTCGTTACTCCCCCGCGTTGTCATAAATTGACATAACTTCTTACTGCCTGCAGTCCAGTTTCTACGATCCCTATGTAATTCGCTCACGAATCGCTGTCTCGAGCATTCGGAACTGTTTCATCAAAATCGTCAGTGCCGTATTATGCAAGATTCGATTCTTCGCCATTTCTGCGACTTGCTGTTCCATGTTGACCGAATTCTCGTCGTGCCGCAGAATCGCCTTCGAGTTATCCGCCACATCGGCGATTTTCGGACCGAGCGGCCGATCGAGCTCGCCGTCGCTTAGCATCCGCAATGCCGGCGGCGCGTCGCGGGCCTCGATCGCTTCGCTCAAGTCGCCCTGAAACTGTTCGATCGACATATCTCGCGCATGGTAACCGGGCGTGTCGACATTCGCGATATTCCCGGCCAGCACGTCGTGCCGCCGCTGCGCGAATGTCATCACCTGCTCGAGTACAGGCACGGTCGATTGGCTAAAAAGCGAGTTAATCATTGTTCTGGTGATTTCCCATCTTGTGCGATTTGCCGCCTTTGCGACTTCGCAACTTCATACGCTAAAATCTATCGGAGCAATCACGCGACCGGTAAGTTCATGCCAGTGCAAAACGCGTGCCAACGTCGGCCTTCCTCGCGTGAACGGGGCAAGGTCGACGCTTATTTCTGCTTTCGTAACTTGTTTTCTGATAAATGGTTAAAGTTCTACCCGGTCGGTCGACCGATAATTATGATAACAGACCTGTCTCTTCTCATTTGCTGCGATCGGCAATAATTGCCGAACGTCGATCGGCGGATTTTGCCACACGATCGCGTCATCTCTATAAACATTCGCTCGCCCGGTCAATAGCAATCTTGTGAGATGCCTCGACCGATGTCTCGGTTTCAATCATTTGCCGGCCGATCATTCGATGCGGTCGACTCTTTTTTTATCTTCTACGGATTCGCGGATTTTCCACGCGATGCGGTTTTCTCTCGCGGTGCGTATCCGTATTGTCGCAATTTGCTCGAAAGCGTCCGAACTCCGATTCCAAGTGCTGCCGCTGTCTTTGCCCGATGTCCGTCGTAATGTTCGAGCGTCGCCTCGATCAGCCGCTTTTCCATTTCCTGTAGACTAACACCGACCGGCATGTCGCTCTCGGTAACATCGTGCGATTCGTTCGATCCAATGTCGGTCGAATCATTCGATTCACTGCCGTCAACGATCAGCCAGCGACGCAACATGTCGGCCGAGATCGCTTGCCCGTCGCCTAGGACGCTCGCTCGGGTGATAATATTTTCCAGCTCGCGAACATTGCCCGGCCAATGATATTCGCCAAGCAGTTGACGTGCCGATTCGTCCAGTTCGCAGGGCAAACGCTGAAGTCTGCCCGCGCATCGAGCGAGGAAATAGTCGCAAAGCTCCGGAATATCTTCGACCCGATCGCGTAGCGCCGGAACATGGATCGGCAGGACGGCAAGTCGATAATAGAGGTCGTGCCTAAAGCGTCCCTCTTCGACTTCCGCGGCCAGATCGCGGTTCGTTGTCGCAATCACGCGCGTGTCGACCGAAATCGTTTGACTCGATCCGACGCGTTCGAACGAACGTTCCTGCAAAACTCGCAGTAGTTTCGCCTGCAGATTCAGGTCGATTTCCGTCACTTCGTCCAAAAGGATTGATCCGCTGTCCGCCATTTCGAATCGGCCGGTGCGATCGCTTTCCGCGCCCGTGAAGGCTCCACGCTGATGTCCGAAGAGCTCACTTTCAAGCAGTTGTGCCGTAAGTGCCGGGCAGTTCACGCTCACCATCGGGCCGCTACCACGGAGTCCGACAGCGTGAATCGTTTGTGCGACCAGTTCCTTGCCGGTTCCGCTTTCGCCCATGATCAGAACGGTTTCGTCCGTTCTCGCGATTGCTGCAATCCGCTCTCTGAGCTTCTGCATCGCACTGCTTTCGCCGATCATCATCGGCGGCGTCGAGCTGTCGCGATCGCTGCCTGTGCTGGTTCCTTGAACCAGTCGCCCGTGCTGAATCGCCCTTGAAACAAGCTGTTCGAGCCGATCGACGTCGAACGGTTTCTCGATATAATCGAACGCTCCGTGACGCATTGCTTCGACGGCTGACGTGACCGTTGCATGTGCGGTAACCATCACTATCTGCGGACCAGCCGGGCGTCGTTCAACCTGAATGATGAATTCCAGTCCGTCCATGCCCGGCATTTTTAAGTCAGTTACGATGCAATCGAACGTTTCCTTGTCCAGTACCTTGAGTGCTTCTCGGGCGCTGCTGCAGCAACGAACCGTATGTCCCGATTGACGCAGTACGTCCGCCATCGACTCGCGGGCTTGATGATGATCGTCGACAACCAAGACGTTCCCATCCGTGCCGATTTGCGACGACATCTCTCTAATTGCCGGCACCGGAGTCGCGCCGTCCGTCTGGAAGCTCGATTCGCAAGTCTTCATTAGGCAGCCTCCTCATTCTCTGTCGTTCCAACGGTCGAGTCGAAAGTCTCTTTGATCGCATCGGTCTCGATCGATTCCGGATTCTCGTGCGGAATACAAATCGTCATGATCGCTCCACCCTCGGGGCGAGCAACAGCCTGGGCATATCCGCCGTGAACTTCGGTAATTCGCTGCACGATCGCAAGTTCCAGCCCGGTTCCGCCGCGGCGTGGCTCGATGAAAGGCTCGAACGCATCGTCGACATCCGGGTCGAGCAATCCCTCGCCGGTGTCGCCGACCTCGATCCAAGTTTCATGCTCGTCGACACGCACTGTAATCGCAAGCACGCCACCGCCTGCCATCGAATCGATCGCGTTACGAACCAAATGAAGGATCGCACGGTGGAACATGCCCGCGTCGGCCAAGATCGTTGCATCCGCAGGTACGGTAATGTCGGTCGAAATCTCCTGGGCGATCAACTGTTCGCTAAGCGAAACAATCACTTCGTCGATCGCGTCCGACAGCGAAAATCGCTTCATCGCCGGCCCGCTATCGGAAGTGAAATAGAGCAAGTCGGTAACGGTCGATTGCAGTTCGGCGAAACCGTCGGTTACCTTATCCAATAGTTGGCGACTCGTATCGTCCGGTTCCAGTCGACGTTCGAGCAGACTCAGGTAAAGCGTTACGGGCACAAGGTTGTTTCGCACTTCATGAGCGACATGTGCGGCCATGCGACCCAGGTCCGCCAGTCGATTCTTTTTCGCCAATTGACGATTCTTCGATTCCAGCTCGTCGGTCAGACGCTTTACTTCCTCTTGAAGTGCATGGTGTGTCTGTTCCAAGCGAACCGTTGCCGAATGCCAAGCGAGAAGTACAGCCTGCAGTTCCGTGTCGCAACCTTCGGGCATCGGTAAATCGCCCGTAAGCTGCGAGGCGTCGTCCTGCACCATTGGAAGCGAATCGCATTCGCCCGGTTCATTCGTCGTCGGTTGACCAAGTTCCATGTCGTTCATCGAGTATATTCTTTTCGTTCGTTTAAGTTTCGAAGTCGTTCAAAATGTCTCGTTCGATCAAGCATCGAAAACGATACTGCCACCAGCGTCGCTTTTCTCGCCCTTGTACGCTCCACGAGCTTCGGTGGCAGCGTGCATTCCTTGCAGCGCGTGGCTGACTTCGGATTGGCGAGCGACCAATGTCTGTTCACTCTCTTTCTCGAGCGTCACGATTTCCTGCAGCAGCGATTCACTCTTCGTATTTTGATCCGCGCACCGAGCTCGAAGTTCGGGCGACCGCCAAGGTCGCGTTTCCGGATCTTGCTCGCGATACGGATCGATCGCGGCCTCGATTCGCTGAATCGTTGTCAGCGTGCGTTGTTTTGCCGCCAAAACGTTCATCAGTGAACTCATCTCGTTTTGTGCGATCAGTTCCAATTGCTTCCGACTCAGGTCGCGAAGCTGCGTGAGGCACGATAGTTTCGCTTCCACGAGCTTTGCAAGTCGATCGGTTGGATACTCGGTTGCGTCTGTCATCGCTGGGCCCTAAAAATGGGTCTCAAACGTCGCATCGTTGTTTGCGACGCTTCTCGTTGTTTTCATAAAGTTTAATTGCGTCGTTCGGGCACGGCGCGGGCATTGTTGATCAACAGGTCGAACAATTCGGTCCATTGTTCGCGGTTGTAGTTGGTCGTTTCGGAGAAATCGGCGCCCTTGTCCATG
>Ga0180430_10003875_pt1 | contig 12783 bp, 9 predicted proteins | sample SS_ome_9_FD_132999 | JGI IMG/M metagenome (GOLD analysis project Ga0180430, IMG submission 132999) | Hypersaline lake sediment archaeal communities from the Salton Sea, California, USA - SS_1_S_2 metaG | ecosystem: Environmental > Aquatic > Non-marine Saline and Alkaline > Hypersaline > Sediment... | reverse complement strand
GTCTTCGTGGCCCTGTTCCACGGCCCCACGGCCTACGTTCTTGGAGTGGAGATCGGGGTGCACAAGATCTCCACCGCCTTCTGGATCGTGCTGGCCGCCGGCCTCCTGCGGCTGGTCGCGGGCCGACGCGAGCTGGCCCGGCTCCTTCGCTCACCGATCTTCTGGCTCATGGTGCTCATCCTGCTCGCCGGGGCCGTGGCCCGCCTGCACGAGATCGATTTCGGCCTGCCGCTCAACGATCACCCCGACGAAGGGGTGATCATCGCCAAGCCGCTGCGCATGATGGAGGAGGGGCTGCATCCGCACTACTTCGTCTACCCCTCGGTCTACTTCTACTCGCTGATCGTCGTGTTCGAGACCGCCTTCGAGTGGCCGGCGGCGGTGGACTGGTTCCTGCCCGCCGGGGTGGACGATGCGGCGACGAAGACCCGGCTCTACATCCTGGGGCGGCTGGGCACGGCCTTCTACGGCCTCTTCACCATCCTGCTGCTCTACCCGCTGGGCAAGCGGCTCCACGGCCGGCGAAGGACCGGGCTGCTCGCCGCCCTCTTCCTCGCCTTCAACGTGCAGCACATCCACAACTCGATGTACATCACCACCGACGTGCCGGTGGCCTTCTACACCACGCTCTGTTTCTACTTCGCCGTCAAGGCCTACGACCACGGCCGGTTCTCGCGCTGGGACGTGCTCTCCGGCCTGGCCGCCGGCCTGGCCGCCTCGACGAAGTACAACGGCGCCGCGATCCTCGTCGCCCCGGCGCTGGTCGCCTTCTTCTTCTTCGTCAACGAACTGCGGGTGCCCGCCGCCGAGCGGCGCATCGGCCCCGCGGTCTGGCGGCTTTCCTGGCGCTGGGCCCTGCTCTGGGTGCTCTTCTTCCTCGGCTTCGTCATCGGCACCCCCTACGCGGCCATCGACTGGGAGGGCTTCTCCACCGACTTCATCTGGAACATCGATCACTACTCCGAGGGCCACGCCGGCGCCATGGGCACCGGCAACTGGTGGTTCTACATCTCCTACCTCGCCCGCCAGGGCATGGGCTACGCCCAGTTCGCCCTGGCCCTGCTCGGTATCGGTGCCCTGATCCGGGGCCGGCGGCAAAAGGACGCCCTCTACCTCGTCTTCCTCGGGCTCTACTACTACGAGATCGCCGGCTTCACCGTGCGTTTCACCCGCAACCTGCTGCCGGTGCTGCCGCTGCTGGCCATCTACGCCGCGGTGGGGCTGGAGCTGGTCCTCGGCTGGATCGCCGGCCGCGGCGAGGTGAAACAGGGCCGCCGCCGGCTGGCCCTCGCCGCCGGGGTGCTCATCGTCGCCGGCACGCTCTGGTACCCGGTCCACGACCGGGTCTGGGAGGAGATCAAGGGCCGCCGCCCCTACGCCGGCCGGCTCATCGCCGACTGGGTGCCGAAGAACATCCCCGACGGCGCGGTGGTGGCCGCCGAACTCTACACGCCGCCCATCGAGTGGGGCGAGCGGCGGCTCATCTACCAGCGCTTCCTGCACCGCAAGCCGCCCGAGTGGTACGCCCGGCGCGGCGTGCGCTACTTCATCTTCAACAGCTACTCCTACCAGCGGTTCTATGACTTCCCCAAGGAATACGGGGACGAGATCGCCGGCTACGAGACGCTGTTCAACCACCCGCAGATGGTGCCGATCCACACGGTCAACGAAAACGACGACCACCGTGGCCCGATCTTCCGCGTCTACCGTTTCGACATGACCCTGCCCTGAAGAGGTATTCCAGGGGTGGTGATCTCACACCGATCGCGCAAGTAACGAAGTTTGCGCCGAGGATTGTTGATCTCGGTTCGGCCGGCTCGTTGACCTGAAGTAAAGCGGCCGGTAAAATGCTAATCAGTTATTAATGGGGCCTTGTTCGAGTACAGGTTCATCTCCAGCGACCAATTTCGTCGACATGGATCGAGGCCATGATGAAGAGACCTCCCTTCAGGCTGCGGTGTTTCGCGATTGTCGGCTTGTTGATGCTTCCAACCTTATCGATGTCGACTGCCGCGGAATTGCTGGAATCACCTCGTGTATTTGCAGCGGGGCCATACTGGAATACCCATTGGCCGATCGCCGTTCCCGGGGACGTGAATGGTGACGGTCATCTCGATGTGGTCGGTGTCATCCGCGAGGGATTGTCGGTAACGGTGCTTATCGGGGATGGGCACGGTGCCTTCAGTGAGCCGTTGCGCTACCCGCCGGAGGGGAACTGGGCGGAGGATCTTGCACTGGCGGATTTGGACGGTGATGGCGATCTGGATATTGCTCTGGCCGAGTCGCTCGATCCAAACACTGCTGAGCGATCTCCCGAAGGCTGTGTGGCGATCCTGTTCGGATACGGTGACGGCACGTTCGCGGAACCAATCCTCCTCGAAACCGGATTGAATCCGAACGCGGTCGAAGCCGGTGATCTGGATGCTGACGGAGACCTGGATCTGGTGGTCGTCAACGGCGGCAGTGCGGATATTGCCGTCCTGAACAACGACGGCGATGGCCAGTTCGAATTGTCACATCGATGCCCGGTGGGCGATTCTCCGGCATTCCTCGAAATTGGTGATCTCGACCAGAACGGTACTCTTGACCTGGCTACCAGCAATGAGGAGGGCGACACACTGACCATTCGCTTCGGGACCGGAACTGGAACATTTTCATCCGGGCCGACACTCCCGTCGGGACAATGTCCCCAGGGGATCGATATCGGCGATTACAACGTGGATGGCCTGCTCGATCTCGCCGTTTCGAGCGAGGACAGCAACGAACTCATGGTTTACCTGGGCACGGGCGGGGGTGAGTTCGAACAGTCCGCAATGCTACCGGCTTCTGGCCGATGGGTCAGGTCGAACGATATTGATTCCGACGGGTTTCCCGACCTCATCTGCACGGATTGGTGGTATTCCCTCAGAATTTTCTTCGGCCGGGGTGATGGGTCATTCGACGATCCTGTGCTTTTGGAAAATGCAGGGTCGACGGTTTTTTCCGTCGAATGCGGTGATGTCAACGAGGATGGACGTCCCGACCTGCTGGCCACGGCCTATGCCACGAACCTCGTGGTGCTGATCAATCAGGGGCGGGGCACTTATTTCAATCCCATCTGGAACCGCTCTGTCGACGGGTACAATACGCTGGCTGATCTCGGTGATATAAACAGCGATGGCGCTCTGGACGCGGTCATCCGTGGAGATGACGGTGTCGCAGCCCTTCTGGGGCACGGTGACGGCTCATTCGCCGGGCCGCAGTATTGGTCCATGGGGAGCCACATGGTTGCCGTTCTGTTGCGCGATCTCAACGGTGATGGCCATCTGGATCTGCTGACCGGCAATTATTTCTACGTGAACGGCGTCAGGGTGAGGCTGGGCGCTGGTGACGGATCCTTCGGGGAGTTGATCGAAACGGTGGAATATGGATCCCCAAGGGATATCGTCTGTGGGGACCTGAACGGCGATGAAGTCCCCGATATCGTTGTCGTGGACACGGCGGATGAAGAGATCGCGGCGTTTCTCGGCAACGGTGACGGGACGTTTGTCCGGTATGCCGCGGCCGCAGTGGGTGAAGAGCCCAGATTCGCCGACCTGGGTGATTTCGACGATGATGGTGATCTTGATCTGGCCGTGTCGAACTATGAAGGGGAATCGATCTCAATACTGTTGGGAAACGGGGACGGATCTTTTGGATTTGAGACACAATACGAATCGGGTTCTCATCCGGAAAATGTGGTAATAGCGGATCTCACCAATGATGGCAATCTCGATGTCGCCGTCATCGGGTGGGGACTTGAAGTGTTTCCCGGAGTGGGTGATGGGACACTGAATGAGCCCGTTTTCTATGAAGCCAGTGTATTGCCCAGTGCACTGGCGGTTGGCGACCTGGACGGGAACGGGCGGCAGGATGTGGTCCTCGGCAGCTGGGAATGGGGTGCGATCACCGTCCTCGTCAACGGGCACGAAGAAACGCCGCTGGACGTCCTCGGCCAGCACAACGCCTGCGAGATCGCTCTGGGTGATTTGAACAATGATACGCATCTGGACGTGGTAGTGGCCGGTCTCGGAGGCTTGGACATCCTGCTCAACAACGCCCGGCGATACAGCACGGTTACAGCAGACCTGAGCTGCGTGCCGGCTTCGGGCATGCTGCCCTTCTCCTGCCGCTTCCGCTGCAGCCTGCGCAACCACTGGCACGGCAAGCGCCGGATGCACGCCAGGCTGGAGGCGCAACTGGCGAACGGCACCCTCTTCGAGAACTGGCGTGCCGCCGATATCGTGCTTGATGACGTCGAGGAACGCCACTATTCCTGGATCCAGAACCTGCCCGCGCACCCGGGGCTGGCCGGGGACAACATCTTCCGCTTCAGGGCCACCGACATCTCGCCGGCGCCGTTCAACCAGCCGCCCTACCCCGCCTCGGGGTGGACCGGCAACGACGAGTGTGTCGTCGAAGGAATTCTCCCCGCACATTGAGACTCCCGGCGGCCCGCCGGTCCATGACCTGCGCAAATATCGCCATACACAAAAAAGGGGAGGAGCCGGATGGCCCCTCCCCTGGGTGTTGCCGATGATCGCGGCGGTTACGGCGCCGTGGCCGTCACCGTGCAACTGTCGGTGTCGGTGTCGCCCGACGGCGCGAACGGCGGCTGGTTGTAGGGCGCCGGGGTCACGTCGGCACCGGTCAGGGTGAAGACGTTGGTTCCCACCAGCGTGGCCAGGCCCGGCAGGTTCTGGTTCCAGAAGGTGCTGAAGACCTCGCCGGCGCTGAGGTTGGTCCAGCCGGCACGCCAGTTGCCGTACGGGGTGCCGTTGGCGATGACCATGTCGATACGGCCGGCGGCCCGGCGGTTCTCGCTGGTCAGGTTGGTCAGCGACACGGCCATCTGGGTCGTGAAGGGCAGCTGCCCGCTGTTCGGGGTGCAGCCGATGGCCACTTCCACCGTGTCGGTGGGCGGCGTGTCCTCGCACTCGAAGGCGGAGAGCCGCACATCGTCGATGTTCCAGCCGCAGTACTGCCAGCTGCCGTCGGTGGTGCCCTGGGTCCAGCGCAGGTAGAGCGTGGGCTGGCCGTCGGCAATGGCCGAGATGTCGTAGACTATCTCGTTCCACTCGCTGTCGGTGGTTTCCCCGCTGTTCTCCCAGATCGTGGTCCAGGAAGAGCCGTTGGTGCTCACGCGCAGGTAGGCGTGGTCGTAATACGGCGTCTCCACCCCGAGCCAGCGCCAGAAGGAGAGGGTCACTTGCTCGCGGCCGGTGCAGTCGATGGGGCCGGTGGTGAGGTGCGTCTCGCTCATGTTGTTGGCGTAGTCACCGGACAGATTGTAGCCGTAGACATTCGAGCCGGTGTGGCCGCTGGTGGGGTCGGGGTTGCCGTACTGGCCGCCGCCGCCGGTGGGCGTGCCCCAGGCCCATTGGCCCTCGGTGGTCCAGCCCGGGTTGCTGTCCATGGTCTCCTCGAAGAAGACCTGGAAGACGCCGATGCCCACGGTATTCACTTCGGTCGGGGCGTCGGCCGGGTGGTGGATCACGCCGCTCAGCGTGCCCTCGGCGGTGAAGTAGAACTCGGGCGTGTCGGTGCAGGCGAGCGCCGGCAGTGTCGCCTGGTAGAGGTCGCCGCCCAGCGAGGTCAGCGCTTCGGTCTGGTAGAAACCGCCATTGTCGCGGTAGCTCCAGGCGGCCGTGCCGGGGACCAGCGATTCCTCGCCTTCGGTGATGCGCACGGTGATGTCGTACGGCACTCCAGGCGGCAGCAGGTCTGGCAGGCCGTCGGGGAAGCCGATGGAGAGCAGCGGCGTGCCGAGGTAGGTCGAAGACGCGATGTTGCCGATGTCGCTGATCTGCGGGTCGGAGTTGACCGTGTTGGCGTCGGCGTAGGTGAAGGTCTCGGCCACCGAGACCCGGCCGCTGCCGTCGGTGTCGGCGTCAACCGCGCCGCAGATCCCGCAGGGGGTCTCCCAGGCCACGGCACAGCGCTCGGGGTAGTGGAACTCGGCGTGGTAGGTGTCGCAGAGCCACTCGTCGTACGTACTCTCGTAGAAAGTGGCCGAGCTCATCACCACCGAGGATCCGTTCTCCAGGTTGTCGAGGATGCCGCCGCTGTAGCAGGTCATCCAGGAGACCACCCGGGTCTGGTAGGGCACCGCGGAGAGCCAGCTCTCGATCTCGTAGTCGTAGCAGTATTCGCCGGTGGTCTCGAGGTAGAGCGAGAGGTCGCTGCCCGAGGGGGAGCCGTGCCCCATCCACCAGACGTAGAGGAAGTCGCTCGAGGTCATCACCGCGGCCAGGTCGTTGATCGCGGCCTGGATGTTGGCCCGGCTGACCGAGTAGTCGGCCATGGTCCAGGGCACCTGGTAGCAGGCGTAAGACGAGTTGAAGTTCGAACCGCTGCCGTAGCAGCAGACGATGCTGTCGTGGTCGAAGTCGAGTGTGAGCAGTGACTGGTAGATCAACAGCGGGTTGTACCAGAAGCAGGAGTTGGTGGCCGCGTCGTCGGTGGTGGCTTCGCCGGCACTGACGATCAGCGCGTAGTTGTCGGCCTGGGCCGAGGGTGTTGATACGATCAGGGCCGCAAGGGCCAGACAGGCGATGAAGATGTGCTTTCTCATTTCACCACCTCCTGTCCCGTGCTGACCCGGTAGATGGTCCGGGTCTCCCGGTCGGCGAGCCAGAGGCCGTTGCCGTCCCAGGCCAGCCCCACGGGCCAGAAGCCGGGTGTGTCGAACTGCGAGACGAACAGGCCGTCATCGAGGCCGTAGCAGTAGACCAGGCCCAACCGGCGGCCGTCGTTGTGCGTCGCGTTCCAGATGTGGGTGTCGTTGAGCGCCAGGGCCACCGGGTAGCCCTTGGTGAACAGCGACCGTTTCACCTTGCCGTCCGCGGGGTCGACCTGGTTCATCGTGCTCGACCAGCCGGCCACGGTGCCGGTCCAGAGGTGGCCGTCATGGAAGGACAGGCCACCGGTTTCTGGCTGGCGGCCCTGCACTTCGGGCAGGGGGCAGGCCATGGCCGCCCCGAGGCGATTGCCCTCGGTGTCCAGCTGCCGGACCACCTTGCTCGCGGCCTCAGCGCACCAGAGGCGGCCCATGCCGAAGGCCAGGCCGCTGAGGCGGCCCTCGGAGGTCTTGAAGGAGGAGATGACACGGCCGTCGGCCGGATCGATCCGGTAGAGGGTGCCGCTGGCGTTGTCGGCGATCCAGAGCGCCTCGCCATCCCAGGCCAGCCCGCAGGGGTCGGTGCCGGGGGCGGGGAACTGCTGAAGCACCGTGCCGGCCGGTGGCGTATCGGCCAGTGCCGCTGCCGGCAGGGCCGCGACGGCCAGCAAGACAGCCAGCGCGGCCAGCAGGGCGGGCCGGTGGAACAGGTTACTAAGGGCGTTGCTCATCCACACTCCTCCTTTGGGTACCTGGTAGTGCACCAATCATGAATACGGAAACAGAAGATCGAAACGGTTGGCTGATTGTATCTGGGTACACCTCACATAATAGCTCAGGCAAGGCAACAGGAGTGGTCCGCAGACCACTCCCCGGAAGGCTATTGAAGAGAATGTAAGTTACGGGGGCCGTGCTGTCAAGGGGGACGGGAGAAGACCTGGTTGAAGTGCTGCTTCTCGAAAGTGCGCAACTTGCCGGACACTACCTCGCAGCCTGGTTAGAGCAACAGTCGAGGAAGCGGTTACCAGGACATTTTGTCGAAGTCATTGCCACGTCCCCTACCGCCATGCAAGCACAGGATCATCGGTCACCGTGCTTCCTTCTCGTCATACGCCGGCGGAAGGTAGAGCCGATATCTCAGGGCCAAGTGGTGCTGGATTGTCTTTTCGAACCGGCCCTCCTCCAAACGTACGGAACCCTGTGCAGATCCAGTCGCAGCATCAACCACGCCCGAGCCACCCAGAGCGAGGAGCACAATCATCGCTGCTGACACCACAGATGTCCCCTTTTATTCGGTCTTGGCTCCGCCCAATGCTGGCCATCACCAGTGGTTGGTGGCACGGCCGTTGCGAATAAGCGACAACGCCCGGATGCTAAGCAAGGGCCGAGACACCTGGCGGCCAGGTGAATGGGATTGTTCGGGTGGCCTTCTATGGTGCAAACATCTCACCAAGAAGATCCAAAACCTTCACTTCAGTTAGCTTATTGATACGTCCGAGTCTCTTTACGATTCGGTTGGCGTCAATCGTTCGGATTTGGTCTAGAACGATGAGACCGGATTTTCCCTTAAACCTGCATTTCACCCTGCTTGGATAGGGCTTTCCTTCGGTAGTCATCGGAGCGACGAACAAAGTGCGGATATGATGATTCATCTCATCAGGGGATATGACGAGGCAGGGGCGCGTTTTCTTGATTTCATTTCCGACGGTTGGATCGAGGTTGACGAGATGGACGTCGAAGCGATTGACTACCATTCCCACTCCTCTTCATCCCACGCAGAGGTTTGAAGGGTCTCATCCAGCAGATTGTCAGCACCGTCATCAGCCATGGCTTGGAAAGAGGCTCCCCAGCCTTCGCGGGGCTTATGAGCCACACTGATAACGAGGGTATCTCCTTGGATGCTGATTTCAACCTCGTCAGTCAAGCCGGTTTGCTCGATGAGGGGTTTGGGGATACGAACACCCTGGGAATTGCCAATTTTCACTATTTTTGTTTTCATTTTTTATCTCCAGTCGGTAGCTACAATGTAATCACATTTCCGCTGGAAGTCAAGTGCTTTTTGTTGACGTCTTTATCGTGATCGCCCGACGCCCCACATCAGCGGCAAGCCCCGGCGCGCTGGTTGCATTGGCAATGCCTGGAGCCGTCATGACGGGCCATCTGATTGACCGCTCGGTTTGCAACCAGCGTGACGGAATCGGCTTGCCCGTTAAATGTGGTTGTTGGGCGAATTATCTCTCCAGTCCTTCGCTCGCACTCACTACCTGTTCAACCTTCTCACGGGTTTTTTCAGAAAATCTGTCGAAATCGGATTGATCGAGCAAGCCATGTGTATGCATAGCAATAAGTTGGCCGAGCATTTGTGAGCGTTTGGGATCGTTAAAGGCAATCGCGAGTTCGTTGTCTCTTTCAGCCATAAGTTGCCAAATATCAAGATACCGCTCATGGTTTGTCCGTGAATCGTCATTTCTCAGACAATCCATCTCATCAAGAACACGCTTACAGAATCGTTCGAGCGTTATCTCTCGCAGGGCTCGAAAAACCTTCCAGTCAGACTCGGGGAATTCAAATCTCATCATATTATGGTCGCCCAACGTCTTAGATGAGTTGCGAGCCGAACTGGCGCGACAGTTGCCCCGCAAGTGGCGTGACAGGTCGGCTGTCGACTCAATCTACTGGTTGAACTGGTCGTTATTACGGCCCTATGGAGCTTTCACATCTTCCCGCATCCATCGAGCCATAAATCTGACTGGATGAGACCATCTATTCCGAAACAGCGAACTGCACTTGCTGTAAACAGCGCTAAACACTTTGGGAACCGTGGATTACACCGTTTGGTCGAGGTTGTTGCCCGTGGACGCACTTTCCCCTGGCTGAGTGAGGCTGCTGCGAAGAGATTTTGATTACGCTGCCGTGACATAGCGCTCTCTTTCCGGCGGCGGTTTGCCTCGTTTCAGGGGACCGGCGTAAATGATCCGCCGGCCGCAGACCGGGCAGGTCACCTGGTCGGTCAGGCCGACCTTCTCGCAGTAGGTCGACCAGTCCATCAGTTTCGGCTTGTCCACCGGTGCCTGGCCCATGATCGATCGACAGCGATTCAGGGAACCGATGTGGTGCGAGTGGTAGAGCCCGTAATACCTCACCGTGTGGCTGTAGGGGACAGGTACGTGCTGCAGCAGTCGATTGAAAAACTCGCGATGCGTGAGCTTCATCGCCTTACTGCGGCCGTCACGGTGGTCCGTGTAGCGGAACCACACGTGGTGTCCATCGAAGCGGAACACGCGACGGTTGGAGATCGGGCCTCCCTTGACGTATCGGGCGAGATAGGTGGTCACGCCCTTGCCGTGCGAGTATTTACTCTGCAGGCGGACGTTCCACTTTTTCTTCTTGAGCCGGGCCAGCAGGCGGAACAGGTCCTTGGGCCGCGATCCGGCTGGCAGCCGGAGCTGGCCCTCGTTGAACGCCTTGCTGATGAAGGCGATCATCTTGCCCTTGTAGAGGGCGCTCACCAGGCGGGCGGGGAGAAGGTAGCCCTGCCTGGCGTGTCGCCAGTTGCCCTCGTCATCCAGACCGCCGCCGGTGACCAGGCAGTGCAGGTGCGGGTGCAGGACCAGTGTTCGGCCCCAGGTGTGGAGGGAACTGATCAGACCCGGCTTTGCGCCGAGATAGCGGTCATCGCCGAGCAGTTCGAAGAGGGTGTCGCGGGAAGCCTTGAACAGCAGGTCGGCCATCAGCTTCCTGTTCCAACGCCAGAGATCGTGAAGGCCATCGGGCATGGTGAAGATCACGTGGAAGTGATTGGTGGCCAGCAACTGCGCCTTCTGGTTCTCGAGCCATCGTTCCGCGGGCAGGCTCGAGCACTGGGGACAGGAACGATGCTTGCAGGAGTTGTAGGAGATCTTCTCGATGTGGCCGGCGGGGCAGCGCATCACGTGTCCACCCATGGCTTCGGTACGGCAGCTGATGATTGAACGGGCGGCTTTATGGGCATGGAGGGGAAGACGATGTTCCGAGGCATACGCATCGAAGTGCTTACGGAATATCGCTTGAATCCTGCCTTCCATATATCACCCCGGCGGGTATGGGATTATGAACATCGCAACTATCTGTCTATGCAAGATTTATTCCCCGCGAAGCGGCTAAGTTCAACGCCGACCATCACCTGTGGACGGTGGCACGGCCGTTGCCACATGTGAGAACGATCGGATGCCTAGCAAGGGCCGTGACACCTGGCCAACAGGTGAATGGTCTTGTTGGACGGCCTATTTCTGGTCCTTCTGTTGTGTTGCCCCAGGCTTGAGCCAATCGGGCAGTCTTAAACCATATGAGACAATATCCATACTGTCTGCCATAAATTGATCATCATCTCTTATAATACTGATATATAAGAACCATCCTGGGCTCAAATCGCTCCCTTCATAAACATAATAGAATTGTGTACCGGTTTCTGCTTGATTGCCCGTTCTACTAGACATAGATTGAAAGTGCTGATTTCTATATTCAAACTGACCCATCATATGCAGGTCCCGTTCGAACTGCGCATACCATTCTTCTAATGCACTTACCGATATATCCCGCTTGTATTGTTCTGTAAACAATGAATGAGCAGTAGTATAGTCGTGATCAGAAAGTGCCTGGACGATCTTGTCACTGACGATTCTTGCTTGATCTAGAAAACCGATTAGGCGCTCTGCTTCTGGCCCACATAATTGTAACGCTTCAGAGCGGAGGACCCTCCTGTCGTAGGATGCAAAGCAAACATGGTTTGCGGCAGCCAGAAGCGTGACCAGCATGAAAAGAATGGAATATCTATTTATTCGGTGCATCATTTCTATTCGACTATCTCATTGATGCCGTCCAACGCTCCAAATCAGCGGCAAGCCCCGGCGCGATGGTTGCTTGACTTATGCTTCATCGTGCCGGCACGAGTCTTTTGATTGAACGCGCGGTTCAGCAACCAGCGTGACGGAATCGGCTTGCCCGCTGAATTTGGTTGTTCTCTTTTGGATTCTCTTCTCACTGGCCCTCAAAGGACTGGAGAACCCATCATCAATCGCCGTACTATTCAGTTTAAGTAGAGCCGCAGTAAGCGACCCTTTTCAGGATCTCATCCGCCAATCACCAGCGGGGTTCTTCTTCTACCATCTCCCTGGCTTTGAGCCTTTCAAGCCTCTACGACCTGACAAAACATCAAATTCCCTTGAATACCTGTCATCTTTCCGAAAGAGAACGTCATGTGTAAGCGGCGGGGGCGATCTGAAATAGCAAGCATAATCGAGACTCTGAACTACTGCTGTACTTTCAACCCCGCCCGCTTAACACGTTTGTTGTGCTCTTCGTCTCTCCCATTCAGACCGAAGTCTACGCCAGTCTTTACGCTGCATCGTTTCAGGTCTTCCATTTCTCGGATTTCTTGCCTGCCCACTTGTATGAAAGAGCGGAAAGAGTATGCGACCATACCACGACGTTGGGTTAGCCACCGAAGTTTCCATCTTGCTGTAGCCGTGATTTTCCAGTTTGTCGGTAGCCTTAAGGGCCTTGGTTCCCATTGGACAGACTATCTTGGGATTAAGTTCATCGATCATTCGTCTAAGCATGACTATGCAATTAGATCGCTGAGCTGACGACACCGGATATTTGTCTTTCTTTCTAGCAGGAAGGCAAAGAACTGAGTTAGTCACAAATAGGTCTTCGATTGAGAACTGCAGCTCATTGATGAATAGATCATGGAAGAATCGTCCTGATGGGTCAGTATTAGGCTCCACGGTGAGATATCCCTTCCTAGGATTGTACGTATCATCACGATTGGGAGCCTCTAAAATGAATAGGATATCCGTTGATCGTGGGGGTTGCTTCATCAGTATTGGAAATGCCTTTGGATCCAGCAGACCATCGGCCTTGCACAGGGTGCATTGCTTAAATTCTTCTGCCAATTGATTCCACATCGTCATCTCTAATAAGCACAACGCTCAAGCTCACTGGCGGGGATGGAGCGCAGCGGAATCCCCGTCCAGTGCAGCGCCTTGTGTACGCCCGGCATGGGCATGTGCTAATGGGGTGGAAGTCCCCTGTGGGAGAACCACCGTCAATGTATTTGACGTCAACCACCAGCTTAAGGCAAGGGCGGTTCCGTGAGGAACTGTCCG
>Ga0180430_10003874_pt1 | contig 12788 bp, 7 predicted proteins | sample SS_ome_9_FD_132999 | JGI IMG/M metagenome (GOLD analysis project Ga0180430, IMG submission 132999) | Hypersaline lake sediment archaeal communities from the Salton Sea, California, USA - SS_1_S_2 metaG | ecosystem: Environmental > Aquatic > Non-marine Saline and Alkaline > Hypersaline > Sediment... | reverse complement strand
TGTTTGGCCTCGGCGTGGTCGGCCACCGCATCACCAAGGCCTTGATGGCCCGCGAGGGGATGCGCGCCGCCGTCTTGCTGTCTCGACTGATGGCGGCCCTACTGGGGCTTGTCGCGGCCATGGTCCTGGCGAGCATAGTGTCCGCAGTGGTATTCGGCGCATCCTGGCGCATCTTTGTTCGCGATTTTGGCATCTGGCCCTATGTCGTTCTGGCCCTCGGGGCAATCGTCGGGGCCGTTTGGGGCTGGAATCGCCACCCCAACGACGAGTTCGCCATCGGCCGATTGGTCTATTCGGTGGTACGCTTTATCCTGAACACCACCCGTTCCATCGAGCCGTTTGTCTGGGCACTGATCTTTGTGACCTGGTTCCGCCTCGGCCCGTTCCCCGGCACAGTCGCGCTGATGGTTCACTCGGTTGCCGCTCTGGGCAAGCTCTACTCGGAGCAGATCGAGAGTATCGATCCGGGCCCTCTGGAGGCGGTTCGCGCCACCGGCGCCAACGAGATACAGACCATCACCTATGCCGTCATCCCGCAGATCGTCCCACCGTTCATCAGCTTTACCATCTACCGCTGGGACATCAACGTGCGTATGTCCACGATCATCGGTTTGGTCGGCGGAGGTGGTATCGGTCAGATGCTCTTCCAGTACCAGAATCTGGGCCAGTGGCGCAAGACCAGCGTGGCCGTGATTCTGATCGTGGCGGTGGTGATGACGCTCGACAACGTCAGCGCCCGAATCCGCGAAAAGATCATCTAAACCCAGAACGCACAAAGGCCGGGTCCCCAAGAACCGGCCTTTGCGCAAGATGTATCGCTGTGCTCCGGACCAATGGGTTCGGGGCACGGTCTTTTCGTCGCTACTCGGTCATGCGCGGATCCAATGCGTCCCGCAGACCGTTCCCCATGAGGTTTGCCGAGAGCACGGTGATCAGAATGAACAGTCCCGGAAAGATGATCAGGAACGGCGCCCGATAGAGATACTGCTGCGAGTTGGTCAGCATGTTGCCCCAACTGGGTGTCGGAGGCTGCACCCCCATCCCCAAAAAGCTCAGTGCGGTCTCGGTCAGGATCACGTTGCCGATCGACAGGGTCGCCGCCACAATCAGCGGAGAGGTGGCGTTGGGCAAGATGTGGCGAAAGATGATTCGCGCCGGCCCCGCCCCGATCACGCGCGCCGCATCGACATAGTCGCGGTTCTTGTGCGTCAGAAACTCGCCGCGCACCAGGCGCGAGACCCCGGTCCAACTCAGCGTCGCCAGCACCAGCGCCAGACCGGTGACCCCAGGGTGGAACACCGAAGCGATCAGTATCAGCAGAAACAGCGCCGGTATCGACATGATCACGTCCACCAGGCGCATCAGGATGCTGCCCCAAGCGCCGCCAAAGTACCCCGCAACCGCTCCCACCAGTGTGCCAAAACTCACCGACACGAGCACGGTCAGGAAGGAAACGTAGAGCGACACCCGACCTCCAAAGATGATGCGGGTCAGGACGTCGCGTCCCAGTTCATCGGTGCCCAGGACGTGGACGCGCGCATCTTTGAGACGCTCGTTGAGGTACCCCGGCGTCTTGAGAGTCGCGCCCAGCTCGATCTGCTCCGGGGTAAAGCCCGTCACGTACTCTGACAAAAGGGGTGCCCCCAGCGTCAGAATCACCAAGAGCAGCAGCATCACGCTGCCAAAGACGGCCAACCGGTCCCGCAGGAACCGCTGCCGCGCCATCTGCATCACGCTGCGGCTCTCATAGGGCGACTCGCCGTTCAGAGCGAGGGCCGCTTGCGCACGTGCGTCCGTTTCCTTTCTGTCCGTCATTCCAACTCCATGGCTGCGATGCATTGCCGAGCAGTATCAGTCCGCTCGGATTCGCGGATCCAGCGCCATATAGGCCACATCCGAGAGCAGGCTGCCCAACAGCACCATCAATGAGCTGATCACCAACACGCCCATGATGATCGGATAGTCGCGCTTGGTCGCAGCGTGATAGGCCAGCCGCCCCATTCCGGGCCAGCCAAAGATTGTCTCGGTGACCAGAGCACCGCCCACCAGCGAAGGGAGCGACAGCCCAATCAGTGTCGCCACGGGGATCAGGGCGTTGCGCAAGGCATGCCGCACGATCACCAGCCTTTCGCCGAGTCCCTTGGCACGAGCGGTCCGCAAATAGTCCTGGCCAAGCACCTCGAGCATGCTGCTACGTACATAGCGGTTCCATCCCGCCACGTTCAGAATCGAGAGGATGCTGGCCGGCATCAGCAGATGCTTGAGAAGGTCCCAGCGGCTCTGCTCTTGCCCCAAGGTGTACATGCCGCCCGAGGGCAGCCATCGCAGCTTGACCGAAAAGAGCAGAATCGCCATCAACCCGAACCAGAATGCAGGGATCGAAACACCAGCGGTGCTCAGCACCGTGGCCACATTGTCGAGTAGCGTATGACGCTTGACGGCCGATATCACGCCCAGCGGGATGGCGATTAGCAGACTGATCAGTAGCGACGATACGGTCAACAGCAGCGTGTTGGGTAGGCGGTCGAGAATGTTCTCGGCCACCGACGTCTGATCAATGTACGAGATGCCCATTTCGCCTTCGAGCAGTCCGGCAAATTCACCACGGCTGTTGGGCACCACACCCAGCCAGACCAAATAGCGCTTCCACATCGGCTGATCTAGCCCCATGTTGGTGCGGATTCGCTCAATGTCGGCCGGCTTGATGTCCTTGTCCAGTTCGAGGCGGGCCAGCGGGCCGCCTGGAGTCAGGTTGATCAGCACAAAGGTGATCAGTGTGATGACCAAAAAGACGGGGATCGCCTGCAACAGGCGCTGCGCGATAAAACGGCTCATAGATCACACATTCATCCATCATTGTGGGCTGGACCGACTCGTGCCGGCCCAGCCCGTTCAGAACCTAGACTATTCGACCCACCACATATGCGCGTTGTCCCAACGGTTGATGTCGTTCGGATCATAGCCGTGGAGCCGGCTATTCCAGCACTCGGTCGCCCGTCGGAAGTAGATGATCGGCGAGGGCACCTCTTCCGCCAGGATGGCCTGCATCTGGTAGTAGAGGTCCTTGCGCGTCTCGACGTCGGTCGTCTCGAGTGCGGCGTCAATAATCTTGTCCAGATCGGGATTCGAGTACTTGTTGAGGTTGAATCCAGCGCCGTACGAGTCGGTGTGCCACATCGCCTTTTGGTCGGGATCGACGTCCCAACCAAAGCCGACCACCACCACCTGGTACTCGTAGGTCTTCATCAACATGTCCAGCAGCGCGTTCCACTCAACGGCCGTCGGAATCGCCTCGACACCTACCTGCGCCCAGAATTGCTGCATGGCAACGATCGACTGCTCACGCTCCTGGTTGCCGGCGTTGGTGGCCAGCTCAAAGCTGAGAGGTGTCCCATCCTCGACAGCCATTACGCCATGCGCCTCGCGGATTCCGTCGCCATCTTCATCGCGCCAACCGGCCTCATCGAGGAGCTCCATGGCCTTGTCGGGATCGTACGGATAGAGCGGACCGTTGTCCGGGTTATGCGCCCAGGAGAGCGGCGGAACCGTCGACTGTGCCACGTCCGCAAGGCCAAAGGCAATGCTGTCGGCCATGGCCTGACGGTCGAGGGCCAGTAGCAGCGCTTGACGGGTGCGAACATCCTGGAACAGCGGCGTCTTTTCGGTATCCAGGTTGTAGGCATAAAAGAGGAACGAAAACTCGGGATATGCTTTGCAGTCGATCCCCTCTGTGGCCTGGGCTTCCTCCCAGAGCGCCGCCGTCACCTCAGTAATGTCCACTTCGCCCGTCTGCAGCTGAGCAAAGGCCACCGTCTGGTTCTCGACGACCTTAAAGTAGAACTCGTCGGCCTTGGGCGCGCCCTCGAAATAGTCTGGGTTTGCGACCAGCTTGATGTGATCGTCCTTGACCCACTCGACAAACTTGTAGGGCCCGGTGCCAATTGGCTCTGAGGTGTTGAACGCCGCCGTGTTGAACTCTTCCGGGCTCAGTTCACCCAGGATGTGCTCGGGAATGATGTGATAGGCGTCCTTGCAGCAGAGCCAGGAGGCATCCACGCGGTCCAGGGTAAACTCGATGGTATAGTCATCCAGCACGACAATGTTCTCTGGCTGGAGCAAGCCCTCAAAGTCGGCCCGGCGCGGCGAGTTGATGTCAGGGTTGAGGATCGACTGGAAGGTGAAACGCACGTCGTCAGCCGTGAATGGCTCCCCATCATGCCAGCGGACGTCGTCACGCAAGTGATAGGTGATCGTCATCTCGTCTTCCGACACGTCCCACGACTTGGCCAGATCGGGGATGACGCTGGCGTCCTTGGGGTCGAGCTGGATCAGCCCGTTGAACATCATGTTGATGCTAAACTGCGAGGCGTTGTCGTTATAGAGAATCGGATTGAGGTTCTCGGCGTCCGAGAAATCACAGTAGATGAACGTTCCACCATCGGTTTCCTCTGGCGTCGCCGTGACCACCTTGACCTCCGGTGTTCCCTCGACGATGACGGTCTCTTTGACGATCTCTTTCTGAACGACCGTCTCTTTGACCACCTTCTCGATAACCTGGGGGTCCTTGGGCGCGCAGCCCGCCAGCACCATCAGGGCGACGACGGTCAGAACCAGGATCGCCTGACACTTGTTCCGCATTGCCATTCTCCTCTCGCTTGGTATGTGCCCGAATCGCCACACCGTCGCGCGGCGGCCGAGCGATAGATAGTCTCAGTATAGGGGCCGCAGCATCGCCTTTGACCGGCCAATCGGCTATGCGGACCTACTGCAAATGGTTCATTCGCCCTGCCCGGCATCTCATTCATTTGTCGCCCTGCCTACATCAAATGATGTAGGCCCATGTATTGACCGTTGGCCGCTCTCTGCGATCCGGCTATACTGGGTCCCACAGCGAAAGTGAGTCGACATGCCTGCGACAGCCAACGGCGCCTTTGGCGCGCTACGAGACAGCCTCATTACGCTCCGCGATCTCCTCCCGGTCCTGGCCGAGGAGAGCGGGCCCCCGACCGGCGACGTCGCGGATTGGCTGGAGCGGCTGGGGCACAACGCGCTGCCGGCCCTCTCCTTTGAGCAAGCGACCCTGGTCGTGGCCGTCTGCGGTGGCGGCAGCACGGGCAAGTCGACACTGTTCAACAGCCTCGCGGGGCAAGAATTGTCCCTGGCCGCCTTTCGCGCCGGCCTGACACAGCGAATCGTACTGGCCGCTCATCCGGACACCATTGCAGGTCCGGCTGCCGCTGGCGCGCTGTTCCACCGTCTGGATCAGGCGCCCCAGGCCTGGACCGCAGCCGAACGCGCCGGCCAACCGGGTCCGCCCCTCTTTGCCAGTTCGCGAAACGTGCCCCCCCACCTGGTATTGGTCGACACACCCGATTTCGATACGGGGGATGGCGGAGAACTCGCCAACCGTCGGCGCGCTCTTCCCATCCTGCGTACTGCCGAAGTGCTGATCTATCTGTTCACCAACACGGTCTATAACAACCGCTCCAATACGGCCTTTATGTCCAAGCTGGTGGGCGGCATCGGGGGACGCCCCACCATTCTGGTTTACCGCGTCTCGCGCGTGGCCGACGACGACCTGGCCATCGAACACTGTCGCCACGTTGCGCAGCAGCTCTATGCCGGCGCAGACGCGAACGGCTGGCCCTCGGAGGTGGTCGGCGTCTATCGCATCCACGAGTCGGACGCCGTCGCGCGCGGCGAGCACGCACCAGAGCTACTTCCTCTGACCGCCATCACCGCCGGCCGATCCTTACCCCGGCTCCTGCAAGAGCTGGACGCGGCCGCCATCAAGCGCTGGGTGCTGGCCGACGACCTCTCCCGCATCACGATCGGCGCCCGCGAGCAGTATCGTCTCGTGCGCCGTCAAGCCGAGCTGGCGGCCCTCTACCGTCAGGGACTCGAGACCGCGCTGCGCGCCAGCGCTCTGCAGGGGCTGGGGAGCTTTCCGGCGCGAGAGGCGCTGCAATTGACAGCACAGCTCTTTGCCCAGACCTCTCCGGGGCACGTGCGCGTGCTGCGCACCATCGGTCGTGCCGTCGGCGCCCCGCTGCGAGCTGTTCGCGCCTTTGGTCGACAGATCGGCCGATGGATCGATAGCGCCCCTGTCGAGGCGAACGATCCGCAGGAAGTGTTGGCTCACGATCTGCTGCTGGCCGCCAACGGGTTGCGCAATGACTTGCTCGCTGGCCAACTGGTGGTACAGACACAGGCCAGTGATGTCTTGGCGCACCGCGCCCAGGCTCTGGCCCAACAACTTGGCGAGTCGCAGCATTCGCCCGCTGTCGAGCGACTAGCGCGCGGACTGGTCAACGTCCACATACCGGAGCCTGAGCTGCTGGCGAGTGAGCGCGCGGCCCTCACAGCGCAGGACTGGTCGGAGGTGACCGACCGCTTGTCGGCGTCGGCGCGCGCACTGGCCGGTATGCCGCGCGATATCGAGAGGGAGCTGATCGACGCAGCCACATCCTTCCGCCAGGAGATGAACTGGCGCCAACGACTGCGGGAAACCTTCTTTGCCTCGCTGGCCGTCGTTCCGCCGATTCTCGGCGTGACCTATACCTTGCTGACCGCCGATCCGGTGGCGGGGAGCGGCCTGGTCTTTCACATCGAAGGGATTCTCGGACTCAACGACCTGTGGGCCCTGGTCTCGATCCCCGCCTCTGCCGGGCTGGATGAGCAAGATCGGCACCAACTCCAGGCCATGCTCCAGCCGGCCTTTGAGGTATGGCTGTCGCGTCGGGTGGCCGGCCTCAGCCAGGCGCTGGCCGATAGCATCTGCCCTCAGCTAGTCCGACGTCTGGAATCGGCCACGGCACCCGATGATCCCCGATTCGCACAAGTCGAGGGGGCCCTGACCCAGTTGGAGAGTGCCCCATGAGCCCTGGTCTGCTCCGCTCCGCAGTGGGAGCCGAACTGGCACTCCAGTCGGCCGGACAGCTCGGATACCTGGTCGCCGAACTCGAGGCCATCGAGCGGATCGTGTCCGACGCACCGCTGTGGCTGCCGTCCCAACCCCTGGCCAGGCAAATCCACTGGGTGCGCCAAGAGCTGACGCGCATCGAGGCAACTTGGGCCTCTAAACTGGTGGTCGCGATTGCAGGGCCCTCTGGCGCCGGCAAGTCGACCTTGCTCAACGCCCTGGCGAACGCAGAGCTGTCGCCCACAGGGCTGAACCGCCCGACGACGCGCGAGATCGTCGTCTACTGCCAGTCCGAGGTCGACTTGGGCCATCTGCTCGACGACTGGCCCGCCGAGCATCTCCGTATCCACAGCGACCCGCTCGCTCGCGGCCTGGATCACTTGATCCTGGTCGACACGCCCGACACCAACACCTTGCCAGAGAACCAGGCCATTCTGGCCCAGGTGCTCGATTCGGCCGACCTGATCCTGGCCGTCCTCAGCGCCGCCAACCCCAAGCTGCAGGACAACATCGCCTACCTGCAGCCCTATGTGCAACGGGTCGGCCCCAGCGCCGTGGTGCCCATCCTCAACGCCGTCGACCGTATCACCGCCGATCAACTGCGGATGGACGTCCTCCCCGATGCTACCCGCCACCTCAGCAAAGTCTGGGGCCTCGAGTCGCCGCGAGTGTATGCCATCTCGGCACGAGCGCATACGCCGAGCGGTACCATTCATGATGACGAGCTGCCGCTGCATCGCATCGACGAGTTCTCAGCGCTGCAGGCCTTGTTGCGAGAGCAGCTCGATAGCGCCCATCAGGTCGTCGACCGTCGGCTAGCCCGCGGAGAACACCTCTTGCGATTGCTGCGAACGCAGGTCGCGTCTGCGCTCGCCGAGACCGCTCCCCAACGCATCGAGGCCCAAACCGCGCTGCAGCAACTGAGCAACACGCTCGCCGATGAGTCCACCGCCCAGGTGCGGGCCGACCGCGCCTCTCTGACACAAGCCCGGCGCCTAGTGACCGTCGGAATGGCCGCTAACTGGTGGGGACCCGTCGGCTGGCTGGTCGCCATCTGGGGTGCGATCGTCCGCTGGACGCATCAGGATGCCCGCCGAGGCGAGATCGCCGGGATAGGCGGAGCCGCCTGGGTCTCGCGCCTGGAGCGAATCACCGCTCGGCTGTGGCCCCCGGTAGCCGACAGTCTGGTTGCCGCCGGCATACAGTCTTCGGTACGACAGGCAGCGTTTATGCGGCAGCAATCGGAGCGTCAGGCCGAAATGATCGAATCGCGCACCACCCAGGCCTGGAGGAGCGAGGTCGCGCGGCTCGTACGGCATCTTTCGGCTTGGCCGCTGCAACTTCTGCTCAACGCAGCGCCCATCGGTATGCTTGGCTGGATCGGCGTGGCCAGCGTGCGCGCCTTTGTCACGGAATCGGTGCTCCCCACTGGCTACTATCAGAACGGAGGCATCGCCACGCTCACGGTCTGGCTGGCAGGCTTGATCCTGCTGCAGATCATCACGTCGTTGGCCTGCTCCTGGATGCTACCCCGGCGCATCGGCAGGGCGCTCCGCACCGACCTACAGGGCGTTCCTCTCGCGACGTTGCGCCAGCAGATCGAGACTCTCGCCGATCTGGAACGGAGGCTCTCCGAGGTAGACCGTGTCCGCTGAGACCAGAACACGCCTGGGCGCGTGGCTCCGCCTGGCCATGGCAGGCCTGGCACTGCTGTTGCTGGCCCTCCTCACTCTCGATGACTTGCTCGCCTATCGCAGGGCCAACGTCGGCATCGAGAGTGGCTGGTCACGCCGGGCTCCCCTGGTCCAGCACCCTCGCTACATGATCAACACCGACCTGCAGGGATGCGAGCGCAGCGTCATCGACGCGCAGCTCTCCGCCATTCGCGCCACCGGCGTCGACACCGTTCGCCAGCGCTTTGCCTGGGACATACTCGAGCCGCGGCAGGGCGCCTGGGACTGGTCCTGGAGCGATGCGCTGGTCGCGTCGGCCGAGACCCACGATCTGCACATCATCGCCATCCTCGACGCGGCCCCCGACTGGGCTCGCCCCGAGTGGGAGCAGGCCAATCGCTGGGCCCCACCGACCGATGTGGCCGACTATCAGCGGTTCTGCCGGGCCGTCGCCGAGCGCTACCAAGGGCGTCTGTTCGCCTACCAAGTCTGGGATCAGCCGAACATCCACCCCCACTGGGGCCAGGGCGCCATCGATCCCGGGCGTTATGTCGATCTGCTGACTGCCGCCAATCAGGCGATCCGCGCCGCAGACGCGCAGGCCACCATCGTCTGCGGCGCGCTGGCCCCCAACATTGAGTGGTCCGGCCGCAACATGAGCGACCGTCGCTTTCTGCAAGAGATCTACCGTCTCAAGGCGCAGGATGCCTTTGACGTGGTCGCCTGCAAGGCCTATGGCTTTTGGAGCGGCCCCGACGACCGCCGACTGGGCGACGACGTCCTCAACCTCAGCCGTACCATCCGGCTGCGCCGCGAGATGCTTCGCCATGGGGACCGCGAGACACCGCTGTGGGCCGTCGAGGCGGGCTGGTGCGCGCTTCCAATCGATTGGCAGGGCGATCCCGCCCCCCTCGGCTCTGACACCCCCAATCTGCAGGCACAGCGGCTCAGCCGCGCCCTGGAACGCATCCGCCAGGAATGGCCCTGGATGGGCCTGGTCGCAGTGGGCATTTGGCAACCGAACGCCGAGGCGAACGACCCCACCTGGGGTTACTCGCTAACGACGCCAGAGGGCGAGCCGTCCACCCTGCTCGAGGCCATCACGCCGGCGCTCCTCCAGGGGGCCTCGCCGAACCTGGATGCCGGCCGCTATTCCCTCACCGAGAACAGGCATCCGCTGTGGGACCGGAACAACGCCTTTAGCTTCAGGGGCACCTCGCTGGCGGTGTGGGTCCACGGGGCCACAAGCGACGGCGAGGTCACGGCCACGATTGATGGCCGGGCCTACACATCGCGCTATCGCGCAGATCAGGGCGCCGCGCGACTGATCCTCGCCCGCAACCTTCCGCTGGGACAGCATTTCTGCACCATGCACACACCCGACGACGCTCCCACGATCACCCTGATCCAAGTGGGCGCCCACCGACCCTGGTTGGATATGGCGCTGCCCCTGGCCACCGCCCTACTGGTAAGCACCTTGCTGCTCCGTGCTGCGATACGCGCCGCTCAACATAGTGGCTGGCGTGAGGCCTGGACATGGTGTCGTGGCCAGACCAGTCGTCTTCCTGAGACGATCCAGATCGGAGTCGTCGTGCTCGGATACGCGCTGACCATGGGAGCGCCCTGGGGCGGCGTCCGCCTTCTGGGTCTGCTAGTCTATGGCGCCGGCGCGCTGTTCCGACCCGATGTTGCTCTGCTGACCGCGATCTGGAGCATCCCCTTTGCGCCTGTCCGCGTTCGGTTGGGTCCGGGATCTTACGGCCCCGCCGAGATCAGCGTGCTCGTAGCAGCCGTCGCCTCGGGTTGGCAGTGGTTGGCGCAAGCTACGCGCTCACGCCCGCGCCCGCGATTCGGACACGGCTGGCACCTGCTGGACTGGACCGTTCTGGCCCTCGTCACAGTCTCAATGGCCACTTGCTTCTGGGCCGAGTACCAGCGCGAGGCGCTGCGCGAGTTGCGCGTGGTCATCCTCGAACCAGCCTTGCTCTATCTGCTGCTTCGCCGCCCGCCCGAGGCCTGCGCCCGCAACGTTCTATGGGTCAAGACGCTCGTGGCATCGGGAATCGCCGTGGCGCTGTACGCTCTGCTGCTCTATCCCACCGCAGCAGGCGTCATCGAGGCTGAGGGCGTGCGCCGGGCCCGCGCGTTCTATGGATCACCAAACAACCTGGCGCTAGTGCTCGAGCGTCTGATCCCAATGGCGCTGGCGCTCGGCCTTTGGGGTCGAACATCCCGCCAACGATGGGGTTGCCTGGTCGGCGCGGGCCTGATGACGCTTGCCCTCTTGCTCTCCTTTTCGCGCGGCGCCATCCTGATCGGCCTGCCAATTGGCCTCGGTTTGCTGCTCTGGCTCAAGGGCGGGCGAACACGTTGGGTCATCGCGATCATCGCGATCATCGGCGGCGTCGCCCTGATTCCACTGCTACGCACCGAGCGGTTCGCGTCCCTGCTCGACCTGTCGAGCGGCACAGCCTTTGTGCGCACCAACTTGTGGCTCTCGTCGCTCGAAATGGTCCGCGATCATCCCCTGCTGGGGTTGGGGCTGGACCAATTCCTCTACTACTATGGTGACTATGCCTACGAGGGGGCGCTGGTCGATCGTTGGCTAAACCATCCGCACAACATCGTGCTGGATTTCTGGCTGCGCCTGGGACTCGCTGGCCTGGGCGTTCTGATCGCCATGGGCATCGCCTATGTGCGCGCCTTCCGCCAGGGACTGCGAAGGGCCGGGGCGGAGCAGCGCGCACTGGTCCTGGGCCTCGCAGTGGCAGTGGTCGCCGCTCTGGCGCACGGAGTAATCGACGCGGGGTTCTTTGTTGTCGAGTTGGCATACTGGATGCTCCTGGCCGGCGCCCTCTTGGTCAACGTAGCCCGACGATCAACCTGCGCGGAACACGGTACAGAGTCTTGACGCATTTAGGCGTATCGTGTATAATACTGGCGCGTTTGTTTAGGCAACCCTAATCTTTTGTCCCCGCCGATGGGCTCATAGGTGAGACGTGAACAAGAACCATTCCTGCAGACTCTCGGACCTTTCCACTGGGGACAGAGGCACGATGGCCGCGCTCGAAGGCGGCTCTGGTTTCGTCGGACGCATGTCGGCCCTGGGATTTACCCCAGGCGCCGAGATCGCGGTGCTACGCAATCCCGGGTTTGGACCCATCATTGTACGCGTCCTCGATACGCAGATCGCCCTCGGGCGCGGTCAGGCGAGCAAGGTGCGCGTCCGCGTCAGAGGATAGCAGAACATGACACCCCCAATAACCGCACGCATAGCGTTGGCTGGACAGCCCAACGTAGGCAAGAGCACGGTTTTCAACATCCTCACCGGCCTCAATCAACATGTGGGCAACTGGCCCGGCAAGACTGTCGAGCAGCGCACCGGCTCGTTCCTCCACGACGACATCACCTTTGAGATCATCGACCTCCCAGGCACCTACTGCCTGACCGCCGCCTCGCCCGAGGAGACGGTTACGCGAGACTATATCATCCGCCAGCAACCCGACGTGGTCATCGCCGTGATCAACGCTGCCTCGCTTGAGCGCAACCTGTACCTGGTGGCCGAACTGCTGGCCCTGCCCGCGCCGCTCGTCATCGGCCTGAACATGATGGACGTCGCCAAGCAGGAGGGGTTTGAGATCGAGCCCGACGTCCTGTCGGCTGCCATCGGCATCCCCGTCGTCCCCATGACAGCCGCCCGAGGCGAAGGGGTTCACGAACTGATCGACGCCGCCGTCAGGGTGGTGCAAGAGGGCCCGGCCCAAGCACCGTCGCGCCCCGTGATTCGTGAGGACCACCGCGCCATCAAAGCCCAGATTGAAGAACTGATCGCTGGCCACGTGCCCACTCCCTACCCCACCGACTGGGTGGCGCTCAAACTGCTGGAGGGGGACCAAGAGATCACCCGCTTGATTCAGTCCGAGCTTCCTCCCGACCTCTGGGACACGCTGCAGACCATCCTCTTCCGCCACGAGGACGCCATCATCGCTGTGGCCGGGGGACGGTATGAGTGGATACGTCGCATGACACGCGCAGCACTCAGGCGCCCCCGCGGAGGACGCATTACCCTAACCCAGCGCATCGACAGTGTGGCAACGCATCCCTTTGGTGGCTTGGTGCTGCTGGCGATCATTCTGGGCTTGATCTTTGGCCTGACCTATGCCGTCGGCGGACCGATCCAAGAATGGTTGGCC
>Ga0180430_10003873_pt1 | contig 12791 bp, 11 predicted proteins | sample SS_ome_9_FD_132999 | JGI IMG/M metagenome (GOLD analysis project Ga0180430, IMG submission 132999) | Hypersaline lake sediment archaeal communities from the Salton Sea, California, USA - SS_1_S_2 metaG | ecosystem: Environmental > Aquatic > Non-marine Saline and Alkaline > Hypersaline >... | reverse complement strand
TTGAATCTCAGCACCATCGAAGAAGCAACAAAAGTACTGCAAACCGACCCTGCAGTTCATGCAAAACTATTGGATGCCGAACTCTACAAATGGTATGGTTCCGCAGCCCTGCCTGAATATCTTGAAGCATCTGACAAAATCTGGAAAACAGGGCTTTAATGACCTGGCATGAATACTCAAAAAGATTTTGAGTACTGGATTAATCAGGCCCTGCAGTTCAAGCCCGAAGCCAAAGCTTCAAAAAGATAAAATAACTGATAGTCAAATTACACAGGAAATTAAGCTCATGAAAATTCATAAAGTTCTCCTCTTTATAACTGCTATCCTGATCACCTCTGGTTCAGCTCTGATATCACAAACAAAGCAAACAGATGAAGATATCCTTGTTTCAACTTCCTGGCTGGAGGAGAATCTGACAGATACCCTGCTGATCATCCTTCATAATGGCTTGAAGACTGAGTTTGAAAAAGAGCATATATCAGGAGCAAGATTTGTTTCGATTTGGGATGTACTCCTTAAAAAAAATGAACAGGATCTGCGACATGAATTTCCCGTGGAGCAAGAATTAGAAAAGGCCCTCAGATCATGGGGCATTAGTAATAACTCGAAAATTATCATTTGCTACCAGGATGTGAATTTCATTAAATGGTCGGCCCGCCTGTATTATACCCTGGATTATGCCGGGTTGGGTGATCGGGTGGCCATACTTAACGGAGGATTGAAAGCCTGGAAGGAAGAGGGAAGGCCCGTGACAGATTATGTAAGCAGCTATTTGGAAGGTAAGGTTGATATCAAAATTGATGATGAAGTCAGGATTTCCAAAGAAGAAGTGCTTGCAAAGCTCAACAATGAAAACCCGACTATCATCGATGCCAGGCCTCCTGAAAGATATTCCGGAACAGTACAGGAGGAGAACTCAGATCGTTCGGGACATATTACAGGAGCAGTGAATATTCCCTATTATGAAGTAAGCCGGGACGACTCCACCCACCTGTTCAAATCAAAGGAAGCATTGGGTGCGCTGTTCGAGGATCATATGCTCCATAAAGATTCCACAATTATTACCTACTGCGGTACGGGAATCCTGGCTTCAAACCTCTATTTTACGGCCAGACTGCTGGGCTACAAAGTGAGATTCTACGACGGCTCTTTCCAGGAGTGGGGAAAAGATGAATCATTACCAGTAAGTAAGTAAGATTTCAATAACGAAAAAAAGATCAGGCATTTACATGTCCGGTTTAGCACTCATGCGAAGCCTGGTCTTCCAGATGTTCGTAACAGAGGCGAATGCTTTGAAGGGATGATTCGGGAAGGCATTTTTCAGGCCTTCCCTTTCGGTCAAGGCAATCGATAAAATAAGCCAGCTCATCCGCATAAGCCTCCATAGCATCTCCGGCAGGCACCTGTATGATGTCAGAATCTGAGGCAATGGTAATGTGCTCCGGACTGCTGCTGCAATACTTGATGCTGGCTTTTTCAAAATTCGCGGAAAATCCCGCTTCAAATGGAAACTGGTAGTGAAAACGGGTCCCTCCCTCAATCTTTACATCCGGTCCGGACTTATATTTCCAGAGTGCGCAAACATAATCATGCGAACTCAGTTTTCCCGGTAGCGTGTAAGCTTCAATGGAATCGGGTTTCCCCAGCACCCATTGCGCATAATCAATGTCATGAATCGCCAGGTCGAAAAGCGCACCACCTGAAGAGCCAAACTCCTTTTGTTTTTCCTTCCATTGTCCCCAGGCGGGGAGCCCGGTGAAGCGGGTCATGGAAAGCCAGTTCAGCTTCCCGAATTCACCGGATTCAATCCAGTGTTTCAATTTCATATAAGGCGGCATAAAACGGAGCACATGACCCACCATCAGGAGGAGATTTCGTTCAGACGCAAGTCCAATCAATTTTTCCCCTTCAGACAGATCAAGGACCAGGGGCTTTTCCACAAAAACATGTATACCAGCTTCAAGTGCCTGCAGGGCCATGGAGTAATGCAGATCAGTATGTACTGCCAGAATACAGGCATCCGGATTTTCCTCTGCAATGCATTTCTCAAACGAGGTGTAGGTCCGGACAGCAGAAACATCTTCCTTTGTAAGCGCTCCAGTATCCAGGTTTCCCGCCTCCTCCCCCAGGTTTTCCAGTGCCTTTTCCGGGTCCAGGTCAACTATGGCCAGAAGCTGTGCCCCGGGATGATTCATTATACTTAAAGCATGGGTAATGCCCATAAATCCAAATCCAACAATCACGAATTTTTGCATAAGGTATAAGGTCAGTGTTGACTTTCCAAAATAGGAATTCCATCCATTTTTTCCTACGGATATGTTGACAGGCTGATTCCTTTATCTTAATTTAGGCCAGACCATGCAATACTTTCCATAATTCTATCACATCAAGACTTATTCAAGTTATGAAGCAAAAAGATTTAAAACGAAGAGAGTTTATTACAAAAGCTACCATCGGAACAGTCGGAGCTGCAGCTTTAATGTCTGCTTGTTCAAGTGAGAAAGAAACAAATGTAATTAGCGAACCACCTGAATTATTAGATCAGGCCCCCGAAGGAAGTGTTATAAAAGCCGGATTAATTGGCTGTGGTGGACGTGGTACCGGCGCTGCTTTAAATTTTTTAGATGCCGGACCGAACCTGGAAATTATAGCCCTGGGAGATGTTTTCCAGGATAGACTTGATAGTTGCAGGGCAAATTTAAAAGAAGAGAAAGGTGTGGAGATCGCCGATGAAAATTGTTTTCTGGGCTTTGACAGCTATCAAAAAGTAATCGACTCAGGAGTAGATTTGGTATTGCTTTGCACGCCGCCTCATTTCCGTCCAGCGCATGTGGAGGCTGCGATTAATGCCCGCAAGCATGTTTTTATGGAAAAACCTGTAGCTGTCGATCCGGTAGGTGCACGTTCTGTTCTGGTTGCTTCTAAGATGGCCGAATCGCTTGGACTATGTATGGTCAGTGGGACAATACGAAGGGTACAAAAGGATTATATGACTACCCAGATGAAGGTGGCTAACGGAGAAATAGGCGAGATTGTTGGTGCGAATATTATCAGAAACGGAGGTGCTTTATGGGTCAGACAAAGAAAACCTGAATGGACCGATATGGAATACATGCTGCGAAACTGGGGGAATTTTTGCTGGCTTTCGGGGGATCATATTACGGAACAATTCATTCATGAAATTGACGCAATGAGCTGGCATATGGGCAGGACTCCTGTTAAAGCAGTTGGCTGGGGTGGACGCCAAAGAAGAGTTACCGGCGATCAGTATGACTTTTTCAGTGTGGAATACATCTACGAAAACGGAGTGAGAGCACACTGTGCAGCACGTCAGATTAATGGCTGTTCCAACGGCAAAGTGGAACGAATTATAGGTACAAAGGGAGTTGCTATTGCCTCTGGTCAGATTCTTGATGTTTATGGGAATGAAGTATGGAAATATCCGAAGCCCGAAGAAGGAGATACCGAATCGAAATGGAAGGTTACCAATCCATTTGTTCAGGAACATATTAATCTGGTCACTGGAATAAGAACCGGAAATACAGTTAACGATGCGGAAGCACAGGTAAATTCAACCCTGATGACCATCATGGGTCGAATTGCAGCCTATACCGGAAAAGATGTTAGCTGGGAGGAAATGATGAACTCGGACCTCTATTTGGGACCCAAAACATATGCTTTTGGACCGGTTCCCGGAATTCCTGAAGAAAGACCCCGGGCCGGGGAAGAAAACAGCCTGACATAAGTTTAACTTGAAAATTATTCCAATGAAACAACTACTTATAATTGCAGGATTACTACTATTGGCAGGTGTTATCTCCGCCCAGGAATCACTTTTCAGTTTTGGTGAGGAGCTTGCTATGCAAAAGATGATATCGGGAGAGAATACAAAAGGTGTTCCCATTAACTGGATACAGGTAAATACAGAAGCGGAGACATGGAAAGTAAAGGGTGATGAGTTAATTTGCCATGGACATCCGATTGGTGTAATCCGTTCGGAGAAACAGTACGAAAACTTTCTGTTACACATTGAGTGGAAACACATGGAAGCCGGAGGGAATTCAGGAACTTTTGTGTGGAGCTCTGCTGAGCCAGGCGACAATCGTTTGCCAAATGGAGTGGAGGTGCAAATGCTGGAACTCGAATGGGTAAAGCTGAACACCAGAGATGGCAAAGCTCCTCCGGATGCTTATGTAAGTGGAGAAATATTTGGTGTCGGAGGGGTAGAAACCCTTCCTGATAATCCCAGGGGAACCCGGAGTAAATCTATTGAAATGAGATGTAAAGGGAAAGGGGAATGGAACACCTATGACGTGGTGTGCGTGGATGGGACCATCAAACTTTCCATAAATGGCAAATTTGTCAACGGGATAAGTAAATCAACTAAAAAAGAGGGATTTATATGTCTTGAGTCGGAAGGAGCTGAGATTCATTTCAAAAACATCAGCGTAATACCCTTGCCCTGATACTTCTGAAGCTGCTTATGAAGGAGTTTCATTCGATTCTTATCCTGTAAGATTGCTTATATGTCGTTGATATTTTGGCAAATAACTCACCGGCTGAAAAAATTAGCAAATAATTAACACACTCTGAGGTCTTATAAATGAACCGGGTACCATTAATTTATGTTTACACGATAGTGTAACCAAATAATTAATGTTATGAAATTCAAAGTTCTGCCCGCAATTCTTGCTTTCCTGGCACTTCAAATCTCTGCTCACGCCCAGATCAATTCTGCTCACGCCCAGATCAATTTTGAGGGAAGTTTTGATGAAAAAACACATTCAATCCTGCTGGATAACGGAGAACTTAAATATGCCTCTTATGACAAAGCAGAAAATGCCATAATTCTTTACAATTCCGATGATTCGAAATGGAAAACAGTTCCTTTGAACCTGAACAGGAACCTCTATTTTGACGAACTGAAATCCATCTCTGTGAATGTATTCAATGAAGATCCATTGATCGAATTGGCTTACACCTGCGTGGAATATAAATCAAGCTATGAACTTGAGGCCACCACAAACTATGTGGATGTTCATTCCACTCTTTTCGTGATGAACGAAGATGGAACGATGGTTTTAGAGGCCAAAAATGGTAGTGACATGAAAATCGTTGATTCCAATGGTGAAATGAAGCTCTGGGTATATAAACAAACGGTGCAGGGCAACAACAACAAGGAGAATATTGATGTATACTCCCTTCCCAACTACCATACCAACAATATGAATAAGCTTGATGGGAACCCACACATATATGGAACTATCAGCGATCAAAGTGGAATTTAGGACGGAAATTAACTATAGCGGAACATCTTCTACACCACCCAATTTATAGACCTTCTCTTTAACCCATTTGGCCCATGCAAGTGGCCTCTTACTTTTGTCGAAAGTCTGCCAGGGAATAGGCTCACCAATCGTGACAGTAATATGCTTGCCCCGGTGCTTATATGTTTCGTCTATCAGATAAAGCATCTCGATATTTGCTTTAATCCCAAAAGCTTTCCTGAACCTGTATAAACGATAGAAGAACTTCGTATTCTCACCTCCCATGTGAATGGGAATGATGTCTCTCTGATACTGTTTAGCCTTATTGACAAAGCTTTTTTTCCATTCCAGGTCCATCACCTGTCCCCTGATCTTCCGGCTTACCAGTCCCGAGGGAAAAGTCAGGATCTGTTCATCGGATTTAAATGCAGTATCCAGTTTTTCTACCAGTTCAGAGCCCTGCTTGCCATGCTTATTCACAGGGATGAAAACGCCATGAAGGTTTTTCAGGTTCATCAGGAGGTCGTTCACTAAAAATTTATACTTATCCTTACCGTACTTCTCCCCTATCAAAACCATGATAACATGTCCATCTAATCCTCCCCAGGGATGATTGGCTGCAAAAATGTATCTTCCCTTATCAGGCAAATTTTCTTCTCCTTTTATTTCAATCTTCAGATCGAAGAACTTCATCATGGCCTTGCTGAAATCGTATCCCTTCAAATGACCGAAATCCCTGATCATCTCATTGATCCAATCCTGGTGAGCTACTTTTCTTAAGAATGAAAATATGAAACCAGGGATCCACCTGGCCAGTTTCGGATTTTTTTCGTAAAACAACTCCTTTACATCAATCTCTTTAAAGCTCATGCTTTTGTCTGCTTCCATTTCTTCTCCTTATAGCTCCTGGCATCAAAAATACTAAAGACACAGGAATTAGGGGACTTTCATGATAAACCAAGGAAATAAAGGCATGTGGCCATCAGGAAAGAGGTTTTACCCACAGGTTCCTGAACTGGATCTTTGATCCTTCAGCCTGTAGTCCTATTGCACCCTCGCTCATAGAACAATTCCTTGCCACATTCTGAATCAATCCATTTACTTTCAGTTCGATCATATTCCCTTTGCATATGATGTCGTAACTGTTCCACTCTCCCGCGGCATTCTCATTAGAGGGATGCAATTTAGGGATTAGAGGCTTATTATCCGTTGTGGACGTGTAGACTGTGTCCTTCAGTGTGGCATGTTCTCCAACTCCATGTACAATAAAATCACCGGCATTCTCAAATTTCAGCTGACCCTGGTAATGAGCGGGCCAAAGCAGATCAGGTTCATTGGTATGCAGGAATACACCACTATTGGTGGGTTCTTCCGGATATCGCCACTCCAGGTGCAGGTGATAATCCGAATAATGCTTTTTGGTTCGCATATATCCGTTCGGAACCCCAACAGTTTCTATCATCCCATTTTTCACATAGAAAAAATCTTCCGGGGAAACGGACTCATCTTCCACATAAATAATCCAGTCATCCAGATCTTTGCCATTAAAAAGGTATTCCCTTTCAGAGGTACAGGAAACGGCAGTGATAAGAACAATTGCTGAAAATAAAAAAGCTTTCATGATAGACTGATATGGGTTTAGCACAAAATAATGAATAACTATAGAGTTATCAAAATTAACACCCAGAAAACCCAGGTGCTAAGGCACCTTTGATGTTTTTATGTCCGCCTGCTCGGACAAACAAGTTTGGCTCACCTGCGGCCACAAAAAAACCCCGAGAAATGCTTCTCAGGGTTTTGATCGATTAAGCGGTCCGGACGGGACTCGAACCCGCGACCTCCGGCGTGACAGGCCGGCATTCTAACCAAACTGAACTACCGGACCGTAATCTATTAATGGCTATGGGTATTTATCAAGAACGTGCATCATTCAAATGCGTGGCAAAAATAGATGAATTTTTTGATCTGACAAAACAAAATATGTAAATATTTTCTGTCTGTTTACTGGTGTATATATTTGATCCAGTCGATCACCCTGTCGGGCCAGGAAGAAAGGTGGCCCTGCCCTATGGCCAGTGAGTATCCGTGCCCTCCATAAGGGTAAATATGCAATTCTGATAAAACTTCATGATCCCTGAGTGCCATATAATATGAAATACTGTTCTCCACCGGGACTACCTTATCATCATCGGAGTGGATCAGGATACCGGGGGGAGTATCTTCAGTGACCTGCAACTCATTGGAAAAGTGTCTTACCAGTTCCTCATCAGCATCCTCACCCAGGAGGTTTATTCTTGACCCGGAATGCTGGAAATCCTCTGTAAAGGAAATAACCGGGTAAAGCAGCACTGAAAAGTCGGGTCGGCAACTTTCCCTTTCCACCGGATCGGAACTGGATGAATTGCCTGCATCATAATGGGTGGAGAGTGTGGAAGCCAGGTGTCCTCCTGCCGAAAAACCCATAACTCCGATTTTTGACGGATCAATGTTCCACTTCTCAGCGTTGCTGCGGACCATCCTCATGGCACGCTGGGCATCCATCAGGGGGGATTTATGGGGCTCAATATTGCTTTTAGAACCGGGTAGACGGTATTTCAGGACAAAAGCTGCAATGCCCCGGGAGTTAAGCCAGCGGGCAATGTCACTTCCCTCCCAGTCGTAGGCAAGGATTCCATAGCCTCCACCCGGACAAATCACCACGGCCTCCCCTGTTGCATTCTTCTTTGATGGGAGAAATACAGCGATATCAGGTTTCTGTACATTCCTGACCCGGACAATGTCAGAGGTATCCCAGATGGTTACCTCACCGGTCTCCCTGTAATTTGGCGGATCTCCTTCCCATAGGGGTAATATCTGATTTTGTCCCCAAAGGGGAGCGATAATGGAAGTAAGCAGCAGACAAAGCAGTAGTTTTTTCATTTTGGGGTATTTGTGAATTGTAGTTTACTTAATGATAAAGATAAAATGTTTACCAGGACTTTTCAGGGATATGCTTCCATTCTCCTTCTCCAGGTAAATATTCTCCCGCTTACCTGTCAGGATTTCAAGCTGTTCAACTTTAAGTCCGCCTTTATTCCCGCTTACATCCAGCTTTACCTCCCCGGCCTCGGGAAAATAGACCAGGTACTCTAAGCCGGGGATCGCCCTGCAATAGGCTTCATTCTCATCACGTTGACCAAGGAGATCATTATGTGGCCCGGCATTAAAGAAATCGATCCGGTCCGTAGCCATACGCATGGCATGAATCACTGCCTGTGCCGTATCGCCCAGACCCAGTCCCGAGGCAGGCCGATGGAACCTGATGGCTGCCGATCCAAACAGAGTACTCCGGATAAAACTCTGAATCCCGTTGTGGGTACCACCCCCATGTCTTCCCCTGTCATTGCCGTAGGTTTTAGCGTTATTGACAGGTCTCAGATTCCCGGCCAGGCGCAGCTTTTCTATTTGCCTTAAACCGTTGTCCCATTGATTCTGTCCACGCTGGTGGTTATTCTGTGAGATCTCCACAAAGGAGTAGATCTCAGGATGGTCAAAGCTCTCTCTATGTGAGATATGGTCCAGGTCCCACGGGTCCCACATTTCAGTCACATGTATAGTCCTAGCTCTCTCTTTCGCCTTTTTCGTGATGTATTCTGACCAGAACTTACCCCATTCTGATGTAACAGATGTCTCATTATCAATGCAATAAAGCACATTATTAAACTCAAGCGAATGAGTCAGGAGTTTATCCACAAAGAGCTGCTGGTAGTGCAGAAGGGGCATATTATTTTGATGGGCGGGTACTGACCAGAAGAAGGGATTCTCACACATGGTGGGATGCGTCTTCACCTCCAGGGGCAATTTGCTTCTTTCCGCAGTGTAGTTAATGTTATTCTCAGGATTAAAGGGATTCAACTCCCAATTGTCCCGATAAAAATCGAAGGTGGCCCAGATCTCCACCTGGACTATGATTTCCCTTTCGGAGCTTAGTTCCAATAAAGTCTGGAAACGCTTCCAGTACTCAGGGTTCCACTTATTGAGATCGTATTTTCCAGATTCGGAATCCATTTGAAAGGCCCATATATTTCCGCTGTCCCTGCTTGACATGGTGTTGCGAACATAGTTTCCTCCCACCGAAGCAAGCAGGTCGAGCTGCTGCTCCAGTTGAGGTAACTGGAAAAGGTTATCCTCATCCGATCCGCCAAGCAATAGAACAGGCTCTCCATTGTATTCCCAGTATTGTTGATAAGCCCGGCTAATATGCAGCCCCTGTCTTTGCAGTTCGGAGGCAGGTTGGACACAACTTGCAATCCCGAATATCAATCCAAAAAGGCAGAGTTTTTTCATCTGATTAGGTTAAGAAAAGATTTACATTAAAAATAAGCACAGATTTCATTATAAGCCTCTGTTTACATGTTTTTTCTAAATTTATAGAGTGAATCTACCTTTTAAAACCTTCATCCCCGACATAGAGCAGCTATACAAGGTGCTGAGAAGAGAGAGAGCGGAGCGCCCTGTCCTGTTTGAATTTATTATCAATCTTGAAACATGCCGGGAAGCTGCAGGCAGGAACAAACAACCCGAGCCGGGGACAGTGGATTTTTACAGAATGGTCATAGAGGCCTTCCAAAGACTGGGATATGATACTGCTCCGGTCTACACCAGAAAGTCGGGCCTCCTGTCTTTTCCCAAAGGGGACCAGGAATCACTGTCCAGCAGGTCCCAGAACCAGGGTGCCCTGATTAGCGACCGGCAATCCTTCGAAAGCTACCCCTGGCCCGATGCAGGTACCGGGAATTATGAGCTGTATGAAAAGTTGGCAGGATACCTTCCTGATGGAATGAAACTGCTAGGATTCAGCAATGGAGGTATCCTTGAGAATGCTACAGATATAGTGGGATTTGAGGCTCTGTGCTATATGTATCTTACAGATCCGGAGCTTTGTGCTGCGATTTTTAAGAATATTGGGGAAAGCTTGCTGAAGTTCTACTCCATTGTAGCTTCCGTCGATAGTGTGGGTGCCTGTGTGGTAAATGACGACTGGGGTTTTAAAACACAGACCATGTTTCCACCGGAGATGATGGAAGAATACGTATTTCCTTATACCAGAAAGATCGTAGAGGTGATCCATGCCAGTGGGAAACCGGCCATTCTGCATAGTTGCGGTAATGTCAAAGATATAATGGATGTGATTATAGATGACCTGAAACTCGACGGGAAACACTCCTTCGAAGATGGCATCTATCCGGTGGAGGATGCCCTGGACTGGTGGTCGGACCGCATTGCCATCATGGGAGGAGTCGATGTGGACTTTTTGGCACGAAAAACACCAGAAGAAATCTACAAAAGATCCCTACGGCTGCTTGAAAAGACATCGGGAACCGGGAGCTTTGCCCTTGGTTCGGGAAACAGCATCCCGGACTATGTGCCTGTAGAAAACTACCTGGCCATGATCCGGGCTGCCGTTACTTTTAAAACCTAGCTACTTGCTGTTTCCCTTTTTCTCTTTCGATGCCGGAGAAAAAAAAGCACAACAAAAATAGTCAGCTGACCGATTCCTATCAGAAATAAGAATTCAGCCCATGGCCTCTTATCAGGACCATAGGGATACAGGTATCCCCCGGCAATAATGCAAATGATCCCAATTACAAGGAAACTCCAGAATTGAATTTTTCCGTAAAGACTCATAGTTTGGATATTTGGTTTAACATCTGGCATCTGGTCCGGCCCCGACACAGGAAACAGCAATTCCTGCAATCAGTTCTTTAGGAGCAATTATTCCAACAATTTTACATAACCAGCTGCCTAAACAATCACTTGTGGTGCATTCCATGCAATCTGACCAACTACTTTCCTTCCGGCAGCACGGGGCTGTTACTCCTTTTAGGGTAATTTCCTGACTTTCTTCCTTTAAATTTAAGGAATAAACCGTTTCATTGAAAGTTTTTATCACCTCATTTTCACTTACCTTCAAGTCTCCAATTCGATTCTCATTATCCAGCTTAAGTGAAAAATAATCCCGGTCGTCCATGGTTCTCATGGTGAAAGACATCACTCCTCCTTCTGCAGGTCCGAAGTGGGTCATGCTAACCTGATAGAGTCCCATGCTTTCATAAAGAATTACAGTTTGTTCCGGATCAATGGTAGGAATGGAGTACATGATTACCTCGGTGTGGTTGAAGAAAAACTTCTGGGCTTCCTCGATCATAAGAAATGCTTCTTCCACCCCCTGGTCGAGGGCCGCACGGATAATTCGTTCCCTCTCCAGGTTGGCTCCCAGCAATTCGATCCGGTAAATATGGTTGTCATAAAAATAAGGGCTTACCTCATCCAGAAGGGACTCATCTTCATAAACAAGTGAGTTAGTAGTTTCATTGTTCTTACTCTGACTTTCTTCATCCTTATTACATCCAAAGAAGAAAAAAAGGATCATTCCTGCCAGGGGCAGGAAAACTAAATACATTTTTTTCATTTTCATTACAAGCGATTTTTTAGTTATACGATAATTATGCAGGCCTGAATACACCTTTATGTATCAAGTACCCCGCAAATCGCCTTTAGACTTGCAAAAAGTTGCTTTGAAGGAAATCAGAGGCTAATAAAAATAGTTTGGAGCCCTGCTGCGCCGCATCTCGGCACTAAGGTTATCGATGGTTTCCTTATGAATGGGATCTTCTGAAATATTCAGATTCTCATCGGGATCTATCCTGTGGTCATAAAGCATCCGTGCATAGGAGCTATCATTATCGTTGATCCATTCTGTATAGAACCAGTGATCCCTTATGGTCGTGATCCCGGCATACCACTGACAAATGGCCACCCCATCGCTGGCCGCTGCCGGATCATAGAGCAGTTCCATGAAACTATTCCCCTGTAAATGCTCCGGAAGTTCCAGCCCGGCAAGCTCACATAGTGTTGGATAAATATCCACATACTCTACAATCTCCGCCGATGATTTCTCTTGATTAAGGCCCGGAACTCTTATAATCAATGGGGTGTGGAGCGAAGTTTCGTAATTGCAATGCTTACACCATAATCCGTGTTCGCTCAGGTTCCAGCCATGATCGCCCCAGAGGATTACAATGGTGCTTCTGTCAAGTTTCAGTCGCTCTAATTCATCCAGTATTTTACCTATCTGTGCATCAGTATAAGAGACACAGGCAAAATAGCCATGGATCAGTTCCTGAGCAAAATCCTCTGACACCGAGCCCTGGGGGGGAACTCCCGCATAGGCCCTTAACTCCCCGAAGTTGTGCAGGGATTCATGAGGAGCATTCCTGGGTGGATAATTGTTTTTCGGCAGACTCACTTTTCCGTCATAGAGAGCCCAGTACTTTTCCGGGGCATTGAAAGGCAGGTGTGGTTTATAAAAACCAGTGGCCAGAAAGAAGGGTTTATCCATCTCTTTCAGTTTCCGAAGATCATGTATGGCCTTCCGGGCAATTTTGCCATCCTTGTAAGTCGAGTCACTTACTTCTGCTCGCTCGAAAGGCGGCCCCCTGAACCTGTCCGAGGTATCCCGAAGGATGTTTTCAACAAGCGCAT
>Ga0180430_10003867_pt1 | contig 12799 bp, 7 predicted proteins | sample SS_ome_9_FD_132999 | JGI IMG/M metagenome (GOLD analysis project Ga0180430, IMG submission 132999) | Hypersaline lake sediment archaeal communities from the Salton Sea, California, USA - SS_1_S_2 metaG | ecosystem: Environmental > Aquatic > Non-marine Saline and Alkaline > Hypersaline > Sediment... | reverse complement strand
CGATGGAAATACGGAATATACACACACGGGGAGTATTGGAAATCCGGGACTGGAGTTGATCACGGCGAAAATGCAGGCGGTCCGGGGTGCACTTCAGATCACGCCTGCAGAAAAAATATTTGAAGAATTAAAACATTATGTTTAAGTTATCGCGAACAGATTGCATTATTTAACAGGAAAAAATGAACCACAGAGTTATTTTAAAGGACAAGCACAGGATCATTGTTAAAGTGGGGACGGCCCTGATCACGCAGGAGGACGGCAGAATCAACCTGTTGCGGATAGAGAAAATGGCCCGCGTAATATCGAACCTGATCAGTGCCGGCAAGGAAGTGATCCTGGTGACTTCTGGAGCGGTAGGTGCCGGTATGGGCATCATGAAACTTGAGAAAAAACCAACCGGGATAATTGAGAAACAGGCACTCGCATCTATCGGTCAGGCGGCATTGCTGCGGATGTACGAGACTTTTTTCAATGAATATGACCAGGTGATCGGCCAGGTGCTGCTGACCCGTGACGGAATAGAGAATGAAACACGCCGCACCAATGCAAGGAATACCATCAACCGACTGCTGGAGATGAACGTGATTCCGGTAATCAATGAAAATGATGCTGTTTCCACAGCGGAAATTGAATTTGGCGACAATGACATGCTGGCGGCCAGGGTTGCTGAGCTGATCAGTGCCGACCTGCTGATCATCTTAACCAATACCGATGGTGTGTATACTTCCAATCCACACAAAAACAGCGATGCAAAACAGGTTTCCACTGTGATGGAAGCAAAGAAGGATCTGAAGAACATCGTGGCAGAAGGAGCATCCGACGTGGGTTCGGGCGGAATGCAGTCGAAGATCAGGGCGGCTGAAATTTGCCGGAAAAACAATATTGATGTGGTGATCGCAGAAGGATCAGATGCCGATGTTCTTTTCGACATTCTTGCCGGTAAAAAACAGGGTACCCATTTCGTAAGTAAATCCACAGGAATCAAATCAGCATTGTAAGAGATGCTTGCGTTGTCCGGCTGCCAAAAGGCGGAGCGAAGTGGAGCTCATGGGTCCGACGAAGGAGGACGAATAACTCACCTCTGGGGAAAATGAAATTTATAACTGGTTATATCAATTGACTTTAAATAAGATTTTGCTGCGAGGCAGCTGGTTGCCATGAGTAAGACAGAAACAAGTAACAATTTGTAAATTAATACTATAACTAAGATATATAGTGATGAAAGAGATCATTGAGATAGGAAAAAAAGCGAAGGAAGCAGCATACGAACTGGCCCATTTGGAGACCAGTGCCAAAGACAGTATCCTGCGCGGTGTGGCAACAAACCTTGTGAAAGCAACGGCATCAATCCTGGAGGAAAACAGGAAGGACCTGGAACATGCAAAGGAAATGGGCCTGAAGGGAGCCATTGTCGACAGGCTGACCCTGAATGAAGACAGGATCAGGGGCATTGCCGAAGGACTGGAGCAGATCGCCGGACTGGAAGACCCGGTGGGAGAGGTGCTGGAAATGAAAAAACGTCCCAACGGGCTCATGATCGGGAAAAAACGTGTTCCCCTGGGAGTGGTGGGTGTGATCTATGAATCCAGGCCCAATGTCACTGCCGATGTGGGCGGGTTGTGTATCAAGACCGGGAATGTATGTGTATTGCGCGGTGGAAAAGAGGCATTCAATTCCAACCTGGCAATTGTCAGTATCTTCCGGGATGTGGTTGCCGGAATGGGGTACAACCCGGACATGATCCAGCTGGTCACCAATACCACCCGGGAAAGTGCCAATGCCCTCATGAAACTGAATGAGTACCTGGATATCCTGATCCCCCGTGGCGGAGCCGGACTGATCCAGGCCGTGGTGCAAAACAGTACCGTCCCGGTGATCGAAACCGGGGTGGGCAACTGCCATGTGTTCGTGGATGCATCGGCCGACCTTGAAATGGCAAGAGACATCGTGGTCAATTCCAAAACCCACCGTCCGGGCGTGTGTAATGCCGCCGAAAGCCTGCTGATCCATAAAGATATTGCTGAAAAGGCGATCCCGCTGATCGGCCAGGCACTGCTCGATGCCAACGTGGAGGTACGCGGGGATGCGCAGGTCTGCAGCCTGCTGAAGGATGCCAGGGAGGCTGCCGAAGAGGACTGGGCCACAGAGTACCTCGACTATATCATCAGCGCTAAAGTAGTCGGCTCACTCAAGGAGGCCATCACGCACATTCATACCTATGGATCATCGCACTCGGAATCGATCGTGACCTCGGACTACGGGAATGCACAGTTTTTCCTGGATCGCGTGGATGCCGCTGCCGTATATGTGAATGCTTCCACCCGGTTCACCGATGGCTTCGAGTTCGGGTACGGTGCCGAGATCGGCATCAGCACCCAGAAACTGCACGCCCGCGGACCGATGGGACTCAAGGAGCTGACCACCACCAAGTATGTAATTTATGGTAATGGACAGATCCGGAAGTGATGGGTCCGCAAGGTCCATACATCAGTTCAGATCAATATTTGAACAGGAAGTGCTTTTTTTAACCCATATCAAAGCCATGCCGGCACAGTAAATCCAGGGGAAGTATTTCCGATGGTTAACCCTGTTGCCTGGAGGCTTCAATCATCGCGATGAATTCATCGAACAGGTGTGCCGTGTCTGTGGGTCCGCCCGAAGCTTCGGGATGGAACTGCGTGGAGAAGAACGGCTTGCTCCTGTGCTTCATCCCCTCGTTGGTGTTGTCGTTGAGATTGATGAAGAGCGGTTCCCAGTCTTTTCCAAGCGTGTTATTGTCGATGGCAAATCCGTGGTTCTGTGAAGTAATATAGGCTGTATCGGTGCCCACCTGCAGCACAGGCTGGTTGTGGCTGCGGTGACCGTATTTCAGCTTGTAGGTGTCTGCTTCGGCAGCCAGCGCCATCAGCTGGTTCCCCAGGCAGATACCGAATATTGGCGTATCCTTGCCGTAGGCAACAGCCAGCTGATCGATGGTGGCCTTGCAGAGTTTGGGATCACCCGGACCATTTGAAATAAACAGGCCGTCGTATTCCTCTTGTGTAATATCGTGGTCGTATGGCACACGGATCACAGTGGTATCCCGCTCCAGCAGGTACCGGATGATGTTGTATTTTACTCCGCAGTCGATCAGCAGGATCCTGTACTTCCCGTTTCCGTATTCTTCTCTTTTTTTTATCGTGACCTGCTCCACCAGGTTTTCCTGGTTGGGATCGTACCATTCAGGCTCTTCGTTGTTGAAGATCACTTTTCCGAGCATGGAACCTTTTTCGCGCAGCAGCTTGGTGATATGACGGGTGTCTACTCCAAAGATGCCGGGAATTTTGTTTTCCTTCAGCCAGTCGCCAAGGCTCTTTTGTGCATTCCAGTGGGAGTATTCGGCCGAATAGTCACTGATGATCAGCGCCGAAATGTGCATGGTGTGCGATTCAAAAAAGAGGAACATGTTGTTCTCTTCATCTTCGTTGGGTACCCCGTAGTTACCAACGATCGGATAGGTGAGCACCAGGATCTGCCCGCGGTAGGAGGGATCGGTCAGACTTTCCGGGTAACCGGTCATGGCGGTATTGAATACGACTTCGCCGGCAGTGCTGCCTTCGTATCCGAATGAATAGCCTTCAAATTCATTTCCGTCTTCCAGCTTCAGCCGGATCTTTTTATATTCCATCATCAAGATTTAAGGGGTTCAACTTTTTAGAAAGCGGTTCAATATGTCATCTGCCTGCTCAGGTGTCAGCTGCTTGGCAATAATTTTTTTGTCTTTGTCGAGCAGGAACAACTGCGGGAAACTCTGCAAATTGTATTGTTTCCTGAATTCATTGTCGTAGGGACTCCAGCAGTTGACCCAGTCATACAGCCCGTGCTCATTCACGAAATCGACCCATTTCACCTTACCCTCCACGGAATTGATCACATGTACGGAAACTGCCTGTACTTCCTGGTCCTTGTATTTTTCAAATACCTTGTATAATGCAGGCGTTGATTTCTTGCAGTGTCCGCAGTCGGCTTCCCAGAAATACAGCAGGGTAAATTCTGCAGGTATTTCAGAGAGCATGAAATTGTATCCTACATGCGGATCGCCCTTAATGGCAGTATCCATTTGTGCCAGGTGGAAATGGTTGGCGGGCAATCCTTTAAGTTCGAAATCGGGCGCCACGTTCCCGATGAATGTGGGCTTGCTCTTTTCAAGGTTGTCGCGGAGCTTGCTGAGGAATTCCTCGCTGCTCCAGGTTGCCTCGGGAATATAGTACTTCTCGGCAATATGAAAATAGACCTTGTCCATGCCCATCAGCTTGCTTTCGGCAAAATTGTTGAACAGGGTGATCAGCATGTAGCGGAAAATGGCCTCGTCTGACCTTGACTGCGCCATGAGCATGTCCGTCGCTGCAATCAGCGAATCGGGATGCTGGGGCACCACCCTGTTGATGTAGGTCTTGATCTTCGGTTCATACAGCGGGGTGTGCAGCAGCCTGACGTCCGATACATTGAATGTGTTGAAATAATTGTCCTTGTAATAGACATACCTGATGGAGTCCTGCTGCCGCCTGGTCCCGTTCAGGATGTTTTCCGGGGCCTGGTGCTCTTTCATTGCCAGCAGGAAAGTACTGAAAAAGGTTTCCCTGTTGTTAATGGTCATCCCGTCGATATACGCGGTCATCTGCTCGTTGAGTTCCTCCATATTCCTGCTGATCAGGCTTGAATCGGAAATCGTTTCTGCAGCCGCCAGCTGCGCCTCATACTGCTGCTGTAACTTGCGCTGATCTGCCAGGTATTGCTTGTAGGAGTAAAACAGTTGATTATCGGTACTCCCACTAAAAACAGTGTGTTTAACAAGATCGGAACTGTCGGTGGTAATGCTGAAAAACTGGTCGCGGTCCATCAGGAAATCGAAAAAATAACTGGAACCGAAATACATCACGTACATTCCCCCATCGAATGGCACTTCCCCTTTAAACACCGCTTCACCTTCCAGGCTGATCTGTGCGGTGTCCTTGGGAACCATCCGGTTGGTAAAGTATTCGGCAAGAATCACTTCCCCCCCTGCAAAATCAGGAGCCTTCAGCTTGATTTCATACCCTTGTGCGTGTGATGAACCTGTCAGAAATATGAGTGCAAAAGTGAGAAAATGAACTATTTTATTTGTTTTTACCATCATTGTTTCATTGAAAGTCCAAATTTAATCATAATAAGGCAATAACCTGCCCAATCAAATTGCAATTTAAACGTTAATTCCTGTTCCATTGTTCAAACGCCTGTGTTGGCAAAAATATGTCGCAATCCTTGGTGCACCTGAAAAATGGAATTACCTTAGTTGATTCGATCTGTATAGGATTACATTTACTTAAAATATGCAGCAGATATGTATACATTGACAGAAGCGCAGAAGCTGATTGAAAAGCACCTCGCAAACATAAAATTTCCGGAAGACCCTCCCGAGCTGTATGAACCGGTGCATTATATCCTCTCCATAGGGGGCAAGCGGATCCGGCCTGCACTTGTGTTGCTGGCATGTGACATGTTTGACGGCTCGGTAGAATCTGCTCTCCATCCTGCCACAGCCATCGAAATCTTCCATAATTTCACCCTGTTGCATGACGATATCATGGACAAATCTGAACTGCGGCGCGGGAAGCAAACGGTACATGTTAAATGGGATGACAATACGGCCATCCTGTCGGGAGATGTCATGTCCATCCTGGCCAGCCGGTTTATGAATGAGGCTCCGGGAGCAGTTCTCAGGGGTGTGCACAATGTTTTTACCCGAACAGCCATCGAGGTTTGTGAGGGCCAGCAGCTGGATATGAATTTTGAGAACATGCTGACCGTTACCGAGAAGCAGTACCTGCGAATGATTGAACTGAAGACGGCGGTGCTCATTGCTGCCAGTCTGAAAATAGGAGCCATGCTGGGCGGTGCGGCAGAGAAGGATGCTGCCGATCTGTATGATTTTGGCCGCGACCTTGGCATTGCATTCCAGTTGCAGGACGACCTGCTGGATGCGTATGGTGATCCTGAATTATTCGGAAAGAAACCGGGAATGGATATCGTCGATAACAAGAAGACCATGCTGATGATCATCGCCCTTCGGGATGCGAACGCGGAACAGAAAAAGGAGCTGACCGGCTGGCTGACTGCGCAGGATGCTGACCCGGCGGAAAAAGTGCAGGCGGTAATGCAGCTGTTTGATGCACTGCATGTGAAAGAGAAGGTGAACCGTGAGATCAATACTTATTACCAGCAGGCACTGGAGAGCCTGAACCACCTCAATACACCAATGGAGCGCAAAACCGAATTGTTTGCCTTCGCTGAATACCTTATGGAACGACAAAATTAGCAACAGGCAAATGACTGCTGGTGCAGCTTATTTCCCCCGGCCTGTCACTTCAGTTTTGAACCCCGCTCATTGCAGCACCCAGGATGCCGGCGGGGCCATTTTTTCATAGCGGTACCTTTTAAAATCCCAGCTCCAGCAGCTTATCGTTCTGACCGAATTTACTGAGCAGCATTCTGAGTTCCTCCAGCTGCGCCATGGTTTCATATTGTTCCTGCTCAACACTTGCCCGGATTTTAGGCTTCAGGGAATTGAAATATACCATGCGCTGGTTCAGGATATCGAAATACTCCGTAAGCAGCGCATTTGCCTTTTCGGTCTCCCCGCACATGTAATACACTTCGATGATCCCCTCATGGTGCACAGTCCTGTCTCCCTGCGGGAAGGTGAGCCCGGCAACATACTGGTCGTAGGGCAAGACTGAATGGGGCGCCAGCTCCATGCAACGGTCCAGCACATTCACCGCCTTCACCTTGTCACCGCGCTCAAGGAGCTCAAGTGCAAGCCGTACATGCATGTTTCTGAACCTGATCACGGAGAGCGTGCGGATGGAATAGTAGTCAAGGTGCACATCCGGTTCGTTCATTCTTCCCCAGGTGAATGTGTTCATCACCAGGTCATACATTTTATCCGGATCGATGCGTCCCATTACCAGGATGCTTTCCTGCGGGGTACGAATCGGTACCACCTTGTATGCCAGGCCATCGAGCTGGTAATAGGGCTCCAGTCCAAGACTGCCGTCGAAACCGCCTGCAGTGAAATATACCGGGCGTTTCCAGTCGTTCTGTGCAAAAATATCCAGTTGCAACATGGCTCCCTTCATGATCTGGTCATTGGGCGCCAGCTGAATACGCACATCTTCTTCAATTTTGTCTGCATCATAGGGTGCAACGATTCCATTCTCCATAACGGCAGCACTGTCTACCTCGATCACGATCTTATTTGTAGGCAGGTGATCGACCTGTTCCCCGTTCCGCAGGGTCAGCTTGGTGCGCGGATCATCGCTCCTGATGAAGCTGGAGATATAATCTGCTGTGGCCCACCGTTCATTTTCCCTGACGTAAATGGAATTGTTCGTGCCTTCCCGGTATTTTGCATTCGGCAGCGAGATGGGAAGGGGTTCCGATTCATAGGCCTGCATCTTCATCTGGTCGATGTGCCATTCCGTATTGAACAGCATCATATTCACCACCCTGACGTCGGTACGGATCCCTTCGACCTCCTGTGCATACCACAGCGGGAAGGTATCGTTGTCCCCGACCGTATAAATGATCGCGTCTTCATCGCATGATTCGAGGTAATTGCGTGCAATGTCCCTTGTCAGGTACCGTCCCGAGCGATCGTGGTCGTTCCAGTTCTGGACGGCCATCAGCAACGGCCCTGCCATGAGGGCGATAATGAAGCTGAAAACCGCGGCCAGGCGCATGCTCATCCAGCGACTGATGAAGGCCGCAATTCCGGCAACACCCATGCCCACCCAGATGGAGAAGGCATAGAACGACCCCGCGTAGGCATAATCGCGTTCCCGTGGCTGGAATGGCGACTGGTTGAGATAAATCACGATGGCAATCCCTGTAAGTATAAACAGGAACATGACGATCCAGAAATCTTTCAGGTCGTGTTTCAGGTGCCAGAACATGCCGATGATCCCCAGCAGCAGCGGCAGGAAAAAATAAGTATTGCGGGCAGGATGGTTCCGCATATCATCAGTAAGCTCGTCCTGGTTGCCCAGCCAGATTGCATCGATCCCCTTGATGCCGCTGACCACCCTTCCGTCGAGTATTCCCCCATGGCTCTGCACATCGTTCTGCTTGCCAACGAAATTCCACATGAAATACCTGATGTACATGTGTCCCAGCTGGTAGCGCAGGAAAAACTCGATGTTGTCGAGGTAGGTGGGATTGGCAGGATCATCGATGGTGCCGTATTCAATATAGGCCCGCCTGTGCTGGGAATCCCTGCTGTACATCCTCGGAAACAGGATTTTCCCCTCCTTGTAATTGATTTCAGGTTTCCGGGAGGCGATCTCGTAGGTGTTGGTCTCCTTGTTCAGCACATATACGGGTTTTTTGTAATCCACGGATTCAAATTCTGCATTGTACTGGTTGCCTGTCACCAGCGGCCGGTCGCCGTATTGTTCCCGGTTCAGGTAGGAGAGCAGCGCAAATGCATTGTCGGGCCTGTTCTCATTCATCGGGGGTTGCGCCGTGGACCGGATGATGATCATGGCATAGGACGAATAGCCGATGATGATTACAGTGAGACTGACCAGGATGGTATTCAGGAGCACATGTTTCTTCTGGAACTGGGTACGGTAGATTCCGAAAGCCAGGAGCCCGATCAGCAGGATTACATAGATAAAGAATCCGGTGTTGTAGTGAAAACCGAAGCTGTTGGTGAACAGGAGCTCAAACCAGGTGGCTATTCTCACAAGACCCGGTATGATCATGTACATGATGGACCCCAGGATCACCACCGCCACCAGGATGGCCTTGATCAGCCCGTTGCGCGTGACCGTGTATCTCCTGAAATAATACACCAGCACAATGGCAGGGATCGCCAGCAGGTTCAGCAGGTGCACACCAATGGAAAGTCCCATGAGGTAGGCAATCAGGATGAGCCAGCGGTTGGCATGTTTTTCGTCGGCGATATTTTCCCATTTCAGGATGGCCCAGAAAACCACCGCGGTGAACAGGGAAGAAGTGGCGTACACTTCTGCTTCAACAGCTGAGAACCAGAAGGTGTCGGAAAATGCATAGGCAAGGGCACCAACCAGGGCGCTTCCCATAACGAGTATATAATTGGAGGGGTTGTGGTCCTTCTCTGTTTTAATAAAGACCTTCCGCAGCAGGTGCGCGATGGTCCAGTAAAGGAACAGGATCGTGAAGGCACTGCTGGTGGCGGAAACCATATTGTACATTTTTGCCACGTTGGCCGGATCGCTGGCAAAGAATGAGAAGATCCTTCCAATGATCATATATAGCGGGGCCCCGGGCGGGTGCCCGATCTGCAGCTTGTATGAACTGGCGATGAATTCGCCGCAGTCCCAAAGGCTTACGGTGGGTTCAATGGTCAGGGAATAAACAATCAGTGCAACCAGGAAACTGAACCAGCCCAGCAGCAGGTTATATCTTCGGAAACGATTCATACGCATTCAGATAATATGGTTTTTAGGTTCCGAATTTACTTAAAAAAATTGACAGATTCCCGAAGGTAAACTATATTTGCGGTTCCACTAACCGAACTGTCATGGTACAAAAACATTTGCCGGTTTCCGATATGGTGATTTATACCACCTACCCGGAATTTGAGTACGAGTACGCCAATGTTCATGAACCGGAGACACCCAGGCCACGGGATCAGAAGCTGACCATTGCACTCAACAAGCGGAAGATCGATGGTGCACCGGTGACCACCATCACCGGGTTCAGGGGAAAAAGGATGGACCTGATCCACCTGGAGCAAGCCCTTTCCGAGGTTTGCAGAACAAGCGGATCTGCACGCATGTATGATATCATCCTCGACAGGGATGTGCGAAAGAGAGCATATGTATATTTACGCAACCAGGGATTCGGAGTACAATTTGCAGCCTCTTAGGTCTTTTCTGAAGGGGCGGGCAGCCTCATATTTATGTGGTATCCTTTGCTTTCTGCTGTGTGCATTTTTCCCTGCGTCGGCCCAGTTTTATGAATACGGTCAGGACAGGGGTACCATACGGTGGAACCATTTCTCCAGTGCGCACTACCAGCTGATCTATCCGCGCGGAATGGACAGCCTGGCAAAAGCCTTTGCTGATCAGCTGGAGTATTTTTATCCCCACCAGGCAAAGGTGCTTGACCACCGGCATACGAAAATGCCCGTGGTATTCCACCACGAATCGAGCTTTTCCAATGGTGTCTTTGTATGGGCACCCCGCAGGCTGGAGGTGTTTACCAATCCTGATCCGAATGGTTATCCCCAGGACTGGATGACCCAGCTGGCACTTCACGAGGGACGACATGCCTTCCAGGTGTCAAAGCTCAACCAGGGGTTGGGAAAGGCACTGTCGTATGTTGCAGGTGAACAGGCCGTTGGGGCACTCACCGGGTTCCTGCCCATGTGGTACCTGGAAGGAGATGCAGTGGACGCAGAAACGAGGTTCTCCTACTCCGGCCGGGGAAGACTGCCTTCATTTGAAATGCGGATGAAGGCCATCCTGATGGAAAATGACCAGCGCTACTCCTTTTCCAAGTCGCTCCTGGGTTCTTACACGGACATTTTGCCGAACCATTACGAACTTGGTTACCTGATGGTGCGTTATGGAAGAAGGACCTTCGGGGACCAGTTCTGGATCGATATGGAAAACCATGTCGCACGCAGACCCTACCTGGTGTTTCCTACCTGGTTCAGCATGAAGAAATACGGGGTGAAATCAAAGTCGGAGCTTTATCGTTCGGCACTCGGTTTTTATCAGCAACACTGGACGGAATCCTACAACAGGCGCAAACCGGGCAATGCCTTTCAATGGAGCCCCGCCCCGGTGAAACACAATACCAGCTACCGGTTCCCGCAATGGCTCAGTGATTCCGCAGTGGTAGCCCTGCAGAGCGGTCCCGACCAGATCCCCGCCTTCGTGCGCATCAACGGAAAGGGAGACGCCAGCCGGCTGTTCAGACCCGGCTTCATGAATTCAGGCCGGTTCAGTTACAGCCAGGGAATGATCGTGTGGGATGAGTGGGTGCCTGATGTGCGCTGGAGCAACAGGAATTTTTCCAATATCAGGCTGTATGACCTGCATAAAAACCAGGTGAAGGAGCTCGGAAAACGAACACGCTATTATGCGCCGGCGCTTTCCGGAAGCGGCAATTATATCGCAGCAATCGAACAACGTACCGACCATTCCTTCTACCTGGTGATCCTCGACCTTGACGGGAAGGTGCTGCATTCGGTCAGGTCGCCCGGTAACGCATTCCTGCAGCACCCTGCCTGGATGGACCGCGATAGTGCCGTGGTTGCAACGGTCAGCAACAGCACAGGTGAATACCTGTACCGTTATTCCTGGCCACACGGTACCTGGAAGCAGCTCTTCCATGCAGGATTTGACGATATCTCGTATCCCGTGGCGGCAGGCGACAAAATATATTTCAGCGCTACCTTTTCCGGTATCGATAACATTTACAGGTACGACCTGGCCCGCGAGGTACTGGACAAAATCACAGATGCGGCTTTTGGTGCCTTTGATCCGTCGGTGAACCGGAATACCGGACAGTTGCTTTATGCCGACTACCATGCCACCGGGTACCGGGCCGTTTCAGAACTTCCGGATCCTGCTTCGGTGATGCGGATCAATGAACCGATGGTTTCCACCGAACAGGTGGATGCAGACCCCACACCCGGGGAACGGCAGATCATCGACAGCTCCCTGGTGGTTTCCCCCGGAGAATACCAGCCTGCTCCCTACCGAAAACTGTTCAATGCCATTAAGATACACTCATGGCTGCCCCTGTATTTTAACTACATGGAACCGGAAGCAGCGCTGACTCCCGGGGAAGTGCCGGTGAAACTCGGGGCGACTGTGCTGACGCAAAACCTGTTGAGTACCGTTACAGGCATGGCAGCATATGAATACCGGGACAAATTGCATTACCTGCATACAGGGTTCAGGCTGAAAGGCAGGTACCCCGTTGTTGACTTCAGTATGGATTATGGGGGATACCCGGTGGTGAACAGGATGGACCAGTCAGACCAGGTGCCGGTGCGACCGGATCGGTTCGCATTCAGATCAAATATATATATCCCGCTGAGAATCAATACCGGCAAGTTCATCTCCTATGCACAACCATTGCTGGGCTATTCCTATACCTCAGACCTGTTTCCCAACGAGGACCGTTCGGGGTACGAAAGCGGCATCCACCGGCTGCTGTACCGCTTCTTTTTCAGCTCCTATTTGCGGATGGGCAGCAAGGAGATCATGCCCAGGCTGGGTTTTTCTGCCTTCGCAGGGTTGCGGAACGCCCCCTTCGACCAGCATAATTTCGGATCGCTCAACTCGGCCGGGATCACCCTGTATGTGCCTGGACCGCTCAGGCACCAGTCCATTCGACTGCGGCTGTTTACACAGAACCAGGTAACCGACCGCTACCTGTTCGGGAACGATATTCCACTGCCCAGGGGGTATGCAGATATTGCCGGACTGGAACTGGACCATTACAGCATCGATTATAGTTTTCCACTGTTTTATCCCGACCTGGAAATCGGCCCGGTAATGTATATCAAGCGCGTTCGCGGGAACCTATGGTCAGACTATATGCAGGGGAAAGACGTCCTGGTGTCGGATCCTGAACCAGGACTGGCGGAAAAGGAGTTTTTTTCATATGGCGCCGACCTGCTGTTCGATGTGCATTTTCTCCGGATCTTTTTTCCTGTTTCCATGGGCGCCAGGGTCGCGTACATTCCTGAAACCGGGGACTGGAAACCGGAATTGCT
>Ga0180430_10003861_pt1 | contig 12814 bp, 9 predicted proteins | sample SS_ome_9_FD_132999 | JGI IMG/M metagenome (GOLD analysis project Ga0180430, IMG submission 132999) | Hypersaline lake sediment archaeal communities from the Salton Sea, California, USA - SS_1_S_2 metaG | ecosystem: Environmental > Aquatic > Non-marine Saline and Alkaline > Hypersaline > Sediment... | reverse complement strand
GAATCACAGAATCGCGGTCTCAATTCCGTTTGACGAACTGACCGCGGCCCGGTTCGGCCAAAAATTCGCCATCCTGCACAATTACCTCTCCCCGGCTGATGGTGACGGCCGGCCAGCCGGTGATGGTTAAGCCTTCGTACAATGTCCAGTCTGCTTTTTCATGCAGGGTGGCGGGCGAAACGGCAAGCTCGGCTGCGGGGTCGAATACGACTAAATCGGCATCGTAGCCCACGGCGATATGGCCTTTGCGGCTAAAGCCAAACAGCCGGGCCGGGGTGGTGCAACACATCTCCACCCAGCGATTGGCCGAGAAGCGGCCGGTACGTACGCCAAAGTTATACAGGGCCGGAAATCGAATTTCGATGGAAGAAACGCCGCCGGGAATTTTGCTGAAATTCTGGGCCAGGCCCTGAGCCTTGTCGGTACGGTCAAAGGGGCAATGGTCGGTGGAAACTACATTGAGGGTGTTTTGAGTCAGGGCCGTCCACAACTGCTCTTGATGGGCTTTGGTGCGGATGGGCGGGGCGCACACCGGCAAGGCGCCGCGCACACCGGGCCGCTCAAACAGGGTGTCATCGAGCAGGAGGTATTGGGGGCAGGTTTCGGCGTAAATCGGCAGCCCTCGCTGCTGGGCGGCGGCGATGCGTTGCACCGCGTCGCCGCAGGAGACATGAAAAACGTAAAGCGGCGCATCAGCCAGCGTAGCCAGGTCGATGGCCCGGCCCACGGCTTCGCCCTCCATGGGGGCAGGCCGGCTGCGGGGATGCCAGCGGGGCTGGGTGCGGCCGGCGGCCAAATTTTGGGTTATCAGGGTGGTGATGACGTCCCAGTTTTCGGCGTGGATCACAGTCAGGCCGTCTACAGCGCGCACGGCCTGCAACGCCTGCAGTAATTCGCCGTCGTTTAGGCGCAGGCCATAGGCCATGTACATTTTGAAACTGGCGCAACCGGCCTCAAACGCGTCCGGCACCTGGGCCAATTTATCAATTTCGGTGGGGCCGATGGTCATGTGCAGGCCGTAATCAATCACTGCTTTGTCTTCAGCTTCAGCCTGACGGGCAGCCAGGGCGTCGAGCATCGTTTCATCGGCCTGGGGTTCCACAAAATCAACAACGGCAGTGGTGCCACCGAATGCGGCGGCCCGGGTTCCGGTGAAAAAATCATCGGCAGAGACATAGCCCCCAATGGGCATTTGCAGATGAACGTGGGGGTCAATGGCTCCGGGCGTCACCAGTTTTCCGGCGGCGTCAATTTCTTGCCGGCCGGCCAGGTTTTGCGCAAGCGCGGCAATCTGCCGGCCGTTGATGCCGATATCAGCCTGATAGGTGGTTTCGGCAGTGACAACGGTGCCGTTCTTGATAACCAGATCGAATTTCATTTTGTGCTCCTTGTTGCAGGTAAGGTGAAATAAAAAAGACTGCCTTCACCGGCCAGTCCCTCGCTCTCGATGCCCACCCGGCCCCCGAGGCGGTCAATAATCCGTTTGACAATAGACAAACCCAGGCCGTAACCGGACACATCCCGATGGTTTAGCCGGATAAAAGGGGTAAACAGGTTGGCCTGGTCTTCCAAACTCAGACCGATGCCATTATCGCGCACCCAGAACCGGACCATGCCATCGGACCGTTTGGTTGCGCCCAGCCGTACCACGGGCGGCGTGCCGCCATATTTTATGGCGTTGGTAATATAATTTGCCCAGATTTCTTCAATCCAGGGAGCATAGCCCGTGGCGGCGGGCCATAAAGCGGGGAGTTTAATTTCGGCCTCGTATTCCTGAATCAGGCCAGACAGCCGACGCTGTACTTCAGAAACGATGCGGCCCATATTTAACTCGACCAGTTCAATATTTTTTTTACGAACTCCGGCCAGCAACAGTAGCTCATCAACAATGTGGTTCATTTTATTGGTTTGATGGGCAATGGACGACACCAGCCGGTATGGTTCTTCGGCCAGGGGGTAGTCGTCAATGAGTTGCGCGGTCTGATGAGAGACCAGGTCCAGCGGTGTTTTAAGGTGGTGGGCAACTGTGCGGGCAAAGGTATCCAGTTCCGCATTGAGGCGGCGTAATTCAACCAGGTCTTTAAAACGGGCCATGGCGATGGTAATGGCCCGGTCCAGTTCCTGTGAACTGGGTAACTTGACCAGATACGCTCCCACCCCGGCCTGACCGGCCCGGCTAATCAATTCCGGGGTATCGTAGGCAGTCAGGATGACAATGGGGGTGGGGCATTGCTCTGAGATACGGGCCGCGGCAGAAATACCGTCCAATTCCGGCATATCAATATCCATCAGAACAACGTCTGGTTTGTGCTGTTTTGTCAATTCTACCGCTTCAAGACCATTGGACGCTTCTCCGGCAACGGTGTAGCCGGCCTCATCCAGTAGTCCCCGGACCATAGCCCGAACCATAAAATCGTCTTCTGCTATTAGAACCTGAACCGATTCGTTTTTCTTCAAATCAGATTGCTCCGCAATAATAGTTGAATTCACGAATGAATGGCATCTCTGAGGATTAATTACACCATCGGTCTGAAATTAATGATGATTTCGGCCCCTTCGTTATTGCTCAGGGTGATATCCCCCCGCAGGTCAGAAGCGACAATATTATGCAGCAAATACAACCCCACGCTGAAATCTCGTTTCTGCAAAACTGCCGGAGGAAAGCCCGGGCCGTCATCTCGATACCGCAGACAAACCAACCCCTCATCCAGTTGCCTGATATCCACCCAAACCGCAACCTGATCCCGGTCGGGGAGGGCGTATTTGACGGTATTGGTGGTCAGTTCATTGAGCAAAAGAGCCAGGCTGTTGGCCTGTTTGGGAACAATATAAACCTCTGCCGGACAATCCACCTGAACAAGAATTAACTGGTCGGACGACAACACCTGAAAGGTAGAGTTTAATATTTTTGCGGTCAGTTTTTCCAGCGAGAGTGGCATCCATTCTGAATCTGACAGCATTTGATGGACGACAGAGATACCTTCGATACGTTTAATCAGGTCGGTCATAATGTTGCGGTACAGCTCCGAAGACTGCATATCGGCGTGATCTTTTTCTACATAGAGCAGGCCCACAATAGCCGCCAGGTTATTTTTAACCCGATGATTGACTTCGCGCAGCAGGGTAGTTTTGGTTTCGGCGTCTTTACGGGCCTGGGCATATAAATGAGCGTGATGAATAGCCACCGCCAGCGAATCGGTAATTTCGCGGGCAATCTCCAAATGGGTGCTGTTATAAGCCCCAACCTGGGCCGCCCCCACATTGAGGGTGCCAATTAGTTTTTGTTCGACAATCAGCGGGACATTAATATAAGAGCGTATCCCTTCGGCGTAAAGCTGCCGAACCAGTTTTGGCAGCGTGGTTTTGTCCGGCGGAAGCTGCAAGTCATTGACAACGACAGTTTTACCCTGCCGGAGCATCTCTATATCCATCACAGATTTAGGAATAGAATGACTGGTGCCCAGTTCAGTTTTGCCGTTGACATAGACTGCCAGAACATCAAACACATCGGGGTCATACATATTTTCTACCACAATGCTGACCCGCAGGCAGGGTAACATTTGCCGAATATGATGCAGCGCGGCCTGGGCGATTTCCTGCGGTCCGGAGGCAGCCAGAATTCTGCGCTCTATTTTGCGGAGAGCCTCCAGCCGGGCCGCGTAGCGCCGCAACGCCTCTTCGGCCTGTTTCCGCTCTGTAATATCGCGCACCACCGATAAGACCAGTTTGTTTTTCCCATCGTCGCCGACAATGGGCGTGGTTGTGATCTCTACCGGAATCCTGACACCATCGCGGGTAATATCCACAAACTCAAACGGCCCCTCCTCCGAGCGGGTTAATTCATCCTTGATAACTCCGCCCACCTGGCCCCGCATCTCCGGAGCCTGCAAATCCGGCACGGTCAGTTGGCGTAATTCCTCACGGGTATAGCCCAGCAACTGGCAGGCCCGCTGGTTGGCATCCAAAATGCGGTCATCTTCGGTGTTGACAAAAAAGGCATCGTTGGCCTGTTCAAACAGGGTCCGGTAGCGGGCTTCGCTTTGTTGCAGGGCCTGTTCGGCCTGTTTCCGTTCGGTAATGTCCAACGCGGTAAAAGTTACGCCCCTGGACAGGTCATTCAAATCCAACGCTGTTGAGCTGAGCAGGATGTCAAGATGTGTCCCATCCTTGCGCTGCCAGCGGGTTTCTACGGTACCGGTGCCGCCGTTGGCTATCTGGGCGTACTTCTCCCGTCCGACACACTCAAATTCTTCGTCGCTGGGGTACAGAATCCGGGCGCTCTGATTAATCAACTCCTGCTCGCTGTATCCGGTAAGCTCACACAAGTACTTGTTAGCTTGTTTCAGGACTCGATTTACAACCAGGCCGATACCGATTGGAGCGCTTCTGAAGATACTTCTGATATGTTCCTCGCTCTCCCGCAAGGCAATCTCGGCCTGTTTGCGGGCGGTGATGTCCTCAAACGTGGCATAAACCTGAAACGGTTTATCCTGGCCGGGCTTAAAAATAGGAACAGCATTGATGTTTATCCAGACGTAATCATTGATGGCGGGGTTAAAAACGCCCATCACGGTATCAAAAACAGACCGGCCGGTTTGCAGGGAAATCATCCCCGGATGGGTTTCGCCGGGAAAATCGGAGCCATCTTCGTGGATAGCCCGCCAGCGGGGGTCCATCGAGGTTCTACCCTGCAATTGAGCCAGGCTCAGGCCCAAAATCCGTTGAGCTGCCGGATTAGCGGCGATGATATGCCCATCGGCATCATGATACACTACACCGCGAGTCATCGTTTCAAATAACGCGTGATAGCGACGCAGCTCGGCCTCGTGTTCTTTGTCGGCAGTGATGTCGCGGACAGTGATCACCGCGAATTTTACCTGTTCGTTTTGGTCAAACACCGGGGTTGAGGTCACGACCACCCAAAAAGATTCGTCGGTGGTTTTGGACTGCAAATATAACACGGCCCGGCTTCTCTGCTGATCTTTAAAGGCAATCCGGTCCGGCAGGCGGTCTACGGGAAACGGCTGCTCCTGTTCGTCAAATATTTCAAATTTCTCTTGGAGTTGACTTATCGAAAATTGGAGCGTTGCCTGGGAGGTATCAAACTGAAAAATATTAGCCGCAGCCCGGTTGGCATAGATGATCTTGTGGGCGGCATCCAAAATCATAATCCCATCAGAGATACTTTGCAGGGCGACGTCTAACTGTCCCGGCGATTGCTCCCTAATTTGGGACGGCGCATCTTGACTGGGAGCCAGTTGCTCGCTCAAGTTGGCTAGTCGTTCAATCAACTCTAACTCAAATGTGTCGCTACGGGTCATAACCTTGCTCCTGTCTACCATTGGGCAATGGATTTACTCTGAAAATAGCCGGTGGGTTGGCGCCCATCCAATCGCCCGTCGATGCTTAAAGATGGATTCACCTAATGACTATTGTATCACATTATCCCAAATTTATCTTGGTTCAAAAGCTCTTTGGAGGGAGTCGCCCAATAAATTTGCAGCCAGAACTGTGAGCGTCAACGCCAGCCCCGGAAAGGCGCTAACCCAGGGCGCATCGCGCAGAAAATTGCGCCCCTCAACCAGCATTGCGCCCCATTCCGGCGTACCCGGCGCCACGCCCAGGCCCAGAAAATTGAGAGCGGCTCCGTTGAGCAGTACCCACCCCAGTTGGGTGGCGGCAAAGGCAATAAGCGGGGTAATAGTGTTCGGAAAAATGTGGCGCACCAGTATCCGCCACGGGGTGCAGCCCACAGAATGGGCCGCTTCGACATACAACTCGGTCCGCACCTCAACCGCGGCGGTACGCACTACGCGAGCATAACCGGGGGCGGCCGCAAAACCAACGGCTATCGCCACCGCGCCAATGCCGGAACCAAGCAGCGAGACCACGGCCATCGCCAGCAGCAGGCCGGGAAAGGCCAGCAAGGCATCCACCAACCGCATCAACACCGTATCTACCCAACCGCCAAACGCACCGGCCATAATCCCCAGGGGCAGCCCCACCCCGATGGTCACAGCCAGGCCGCCCAAGGCCATGCCCAACGTCCAGCGGCTGCCCCACAGTAGCCGAATCAGCAAGTCCCGGCCCAGCAAATCGGTGCCGAGCCAGTAGTTTGGGCCGGGTGGCTGCAAGCTGGCCGCGGTATTGGTGACGCCGGGGCCATGCGGGGCCAAAATCGGGGCCAAGATTGCAGCCAGGCAAACCAACGCCAGCCACATTATCAAAATGACCTGGACCGGCTGTTGGAAAAGAGAACGGGACGGCGGAACAGACCATTTAATCACGTTAATTCATCCCGTAAGCGGGGGTTGAGCCAGGCCTGGGCCAAATCGGCCAGCAGGTTGACCAACACGTAAACCACTGCCCCCAAAATGACTACGCCACGCACCACCTGCAGATCGCGCCACAAAATAGCCTCGATTGCCAGTTTGCCCAACCCCGGACGGGCAAAAACCGATTCGGTAATGACCGCGCCGCCCAACAGAAAGCCAAATTGGAGGGCAATAACCGTCAGAACCGGGGCGATGGCCGGGCGGAGGATGTGGATAAACAACACCGGACGGGGCATAATTCCCCTGGCCCGGGCGGCCAATACATATTGCCGCCCCATCACCTCGACGACGCGGGCGCGTACCAGCCGGGCAATGGCGCCAGCCAAAGCAAAGCCTAAGGTTAAGGCCGGTAAAATGAGATGTTGAAAACTGCCGTCGCCGGTGGACGGCAGCCAGCCCAGGTAGAGCGAGAAAAAAAGAATGACCAGCAAGCCGGTCCAATAAGTGGGGGTTGACAAACCAACAACGGCCAGGGTAGTGGTCAGGGTATCCACCCAGGTTCCCTGCCGGATAGCAGCCAGGATGCCCAGAGCAAACCCCAAAAACACGCCGATAATCATCGCCGCCAGCGATAATTCGATGGTGGGTGGTAGCTGCTCCCCAATCATCCGGGCTACGGAACGACCATGCAGCCAGGATTGCCCCAAATCGCCCTGTAGTAAATTAACCAGGTATCGGATATACTGCACCGGTAATGGGGCATCAAGCCCCAATTCAGCCCGACGCTGGGCTATCTCGGCCGGGCCGGCCCCGGAAGCAGCCAGCAGGGTTTGGGCCGGGTCGCCGGGGGTAAAGTAAAAAGCCAAAAAGGTAAGGGTGGCTGCGAGCCACAGCACAAAGGCTGGTTGAAACAACCGCCGTCGGATATATCTGCCCCACACAACGGTTATTGGGCCGCCAGGGTAACATCAATCAACCGCGGAAACCAACCCTGAGCATCGAAGCGCAGCCCCTGCACCCGGTTGTTGAGGCCGTTTAAATTGACGTAATCGCGCACCGGCAATATCAGGGCCTGGTCCATTACCTGCTGTTGGGCCTGGCTGTAAAGGTTGGCGCGGGTTGGCCGGTCTGCTGTTTGGGCGGCCTCGGTGAGCAGGCTGTCCAGGGTGGGGTTGTTGATTTTTGACCAATTGAATTGAGCCTCGGCGTGGAAAAATTTCCGCATAATATCGGGGTCACTGCCGGACAGGGTAAAGGGGATGAGGTGGTGTCCGCCCTCAGCACCGATAGCCAGGGCCTCCGGGTAACTGACAATTTGGCTGTTAATGCCGATGCCCAGTTCTTGCCACTGAGCCGCCAGCAGTTGCCCCACTTCCGGCATAAATCCCCAGCCCATTAAATACATATCCAGGACAAGCGGTTGGCCGTTTCGCTCGCGCATTCCGTCGCCATCGGTATCAAGCCAGCCGGCTTCGTCCAGCAAGGCTGCGGCCCGGGCCGGGTCAAAGGGGTAGTAATCTTTAACGGCCGGGTCGTAACCAAAGGTGACCGCGGTTAACGGGCCGTAAGCCACAGGGGAGGTATCGCGAAAGACGGCAGAAATAATCGCCGGGCGATTGGCGCCATACAACAGGGCCTGCCGCAGCGGTAGCTCATCCAACGGCGGGCGGGCGGTGTTCAAAAAGAACATCAGAGAAGAGCCGGGGATCGGCTGGGGCTGGAGGATGAATTGGGCATCGGCCTGCAATCGCTCGGCATCCTGGGGGGGGATTTCACCCATAATTTGAGCCTCGCCGGTTTCCAGGGCCGGCGAGCGGGTGGCCGGGTCGGTGAAAAAGCGAAACTCGATCTCATCAATTGAGGCGGTTTGGCGGCTGTAAAGTTCCGGTCCCCAGGCGTAATCGGGGTTGGCGGTGAGCAACAGCCGGTCACCCGGGGCGTAGTCGGAAAAAACGTAGGGGCCGGTGCCCGCCTGATGCAGTTGATATTCATCTCCCCATTTTTGAACCGCAGCGGGCGAGGCCATGCCCAGATAAACCTGGCTCAACGAATCGAGCAGGGGCGCGAACGGCTGGTCGAGGTAAATCTTTACGGTGAACTCATCCACCAGTTCGGCCCGATTGTAAGGGCCAAGCATAAAGCGGGCCTTTTGCGAGGCCAGATCGGGGCTGGTAATGCGGTCGAGGTTGAACTTGACGGCTTCGGCATTAAAGGGCGTCCCATCGTGAAAAACAACATCATCCCGCAAAGTAAAGGTGTACACCAGACCGTCGCCAGAAACGGTCCACGAGTTGGCCAGGCCCGGCACAAACTGGCCGGTTTCTTCATCCAAATAAACCAACGTATCGTAGACGGAAGTCAGAGGAATTCCCAACTCTGAAGAGGCATTGAGGTGGGGGTCAAGGCCGGAGGGGGCCAGCGTCAGGCCATACACCAGACGAGAGGGTGTCGGCGGAGTTTCTGACTCGGTGGAGCTACAGGCGGGCAGGATGACGGCGCTGAACAGCAAAACAAATAACGCAGCAAACTTAATCTGTCTACAAAAAAGATGGCAAACCACGAACGGACCTCGTAGAAAATATTATGCCGATAATACGGCCATGTAACCGTGCATCTTACACGCGTGCCAATGTTCCGTCAAGCCTAACCAAAGCCCCCTGCTGTGAAAATTGTATGACATCTATCCTGACTCCAGGTGACATTTGTCACTTCTAAAAAAACAGGCTTATTACTATAATATATAGTTGTAAACATTCGCATCTACTAATTCATATCAATTGCAAATCAACAGCATAAATCCGCAACTGTATTTTGAAGAAATACGCGATAGTGCTATAATTATGGCGTTGGACAGTAAATATATCAAAGACGCATTGCGCAAAATTAGTCATAAAATTTCTACACATAGAAGAACGTGAAGGCTGCCCAAAAAGCCATCACGTTTTCCATTTTGTGCTGACTTTGCTCAATGCGTATTAATTCATCAAAGGAGATGTCGTATGAAATTTATTGATTTAACTATCCCCTTTGGCGTGGGCACCCCCCCCTGGCCCACCTACGAACCCTTGCAGGTTAAGTATTTCAAGCGTCTGGCCCCTAACGGAGCCAACGGCCAGGTGCTAACCCACAGCAACCACGTGGGTACTCACCTCGATGGCGAAATTCATTTTTACACTCCCGGCAAAGATATTGCTGAACTGGATTTTGATTTTCTGGCCGGAGAAGCCGCAATTGTTGACCTGAGCGATGTTTGCGGTGACTACGATGTTTACAGCCCCGATATGATTGAAGAGCGCGTGGAAGTCAAAGAAAACGATATTCTGATTATCCACACTGGCTATCATCATTTTGGCTGGGACCAACCCTACGGCAACGAAGTGCGCTATATGGTCAAACACCCCGGCCCGGACCCCCGCTTTGCCCAGTGGTGTATGGACAAAAAACTCAAATGGATTGGCCTGGACTGCGGCAGCGCCGACCACCCCATGAACACCAAAATTCGGGATTGGATGCCGGTCCAGGCCCAGGAAGCCGACAAACATTTCCGGGACAAATACGGCAAACCCCTGGCCGAATATTTTACCACCGAAACGTACCAGATGATGCATCTGTGGATGTTCGACAAAGGCATTATTCACGTGGAATGTGTGGGCGGCGATATTGACTTGCTGACCAATCGCCGGGTGCAGGTGGGCTGCTTCCCGTGGCGATTTGTGGATGGCGAAGCCAGCATTGCCCGCGTGGTGGCCATGGTTGACGATGACGAATACGAAGACCTCATGAAGCAAAAAGAAAGTATGCCCAAAACCCGCTTTGGCGACTGCTACAACCCGGAACACGTCGAGCGCCTGGGGGGACGGGGCAATCCGTACTAAATTAGAGATTGGGAGATTGGGCGATTAGAGATTCGCTCATCTCCCCTCTTTGATTATTAACAACAGCCTGCTTGGGCAAAATTAATATAGTAACAAAGGAGACTATAAACAATGAAATTAGAACCACCTGTTGAAGTATCAACCGAAAAAATTACGCTTGACGTTCGCGAAATCGAGCCGATGTTGCAAGCCCCGCCCATGGACCTGAAACCGTGGCCGGGCGCCACCATCGCCCTTAAAGACGGGCGCACCATGTACATCCGCGAAGCCAAATTGGAAGAAGCGCCGATGATGATGGAATACGTGGCCAAAGTAATGCAAGCCAAACACGACTTTTACGATGTTGTGGGTGCCCGTGTTTACGCCGAACTGGCCGGCTGGTACCGCAAACGGCTCAAAGACCCCTATACCCTGGTGGGGATGATTGACGGCGTGTGGGCCGGCTTTGCCAATGGCCGCCTGATGAGCGCTGATATCAACATCAGCCTGCACACGATGGCATTAATGCGCCGGCTGCGCATTGGGGCCATTATGTACTACGCCAAAGCCTACTATGGCTTTGAAATTTTGGGCAACCAGGAATGGTGGGCCACCTACGAAAGCTACAACGGCTGGTGGCGCTGGGGCCTGGGCATGGCCCAACCGAGCTACCCCTGGCCGGAATACCAGCACGAGCTGGGCGGCGCCCGCGTCTACTACGTTACCAAAAAATATTGGGACACCATGGTTAAAGACTACGTCCGCCAACTGGTTGGCGCCGATCTGGTCTTTGACAACATTCCCGATGAAATCATCAAAGCCAACGAAAATATGATTGTACCGGACGAAGTTCTGGTCTAGTCTAATCACGAACCGGATGGTGACGGGCTTAAGCCCGTCACCATCAACAAATCTACATCAACAATCTGATTTAAACTGAACCCTGCCGAATGAATTCAGCAAAGGTTATTGGAGGCCGTCCCAGTAACCAGGTCAACACATTGGGATTGCCCTCCAACCCATACTGGTCATAATACCGGAACATTTTTAATAGCGTATCCACTTGATAGTCACCCAACCCGGCTTCGACCGCTTGCTTCTGCCATTCATCTCGCGGCACCCGAGCCGTCCGCACCACATATCCCAGGTGCTGGCTTAACTGGGCAGCCACGTCTGTTTGGGAAAGAGGATATGTACCTACCAATTCGTAAATTGCGCCGGTATGGCCCGGCTTGGTTAACACAATAGCCGCAGCTTCGGCCACATCCTGTAAAGCAACCAGACTCAACCTGGCTTCTTCACTGTACGGAACCGGATACACCCCCTCAGCGACTATCCGGGACCAGGAAGCTAAAATATTTTGCATGTAAGCAGTCGGCTGCAAAATAGTATACGGCACACCAGACTCAAACAACTGCTCCTCAACCTGCATTTTTAACCAGTGATGAGGCATGGCCCTGACCTGCGGATGCAATACCGAATGATAAACAAACTGTCGGACGCCTGCGGCCCGGGCCGCAGAGATAGCAATCTGTCCTATCTGCAACTCATCGGCACTCATGTTGGGGCAAATATGATACACCGCTTCAACCCCGCTCATAGCCTGAGCCATTGTTGCCTGAGAACGCATATCACCAACTACAAACTCCTGCGCCGTCAAATCCTCCACCTCACGCCGCACCAAGGCCCTTACAGCCCCTCCCCGCTTCGACAGGGCCTTAACAACTGCTCGGCCAGTTTTACCGGATGCACCGGTTACAAGTATCATGGTTAACTCCTTTAGCTAAATTCATTTCAGGTTTCCGATAATCGGGAGAACTTACCTGCCCGAACCAATTGCAACTATTTTAGATTGAATTTTTAATTCGTACCAGTTGCGAACTATTACCATTTGACAACAATCGCAACTGATACTATAATCAAAATCAGGCAAATTTCAATTTTAAACAAGTTAGTTTTACCGTAAAACGCTATAAAAACTATTTTAATCCATAAACCTTATTAAGGAGGGATTTATGCGTAAGCAAATTATGGTAACTATGATCCTGGCCGTCGTTTTGATGTTGACGGCCGCCCAATGCGGCAGTCCCGCTGCGCCGGAAGCTCCGGCCGAGGAAGCCGCCGGCGGGAAAGTTTACAAATTTGCCGCCATTTTCCCCGGCGTCATCACTGATGCCGACTATAATACCCTGGGCTACATTGGCGCCACCGCCGTCCAATCTGATCTGGGGCTGGAAATGGCCTACTCCGAAAGCGTCGCCGTACCTGATGTGGAACGGGTGATGCGCGAATACATTGACAACGATTTTAACATCATCTTTACCCACGGCGGACAGTTTGTCTCCCAAACCCTGGCCCTGGCCGAAGAGTTCCCCGATGTCTACTTTATCGGCGAAGGCGACTCCGCCGTTGAAGATGCGCCCCCCAACTTCTGGATTATTGACCGCAACTTCCACACCGGCTTTTACGCCGTTGGCGCCCTGGCCGGCAAACTGACCCAAACCGGCAAAGTCGGGTACATTGGCGGATTGACCCTGCCCTTCTCCTACGCCGAAGTTCACGCCATGCAACAAGCCATCGACGACCTGGGCCTTGATGTCGAAATCAAACCGGTCTGGGCCGGCGATTTTAACGACCCCACCAAAGCCCGCGAATTTACCGACGCGATGATGTCTGAAGATGTCG
>Ga0180430_10003860_pt1 | contig 12817 bp, 10 predicted proteins | sample SS_ome_9_FD_132999 | JGI IMG/M metagenome (GOLD analysis project Ga0180430, IMG submission 132999) | Hypersaline lake sediment archaeal communities from the Salton Sea, California, USA - SS_1_S_2 metaG | ecosystem: Environmental > Aquatic > Non-marine Saline and Alkaline > Hypersaline >... | reverse complement strand
GCCTGGAAGGTGATGGGCGCCCCTTCCGCGCCGGAGTTGGCCGGACGGACAGTCTCGCGGTAGACGCCTTTGCGCACGAAGCAGGTGTCGCCCGGCTTCATCACGTCGGCCGCCTTCTGGATGTTTCGGAACGGCGCGGCCTTCGTGCCGCGGGCGGCGTCGTCGCCTTCCACGCTCACGAAGTATTCTGCGGCCCGCGCGCTCGCAACACAGAAGAGAATGGCGGAAAGAAATACGATGGTTCGCTTCATCATGTCTCACTCCTCGGGTACAGTTCGGTCGTGCGAAACCACAAGGATTATAAGGCCGGCGGGTTTTCCTTCAAGCGAAAGGTCCGCAGGGCGCCGCGCAGCCGCACGAACGGCGTCCTGTGCCGGGTTGCTTTCAGTCTTCCGCCGTGCCTAGAATTAAGTGGAGGAAGGGAGGAGGCGGCGATGTCCCGAGCCACGTCGAGCGCGAAAGGCGCTCGCGGATTCACCATCATCGAGCTTCTCGTCGTCATCGCCATCATCTCGATACTCCTCGGCCTCGTTGCGGGCGCTCTGCACAAGTCGATGGAAGGGGCAAGGATCGCGGCGGTGAAGACGCTGTTCGGCGGCCTGAAGACCGGGCTCGAGACGTACAAACAGGCGCACGGCACATATCCGCCCGACAGGCGGCCGGACCTCACGAGGAGTTCCGAGTGCCTCGTGCTGTACCTGAGCGGCAGTTCGATATGTTACATCGACGGGACCTCGCCGCCGACATATCCCTGGCGGCACGGCGCCTACAGCGTTCCCGGCCGCAGAGCAGTCACGGCGTGCTACCCGTTCGATGACGCGACTTTCCTGAAAGATACCGACAAGAGCGGCGACCCCGGCCACCGCGCACCCGAACTGTTCGACACCTGGGGCCGGCGGATCATCTACAACAGCGGCCTGAGCGAGGACGGCGACCACAACCAACTGGGCGGACCGAGATACTCCCTTCACCGCTACGACCTGCTCTCGGCCGGGCCTGACGAAAAATACGGGACGGCGGACGACATCACAAGCTGGGGAACCATGCCCAATCCGGGCGCGGACTACGACTACGACGCGCTCAACGCAGGCGACTACTGAGGCGCGGCGCCGCGCGGATGCGACGCACGGCGCCACCATCTCGATTCTTGCCGTCCGCGTTCACTCCGGCGGCATCAGGACGACGTCCCGCGCTCGTTCCTCGGGGGTGACCTTCAGCGACTCGATCCTGCCGTTCCGGTAGACGCACTCGACCGTCGTCTGGTACGGGGCGTGCAACTTGAACTCGACGTCCCACCCGGCCGGGCAGGCGGGCAGAAGGAATATCTTCCTGCCGTCGGATTGCAGCATTATGGCCTGCAGGGCGGCCATCGCGACGCCGCCGTGGCACTGGTCGGGGATGTAGTCGTAGTTCGGCCCCCAGAACGCCGGGAACCGGCTGAGTTCGTGCTTGGTCGTGAAGTTGTCGACGACCATCCCGGCCGCGAGGCGGCGGTTCCCGAGCAACGCCGCCTGGATCGCGTTCTGCTGCCAGCCGACGCTGTACCGATGGGCGCGACACGAATACGTCTCGAGAGCCATTGCGATCATGTCCGCGCTCTTGCCCACGGCATACAGTCGATATGGGAAGACCGCGTACAGCTCCGGGTTCTCGACGTTGGCCATGTGTGCGTAGGACTCGGCCGCGCTGAGAAGCGTCTTGCCGTCGTGCTCTCTGGTCGGAAGCGGCGGCAGGTCGGCCAGCGTCTGCCGCCAGGCGGCGCGCTGCGCGGGCGTCGTCAGGTCCTCGGGCAGGGCGAGCAACCTTCCGAGCACCTGCGTTAGCCCGGCGATCTCGGGCATGGGGTTGACGCACTCCCACCACGTTTCGAGGGCCATCGCCGGCTCGAAGCGGATCTTGCCGCTCTCGTCGCGTGGCCAGTGCCGGTCGAAGAACGCCATCACCCCGTCGGCCAGCGGGAGCAGTTGCGATTCGGCGAACCCGCGGTCCTGCGTATGCTCATGAGCGTCGAGCATCATCATCGCGAGCTCGATCCCGCCCTGCCAGTAGCGGCGGATGTATTCGTTGTCCGTGAGGCCGAGCGGCTTGCCGGAGCGGTCGCGGCCATAGTTGCTGTCGAGGTATGTGCCCCAGAAGGTCGTCGTCTCCGGGAAGAACACGCCTTCGTGCCCGTAGTATTTCTTGGTGCGGGCGCGAGCGAGCGGCAGCATGTCGGCGTACATTCTGAACAGGGGCCGCATCAGGTCGAAGTCGCCGGCCGCGATCATGCTCCAGTACGGGAGGCGCGTGTTCTGAAACCAGTATCCGCCTCCCCATCTGCGGAAGTCGGCGTCGTACGGCTCGCTCTGGTCGGTCGGGTCGACGGTGAAGAGTGAGCCGTTGAACTTGACGGGATACCGGCCGCGCGAGGCGCAGGCGTTGATGAACCGCTGGAGCGCGTAGCCCTGTGAGACCGTGTATGTGTTGTCGCCCCGCTCGACGCGGATCCAGCTTCGGTCCCAGAACGCGTCCCACCACGCGCGGTGTTCGGTCCGGGCCGTTTCTCGCGGACAGGATTCCGTCCGCTCGATTTGCCGTTCGAGCTGCGCGGCCCAGTCGGCGGCCGTGTCGGTCTGGCTCGTAAGGACGTGGATGTCGATCTCGTGGCTCGTTCGCGGCTCCGTCGACACGAGAGCCGTGACGCCCTTGTTCGTGAGACCCGCGCCCTTGATCGCGCCGCCGAAGGTGCGCTGAATGAGCGGGTCGGCCGCGGGCTCCGCCAGTTCCCCGAGCCCCTGAAGCCGCAGGTTGCCCGGCCAGACCGATTGCTCGTTCCTCCGATACCACAGGATGCGGTCTTGCCGGTCCGGCACGAAGACGTCGGGCTCGACGAATAGCGGCTCGTCCTTGCCGTCCGGCCCGATTGCAGGGTTCAGCTCCTTTGGGTCGAGCCGCCGGCGCTCTGTGCGCCAGCTTTCCAGGCGGACCGTGACGTCTGAGGGCGTGCCGCTCTCGACGTCGACGCGGATGACCGGGCGGTTCGCATCGACCCAGACGCGGAGCTTTGCCTCGCTTGCGCCGGAGCCGCGCTCGACGACGATTTCGCCGCCCCGCAGATGGAGCGTCTGCCTGAACGGCCCGCCGTCGGCAAAGTGATTCGGCGACAGGGCCACCCGCACGCGACCGAGCTTGAGCAGGCGGCAGTTCTCGTCCCACGAGTCGTTCTTGCTGATGTAGAAGAGCAGGTCGCCGTTCCGCTCGACCCACACGTTGAGGGCTGTGTCGCCGTTCCCGAGCGGCATCGAGCCGTTGCAGTTCTCGCTGGGCGTATCCCATACGACGTTATATTGGTCCACGGTCTCCTTTCCTCTATGTCGCTCGCGCCGGTCGGCATCAGCCATGTTGTCTTCCGGCCTGCCCGGTGATCTGGTCACGGGTGATGGTGCCGGCTACGCCATGCCGCTCCGTGAATTCCAGAATCTTCTCCAGGCCCGCTTCGCGACTGAAACGGGCGTCATAGACGGGGGGTTTCAGGTAGGGGTCGAAATTGACCGGCACCAGTGGCAAGGTCAGGTCCCGCACCACGATGATGTTCATGCCCGCGTGCCATAAGTTCCAAACACCGAAGTATCGAAACGCCAGGCACACGTTGGTGTAGGCGCCGGCGTAAACCAGGTGCTCGATGCCGTGCTCCCGGACCATGTTCCAGAGATGCTGAGGATCCTCGGACAGGTAATCGCCGGCGTCGACGGCGATCTCCGGTGGCATGCCGGACCAGTCTATGTAGGCGCCGCTCCGGCATGGATAGTCGTCCCAGGCCTGGTCGGTGGGATTCACCGGATGGCCGGTTCGGGCGCAGTTGCAGATTTGATTCGCCGAATAAGCCGCGATCCCGTTCCGGGTCAGGTCGTAGTAGGGCATGCCGCCATAGGAGCCGGCCGGCGCCCACCCGGGCCATGGGTCGCATCCGTCCGACCAGGGCGGTGGAGGCGGCGGGGCATGGTGGGGCAGCGCCAGAGCGTTGTTCGACGCGAGCGAACCCGCGTAGTACTTCGAAGCGCTGCCCGGCATTAGCATTACCTTCATCCCCAACCGGCGCGCCGCAACCAGTGTCTCGTTCAACAGAGGAGCATATTGCCTGGCGAGGATATTCGTGGTCTTGCAGTCGCTCACGCCGGTCCAGTCGACGACGACGAGCGCCGTGCGAACGGGGTCGATAAGCTCGGCCTGATAGACGGCATCGCCTTGAGCGTCGCGCCGGCGCACGTCAAGCCCGAGTCGATGTGTCATGATCCATCCTCAAGGAGCCGACCGGCGACCAGGGCCTCGTTCAACGTGAAGCCCAAGCCCGGTCCCTCGGGGACCGCCATGAATCCGTCAATGACCCGGTTGGGAGGATCGATCAACTCGTGCTCCCATTGGACGTCCGGCGCGGGCGAACAGGCGGCATATTCCATCATCACGAGGTTGGGCACGACGCAGGCGGCGTGGGCGAGCGCCCGGGTCACGACCGGCCCGCACCAGTTATGCGGATACAGGCCGACGCCGGATGTCTCCGCCATGGCCGCCACCTTGACGGTCTCCATGATGCCGCCGTTGGCGCCTATCTCGGGCTGAAGAAACCGTATCGCTCCGCTTGCCAGAAAGTCATGGACTTCCCTGCGGGTGGTGAAGTTCTCCCCCGTCGCAAGCGGTATCGAGGTGATTTCGACCAGCTGTCGGTACAGATCCAGTCGAGCGCAGGGGACGGGGTCCTCGAGGAACACCACGTCGAGCGGCTGAAGGGCCTTCGCCGCCGCTACGGCGCCATCAAAGTCGTTGCGGCCGTGCTGGTCGATGGCAAGTCTGTAATCCCGCCCGATGACCTGCCGGGCCTCCCGGACCTGGTCGAAATCCATCCCCGGGTCCCACTTGAACATCCTGTATCCCGCCTGCCTGGCGTGCACGATCCGATCTATGTTGAAGTTGTACGAGGCATCGGCGTCAAAGAATATTCCATGATTGGCATAGAGCGGAATGGCTTCGCGCACCTTGCCTCCCAGCATCTGATATACCGGCAGGTTGGCAAGTTTGCCGGCAATGTCCCAAAGGGCGATTTCGATGCCCGACACCGCCGAATGCCACTCCCGCGCGTGTTCGGCCGGATTGGCCTGGGCGTCGTGCACGAAGGCCTGTATCTGCCAAGGGCTCTTGCCGGCAAGCCGGCCGCCCAGCACCTGCATGTATTCGTGAACCCTTCGGGGGAAGGTCAGGTTGCCATAGCCCCAGGAGAAACCCTCCCCAATGCCCTCGATCCCGAGGTCGGTCTGGACCCGCACCATGCACCAGGCCTGATACCCGCGGGCGCCCCGCATCAAAAACGGTTCGACCGAGGTGATCTTCACGGAAGGATTGGGCGACGGGGCTGTCTTTGCTGAAGCATTTGTCACGGGCAACCTCCTTCCCCGGTGGCGCCGGACGGACGAAGGCGAACGGTCTTTATCTCGTACGGGCTGAACCTGAGCCGGATGCGTCCGTCATCGAGAGCGGCCGCGCCCGGCCCGCCGGGCCGGAGCAGGAGGTCGCACTCCTCCGCGAGCAGTTCGCGCGAACACGGGAGCGCAAGTTCGGCGTCAGTCGCACGCCCCTCCGTCTCGAAGAACCGCAGGACGACGCCGTCGTCCCAGTACACAGCGGAGAGATAAACGTTCGCGGGCAGGCCGGACACCATCGGCCCGCGCGCGCCCGCCTCGCCCTTGACGGCCAACATCGGGAAGTTGAACGCCCGGCCCTGCCGATAAGCGTCCATCCGGTCCGGCGGCTTATAGAAGAACAGCCGGTGCTCGAACACATATTCGTGCGGTGGCTGCAGGTGCGGGCAACACGAGTACTGTTCAAGCGATCCCCTCGGCCGCACGGACAGCAGTATGTTGCTAATCGCGTCACCGGTGAACTGATAACCTACCGTCCCGCAGTTCAGCAGGGCGACGGCGGCGTCCGGCCCTTCGAGCGCCGCGAACGTGTGCGCGTAGAATACGCCCCGGTTCTCGCCCTCGGACGCCTCCGTGCGTGTTTCGCCCTGGCTCTCGAAAAAGCCGCCGGGCCTGCTGCGAACCAGGTCGACCTGCGGCTCGCCCAGCGGGTCGCGCTCGCGGACGAGGAACGGCTCGTCGGCCACGACCGTCGAACGCGCCCAGGGCACCCGGACCTGTAGGCCGAACCGGCTGTTCTCGAGCGACGTCTTCAGGTGCGTCCGGACGCGCAGACAGGGCTCGCCGGGCAGGCAGAACATCGTCACGGTCGCCTCGGTCTGTTCGTATGCGTAGGACATGCCGCGTGCGTCGCCACCGGGAACGGGTGCCGTCTCGGCGTGTTCCTCGGTGGGCCGGAGTTCTTCCCGCGAAGTATAGTTCCCCGTGAGCAGGCCAACGGTGCCGCGCTCGACGACGAGCGACACGCTACAACCGGCTTCGAATCCCGCCCACGATTGCACGTCGCACGCCTCGGGCGCCGCGCCAGACTCCGGGGCGATCCCGGCCACGGACAGGGCCGGCACGTTCACGTACCGCCAGCGCCCGCCAAGTTCCACCCATTCCGAGCGGTCGAACTCCAGCGGGTTAAAGAGCGCGTCCGCGTCGCCGGGGCCGAGGAGCGCAGCGGCTGCGTCCTGCGCGCTCCGGTTCAGGCGTTCGGCGACTCCGTCGAGCATTTTCTCCATCGCATCCAGGTCTTCCGGCATGAGCGTCGTCTTGTCATAACCACCGTGCGCGTATCCGATGAGGAGTTCCTGCCATGTCCGGGAGAGCGACGCGGCCGGGGCGTCGGCCCCGAGCCGGGCGAGCGCCAACAGTTTCTCGGTCGAGACCAGGGCGTTGGCGACGCGCCGCAGGCGACGGTTGCCGTGGTCCCCGTTGATGCCGTACATGCCGTTCCAACTGACGATGTCCCAGTTGCCCTCCAGCTCGAACAGGTCGTCGCGGTCCCGTTCGAGCCGCCGGAAATAGTCCGAGTGCGTCGCGATGAGCGCCGGGCACTCGGGGTGCTTCTCGTTCCAGAAGTCGAGGAACTCGGGCAGCATGACCGTCGGGAATGCCCAGTCGCCCCCTTCCGGCAGGTAGAGGTAGTCTCGACTGGACCACCGCTGAAGCTCGCTGACGTGCTTCTCGAACGCCGGGACCATCGACTCGAAGTTGCCCGGCGTGACGGTCGTGTGGTGCCCGCCCGGCCACGGGAACCCCGAGGCATAGATCGTGTTGGTCACAATCAGTTCACTGCCGTCGGCGCCGCGCCAAAGGAACTCCGTCGGTATCTTCTTGAACCGGAGCACCTCCGACGGCCGGTCCACGACGTAGAAGTCGAAACCGGCCTTCGCGGCTATCTGCGGCATCTGCTCGTACGCCGTCGGGACGTCGGCCAGGTAAAGAACTCGGTCTTCGACGTCGCCGAACAGTTCGCGGAAGCACCGCTTGCCCTCGACGATGTTACGGACGATGACCTCATCCTCGACGTGCGGCGGCAGAGGCGTGACGTAGGTCGAGCCGACCAGGTCGATGCGCCCCGCGCGGACGAGCTTCCTCAGCGTGTCGTGGAAGCACGGATAGGTTTTCCAGAAATCATCGATGACGTGGAACTTGTGAATGCCCGCCCACCGGAACCGCGGGTCCGCGGCCAGCAGGTCCATCGCGGCGAAGATCACCTGCCGGTTGCGGTGGATGAAATAGCGGCGCGTGTTGCGCCACTGCCAGTCGATGTGGCAGTACGGCACGACGAACAGCTCCCGTGTCTTCATCGATGGCCTCACCTATGGGTCATGACTGCGGCGGCTCAGTTCCGTTCAGCATCCACCACAACTGCCGCCATGTGGTCCCGCCGAAATTCTCCTGGGGGGCGCCGGGCGTGCTCCTGCCGTCCCGGACGTATTTCGTGAGGAGCGCCTTCAGGCGCTCGACGACGTCCAGATGTTCGTCATGGACGTTCCGTTGCTCGCCCACGTCGGCGTCGAGGTCGTACAGTTGGATAGGGGGCAGTCCTTCGCACTCTTTCCCGGGACGCGGGAAGCTCCAGCCGCCGGACCCCGGGCACATCTCGAGCTTCCAGCGGCCTGAACGGATGGACAACGAACCGTCCACGGAGCTGTGGACCGTCGCCTCGCGCAGGGCCGCGTCGAGCTTCTCGCCTTTCCATACGCCGAGGTTGCTCACGCTGTCCTCGCCGGCGTCGTCGGGAAGTTCCACGCCGAGTATGTCCGCACAGGTCGCCAACAGGTCGGCGAGGCATACGGTCTCGTCGGACACGGTTCCCGCTTTGATCCCATTGGGCCAGCGGGTTATCAGCGGAATACGATGCCCGCCCTCGTATATGTCGGCCTTGTAGCCGCGGAAGATGTAGTTCGGGTTGTGGCCGGCCTGTTTCAGTTCCTCGAAATCCGCCATCGGCGAGCAACCGTTGTCGGACGTGAACACCAGGATCGTGTCCCCCGCGATGCCGTTGCGGTCGAGCGCGTTCATGACCTGGCCGACGACATCGTCGACCTGCAGGCAGAAGTCGCCGTACTCGTTCGTGCCGGACTTGCCGCGGAATTCGGCGGTCGGCAGGATGGGCGTATGCGGCGCCGGAAGCGGGAAGTACAGGAAGAAAGGGGCGCCGCCCTTCGCGGACCGGTCGATGAACTCGACCGCCTTCTGCGTCAGCGTCGGAAGCACTTCCTCGTGCTTGAAGTCCGGTGCTATCGGCCCCTCACGATAGAACTCCTTCCCCGTGCGCTCCGGAATGACGCGGTCGGGAACGGCCGTCGGCCTGTCGTTCTCGATATAGACGTAGGGGTCCATATCGAGCGAGGCGGGGATGCCGAAGAAGTAATCAAAGCCGACGCTCGTCGGCCCGTTCGTGATCGGCTTCGCAAAGTCCACGTCCTGCTGATCCGGGCCGTTCTTCGCCCACGACAGGCCGAGGTGCCATTTGCCGACGCAGGCCGTCGCGTAGCCGTTGTCTTGCAGGAAGGAGGCGACGGTCATCCTGCCCGGCTCGATGAGCCGTTCCGAATACCCCCACAAGCAACTGTCCTTCAGCCGGGAACGCCAGTTGTAGCGGCCGGTCAGGATGCTGTAGCGGGACGGGGTGCACAGGGCGGCGCTGGCGTGCGCATCCCGGAAGATTGCACCCTCCGAGGCCGCCTTATCCAGATGGGGCGTGTGAATCTTCGATTGCTCGTTCAGGCAGGACACGTCGCCGTAGCCCATGTCGTCGGCGAGAATGTAGACTATGTTCGGCTTGCTCACCACGCGCTCCTCTTGGCTTGTGGCTCCGGCAAATAATCCTGCGATACAAGGAACTCGGCGGTTTCCCGCATCGTTGCGTCAAAGTCCTTGTCGTCCGACTGTGGGAGAAACTCCCTGCCGTTGAAGAAGCCGTGGCCCCGGCCCTCGAAAGGGACCAGCCGGCACACGTTTCCCGCCGCCGTCATCAGTCTCGTGAAACGCTCCGCGTTCTCGAACGGAACCGTGGTGTCGGCGGTGCCGTGGAACACCAGTGTGGGAGGGATGCCTTTGTGAACATGATGACATGGCGATATGTCCGTCTTCCGGGCGACACCAACCTGGTCCATCCCGAATCCGGCCTCCGTCGTGTCGATGACGGGATTGAACAGAATCATCGCGCCGGGCACGGAGCTGATGCGCAGGTCCTCGCCGTATTCCTCGTGACCAGGAATGACGCCTGTGCACGCGGCCACATGGCCCCCGGCGGACCCGCCGGACGCGACGATTCTCCGGGGATCAACGCCAAGTTGATCCGCATGATGGCGGACCCAGCGGACGGCCGACTTCCCGTCCTTCACGCATTCAAAGGGCGTGATGCCCACCCGATAATCGGCGGACAACGCAACCATGCCGAGGGCCGAACAATATCTCGCCTGCTGGTAGAATTGTTCCGGTGTGCCGCCGACCCAGCCGCCGCCGAAAAAGAATATGATGGCCGGCCGCCTGTCGGTTTTCCTGTGTCCCGCGGGCTCGAAGACGTGCAGATGGAGATCGACGCCGTCCGCCGTCTTGTAGGTGATCTTGTTCATCCGTCGGCGCTATCCCCACGCAATTGAAAGCCGTCGGTCACGTGCGGTCGTCCTCTTGGACTCAGTGCGCCCACATACTAGCGAACTCGCGGCAATGCGCAAGTGTCATCGCGGGAACTCCGGCAACACAGTTCCACATTTCTGACCACCCGATTTTCACTTGACACCGTGGTAATACAACGTAATAATTCAATCGGCGGCGGGCGCCGCGCAGAGCCCTTCCGGAGATGTCCCGATGACCAGGAAACGACGCAAGGCCGAGATCATCACGTTCAAGGCCGACGACTCCCTGCTCGCGGCGATGAAGGGCGTGCCCAACCGCTCGGAGTTCATCCGCACGGCCGTGCTCGCGGCGCTCGACAGCGTCTGCCCCGTCTGCCGAGGCACCGGCGTCCTGACCCCCAACCAACGGAACCACTGGAACGAATTCGCCCTGAATCACTCGATTGAAGAGTGCGACGAGTGCCACGAGGTCCGGCTCGTCTGCGCCGGCGGCGAACCGCAAGAGGCCGCACACGGCGACGACTGATCCGGCAAGGAACGGGAGATTTCCGATGCGCAAGGTGTGGATGGCCCTGACAGTCCTTGTCGTCCTCGCCGTCGCGGCGGCGTGGCTTGGCTCGATGAAGCGGCCCGGACCCGAGCACTCGGGCCGACTGCTCGCGGTCGTCACCATCCCGCCCGAGGCATATCTCGTCGAGCGGGTCGGCGGGGAGCACGTCACGGTCGAGACGCTCGTCCGGCCGGGCCAGTCGCCCCACACGTTCGAGCCGACGCCCGCCCAGGTCGGCTCGCTCGCCCGGGCCAGTGTGTACTTCACGATCGGCTTCCCGTCCGAGAAGGCGCTGGCGGACAAGATCGCGGCGACGAACAAGTCCCTCCGCATCGTCGACATCAGCCGCGGGGTCCCGCGTCGGCACATGTCGGCGGACGAGGCGGCCGGCGGCCACGACGAGCCGGAATCCCACGACACGGGCGAGCCGGACCCCCACACGTGGCTCAACCCCCAGTTCGCGAAGATCGAGGCGGGCAACGTGTGTGCCGAGCTCAAGGCCCTTGACCCCGCCAACGCGGCCGACTACGAGCGGAACCTGGCCCGGCTGGCCGCGGACCTCGACGCTCTGCACACCCGGCTCGCCGACACGCTCGCCCCGGTTCGCGGCGGGAAGGTCTTCGTCTTCCATCCGGCGTTCGGCTATTTCACCGACGCCTACGGCCTGCGGCAGGTGCCGGTCGAGGCCGAGGGCAAGTCGCCAAGCCCGAAGCAGGTCGCGGCGCTCATCAAGAAGGCCCGGGCCGACGGGGTCCGCGTCATCTTTGTCGAGCCGCAGTTCTCGCCCAGGGGCGCCGAGGTGATCGCGAAGGAAATCGGCGGCGCCGTCGTCCCCATCGACCCGCTGGCCCGCGACTACATCACGAACCTCGAGACCATCGCGTCGAAGATAAAGGAAGGACTGGCACGATGAGCGAGAACGAGAAGGCGCCCGCGACCGCAGAGCCGGTCATCCGGCTCGATGACGTCACGTTCTCCTACAACGGCGCGCCCGTCCTCGAGAACGTGAACCTTGCGGTCGGTGCGAACGACTTCGCCTACATCGTCGGGCCGAACGGGGGCGGGAAGACGACGCTCCTCGAGCTACTGCTCGGCCTGCTCGAGCCGGGGCGCGGGACGGTCCGCCTCTTCGGCCGGCCGCCGGCCCAGGTACGCGGACGCATCGGCTACGTGCCGCAGAACTACGACTACGACCCGCACTTCCCCGTGCGCGTGATCGACATCGTCCTGATGGGCCGGGTCGACCGGAGCCGCGCACCCGGCCCGTACCGGAGGGCCGACGTCGACGCCGCCTGCGAGGTCCTGCGCCGGGTCGAGATGCAGGACCTGCGCCACCGCCGGCTCTCGTCGCTCTCGGGCGGCCAGCGCCAGCGAGTCCTCATCGCGCGGGCGCTCGCGGGCGAGCCCGAGGTCCTGCTCATGGACGAGCCGACCGCGAGCTTGGACCTGCAGGTCGAGGCCGAGCTATTCGACCTGCTCCGGGCGCTCAACCGCAACCTGACCGTCGCGATGGTCACGCACGACATCGGGTTCGTCTCGGACGTCGTGACGAAGGTGATCTGCGTCAACCGGCGGGTCTTCGTCCACCCGACCAGCCGGGTCACGAGCGAGATGATACGCGAAATGTACGGCACCGACGTGCGGATGGTGCGGCACGACCACAAACAGAACGGGGGCGATGCGCATGATTGAGTTCTTCCACGCGCTCTGGGCGCCGGAGAACGCGTTCCTCCGGATGGCCGTGCTGAGCGGGCTCCTGGCGAGCGTAGCGTGCGGCGTGATGGGCAGTTACGTGGTCAGCCGCCGCATCACGTACATCGCGGGCGGGGTGGCGCACTCGGTGCTGGGCGGGATAGGGCTCGCTCAGTTCCTCGCGCTGACACGCGGCTGGCCGTGGCTTCATCCGATGTACGGGGCGGTGGCCGCGGCGCTCGCCGCCGCACTCATCATCGGCATGGTGACGCTCCGCGCAAAGCAGCGCGAGGACACCGTCATCAGCGCGATCTGGGTGATCGGAATGTCGATGGGCATCCTGTTCATCGCGAAGACGCCCGGCTACGCCGTGGACCTGATGAGCTACCTCTTCGGCAACATCCTGATGGTTTCAACGGCGCAGGTGTGGCTTATCGCGGCGGCGGACGCCGTGATACTGTGCGTCGTGTGCGTCGCGTGGAAGCCGCTTCTGGCCGTGTGTTTCGACAGCGAGTTCGCGCGGCTCCGCGGCGTGCGCGCGGACGCCT
>Ga0180430_10003859_pt1 | contig 12819 bp, 19 predicted proteins | sample SS_ome_9_FD_132999 | JGI IMG/M metagenome (GOLD analysis project Ga0180430, IMG submission 132999) | Hypersaline lake sediment archaeal communities from the Salton Sea, California, USA - SS_1_S_2 metaG | ecosystem: Environmental > Aquatic > Non-marine Saline and Alkaline > Hypersaline >... | reverse complement strand
TGTCTGTGAACCGGCGGTTAAAACCGTTCACTGCCTTCGTCCTTGTTGTCGCCTTACGGCACGCAACAACACGCTGGGGTTAAACCCCTACGACGCAGGTTCTTCAAGGCTTGTTCAGAAGAGTAGCTACCTCAACATCCCGTACCTGACGTAGAATCACAACCCGAGGAATTGCGACTCACCGTCCCCTAATGGGCGCCAACGAGTATTACCCCGCTGGCCTAGACGCGTCGAACCTTACGCGTACAATTTTGTTCTCACTTCCACCTCCGAAAAGGTCAGTGCATAAGAATCGAGAACTTCCTCGGAACCTTTGTTCCATGTAAAGGTTCTGGCCTTACAGGGTAAATCATCAAATCCCCGCATTTACTAGTTGGCACTCCCCTGTGCTACCAGGAGCTCCGCGTAGCAACTGACTGAGAGTTTCGGAACTGTAGCACGTCCCTATCTCTCGCCCCAGCCGCCCGGCACACAGCGAACTGACACTGCCTGCCGGGACGAGCGTCTGTCTACACTCCGAAGAATTCCGGCCCCGACCATGGACTGGATTTAACCACCCGACAGAGAGGGTGGACACAACTTCTGATACCACGTTTATTCGTCTTTTTGTATCTTGAATGTGGCGAACGGCGCAAGACTGCGGAGGTGTTCGAGGAACTCCTCGGCCTTACTCCGTGGAACACCGACACCCAGCAACTCATACGGAAGATTCTCCTTCACTTCCAGTATGTGTTGGGAGGACATGGCCGGAAACGTTTTGGCCAGCGCACTCTCGAAAGCACGTATGGCACTGTGTACTTGCACGGACGAGGCACCGAATTTTATCCCCATATCTATCGCGTACACGTTGTAGGTGTCGTGCCGAGGTACGCCTTTCAACCTGGAGACCACTTTTTCCAAACGAGACAGGCGGTCATCGAAAGCGACATCCAGCATGTCTCGTGTTGGATGCTCGGAAGCGTCCCGGGCATTTCGTGTTTGCGGCTGCGCAGCCTCGTTTGGTTCCTCACATTGGAACCGTCCGGTTTGTACGCTTCCGGCTTTGGCGAGCCGGCGTAGTAGTTCAGTGTTGGCTTCGATGAGTTGCCGCCTCTCATCATCGACGACGTGCGTATCCCGCAGGGCCTCTTCCGTTTGCTGCGCCATCGTGGTTACTTTACGGCGGAGCTCGCGGCACTCGTCTACGGCGTCCTGCTTTGAGCGCCAGACGCTATTGTAGTCTGCGACTTTCTTGTCGAGCTGCTCCTCCATATGCGCTACGCGCTCCTCGTGTTCTGTCAGCGCGGATTCGTACTTTTCGATTTTCTGCTCCAGTTTCGCGATATACAGGCCGTTCTTTTCGAGGGCCTCTTTGATTCCGTCTTCTTGGTTCTTGTAGTCGTTAAGGTCCTTTAAAAGTTTTGAATGATTGCGCCGAAGAGCGCGCAGCTCTTTTTCCAGTTCTTTCTTCGTGGGCATTATTTCCTCCTTCTAAAATGCTTTCGTCTTTATACCAAAAAAGAACCAGAGAGGGTTAGTCTCCGGTCCTTACAACAGACTCACTTGGTGCTCGGGTGAGCGATAGTGTTTTGAACTTGTAGCGCACGTTCGATTGAAGCAGCTGCAATTTCAAAATGCTATTGGGAACAACTGCGTCGAACAAATTAGTCAATTTGAGGCAACGCTCTTTCGAATGTCTGCGTTCGAAAAGGTTTGCCGAGGATTGTCTAATTTCCCACGCCCAAAGGCGCTTCGTGTCTTTGATGGTCCTTGTGTTGGGATGTACCATCCCTTAGGGTGTTCAAGCCCTGCTAAGTCTGTTGTACTTTCTTATACCCAAAAAAAGAGCGGCACATTCAGCGCGCTCTTTTCCCGTACTTACTACGTTCCTTGAGAGGGCGATGCATCTAGTAAAGAACCAGCTCCGAACTGAGAGGTGTTTTGTGCCGCCCGGATGTTTGGTCGTTCCGGCGGTCTACATCACGCCAAGGAGCTGATTATTTACTAGTTGCGGAGCGCGAATGTCGTTTTTCGCTGAATCTGGGGAGCCTTGCGACCATTCGGCGAAAAATCCAGGCGCAGTCGCGCAAACCGTCCTAGATACAGTCCCAGCAGGAGTGTAGCACTCCCTTGGACATCCCTGTCCGCTAAGTACGTTAAAAAGGTGGAGGCACATGCGTCAGCACATTTGGCCACTTCTCGGTGTAGTCCCAGTCCAGCTTGTGTACGGAGACATCACCCTCCCACACCAGGAATATTCTGGCTGCGAGCGTGCTTTTCCGCAGTAGGCGCTCGTTTACATCACGCTTTACAGCGTAAAGAAGCCGGCACTTTTTCTTTTTGCAGAGGTACTCTATTCCGGGGAGGATAACGTTGTGGAACATGTGGGCATTAAGACTCTCCAACACGATGTAGCCCATGAATCCTCCCGCGAAAAACACGGTGGGTTTCTTGTTCGGTATCTTCTCCTGTAAGTACTCGAAGAATTCTACTCCGCGTTTTGTGTTGTGATACTCCAGGCCCACGTCGCCCATGTAGCTGGTGTGTGCTACCTCATTGAGGCGCCGGTATTCGTTAGTCTGGAAGTCGGACCATTCGGAGGGGAGGCGCACGTGCGTCATTTGTAACGCGCCACGATTGTACAGATTCTCGACCTCTGGGTGTGCAACCTCATCCTCATTTACGATTACGGACCCCCCTGCCGGTAAGTGGAGTCCGTTATGGCCTCCCACCACGATGGAGCTGCCGGTGACATTTCGTACAACAACTTTCATGGCACCTCCAATCGGTTAAGTTAACCGGCGCGTTGTAAGAGCACCGGCTCGTCTTCCAGGTACTTTTCAGCATCCGCAATCCACGCGCCAATGTCCTCTTCGGTCCCACCGAAGCTCTTGGCAATCTTAGCCACCCATTTGAAATCGGGCGCTTCGAAACAACGCTTCTCCATCAACGCGTAGGGTGTGCCGATTAAAACGCCGTAAGCCAGGAGGTTGTGTCTGGTATGGCGTCGCACCACGGTAGTTCTGTGGTGATTGAGGCCCCACTTCTGCATACCGCTGGTTTTATTGGCTTCCCTGCGAATGTTCTTCGCCTCGTCGACGAGGGACTGAACTTTGATTTTTAGATGAACGGTTCGTTCTTGCATCGTCTTTCTCCTTTTTGGTGTTGTTGTTAAACGAAAAGAGAAAGACGCTCCGGAGGAGCTCTAGCGGTCTTGTATTCACGAATACTTCATAGTTTCACCTTAATTCTGTTTAGGGTTGATGTCAATGCCCCCACTAGGACTCGAACCTAGAACCGACCGGAATTGAAAGTCCGCCGCTCTGCCAGTTGAGCTATGGAAGCTGTGGTGGGCGAGGCAGGATTCGAACCTGCATGGTAACAACGACACTTATGGGAGGGAATCGAACCCTCACGGCACGGTTAAGCTGCAAACCATCCCCACGGACCAGTTACCCGGTGGTCCTAGTGTCGCCCTGCGTATGCCGCTTCCGCCACTCACCCATAATACGCCGCCCTCGTTATGATTGACCATGGAAACCCCGGAGCGGCTCAGGGTGTTCCCTAAAAATAAAGGGTGCCGGTCTTTCCCGGCTGTCATCTATCATTCCTCAGGCTTTCACCTGCCTCGGAATAGCGTCGTTCCAGCAAACGTAGATAGAGACGCAGCTGAACTCATTGGCGCGAAGCCGAGGGTGTCAGTCCACTCACCACAGCAGAACAGACAACTGCAACAGCGCACGACAGTGGTGTGGCGCTGGAGCATCCAAAGGGGCGCGGACACACCCACGAAAAGAACGTTTAGTAGAGGATAAGTCTTAACTGGTAATTCACCTGTATACACCGGAGGTGCGTTTCCTAGCGACCTGACTTCCTCCGCGAGGGACCGCCGTTGCGAATAACACCATCCGACTCTCAATGATGACTGCCCTGTCACCAACCTCTATGGCATCTAAACGTCCTTTCCGTGGGTGTGTCGTTCGACGCCTCCACCAGGGTGAGTTTAGGGTCGTCCCAGGACCAGTGGACTCGGCGGGAGTCGAACCCGCGTCCGCAACAGTTAGTCAAAAGTCGTCTTCACGTGCGTGGCCCATGTAGTGCATCACCTGGTCAGCATGGACTCCTTATCCAGGTGAGGTCGTCAGCAGTTTGTTCAGCCGCTCGCCCTGCGGACACCAACGAGAAGCGATTCCGTTAAACGACGCCTCATCCCCGATACACGGACACTCTCGGGGGAGACGGGAAGCTGCTAGGCAGCCTCCTGGTATGCGAATTCTTCGCCAGTTGTTGTTGCCTAGATTTTTCACCCGGTTCCAGACATCCGGGACACGCAGACTAATGCTTTCTCCTATCACGTCGAAACCGTGTCGAGCCCGTTAAGAATTTATACCAAAGATTGCGTTAAATGTTAATAGAGCTCCGCATCCGGCGGATACCAGTATTCGCCCCATTTGCACAGGATTGACCCATACGTCGTTCCCCCCGTAGACGCCGCCTCGAATCCGAGAGCCGGGCAGTCCACGTATATCTCCCACGTATTGCTTAAATCCCCGGGAGAAGTCGCAGTACACCGTTCGTAGATTCCAGGGTGTCCCGAGAGAGGCCGGTACTCCGCACAATTGTAGCAAGGTACTTCGCAGTACCCGCCAGAGTACCAAGAATAATCATCCACCGTGTAACAGCCCTGCCGCCCATTCGGGTACGTCTGGCAGCCATCCTGGCCCATGTCCGTGCAGTCCCAGAGACGGAACCAATACCCGGTGTCCAGGCAGTTGTATTCGTCGTCGCCGTCGCAGGCTCTTCGGCCTTCCTCGTCGCAGGGCGTGTCGATACAGATGTCCGCCCCTTGAAAGTCCGTAGCACACGCGCCCACGCAGCTGTCGGTAACCGCATCGTAGGAACAGTCGCCATCGGAACACGTACCGGTGTCCGCGTAGTTCTTCAGGTTGCCGTTGTCCAGACACTCGTCGTCGGGGGGTGTATTGCAGACGATGCCGTCACAGGGGTCGGGGTCGCAGGTAGAGCCGGTGCAGCCGAAGTCACAGAGTTCTCCGGTAGCTGTGTACTCACAGTCACCCTCGCTGCACGTTCCCGTGCTCTCGTAGGTGTAGAGGTCGTCATCGTCACAGTAGTTCGAAGGAGGGGTCGTGCACGTAATTCCCTCACAGGGGTCTACGTCACACGCGCTGCCGGTGCAACCGAAGGTGCAGGGTGACAGTGTTCCCCCGTAGGTGCATTCGCCATCGTCACAGGTTCCCGTAGCGTCGTAGACGTAGAGACTGTCGTTCGAGCAGTAGTTACTTGGAGGTGTCTCGCAGAGCACGTCGAGGCAGGGGTCCGGAGGGCCCGCATCTTGTCCTGCGTCTTCTTCGATAAATCCTCCATCATAGCCGGCGTCATAGCCCGCATCGTAGCCCGCATCGTAGCCCGCATCGTAGCCCGCGTCGTAGCCCGCGTCGTAGCCGGCATCTACGGGAGGTGTTCCGGCATCGTTTCCCGTACTGGCATCGTTAGTCGGCACCGGGTCCGGGAGCAGTACCGGCGCGGATAGTAAGTCGTCGTATTCGCCGCCTTCGACGGTGACGCTTTCATGGTCCATCGTGTCAGCAAAGAGAAGACGCGCATCGTCCTCTCCCTCGCTGACACACCCCACCACCAGAAAACTGATGGCGATTACGTATGTAATGTTTTTCATGGTTTTCTCCTTGTTTCTAGCCACATGGCTGAGTCCATATCCTTGTACCTAAAAACAGGGGCTACTTAATCATTCTACCACGAAAAAAAACGAGCAGCAGTATTAACCACTGCTCGTCCGAACACTGAGGGATGCAAACCTCTGACGTGTGTTCTAGCCTTTGCGGAAGACATCCTCGAACTGTTCGATAAACTCCTTCCGGTAGTTGTAGTTCCGGCGCTTTGGCGGCTTAGCGGCCAATCCGTGATTTTCCACGTACTCCTTCCAGGCCTTCATGGTGAATTCGGAAAGGTTCGTGGCGGATTTATCCCGGTCCACAAAATTCTGAAGCAAAGCGAACTCCTTGCTGGTGATGTACACGAGTACACGCGCCGTCGCGGCCGACACTTCACGGGGTTTGATATCCATGATGTGTGCTGCGCCCGTAATGGACATGCGCTCGCGCAGTTCACAGGCAACGTACGCGTCCTCCTCGCTCATGACGCTCTTCTCCGCGCCGGCGGCTTCATCCGATAATCGTGTTTTCTTTGCCATTGGTCCTCCTTACACCGTTGATACTGTGGGTTTTGCACCCCACCGCATGTATTGTTTCCTGCCCAATTTTTTCGCGTGCACTTCCTCGGTGTGAGTCCGAATGTAGTTCGTTGCACCGTCAACACGTTTCTTGAAACGCTTCTCGGCGTCTTTCCCTTTGAACTGGGATGCCCACAACGGCCAGAGGATGTCCCGGAACTCCGCTGTGATAAACGTTTTCTGGGGGTTGGTTTTGAGAATTGCGAGGATGTCTTTGCTGAGGGTCTCGGCTTGTATTGTGGCCAAGTTCAACTTAACCCGGCGTGTCTCCTGTACACGATGCGCGGTCTTGGCCTCGCCTTCTCGGGCAAGCGCCAGCAGTTCGTCGAGATATGCGTCTCGGGCGGCCAGCTTCACCAGACCGGCTTGCACTGCCTTCTTTTCTGTCTCCAGAAATTCGATAGTTTTACTCATATTGCGCTCCTTTTGTCCAAATACGAAGGAATACTTCGTAGAGTGCTCAGCGGTCAAATGCGCTAAGCTTGCTCTTTCTTTTACCCGTAAAGGGGATATTTTTGGGGTTCAAAAAAGCTGTCGAGTGACAGCTTAGGGAGGTCAGGCGAAGATTTTGTGGTTCCGGGAAAGGAGCTTGTGGTCCTCAATACGTGTTAACTCCAGCACACAAGCAGGGCAGAGTTTCTCGATGGGGTGGAACCGATTGTACATCTTAAAAAACGTCTCGTAGTTGTCATCGGCCACGGGTTGGTTCACGGGCCCGCCGCACGACGGGCACTTCCACTCGACCATCATCTGGTCGCGGTCCCTAAGGTAGAATTTAGGCATCTGCATGTCAAAGCCTCCTTGTTGGGTGTTCATATTCTTATACCCAAAAAAGGGGCGTTTGCCCCTTTAAGAATTATACGCGGAGCCACCAGGCGTCCGGAAACAGGTCGTGGAGAAGCTCAATCGGGCGCCCCCACATATCCTTCTGCATCGTCTGCCACGGGATGTCGGCGGGGAACTTGTCGTAGAGCGTATCCAGCGACTCGCGGCTCTTCATGAGTTTCACGAGCCACTCGTGCGCCGTGGCACGAACGTCATCAGTCACTTCGAGCATTGGGCTCAACATCGATAGACTCACGGTGCCGAGAAAGGTAATCATGCATTCGATTTCTTCGCGCTGATTTGCCACCACTTCGAACATATCGTTCGTTGCGTCCAGGACGGGTTTTGTCTTGGGGGCAACCTTGGACGCTACCATATACAAGAGGAGGCATTTCATGGCCTGGTCAAAAGCCACCTCCTCCAGTCCGGCCACCGTCTCGATGTCCAGTTCGGTAAACGTTTCTTCGCACTCTTTGGGCTGTCCCTCGCCAATACGCCACATACTGCCGTATCGCAGCGCACGATAAAGTTTATCGTCGTCAGTCATATGTGCCTCCTTTGTTGGGTTCACATACTTATACCAACAACGTCAGTTAGCTTCTCCGTACGCTATCGGCCTGTCATAATCGGATTCGCGGCTCACGCGTCTGTAAACGAAATCTTCTATGGTAGGTTTTCGGTCGCCTGCCAAGAGACACTCTTTACACCGATAATGCTTCTTGAAAAGTACCACCGGCCGCTTCTTTTTACAGACGGAGCAGGTGCCATCGGTACAGGACCGCTTACGTTTTACGACTACACGACTTATCTTCGGGTTCTTCAGCGCTTTGTACCCTTTAGGCGTAATCACGTAGCCGGACAACATGCCTTTTCGGGTGCCCTGCACCGCTTTCACCATGCCCTTTCGGCGTAGGTCCTGTAGCTGCGCTCCGCTATTGTTGATGTCATGTTTTGTAACCACCTCGTTTCCCTGTTTCAAAATGTCAGCGGTTTTCACTAATGCAGCAAACTGCAGAGGTGTTAACGTCGGCATACCCCCACCTCCTCTCTACGTTATCGTCGGTCGCCTTCTCGCGGCCACTTTTAGTAGGTCAATCTTGTCCCGCATTTCTTTCGCACGAGCGCAACTGGTAGCTGCTTCCACCGTTTGAACCCCTTCGGTCGCTTTAATCAGATAGCGGAGCGCTACCGGCATGATGGGGTCGAACAGTATCAATTCCGTGTCCGCCAGGATGGATTGTACTTGGTCGCGACTGCGGCGCATTTTGATGAACTCCGACACCGACGTTTTATTCGTGACTTTAACCTCGTTCTCTTCCGGATGCAGTTCGTAGTACGTCGCTTTGAAACCACAATCAGGACAAACGTATATCCCTTTCTTGTTCATGGTCATTGTCCCCGAACATCCAGCTTCTCTACATTCTTCCATGGGTTTCTCCTTTACGCTGTTGGCTTTCCGGGAAAGTCACGCCGAGCATAGTCTTCCAGTTTCTTGTCGTCGTTATCGCAAGTGTCCTTCTTGGTACACACGTCACAATCTGCTTTCTCGGTAGGAACCTGAGCAGAAACTATTGCGCCTGTTCCCTGCATGGTAGGCCGCAGTTTCTTCCCCATTGTTGTCCCCTGCTTAAGCCTGTTTATCAGGCTCGCAATGAACTCGTCAATGGTCTCCTCGTCGGGAGCATCTAAAACAAAACTCACGATGGCGGAAGAGAGGATGCTCAAGAACTCACCCATGGAGTCCATACCATCAGCCAGCTCATCCAGGTATTTTTTGGTCGCTACAACTTTTTGGGTCAAGGTATCATTATCCAATTCACACCTCCTCTTCCAGTTTCTCCAACAACGCCGGCACGAATGCATAGGACGTGTACGCATGCAAACCATTGGCCCACATGGCGTTAAATAAGTGTTGCGGAGGCCGCAAGGTGATGTACACGGTGCGGGAGTCTTTAACGTATCGTTTGCGCCCGGTCAGTCCGGGAGCGTAGGCTTTGTTTATACTCACACGCTCCACCATCTCCGAATGTTTTCCAACATAATCAAACACAGCCTTAACGATGCTGTAGATATCCTCCAGCGGTATTCGATTACACCGTAAAGCGACGGTCTTCTTCAGTTTGGCGTCTTCTGTATTCATTTTAAACTGCAGCCCCTGAAAGTCTTCTCGGTTGAGCCGCAGGGATAATTCATTTACTAATTTGTAAAGCGCTTCTTGTTTCGCTTTCATTATTCCTCCCCATACTGTTTCCAGTATTTCTCCAGTCGTGTGTGCTCTTCTTTGCTGAAATCAAACGCACGGGGTTTGTCTGAAGAGTACACGATTTCAGATAGGGCAAGGATGAATTGCGCCGCTTCCGGCGCCAGCTCTATCTCTCCCAGGTCCCACAATTCATAAAGCTTCGCCAGTATGTCCAGGGATTCTGGTACTGGTTCGAGAGTTTCCATAACAAAATAAAGGACGCCTTACGGCGTCCCAAATTCTACTCCAAGTATATCAATATGTCTTTCGGTGTGAAAGACTTTCCTGTTTCTATTTCGGTGAGTTCGCTTGAGAGCGAGCGAATCGTTATCTTCGTGTCTACGTTTTCCAGCATCCCAAGGTCCGCGACGTACGCGGTTATTGGAATACCCGAGTGCTGGGCCTGCATCGAAATCTCCTTTATCAATTCGGTGACGGTTTCCCAGGATAACCCGTCTACCGATACACCCATAACCGGAGGAGTGCGGTCTTCTACAGTTATGGAAACCTTCTCCAACTTGGACAAACGACGCAGAATTTCCCGATACCCTGTGCCTCTTCTCTCCTCAAGCAGAGATTGGGCAGCTGATACAAGGGAGAGTAGACTCCTCCCGTTCAGCTCTTTCAGTAGTTCCGGAATATCTTCTACGTCCTTCCTGTTCTGTTTTTCGCTCATTGTTCACCTCGTAAAAAATTACGCTCCTTTCTTCCGTGCAAAGGTCAAATCCAATACACTTTCTTCTACCAATTTTTTTCGGCGTTTATTTCAAAATAAAAGGCCTCCCGAAGGAGGCCCTTAAACAACCCAGGAGAGAAGGGTTGTTAGTTTGTGTCGCGAATCGGCTTGTCGTGTATCTCTTTTTCGCGCTGTATTGCGTTGTGTATTTCCTTCTCGAATGCGCTGCGCCCCATCACCTCGCCCATGTTCCAACAGCCGCGACTGAAGAGATACATGGCGTCAGCTGCTTTGTCCTGGTCGAGGTGCAGCTTTGCAGCTTTAAAGCTTTCCTGCGCGGTGTGTAAACACCCCACAGTACGAGAAGACAGCACACCGGAATCCATGTCCGACCGCATCTGTTCCCGGTTTCGGTTTAGTAGCTCCATCTTTACGTGGATGGCTTCTTCGAGGGCTTTTTTGAAACTCATTTCTTTCCTCCTATGCTACGCATATTTTCCAGGTCGCGAACTTCCCACCCGTATAGCAGATAGCCGCCTAGTGAACCTGCGATGGCTGTCAGTACAGAGTTTAACACGCTGCTTGTCAATGCGAACCCGATAACAAAACACATAAACGCCCAGCGCACCGTAGCGTCTTTCTGACGAAACTTCGCCATACGTATATCTTCACGCAGCCTTAGTTGTGACATCCAAACACCTCCTGTAAAAGCACTATGTGCTCTTACCAAGTTTGGATTTCCATTTCGCTTGGAGCTCTTCCTGTGACGGGAGTTCGGCGAGCATCTGAGGAGACGCGGACAGCAGGTCTTTCGCGGCCATCGGGCGACCTTCCTGCTGTAGCTTGTTGTAGTATTCGAGACCCTTGAGTACTCCCACGGGCATACCCACCAACAAACCCGCACGACCCAGATAGGTAGCTGTAGGCAGGAACATTTTCAGCCGTTTGGCCAAGGGCATTTTGTAGCCGATAGACTGGAGCGCCTTGGCGCCCTGGATGTTCGCGCGACCTTCTTCGGCGAGCATGGCAGCCAGCGCAGCACCCCCCAGGTACGGGGCGGCCTTGGCGTGGGTCGGTGTTTCTTTACTGAGGGCACCTGAGAGAGCCAGCGCCGTGGGCGCTGCGGCCATGAGAGGACTGCGTGCGCGCATGCCGAGTTCTCGTATCAGGCGTCCAGCTTTCCCACCTACGACCGAGTGGCCGGCCTCGTGCGCCACGCTCTCAGGCGCGGCACCCAGACCAAGACGCAGGATGTCCCTGAGAGCACCCGTCTGCCCCTTCTTCTTTCCTATCTCTCGGAGGAACTCCGCGTGACCGGGTCGCGCCATCGGCTGCAAGACGATTGGGCGCCTTTTTTGGTACTGCGGATTCTCGGCTGCTTCCAGGATGCGTTTCGTGAGGCTCTCCAGCTCCTGTACGTTACGCGTCTGGAATTTCGACGGGAGGTCCTTCGTGGCGAAAGCGCGCTGCCGAATATACGGCATGAGAGGTAGCAGACCCAGACCGGCGGCACTGGTGAGGGCATCTTCGCGGATACCCTGCATCGCTCCGGCTAGGGCACGTGTGGACGGCTTCCCTTTTTTGGGCTCGTCTGCCATGTCCCAATTATACGCTACTCAGACAGCAAAATAAATGGGCTACCCGTCTGCACTTGGATTTGCACGGCTCAAGAGTTCATCTCTTTTGCACTCCACAGACGGGCGGCCCATAATCTTATACCCCTCCCGGGGCGGTATTTTAAAGCGGAGGAGCAGCGCAGTTCCGTCACCGGTATAACGGAACCGCACTGCCCTCCTCGATTGGCACGGGCGTGCCGGGGCAACCGTCCTGCACTTGTCCCCCAGCTTCGAAATCCCACGCATTGGTTGTGGGGCAGGTCGTGACTAGCCTCTGCACCAATCTGTGCGTCCATCCGGACTCGAACCGGAACGAAGTTTCCCTCGGGAGATTTTAAGTCTCCTGCGTCTGCCGATTACGCCATGGACGCTGAGTCGATTAGTCTTTGTCTACCACAAAGTGGAACGGGCGGTCGGTTTCTTTGCTCTTCTGATACTCTTCGGACTTCTGGGCTTGCGCTTTGGTGGGATAGGCTTTCACGCGCATTTTACCTTCGGTGACGAATACGTCCTTCATCTCCGCTGCTAGCTTGGCAATTACAGTATGGGCGATTTGTTCCGCTGTTTTTCGCATACTATTGCCTGTAGGGAAATGATTGTGCTTTACCTGCCCATCCACGCTCAGTCAGGGGTAGCGTAGATGTGGTACCCGGAGGCATTGCGGCGTTCATTGCTTTTTCTGCCTTTAATTTCGTCAGCATTTGCGCTTCGTCGGCACCTATCTGCTTAGCTGCACCCTCAGAAGCTTTGCTCACTGCTCGTGGTGCCTTACTGAGACGCTGGCTTAACAGTGTTTGCGGCGCAACGCCCGTACCCGTAGCCATACGGGGTACCTTGCCCGCTGTTCTCTGAATAGCCTGCTGGATAAATGGACGTGTAAGAGCTATTTTTTCCAAGACAGCTGCGGAGATTTCCTGTGCAGTTTTCTTCATGATTTCACCTCATCAGTAATCATAGGTTGGTTCCACGCCAAAGACCACCTATAATTACAGATGCTATGGAGAAAACAGCATATGAAATAGGTTACTTGTCCGCCCTGGAATCTCTAGGTATTTCCGCCCCGTCAGACCCGATGACGAAAGAAGCGCAGGGTCGTTTTCGGGGATTCATACAAGCAGCGAAAGGTATTTTGGGGGGACAGGGGCGTCAGGTTGCGATGCCCAAACCAGGAAAGCCAGGAGGGCCGGGTCTCTTGCAGCGCGGCTGGGAACGC
>Ga0180430_10003857_pt1 | contig 12819 bp, 12 predicted proteins | sample SS_ome_9_FD_132999 | JGI IMG/M metagenome (GOLD analysis project Ga0180430, IMG submission 132999) | Hypersaline lake sediment archaeal communities from the Salton Sea, California, USA - SS_1_S_2 metaG | ecosystem: Environmental > Aquatic > Non-marine Saline and Alkaline > Hypersaline >... | reverse complement strand
GCCTGCACCCGCGCCATATCTTTGGCAACCGGGTCGCCGGGTAAATTAGTGCCGGTGTTGCTGTCCACGCCCCAGGGCCGCACTGTTTTGATGGCCTGCCGCACATTTTCCGGCGCCAGCCCCCCGGCCAAAATCACCTTTGCCTGGCCCGTCACCCGTTCCACAATCCGGCGGCTGATGTCCCAATCGTGCGTGGCTCCGGTAGCCCCCACACCGGGAAAACCGTCAACCTTGGTATCGAGCAACAGAATGTCCGACACGGCGGCAAAGCGGGTGGCAATGTCGATGCTTTCCGGCCCGGCTACGTGGATAGCCTTCATCAGAGCGATGTTCGCCGGTAGTTTTTGGCGCAGGTCGGCCATATCGGCCACGCTCACCGCTTCGGTGTCGCTGGAAATGTGGATGATATCCGGCTGCACCGCGGCGGCCATCCGCAGAATTTCGGCCACATCGGTGCTCATGGTCAGGGCGGAGGAGGTGGCTTTGCCCCGCAGCGCCTCAGCGATAGCCCGCGCCTGGGCAAAGGTCAACTCGCCGTGGACTTCGCCGTAATCCCCGGCCACAAAGCCAATCTGGTCAACACCCAGCCGGGCCATCTGCAGGGCCTCGGCCACGCTGGTGACGGCGTAAATCTGGACAATCATCATCAGCTCCGGGCAATACGGATGGCTTCGGCCAAATCAATATCGCCACTGTACAGGGCCTTACCGATGATGACCCCTTCGATGCCTTCCGCTTCGACGGCTTTCAACCGTTTGATGTCGTCCAGGCCGGCCACGCCGCCGGAGGCAATCACTGTGAACCGCTTTTTGGCGCCGGGGTTGCCGGCCCGGGCCAACTCGACGGTGGATTCAACGTTGACGCCGGACAGCATCCCGTCGCGGGAAATATCGGTGTAAATGACGTGGGCCAGCCCCGCGGTGTGAATCTGCTGGGCCAGTTTGATGGGGTCGGTTTCGGCCAGTTTGCGCCAGCCGTGGGTGGCCACTTTGCCCTCCCGCACATCCAGCCCCAACACCACCTGTTCCGGGCCAAACTTACCCAGGATGTCGAGCATCTGTCGGGGCCGGTCCGCGGCCAGCGAGCCGATAATCACCCGGCTGACGCCCATATTGAGCGCCCGGCTGATGTCGTCGGCGCTGCGCAGGCCGCCGCCAAACTGCACCGGCGTATGCACCCGATCCAGAATGGCTTGCAGGGCGGCCACATTTTTGGCAGCTTTGTCCGGGTCGCCAAACGCCCCGTCAAGATTGACCACGTGCAGCCAGTCCACGCCGAACTGTTCCCAGGTTTCGGCCATCGCCGCCGGGTCTTCACTGTAAACGGTTTGGGCGTCGGGGTCGCCCTGAGTCAAACGGACACATTGACCATCTCGCAGGTCAATGGCAGCAAATATTTTCATGATGATTCCTTTCAATGGATAAGTTTATTGCGTCTCCACCATCTCAACAAAATTTTTCAGGATTTGCAAACCCACCTGCTGGCTCTTTTCCGGGTGAAACTGAATGGCGCAGATGTTGTCGCGCGCCACAATGGAGGCATATTTGTGGCCGTAATCGGTGTGGGCCACAATGTGGGCCGGGTTGGCCGGCTCGGCGTAATAGGAGTGGGCAAAGTAGGCAAAACTGCCCGGCTTGATGTTAGCCAACAGCGGATGGGTCTGCACCGGCTCAATCTGATTCCAGCCCATGTGGGGCACGGTGAGATGGTGGGGAAAGCGGACGATTTTGCCGGGGAACAGGCCCAGCCCCTGGTGATGACCCATCTCTTCGCTTTCATCAAACATCAGTTGCAAGCCCACGCAGATGCCCAGCAGCGGTTTACCGGCTTTGGCCGCAGCCAGCGCCGGCGTGTCGAGGCCGCGGGCGCGCAGGTTGTTGATGGCATCGCCAAAGGCGCCCACGCCGGGCAGTACCACCGCCGCGGCCTGGTCAATCACCGCCGCCTGGCTGGTGATGACCGCGGCCGCGCCCACCGCTTCAAAGGCCTTCTGCACGTTTCTGAAATTCCCCACGCCGTAATCAATAATGACGATGTTGTTGCTCATGGTTTTCCTTTATATGGACCATTAGTACGGCCCCAAAAAGCGTTCTCCGTTCAGGTGAATCATATGGCCTGGGGATTCTGCCACCCATACTTCAGTTTCCCAGGCAATTTCACCCAGATACCGGAGCATATCTTTTCGGGTCAAAAATGCGGTCACAAATACAAGCCCTGCTTTTGAGTTTACGAATATTTCTTCAAGTTCGATTTTACGTTTTGGATTAATCGGCCCGTGGCTGGTCACTGCCTCGATGAGTACCAGCCAATTTTTTTCGGCGTAATGTACCACGACATCCGGGATTTTACCGTGTTCGTCGGGAATTGGCATTCCCAGTTTTTTGAATGTAGCTTCATCAAAATAAGCCCATTTATCTTCCGTGTCACCCAGATAAATGAGCTTGCCCCCCGGGGTAAATCGTGAGCAAAACTCATCCCATATTTTTTTGATTAGCACATTCTGCCCGCCGGGTGACAGCGAAATTTCAATATTGCTGTCAACCTGAACCGGGATTCTTTGCATATCTCGGGTTTGGGTATATTTTTTCCGAAGCGTTTCCTGAGTGGCAAGATACGCCGGGAGATTTGTGTCCCACTGGTTCGTTCCAAATTCTCGGATGAGTTTTAGGGCGCTGGGATTAACTTGATAGACATAATTGGGGCTATTTATCGGGCGTGGCTTATCTGGGTTGGGGGTTACAAGACCGGCCTGTACGAATTGATGAATGGTAAAACGGCGTACAGTTTCTCGTGTGTTGGGTGCATATTTTTTGCCGTAGTGGGCCTCAAAAAAATTCATCATCGCTGTGATACCGATGAGCGGACTTTCTGAATCTCGCCAATTGTCGTCTGGCTTCAAATTCAGTACAGCCAAAAGCGTTAGGGCAGATCGTTCATTTTGTTGTGCTTTTGGTAAACCAAGTTGTTTGAGAACAGAGATGGCTTCTTCAATTTTCTTTGAAGCTGAAACGGGGTTCACTTCACTAGACATCGTTAGTAGATTCCTCTCGATTAGGTTGTCTATTTGATTCTGGTCCAGCACACTGTCACCAATTAATCGACCAAGTTCTTCCAATTCTTTGCTGGTTGGATATTTCATCGCCCGTAAATCGGTCGCGTTTACTTGCGTATGTCCATTGAAAATTCTGAAATACATATCAATTAATGTAGAGTTCAGAAAAGTGGTCAGACCAACGGCAAAATTTTTCTCGAGCGGTTTTCCATTTTTGTGGAAATAGTTGAGATGATTTTCTAAACCTATTTTTCTGATGTTTGGATAATTGGCTTGATGGAGAACGGCAACAATTCGTTTTTGTTGCTCTTTGGAAGTAAACCGCCTGGTAAGCACGTAAATTCCATTATCTATAAGTAAATCTTCAGTCTCTGCACATTGAATGATGGCTTGCGGTTTCTTGGTTTTGTGGTTAGGCCATTGAATATCACCATTTTGCAGATTGGCGGGATAAATCAACGGAACAGTATTTTCTGCCGGCTCCATTTTTAGAAATTTAGCTGCTCGGAAATCGACAACCCGTCCTGTTGATATTTGAATACCCAGCTCATCCAAATTACAGGGAAATTCTTCAACGCGGTTAATAACGTTCTTCCCCAGTTTGTCACTGACAATGTGGATAAATTTATGGGGGTCGTCGTCATGAATTACAAAGTGGTGAGGTACTTCAATATATGCTATGCCGTTGTCTAAATGATTTTCATTGGAAGTGATTAACACCTGATTGTGATGAGCGCTATCTTTAACCAGATGAAAAACTATATTTTCCTGTAATACCTTAGCCTCATTAAAGGCATCTGTCCGTGAGTCGAAAATATGGATTCTTTGAAAAGAGGCGTTGTTAAACAATGATTCTCGGAACGGTTTGAAATATGAACCATTACAAAAACTTCTGGGGGTGATGGCGATTAAGTGGCCCTGATTGGTTGTTAACCTTAACGCTACAGCAATAAATGCAGCATACAGATTAGAAGTTTCAATGCCTATTTGACTCAGGTACTTCCGCGTTTGTGATTGACTGGTAATTTTCTTATAAGGTGGGTTGGCAATGACTAAATCAAATTCCGAAATTGCGACTGCCGGTTCAAAAAAATTACTTTGCGTTTGACTCATTACTAAACGAGTGCCCGCTTCAATAAAATCTTCTCCAATAATAGAGAAGCTCAAATCTAGACCGGCATTGGCACATTCTTGTCTGCACAAATTCAGCGTCGATTCAAGATAGGGGTGCAGCGAGGGATCGATTTCGTAAGCTGTGACAGAGATTCGAGATGGGGGATGGGAATCAGACAGTAATTTGTTAATCAAGGTAGCCGACAAAATGCCCGTCCCCGCCCCTGGGTCAAGAATATTAACGGTGGAAGTAGGTTGTGGAGCCATTGAGGCCATAAGATTAGCTACTGCTAATGGTGTAAAATACTGACCAAAATCGGCGCGGACTTTTGGATTGAGACGGCTTGATACCTGACGTCGAATTCTTTCCGCTGCAGTGATAAAATCATTTTGAATTTGTTTGTTATCAACAATGGTAATCATAAACTAATTCAAATCCGGCTATGCCCGGTGTCGAATGCATCCTTTGGATGTGTATCCGACCCCATCTTGAATCTGCCCTCTGAAATCTGCCCCTACTCCGTCAGCGTGCCTTTGGTGCTGGGGACCTGCCCTGCCAGCCGGTCGTCCCGCTGCACGGCCATATCCACGGCCCGGGCCAGGGCCTTGAAAATGGCTTCGGCCCGGTGATGGTCATCAACCCCGGCCAGCAGCCGCACGTGCAGGTTAAAGCGGCCTTCGTGGGCCATACTCTCCAGAAAATGGGGAATCAGCGAGGTGCCGACCTGCCCGATGCTGGGTGTGCTGAACTGGCCGTCGAAGACAAAATAACCGCGCCCGCCAAAATCCAGGGCTACCAACGCCAGGGCCTCATCCAGCGGCACAATGGCGTGGCCCATGCGGGTGATGCTGCGCCGGTCGCCCAGAGCCGCGGCGATGGCCCGGCCCAGCACAATGCCCACATCTTCCACGGTGTGATGTTCGTCAATGTGCAGGTCGCCCTCGGCCTGCACCGCCAAATCGAGGCGGGCGTGCTTGGCCAGGGCGGTCAGCATGTGGTCCAGAAAGCCCAGCCCGGTGGAAACATCGGCCTGGCCGGCGCCGTCTAAATTCAGGCTGACGGTGATGTTGGTTTCGCCGGTTTGGCGAGTAATTTGGGCGGTGCGCGGTTGTGCAGTCAAAAAGCATCTCCTTCGCGAATGGGGGAGGATAACGGAACGGGGTTCAAGCCCGCTCCCATTTTATAATTTTTTCAGCGCGGTTTCCAGGGTGTTCATCTGTTCCGGGGTGCCGATACTGATTCGCAGGCAATCGGCCAGGCCGGGAGCGTTGTAGTAGCGCAGTAAAATGCCCTGTTGGGCCAGCGCTTCTTTGATGGCCAAGGCGTCGCGGCCTTTAACCCGACACAGGATAAAGTTGGCCCGGCTGGGATACGGCTCCAGCCAGTCGAGCCGTTGCAGGGTGTCAAAAAATTTCTCCCGCGTCTCAACCAGCCGGGCGACGTTGTCCAGCAGGTAATCTTTGTCTGCCAGCGAGGCCAGGGCGGCCAGTTGGCCCGCCACGCTGACGTTGTACGGCTGTTTGATTTTCCACAGGTGTTCCATCAATTCCAGCGGAAAAGCGCCGTACCCCATCCGCAGGCCGGCCAGCCCGGCCCATTTGCTGAAGGTGCGCAGCACAATCAGATTCGGGTAATCCTGCACCCAGTGGATACGGCTGTCGCCGCTGAATTCTACATAGGCTTCATCCAGTACCACTACCGCAGGCAAGGCCAGCAGCCGTTTTAGCTCATCGTCGGGCAGCCACGAGCCATCAGGATTGTTGGGGCTGGTCACAAAAATCAGTTTCGGCACGCCGGATTCTGCTCCCCACAGGGCCGGGTGCGGAAAAGCAGTCTCCACGTCAGCCGCCTCTACCGAGAAATCGGCTTTGCGCCACACGTTAATCATTTGGGCCGCGTTCAAGGCCGCATCGAATTTGTACATGCCAAAGGTGGGCGGGCAGTTGATGATCAGGTCGCCGGGGTCCAGAAACAGGCGCATAATCAGGTCAATCAGTTCATCCGCCCCGTGACCGACTATCAGATAATCCGGGGGCAGGCCAGTGTAATCGGCCAGCGCGGCCCGCAGGTCACGGCTTTCCGGGTCGGGATAAATGTGCAGGAAGGGCGCCTCGGCCAGCGCGCGGGCCACCCGCGGCGAGGGGCCATAGGGGTTTTCGTTGGCATCCAGCTTGATGATTTGCTTCGGCGGCAGGCCCAACTGCCGCGATAAAATTTCAAACGGCAAAATGGGAGTGTAGGCTTCGAGTTCGGAAATATGTTGGCGTATCCGGGGGCGGGGCATTGGCGTATCCTCAGGGCGAAAAACGTTCATCGCGGAACCGTTTTTGGTCAGATTTACGCAGATAGGTTTCTTCAATCCAGGTAAAATAGCCGCCGTAATCCAGGCTAAAGCCGCGGCACATAATCATATAGCCGATGGGTTGGCTCGTGTCGTCAAAGATAAGATAGGCTTCGCCGGCCTGCGGGTCATCCAGCAGCGTGTTGATGGCGGTCAGGGTGCGGTCCCACTCTTCGGCAGTCGCGGCGTTATCCTCACGGTAGGATTCTTCCATCAGAGTCAGCAGAACAGGCTTATCGTCTGATTGAATCGGAATAACTTTCATAGTCTTTTCCTTACGGCAGTGGCATGGGCGTCAAGCCCTTCGGCAGCAGCCAGAATTTCAGCAGCCGGGCCGATGGCGCGGGCTTCGGCGGCGTTCAGGCCAAAAATGCTGATGATTTTGGTGAAATCGCGCACACTGAGCGGGCCGGCAAAGCGAGCCGTGCCCATGGTGGGCATCACGTGGGTGGGGCCAGCGGTGTAATCACCCAGCACTTCGTAGGCGTGTTCCCCCAAAAAGACGCCGCCCGCGTTTTGAATTAGACCCAACAGCTCCCACGGCTCCTGCACGTGCAAACACAGATGTTCCGGTCCGTACAGGTTGTTCAACTCGACGGCCTCAAACAAATCGGCGCACAGCACCGCGCCGCCCCGGTTTTGCAGGCTTTCGACGATGATGTCGGCCCGGGAAAGCTGCTCAAGCTGCCGACCAATTTCCACCTGGACGGTTTTGGCCAGTTTTTGGCTGGGCGTGACCAGAATCGCCGAGGCCAGGGTGTCGTGTTCGGCCTGAGCCAGCAGGTCGGCAGCGACCAGAACCGGGTTGGCCGTCTCATCGGCAATGACCAGGGTTTCGGTGGGGCCGGGTAAGCCATCAATATCAACCATGCCGTACACCTGCCGTTTGGCCAGGGTCACAAAAATATTGCCGGGGCCGACGATTTTGTCCACCCGGGGCAGCGCCTCAAGACCGTAGGCCAGCGCCGCCACGGCCTGCGCGCCGCCCAGCCGGTAGACGGCATCCACCTCGGCCACTTTGGCCGCGGCTAGCAGTACCGGGGCGATTTTATTGTCGCGCCCGCTGGGAGTGGTCACGATGACCTCTTTAACCCCGGCCACGCGGGCCGTAACTGCGCCGTGGATGAGGGTGCTGGGGTAAGGGGCGGTGCCGCCCGGCGCGTACACGCCCACCCTTGCCAGCGGCACAATACGTTGGCCCAGGGCGCCGCCGTCGGGCCGCCAGTCCAGCCAGCTTTGGGAGGGCTGTTTTTGGTGAAAGGCCCGGATACGGTCCGCGGCAAAATGGAGCGCCTCCCGCACCTCGGTATCAATCGAGGCGTACGCGGCCTCAATCTCGGCGGGGGAGACGGTTATCTCCGGCAGACGGACGCCATCTATTTTCTCGGTCCAGTCCAGCACTGCGGCTTCGCCCCGCTGCCGCACATCGGTTAAAATACGGCGGACGGCCTCTTCCAGGCCAAGCGGTTCGCCAAACACCCGCTCGATGCCTTTGGCCAGGCTGGGCGAGGGTTGCACCACGTCAATCGGCGGGCGGTGCAGGATGGTTTGTTTGGCATGGTCGGTGGTGTATATTTTGAATAGGTTATTATTCATAGGTTAAGTCTTCGGGAGATTGGGAGATTGGGAGATTCCTCGTCGCTTCGCTCCTAATGACATTCTTGAGTAAAAGTCAACACGCCCCAATCTCTAGTCCCCAATCTCCAATCTCTGCAATAATTCCGGCCAGCGAACCGGCTCTTCTTCAAAAATGTAGGTTAGCGGCATCACCAGCACTCCACTGCCGCCGATGGCCCGCAGTTGTTCGACGGCGCCATGTAATCCGTTTTTACGGACAACAATGGTGATGGCGTACCAGTCGGTGTCGGTTTCATCGCGCAGATAAACCCGGCTGATGGTGGGGCCTTGCAGACCGCCCAGATTGGGCTGGTCGAACAGCTTTTGGGCCACCTCTTCCGGTGAACTGCCCCGGATATTGGCGATGATGGTGTAATGCTCGGTGGCTCGCAAATGGGCCTCGAACCGCTCCAGCATTTCACGGGCCACAGCCAGCACCTCGGGCCGGCGGGCCAGGGCGGTGCGGTTGCCGATAAACACAGCCTGGCTGTCGAGCAGTTTGCCGCCCTCGATTTCTTTGAGTCGGTTTTCGCGCAGGGTAACGCCGCTGCTGACCAAATCAACAATAAAATCGGCTGACCCCATTTGCGGGGCCGCTTCCAGGGCGCCGTCGGCGTGTAAAATGCGGTGCGGGGTGATGTGGTGCTCTTCAAAAAAGGTAGCGGTCTGGCGCTCGTATTTGCTGACCACGCGTAGCGGCCGCGGGGCAGCCCGGGTTTGAGCCATCGCAGCCAAATCGCCTACGCTGTTGATGTCGGTCCATTCCTCCGGCACTGCCACCGACAGGTGACAGTGACCAAAGCCCAGGGCATCGTGAATGATGACAACCTCGTCGGTGGCCCCGCGGTATTCTACCACATTATCAAAACCAACGATGCCCAGGTCCACATCGCCATCGCGTACTTTGCGCACGACATCGGCGGAGCGCTGGAACCACACTTCCAGGTGCGGAATTTCGGCAATTTGGGCAATGTATTGGCGCGGATTGATTTTTTTTACTTGCAGGCCGCAATCTTGCAGCAACGTCGTTGCCTCGCTTTCCATGCGGCCTTTGCTGGGCAGAGCCAGCCGGATTTCGGTGCGGTTGTTGGGGGGGGGTGAAGTAACGGTCTGCGACATAATCTGTATCCTCAATTTTTTCTGATTTTACCTCATAATCATTACTTTCGCCAATGAATTACATAGCGCCCAGCAATTTTCAATGGGATCAGGCCTTTAACCAACCAACGAAATCTTTACGCCCGGCACAGCTTGTGATATACTCGATGGCGTTGCAGAAATTGCCGGGAGGTAAATAGTGGATCAGCAACCAGGGCAAAGGCGGCCTCAGCCTGTGCCCGATAAAAAAATACCGGCCTCAGTGATGGTGATCGGCACGTTTGAGGTAGCGGTGGCGCTCTTCGGGTTGATTATTCTGGTGTTGATTGCCAATTTCAGCCTCTATTCGCTAACGTTTTTGGTGATGCTGTTGATATACGGAGCGATGGGGGCCGGTTTGTTGGCTATTCAGGAGTGGGCCAGACGAACTAATGTCATTTTGCATTTGGTGGCCGTACCGTACGCTCTTTATACCAGCACCTTTCTGGGCAGCCCGACCGGCTGGCAGCTACTGGCCCAAATCCTTATCTCAGTCGCCATCGTCCTGCTCTTAAGCCGTCCGACTATCCGGCACAAGTTCCAAACCGTCGTTCCTCGCCAAAAATGATACTTTAGCTTCATTGCCAATCTACTCCAAATATGCTATACTCGCGTTGTCTGAATTTTGCGAAAAATTAGTTCATACAGTATCTGCGTGTCCTGTTTGCCTCAAATCTATATCAACAACTATCAACAAAAACCCTGACGTGCTTTAAGTTTATTACAATTACTCAATTTTGTGCGAGGAGATATTAGAGTGACCCACCGTATTTTAATGATTGATGATGACCGGGAGATGGTTACTTTGGGCAAACTGATTTTGGAGCGGGAAGGGTTTGAAGTGCTTTCGGCCTATAGTGGCGCAGAGGGCTTGGATTTGTTGAGAAAACAGGTAGATAATGTCAGTCTGGTTTTGCTGGATATTATGATGGTCGGTATGGACGGCTGGCAGGTATTGGAAACCGTCAAAAACGACAACGGCCTGGCCCACATTCCGGTTATTATGCTGACTGCCCGGCACTATCTGGAAGACGAGTCAGAAACTGCTAATTATTCCCATTTATTTGATGATTATGTGGTGAAACCGTTTGTGGTGCGAGATTTGATGGGGAAAATAAACCGACTGCTCAATGCAGACCAGAATTAAATGATGACTCCGCGGGCAAATTTCTGGATTGAAAAAGACGGCAAAGTAGTGCTCAGTAGCTGGCGCATCAGACTCCTCGAGGCCATTGCTGATACCGGTTCCATCTCGGCCGCGGCAGAAGTAATGAGTATCTCTTATCGGCGGGCCTGGGACAAAATCCACGAAAGCGAAGAACGATTGGGCGTCAAACTGGTCGAAACCCAGACCGGGGGGTCAGGGGGGGGCGGTTCTCAATTAACCGCCGTCGCCGAGGATTACGTCCGGCGCTTTCGAGAATTCACCGCCGGCCTGCACCAACTGGTTACGCAGCGATTTCAAGAACATTTCGAATAATTCTTTCTGATTTTGCCACCTCGTGAAAACCACGTATCGTGATTGGCGCGAGTGGCAAAATTTTTATAACAAATGTATATTTATACTGTTATAAGTATACATTTTTTGTTGTCAAATTAAGGAGCTGTCCAACAAAAAATGTCAAAACTTCCCCTTTATCAACAAATCGCAGAAGAAATTCGGCAAGATATTTTACAGCAAAATTTTCGGCGGGGTGACAGGCTGCCATCGGTGCGCGAGATGGCAACGCGCTGGCACTGTACCATCGGTACGATCCAAAAAGCCTATAATAGCCTGGCCCAACAAGGATTAATCATCAGCCGGCCCGGACAAGGCACCCATGTTGCCGGTTCCCCCCGGCTCGACCAGGCTGATTCGGTGCGGCGGGCCGCGTTGGTTCACAAAGCCGAGGCCTTCCTGCTGGAAGCCTTTGCCGCCGGCTATTCCCCCACTGAAGCCGAGCAGGCCGTTCGGCTGGGGCTGGACCGTTGGCGGGCCTTGCATCGGCAGCTAACCACCTGGCCTCAAAACATTCTCCATTTTGCCGGCAGTCACGACCCGGCCCTGGCGTTCATCACCGCTCACTTTAACCGGGTCGCGCCTGATTACAGCCCCCAACTGGCCTTTTGTGGCAGTTTGGGCGGTTTAATCGCCCTGGCCGCCGGCGAAGCAGACCTGGCCGGCGCGCATCTATGGGACGAAGAAAGCAACAGCTACAATATTCCCTTTGTCCGCCGGCTGCTGCCCGGTCGGCGCACGGCGCTGGTTACGCTGGCCCAGCGCCGGTTAGGTTTGATTACCGCCCCCGGCAACCCCCTCGGCCTGACTGGCCTGGCCGATCTGGCCCGGGCCGAGGTGCGGTTTATCAACCGGCAGAGTGGAGCCGGGACGCGGGTTTGGCTCGATGCCCAACTGCGGCGGGTGGGTCTGGTTCCAACTCAAATCACCGGCTACCACACCGAAGCCCTGACCCATTCAGAATTGGCCCAGGCCATCATCGAAGGCCAGGCCGATGTGGGGCTGGGTGTTGAATCCGCGGCGCTGGCCTACGGGCTGACCTTTATTCACCTGACCAGCGAACAGTACGACCTGGTCATTCCCGCCGAAAACTGGTCCCGCGTTCCCGTCCAATCACTGGTTTTTTGGCTGGAGACCGACCAGGCCAAACAGGATATTCAAACGTTGGGCGGTTACGATGTCAGCCGGACCGGACAGATTCAGTGGGTGCAATAGAAGTTGGGCCCCAGCTCGTCCGGGGCCAGAAGTGCAAATTTTAGTACGCGAGAAATTAGAATACAGAAATCAGAAACTGTTCAGCCGAGCTTTAATTCTGATTTCTTGTTTCTAATGATAAATATTTATTTTTTCACATCAATAAGGAGAAGTTATGAAAATCCTCAAGACAGTTCTGATTCTGGTAGTATTGCTGATGTTGGCCACAACCGTACAGGCCTTTGCCGCCCCGCCGGCCCAGGATGGGGTAGTGTGCGAACAGGAAATTGTGGTGCAGGCCGACGATTGGCTATCGAAAATTGCTGAAAAAATTTACGGCGATGTCTTTGCCTATCCGGCCATTGCCCAGGCCACCAACGCTAAAAATGCTGAGGATGACAGCTTTGCCAACATTAAAAATGTTGACGTGATTGAAGTAGGCTGGAAGCTGTGCGCCCCATCCGTGGCCGATGCCGAAGCAATGCTCAACCAACCTCTGGAAGCCCCGGCCGTGGAGGTTTCTCCGGCGGAGCCGACCGGTCAGGAAGTGGGCCGGCTGGTTTTGGCCACCACCACCAGCACCGACAACTCCGGCCTGCTGGCCGCCATCTTGCCCGACTTTGAAGCCCGTTACGCGGCCGATGTGGAAGTGATTGCCGTCGGCACCGGGCAGGCCATCCAGTTGGGTGAAAATGGTGATGCCGATGTGATTCTGGTTCACGCCCGTGAGCGCGAAGATGCCTTTGTGGCCGATGGCTACGGCGTCAACCGTCAGGATGTGATGTATAACGACTACGTGATTGTGGCCACGCCCGGCGACCCCGCCGGCATCAACGGCATGACAGATGTTGGCGCGGACCTGGCTG
>Ga0180430_10003854_pt1 | contig 12829 bp, 13 predicted proteins | sample SS_ome_9_FD_132999 | JGI IMG/M metagenome (GOLD analysis project Ga0180430, IMG submission 132999) | Hypersaline lake sediment archaeal communities from the Salton Sea, California, USA - SS_1_S_2 metaG | ecosystem: Environmental > Aquatic > Non-marine Saline and Alkaline > Hypersaline >... | reverse complement strand
TATTCGAGCGCGACTATCTGATCGAGCGTCCGCTGCTCCAAGCCATCGAACACGATGGACCCAACCCCGCTGTGCTGTTGATCGACGAAGTGGATCGAGCGGATGAGGAGTTCGAGGCCTTCTTGTTCGAGATGCTCGCGGAATCCGCGGTGACGGTCCCGGAGATCGGCACCATCGAAGCGCGGCAACCACCGATCGTCATCTTGACATCGAACCGAACGCGCGATCTGCACGATGCGCTCAAGCGCCGATGCCTCTATCACTGGATCGACTACCCCGATTTGGAGCAGGCGACGGCCATCGTGCGTGCCCGGGTTCCGCAAGCCTCCATCGAACTGACCCAGCAGGTGGCAGGTGCCGTCGAGCGGCTACGCGGTCTCGATGTGCAAAAGCCGCCGGGGGTGGCCGAGGCCATCGATTGGGTGCACACGGCTTCCCTGCTCGGCGTGGCCGAACTCGACGAGGATGGGGTGGAGCGCACCCTGAGTTCGGTACTGAAGTACCGCGAGGACCAAGACCTTGCTCGAGCCGAAGGACTGTCCTGGGTAGCTAGTGGCTAGCAGTGCCGACCTACCGGCTATCTGCACGGCATTCGGCGATCTGCTGCACCAGGCGGGGGTGCCGGTAACCCCCGAGCGCAGTGCCCGCTTCACCACGAGCGTGGTGCTCGCCGAACCGAAGTCGCTGAACGAGTTGTACTGGCTCGGTCGGGTAACGCTTACGACCGCACACGATCAGTACGAGACATACGACCGTGTCTTCCGACAGGTTTTCCGGGGTCTCGTGGACATCGCGGATATCCGAGGCGATGCCTCCGAATCGGACGAAGGCGGTAGCCCGGCGCCTGCGCTGCCAGGCGAGGCTCCTGCCCCGGACACTGGAGACGGCGGTGGCGGCCCCGAGGGTCGGCAGGGCAGCGGTGCGACGCCCGGTGCGATCGATAGTGACGCCGATGCCGATCATGCGAGTGCGCTGGCTGCCGTGAGCGCCCGTGAGCGGGTCAACGACAAGGAGTTCTCCACGCTGACCGACGAGGAATTGCGGCTGATCCAGCGCCTGGTCGAACAGCTGCCCTTCGTGCCGCCGCTGCGACGTGGTCGGCGCACCCGCCGTCACCGCAAAGCCGGTGACATCGACATCCGCGCGACCTTGCGCCGGGCGCATCGAAGCGCCGGCGATCCGGTGCAGATGGTCCACCGCAAGCGCACCACCAATCCGCGACGCATCATCCTGATCGCCGATGTCTCCGGATCCATGGAGCCCTACGCACGCATCTACCTGCACCTGCTGCGCGGTGCGGTTCGAGCCATCAAGGCCGAAGCCTTCGTATTCGCCACGCACCTGACCCGGTTGACCCGGCAACTATCGACGAACCACACCGACGTCGCCTACCGGCAAGCCGCCGCCGCGGCGAACGACTGGTCCGGTGGCACCCGCATCGGTGTTGCCTTGCGATCCTTCGTAGAGGACTTCGGTCGCCGGGGGATGGCCCGGGGGGCGGTCATCGTGATCGTCAGCGATGGCTGGGAAAGCGACCGTCCGGAGTTGCTCGCTGAGACCATGGAGCGACTGTCCCGGCTTGCGCATCACATCATCTGGGTCAACCCACGCAAGGCTGCTCAGTCCTTCGAGCCGCTGGCCGGCGGGATGGCCGCCGCGCTGCCGTATGTGTATACCTTCTTGTCCGGACACAGCCTGCGTGCGTTGCAGGACGTCATGGACGCGATTTCCGATGCCGGTGATCGTGTCGAGCGCAGTACCCGGGCGCGCGCCCGGCTGGCCTCCTAGGCTGACACCGTGCTGGTTTCGGTGGATGAGTACCGCGAGGGCATCCTCGCCGGACTGACGCCGCTCGCTCCGATCACTCTCTCGCTCGCCGAGAGCCATGGTTGTGTACTAGCCGAGGACGTCACCGCATCATGGCCACTGCCCTCCTTCGACAACTCCTCGATGGACGGCTACGCCGTCCGTGCGGCCGATATCGCCCAGGCGAGCAGTGAACAGCCGGTGAGCTTGACGGTGGTCGACGACGTCCCCGCGGGTTACCGGGCCGATGTCGATGTCACACCGGGTACGGCCGTACGCATCATGACCGGAGCTCCGATCCCGACCGGAACCGAGTGCATCGTTCCCGTGGAGTCGACCGACGCCGGTACGGAGACCGTGCAGATCCGTGCTGTCGTGGAACCGGGTACCTACATCCGTCGAGCAGGTGAGGACGTCATCGTCGGCGACACCGTGGTCCGGGCGGGAACGCTGTTGTCTGCCCGCCACCTCGCGGTCATCGCCGCTGTCGGTCGGGGCTGGCTGCTCGTGCACCCCCGGCCACGCGTAGCGGTGCTTTCCACGGGCAGCGAACTGGTGGAACCCGGGACGCCGCTGAGTAAGGGACTGATCAGCGACTCCAACAGTTTCCTGCTCGTTGCGGCCGCGAACGAAGCCGGAGCCCAGGCCTACCGGGTGCCGCCGGTGGCAGACGACGCGAGCCTGTTCGCCGAAGCCATCGCCGATCAACTGCACCGCGCGGACCTCATCCTCACCAGCGGCGGAGTGAGTATGGGTGCCTACGACACCGTCAAGGAAGTCTTCACCGCCAAGGGCACGGTCGAGTTCACCAAGGTGGCCATGCACCCGGGGATGCCGCAGGGGCACGGATTCGTCGCGGACGATGATCGTGACCCGGTGCCGGTCATCACGCTGCCCGGTAATCCGGTGAGTTCCTTCATCTCCTTCGAGAACTTCGTTCGCCCTGCGATCCACAAGCTCCGCGGCTTGCCGGCGGAGCCTCGGCCACGCAAGGCAGCGCGGATCACCAAGGCGATGGATTCCCCGGAAGCCAAGCGGCAGTTCGCGCGCGGACGTTTCCTTAGCGATGGTCGCGTCGAACCGGTGGGCGGCGGTCAGGGTTCGCACGTGATCGGTGGTTTGGCGCAATCCGATTGCCTAATCGTCGTCCCCGAAGGAGTCGGGCGCGTGGGTGCGGGGGACACCGTGGACATCGTCGATCTCCGCGAGGACGTCCGATGAGCGACTTCACCCATCTCGACGAATCCGGCGATGCCCGCATGGTCGATGTCGCAGCCAAGGACGTCAGCGATCGGCGAGCCGTCGCCGAGTCGTTCGTCGCGGTCGGCCCGGAAGTCGTCGCGCTCTTGCGTGGTGCGGGCGTTCCCAAGGGGGATGCGTTGGCCGTAGCGCGGATCGCCGCGATCGGTGGCACCAAGCGCACCGCCGACCTCGTTCCCTTATGTCATCCGATAGCGATCCACGCGGTGGATGTGGACCTGCAGGTCGAGGATGAGGGGGTGCGGTTCACGGTCGCTGTACGTACCGCGGATCGCACCGGGGTCGAGATGGAAGCCCTGACCGGTGCCAGTGTTGGCGCCTTGGCGATGATCGACATGGTCAAGGGCGTTGATCGGTCGGCGATGATCGAGCGGGTCGTACTGCTGGAGAAGTCCGGTGGACGATCCGGGGACTACATACGCCCGGAGGATCGGTGACCTACCGCGCACTCGTGGTCACGGCATCGAACCGTGCTTCGCGCGGTGAGTGGGAGGACACCTCGGGCCCGATCCTCGTCGCCGGCCTACGGGATCTCGGTCTTGAGGTGGAAGGTCCACAGGTGGTGGCCGATGGGCAGCCGGTCGCTGAAGCGCTCGCGGCCGCTGTTCGCTCGGGCTTCGATCTCGTGGTCACCACCGGGGGAACCGGACACACCCCCACGGATCTGACACCGGAGATGACCCGCGGGGTCATCGAACGCGAATCACCGGGGTTGGCCGAGGCCGTCCGCAACTACGGCGTAGCGAACGGCATCCCCACCGCGATCCTGTCCCGAGGCATCGCCGGTATCGCGGGCGCGACCTTGATCGTCAACCTGCCGGGATCCACCGGTGGGTGCAAGGACGGACTGGCAGCACTCGGCCCGGTGCTCCCGCACGCGCTGGACCAAATCCATGGCGGGGATCACGTTCGCAACGATCAGGGATAGTCGAAGGGACCGGCCAGTAGCCGGTCCCTTCGCGAGGGAGCGCTCACCTGAGCGTCCACTCAGATGAAGAGGAGTTGCGCCCCTTCGGTCAACTCGATGAAGTCGCTGGCATTGATGATGCCGTCGAGACCATCGAAGAGATCTGATTCGTCTACATGGTTCATATCGGCGCTGAGCCTGCAGGCCCACAACTTCGCACCGGATGCCTTCAGCAGTTCCAGGAATTCCGGAACCGGTGGGATGTCGAGTTCCTCCAAGGACTTGTTCATCATGTGGGTAGCCATCGATGTCATGCCCGGAAGCGGCGCCAGTGCGGCCGGCATGTGCGCGGCCGGGTTACCGACCGGGGAGAACTTCAAGTGCTCCATGCGACCCTTCGTGATCATGTCGAATCCCCAGAAGGTGAAGAACAGGTGGACATCCACCCCTTCACCCAGAGCGGCATTGCCGAGGATCAGACCCGGGTAGGCCATATCCAAACTGCCCTTGGAGCAGATGATGGCCAGCGTCCGGTCGGTCTCGACGTCGTCGTCGAAGGACGGGACGATCATCTCCGCAGTTGCGGTCATGTCAACCTCCTAGACGCAGCCATGGGGCTTGGGCAGGCCGGCGATGTAGGACATCTTCTTCGCCGGCTTCTTGGGAAAGAGCCGAAACAGCGTCTTGGTATCGACGCCACCGGCAGTCGAGACCCGGCGGATGGTCGGGGTCTCGCCCTTGGCCTGGAAGTCATCCCGAAGGAATCGGATGACCTTCCAGTGATCGTCTGTCATGTCGACACCGATCGCAGTGGCCAGCTCCTGGCCGATGTTCTCGTCCCATTGGTCGTACTCGGTCATGAACCCTTCGTCGTCGACGACGAGTTCCTTGCCGTTGATAACTGTCGTTGCCATGGCGATCAACTCCTCACGTGTGCCTGGCTGGTGCTTCCTAGGCCGAAAGCGCCGGTTCCTTCTTGTCTTCGGTTTGCAGTAGGTCGGTGCGCTTGCCCTTCAAGGACATGAGCGCGGGCATCGGCATCGAACGCCCCGGCATCAGCACGTTCCAGTAGATCCACCGGAAGGCGAGCTTGCCGAGGTGGTTGACCCGGCTCTCCTTGAGCAGGTTCATCGGGCCTACTCCGGCGTAGGGGAATTTGCCGGGCAGCGGTTCGTAGTCGTAGTTGAAGTCGATGAGCATCGCCTTGCCACCACCGGTCTCGATGAAGCAGTTGGCGTGCCCGTCGAACTTATGCGTCATCTCCTTGCCGGCGATGTGCTGCAGGAAGTTCTCCACCAAGATGTCGATCTCGAAGTGCGCGACGGATCCCGCCTTCGATGCGGGGATGTCGTTGGCGTCTCCTAGCGCGAAGATGTTGTCGTACTGCGTTGACAGTTGGGTGAACTTGTCGACGGGTACCAGGTTGAGCTCGTCTCCCAAGCCGGAGCGCGCCACGAAGTCCTGGCCCATGTTCAAGGGCACCGTGACCAGCAGGTCGAAGGGGACCTCGCGCTCGTCGTAGGACACCAACGCCTTCTTGTCATCGTCGATCTCCATCAACATGAAGTCCGGCTCGACGTCGATGCTCTTCTCCTCGAGCGTGTTGCCGAAGGCCTCTGCCGCGATCGGCTTGGTGAAGGCTCCCGGCAGCGGGGTCACGTACGTCATCTCGACCTTGTCCCGGATGCCCTTCTCAGTGAAGAAGGCATCGGCGAGGAAGGCGAACTCCAAGGGAGCGACCGGGCACTTGATGGGCATCTCGACGATGTTGACGACGAGTCGACCGCCTTCCCAGTCGCGCAGTTTCTCCGCGAGGGCCACCGATCCTTCGTAGGTGTAGAACTCGTGGATCGACTCGCGCCACTGCGGGCCGAGCATCCCGTCCGTCTGGTCCGGCCGTGGGCTCACTCCGGTGGCGATGATGAGCATGTCGTAGCCGTACTCGCGACCATCGGTGAGCGCTACCACTTGCTCGTCGGCACGGACGGCATCGATCTCGCCGTATTGCAGGTCCACGCCCGAATGGAGGGTCGCCCGGCGGGACTTCGTCACCTGCTGGGGTGAGTAGGTTCCGAACGGCATGAACAGGTATCCGGGCTGGTAGCGGTGCTCGTCATCGGCGTCGATGACAGTGATCGCCCAGTCCGAAGCGCCGAGTTCCTTGCGCAGTTTGTTGGCGGCCATCGTTCCGGCGGTTCCACCGCCGAGAATCACTAATCTCCTCATGTCACCGACGCTACGGCGACGGGGGGCGAATCCGGCAGGGCCGAAGCGCCGGACTCTTCGGGACCTTCGTCAGGTCACTTCAGGGTCTGTTGGTGGCGGTCCCAGGATTCCCGGATCTCCTCCTCCGCCTCGGTACGACCCACCCAGGTCGCGCCTTCGACGGACTTTCCGGGTTCGAGGTCCTTGTAGACCTCGAAGAAATGCTGGATCTCCAGCCGGTCGAACTCGGCCACATGGTGGATGTCTCGCATGTGCTCCATCCGTGGATCCCCCGACGGGACGCACAGCACCTTGTCGTCTCCACCTGCTTCGTCCGTCATGCGGAACATCCCGACTGCGCGGCAGCCGATGACAACCCCGGGGAAAGTGGGCTCTTGCACCAGCACGAGCGCATCGAGCGGATCGCCGTCCAAGCCGAGGGTGTCGTCGATGTACCCGTAGTCGTGCGGATACCGAGTCGAGGTGAACAGCATCCGGTCCAGCCGGATGCGGTGGGTGGTGTGGTCCATCTCGTACTTATTGCGGCTTCCGGCCGGTATCTCGATGGTGACGTCGAACTCCAGCGGTTCCATGCTTCTCCCCTTGACCGTGACGCGTATCGGTACCGGTGCCCTTTCGACCACCGCGGTTCTGCGTAGGGTAACGGCCGGAAGGAGGCGCGATGACAGCGCTGCGTACGCGCGCGGGAGCCCTGGCCGCGGCGGGCATCCTGGCCTTCCCGGCGGTGCTGGCGGTCCCCACCGCTAGCGCACCTCCGGCCTTCGGCGCCGACGCCCTGCCCCCGTCATCCTCCGCCACTAGTCCGAACAACCCGAACACTCCATGGCCGGCGGTGGCCGCCGATTCGGGCACCGGACCCAGCGCAGCGGGAGTGATCGACCAGATCGACGAGCTCGCCACGTCCAAGGCCTTGCGCCGATCCGGTGTGGTGGTGGTCGATCCGGGCACCGACGCGGTGTTGTACGACGACCGTGCCCAGCGTGCTTTGATACCCGCGTCGAGCCTGAAGATCCTCACCGCCGCAAGCGCGCTGGAGGCACTCGGGCCCCGCACCAGGTTGGGCACCACTACCGCGTCGGCCGGGGATGTCGTCTACCTCGTGGGTGGGGGAGATGCCACCTTGGCTCGCAAGGACGAGCGAGACACACGTCCCCAGGGCCCCGCGACGATCCGCAGGTTGGCGCGCGAAACCGCGACGGCACTCGGCGGCACCACCCGGGTGGATGTCGTGTTCGACGATTCGTTGTTCACCGGACGGAAGTTGGGCCCGGGTTGGGCGGATGGTTTCCCGGCTTCTGGGGTGGCCGCGCCTGTCTCGGCACTGATGATGGATCAAGGACGCAAGTCCGCTGATTCCCGCGCTCGGGTGAAGGATCCGGCTCGTAAGGCTGCCCGGGCCTTTGCCAACTACCTCGAGAAGCAGGGTGTGCAGGTGCGCGGCATCGAACGGGGAGTGGCACCTAGCGAAGCGCGCGAGCTCGCGCGGGTGGAGTCCGCGACGATCACCGAGATCGTGCAGATGATGCTCACCGAGTCCGGCAACGACGTAGCCGAATCCCTCGGTCACCTCGTCGGCAAAGCGGTTCTGCAGGACGGATCCTTCGCCGGTGGCGCGCGTGCCATGACCCAGGTCCTCGCCGAAGCCGGGATCGATATCTCGGGCATGGAATTGGCCGACGCCAGCGGGCTGTCCGGTCGCAACGAAGTCGCGCCCATCACCATCGCCGAGGTGCTCAGCGATGTGGTCCGTGAGGAGCGATGGAGTGCCATCTCCGGCGGGCTCGCGGTAGCGGGGGTCTCCGGCACGCTGGCCGACCGGTTCGCAACGCGAGCCACATCGGCCGGCCGCGGCGTAGTGCGCGCGAAGACCGGCACCCTCACCGGAGTCGGCGCGCTAGCGGGCACGGTGCTGGACTCCGATGAACGCCCCCTGGTGTTCGTCGTCCTCGCGAATCGTGTGCGCTCGCAAGCGCAGGCGCGTGACACTATGGATCGAATCGCCAGCAAACTCGCAGAATGTGGGTGCCGTTAATGGGCTACGACGAACCGATCGTGCTACCGGTCAACCAGTTCGACCACTTCTACCGGGGCGGCGATCGCATAGGCGCCTTGCGTCACGGCCCCGGGGGACCGCGCAGGCCCGAGGAGTGGATCGGATCGGCAACCGCCCGCTTCGGCCAGGCGCCGGCGGGCCTGACCGTGCTGCCGGACGGCACGTACCTCGCCGAGGCGATCAGCGCCGATCCCAACGCTTGGCTCGGACCCGAGCATGTCGACCGTTACGGCGTCAGTACCGAACTGCTGGTGAAGTTGCTCGACCTCGACCAACGACTTCCGGTGCACCTGCATCCCACGCGGGACTTCTCCCGCACGCACCTCGGGCTCACACACGGCAAGACCGAAGCTTGGTACGTGCTCGATGCTCCCCCCGGTGCGCGGGTCGGCGTGGGATTCGCCGAGGACATGTCCATGGACCGCATGCGCGAATGGGTGATGGATCGCGACAGCGAAGCCCTGCTGTCCGCCCTACGTACCCGCGAAGTGCGGCCCGGCGATGCCATGCTCGTCCCGGCCGGACTCCCGCACACCGTCCAAGCGGGTGTGTTCGTCCTCGAACTGCAGGAGCCGACCGACCTATCCATCCTGCTGGAGTGGGAAGGCTTCGCCGTCGACGGCTTCAAGGACGGCCAGCTCGATCTCGGCTTCGACACCGCTTTGCAGGCGGTCGATACCGCCGCAGTCTCCGATTCCGATCTCGACCGACTCGTGGTTCGCCGCGAGGACATCGAGCGAGAGGGCCTGGTCACGGCCCTGCCGCTCGAAGCCGACCCCTATTTCCGTCTCCATCGTCTGGCACCCGGCGGTTCCCGGGGGGTGCCGGTCGATGCCGGCTTCGCGATCGTGCTCGTCACCGACGGGCACGGCGTGCTGACGATCGGCGATCACGGTCGGGAAGTAACCCGCGGCGATGCGCTGCTGATCCCTTACGCGGCGGGGCCTTGGGCGCTCACCGGGAACGTCGTCGCGATGCTCGCCCGCCCACCGGAGGCCGACGCACCGGTGGCCCCGCGATGAGCGATCCGATCGATTTCGAACTCGCCGGACGAGTCGGACGTCGATTCGCACCGGATGGTCCCGACCTGACGTTGGACCAGGCACGCAACGTGGTCGCCGAATTGCGCGACCACGCCACCCAAGCGCGCGAGCACGTGCACGCGATCACCGGCATGGAAGCCGAGCCCGGGCATCCTGCGGTCGTCGTCGACCGCGGGGACTGGATCGATTCGAACGTCGCCGCGATGGGCAAGGTCCTCTCGCTATGGCCAGCCGCCCTGGAGCGGCATGAGGAATCCTCGAACGCGGCGAAGGCCATCGGCCCGCGTGCCAGCGCCGTGCAGGTGGGAGCAGCCCTCGGTTGGCTGAGCGGCAAGGTGCTCGGTCAGTACGAAGCACTCGCCGATCCCGGGCGGCTGCTCCTCGTAGCCCCGACGATCGTGCATATCGAGCAGGTGCTCGAAGTCGAGCCGCGCGACTTCCGTTTGTGGGTGTGCCTGCACGAGGAGACCCATCGCGTCCAGTTCGGCGCAGTTCCCTGGCTCGACGGCTATTTTCGCGATCTCATCACGCGGGCGTTGCAGACCTTCGATGAGACCTCATCCGGGGAACGGCTCCTCGCGATCGCCGGCGAGGTGTTCGATGCGATCGTCAAACGGCGCACCCCCGATCTGATCACCGCCGCGCAAACCCCCGAACAGCGCGCCGTGCTCGACGAGATCACCGGCCTTATGTCCGTCCTCGAGGGGCACGCGGATGTGGTCATGGACGAGGTCGATACCTCGATCATTCCGACCGTGCCGCAGATCAGGGAACGCTTCGAGAGCCGGAGGGCGAGCGAGGCCAGTGTTCGGGGCGCGGATTCGCTGTGGCGCAAGGCGCTGGGGATGGACGCCAAGATGGCCCAGTACCGCGAAGGCGCGGCCTTCGTCCGCGCGCTAATGGCGGAGGGCGGCATGGCCACCGTCAATCGCGTCTGGGATCGGGCCGAGAACCTGCCGAGCGCCCAGGAAGTTCGGGACCCCGATCGCTGGCTCGCGCGGGTGCGCGGGATCGCTGCGTGAGCGTCAGCCCCCAAGCGCAGTCCCTTCGGCATGCCGTCGCCGAATGCATCGAAGGCGGTGCGGTGGTGGTCGGGTGCTCGGGTGGCCCGGACTCCCTGGTGCTCGCCGATTCAGCGGCGTGGGCAGTACCCCGAGCCGGGGGTTCCCTCACGGTGTGCATCGTCGATCATGGGCTGCAACCCGACTCGGCGCAGGTTGCCCACCGGGCCGCCGATGCCTGCCGCAGCATCGGCATCGACGATGTCGAGATCAAACGTGTGCAGGTAGTCGATGGGGGTGGACCGGAGGCAGCAGCCCGACGTGCCCGGCGGGCCGTCCTCGAGCAGATCGCACGCGAGCGTGGCTCGCAGCAGATCCTGCTGGGGCACACCCTCGACGATCAGGCAGAGACCGTGCTGTTGCGCCTGGCCCGCGGTTCGGGGGCGCGCTCCTTGGCAGCCATGCGCTCGTGCGATCCACCCTGGCACCGGCCCTTCCTGGGCATCACGCGTTCGCAGGTGCATGAGGTAGCCCAGGAGCGTTTCACCGCTCGAGGATTCGATCCCTGGGATGACCCGCACAACCACGACCCGCGATATGCACGCGTGCGGGTTCGGCGCAGTCTGCGAACGCTCGAAGCCGAACTCGGTCCCGGTCTGGCTTCGAGCCTGGCGCGCTCGGCGGCCCTTCTAGGCGACGACGCCGAGGCATTGGAGACCTGGACCCACGGTGAGTTCGAACGGATCGTGGAATGCGAGCCCGGTCGCTGCTCTGCGTCCACCGATGCGCTACGCGAACTGCCGCGAGCCATCCGCACCCGGATCATCCGCGCCATGCACCAACAGCTCGCCGGTATCGGCGACGACCTCACCTTCGATCACATCCAGCAGGTGGAGGCGATGGTCTCGCGTTGGAAGGGACAGGGGCCAGCGCGACTGCCGGGTCCGGTCGAGGCGGGCATCGAGTGTGGAAGGCTTACCCTCACCGCTGAACTCCGGGAGATCTGAGTGGAATCCGTAGACGTCGAAGCCGACCTCGACCACGTGCTCCTCACCGAGGAGCAATTGCACGAGCGCATTGCGCAGATCGCCGCACAGATCGACACCGACTACGCCGGTCGGACCCCGCTGCTCGTTGGCGTGCTCAACGGCGCGGTGATGGTGATGGCCGATCTCGCGCGCGCCCTGCATATCCACGCCGACATGGACTGGATGGCGGTTTCCTCCTACGGGTCGGGCACTACGTCGAGTGGGGTCGTGCGGATCCTGAAGGATCTGGACGCCGACGTCGCCGATCGCGATGTCCTCATCGTGGAGGACATCTTGGATTCGGGCCTGACCTTGTCCTGGCTGTTGAAGAACCTGAAGTCCCGGCGGCCCGCCTCCCTGGAGGTCTTCACACTGCTGCGCAAGCCAGACGCCATCAAGGTGGCCGTGGAGCCCAAGTACATCGGTTTCGACATCCCCAACGAATTCGTAGTGGGCTACGGACTGGACTACGACCAGCGGTACCGGAATCTGCGCTGCGTGGGCACCCTCGCTCCGCACGTCTACGCGAACTAGGCCCTCGACGGGTGCAAGGCGTCCACTCGAAGGGTTCGCGCTCGGCTGAAGCCCCGGACCCCCGACCGGTGGGCGGGGAATCGCGAGTCCGTTACCGTTAAGCGGTGAACGTGAAGCGGTGGCTGCGCGGCCCGATCTTCTGGATCGCCATGGCCGTCGTCCTCGTGCTGGTCGGTTCCAGCGTGATCTCCGGGCTCGGGGCACCCGATGAGATCGACACCGGCGAGGCGGTTTCTCGGATCACTTCCGGCAGTGTGGACACCGCCACGCTCATCGACCGGGATCAGGTTCTCGAGTTGACCTTGAAGAACGGCGATCAGGTCCGCTCCCACTACATCACCGGTCAGGGTGTCGAACTGCAGAACCTGCTGCAGGAGCGAACCGACGCCGGTCAGTTGCCCGGCGGCTACAACGTGGTGGTGCCCAGCGAGAACATCCTGGTCACCTTGTTCATTTCGCTGCTTCCCTTCGCCCTGCTCATCTTGTTGATGGTCTTCATCTTCAGCCAGATGCAAGGCGGTGGCGGACGCCTGATGAACTTCGGCAAGTCCAAGGCCAAGACCTTCACCAAGGACATGCCGCAGACCACCTTCGAGGACGTGGCCGGGGCCGATGAAGCCGTCGAGGAACTCGTCGAGATCAAGGACTTCCTCGCCGATTCCGAACGCTTCCAGAAGGTCGGTGCCAAGATCCCGAAGGGCGTGCTGCTGTACGGGCCGCCGGGAACCGGCAAGACGTTGCTCGCGCGGGCCGTCGCCGGGGAGGCCGGCGTTCCCTTCTACACGATCTCCGGCTCGGACTTCGTGGAGATGTTCGTGGGCGTCGGCGCCAGCCGGGTACGCGACCTGTTCGAGCAGGCGAAGGCCAACGCACCGGCAATCGTCTTCATCGACGAGATCGATGCCGTCGGACGTCACCGCGGTGCGGGACTCGGCGGTGGACACGACGAACGCGAACAGACGCTGAACCAG
>Ga0180430_10003853_pt1 | contig 12833 bp, 7 predicted proteins | sample SS_ome_9_FD_132999 | JGI IMG/M metagenome (GOLD analysis project Ga0180430, IMG submission 132999) | Hypersaline lake sediment archaeal communities from the Salton Sea, California, USA - SS_1_S_2 metaG | ecosystem: Environmental > Aquatic > Non-marine Saline and Alkaline > Hypersaline > Sediment... | reverse complement strand
GGATCTGTTGAAAGCGAAGGTCCTCGTACTTGATGGAGCCATGGGTACCATGATCCAGCAACTCCGGCTTACTGAGGAGGAGTTCCGCGGGGAAAGATTCAGGGATCATCCCGACAATCTCACCGGGAACAACGACATACTCTGTATCACCCAGCCGGAAAAGATCAGGGAGATCCACAGGGCCTTCCTGGAGGCCGGGGCCGACATTATCGAGACCAACACTTTCAACAGCACCTCGATCTCGCAGGCCGATTACCATACCGAGTCGGCAGTGTACGACCTCAATGTGGCCGCTGCGCAGATCGCAAGGGAAGCGGCAGATGCATTTACCAGGGCCAATCCAGGCAAGCCCAGGTATGTGGCCGGGTCCATCGGGCCCACCAACAAAACGGCGTCCATGTCGCCCGATGTAAATGATCCCGGCTTCCGGGCCATACATTTCGATGACCTGAAAATGGCTTACAGGGAGCAGGCGGAGGGATTGCTGGAAGGGGGCGCAGAATTGTTCCTTATCGAGACCGTGTTCGACACCCTCAATGCCAAGGCTGCATTGATCGCCCTGAACGAAGTCTTCCGCGAGAAGAAGATGGTGCTTCCCGTGATGGTATCCGGAACAATTACGGATGCCTCCGGCCGGACCCTCAGCGGGCAGACCCTGGAAGCATTTATCAATTCCATCAAACATGTTGACCTGTTGTCGCTGGGACTGAACTGTTCACTGGGAGCCAGCGAGATGCGTCCCTACATCAGGGAGATTGCGGAAAAATCACCCTTTTATGTAAGCACACATCCCAATGCCGGTCTGCCCAACCAGTTCGGGGAATACGATGAAACCCCTGAAAAAATGGCAGGGCATATCAGGGAATTCCTGGATGCGGGACAGGTCAATATTGTGGGCGGATGTTGCGGCACCACGCCCGACCACATCCGTGAATTCGCAAAACTTGCAGAGAAGAGCCCGGTGCACCAGCCGCGTGCCAATGACCACCTTTTCAGGCTCAGCGGGCTGGAACCGCTGACCTCGTTTGAGGGATCGAACTTCATTAACATCGGGGAACGGCTGAATGTGGCCGGCAGCAAGAAATTTGCCAGGCTGATCAGGGAGAAGAAATATGAAGAGGCGCTGGGCATCGCAGTGGACCAGGTGGAAAATGGTGCACAGGTGCTGGATGTGAATGTGGACGACGCCATGCTGGATGCAGAGAAGGAGATGGTTCATTTCCTCAACCTGATGATGTCTGAGCCGGATATCGCCCGCGTCCCCTTCATGATCGATTCGTCGAAATGGCATGTGATTGAAGCCGGACTTCAATGTGTGCAGGGCAAGTCGATCGTCAATTCCATCAGCATGAAGGAGGGCGAGGAAGTATTTATTCAGCAGGCCCGCAAGGTAATGGAATATGGTGCAGCGGTGGTGGTGATGGCTTTTGACGAAGCGGGACAGGCCTCCACTTTTAAGCGCCGGACAGAGATTTGCGAGCGTGCTTACAACCTCCTTACGAAGCAGTTGAAATTCCCCGCAGAGGACATCATCTTTGACCCCAATGTGCTCACCATTGGCACCGGGATGGAAGAACACAACAATTACGCTGTGGATTTCATCGATACCGTAAGGTGGATCAAGAAAAACCTTCCCCACGCAAAAGTGAGCGGCGGAATCAGCAACCTCTCCTTCTCCTTCAGGGGCAACAACGTGGTGCGCGAGGCGATTCATTCCTCCTTCCTCTTCCATGCCATCAGGGCAGGGCTCGACATGGGGATCGTGAACCCCGCCATGTTGCAGGTGTACGATGAAATCCCGAAGGACCTGCTGGAACATGTGGAGGACCTGGTGCTGAACAGGCGACCGGATGCCACTGAGCGGCTGCTGGCATTTTCAGAAAACATCCAGGAATCCGGCGCTGTCGGGAAAGCCGCCGAAGAGTGGCGGTCCGGCACAGTGGAAGAACGGCTGAAGCACGCCCTGATCAAGGGAATTACTGAATTTATTGAAGAGGATACACTGGAGGCACACAGGAAGATTGGTGCAGGACTCAGGGTGATCGAAGGTCCGCTCATGGACGGGATGAACGTGGTGGGAGACCTGTTCGGTGCAGGAAAAATGTTCCTGCCCCAGGTTGTGAAGAGTGCGCGGGTAATGAAGAAATCGGTAGCCGTGCTCCTGCCCTTCATCGAAAAGGAAAAGGCCGCCGAAGGGGGGTCCAGTGCGGCCGGGAAGATACTCATCGCAACCGTAAAAGGCGACGTGCACGATATCGGAAAGAACATCGTAGGAGTGGTCCTGGGATGTAACAATTATGACATCATCGACCTGGGGGTGATGGTGCCGACGGAAAAAATACTCGACACCGCCGAAAAAGAAAACGTAGATATCATAGGGGTTTCGGGACTTATCACGCCATCGCTCGAGGAGATGGTGAATGTAGCGAAAGAGATGGAGCGCCGGAAGATGAAACAGCCGCTGCTGATCGGGGGAGCCACAACATCGAAGATCCATACAGCTGTAAAAATCGAACCCTCCTATTCCAATTCCGTCATCCACGTGAAAGATGCTTCCAAAAGTGTTCCTGTTGTGAATGAATTGTTGTCGGGGGAAAAGGGCGAGGCAGTCCGCCAGCGCTTCAGGGAGGAATATGAAGCCCTCAGGAAACAGTATGAAGGCTCGGAAAGCAAGGTTGAATTTCTTACGCTGTCCGAGGCGCGGGACAACAGTCTGAAGATTGACTGGAAAAAGGAACCGCCTCCGCCACCCAGTCAAACCGGCACCTTTGAGCTGGTCGATTTTCCACTTCAAGAGATCATCCCTTATATCAACTGGATGTTCTTCTTCGTTACCTGGGAACTACGCGGAAAATTCCCAGATATCCTGAAGGATCCTGTTGTAGGTGAAGAAGCCACCAGTCTGTACAACGATGCCCTGGAGATGCTCGACCGGATGGTGAAGGAAAAATGGGTCACTGCAAATGCTGTGTATGGTATCTACCCTGCTGCTGCCAGGGGAGATGACATTATCGTTTATGCCGACCATAAACGAGATAAGGAGCGCACCCGTTTCATCAACCTCAGGAACCAGACCAAAAAACCGGACCCTGCCACGCCGAACCTGTCACTGTCGGACTTCATTGCCCCGGAGGGGTCTGGCGTGGACGACCACGTTGGAGCATTCGCGATTACTGCCGGTCTGGGCGTGGAAGAAAAAGTGCGTGCATTCGAGGCGGACCACGACGATTATTCATCGATCATGGTCAAGGCACTGGCAGACCGTCTTTCGGAGGCATTCACAGAGCTGCTTCATGAAAAGATCCGGAAAGAAACCTGGGGATATGCACCGGGGGAACAGCTTTCGATGGACGACCTGTTCAGGGAGAAATACAGTGGCATCAGGCCCGCACACGGGTATCCTGCGTGTCCTGAACACAGTGAAAAAGAGACATTGTTCCGCTTGCTGGAGTGCGACAGGTACGGAATAGCGCTTACCGAAAACTATTCCATGACACCGGCTGCATCTGTCAGCGGGCTGGTCTTCGCCCATCCTCTTTCCTCCTATTTTTTCGTGGGAAAGATCGGGAAGGACCAGGTGGAGGATTATGCACGGAGAAAAAAGATGGATATAAACAATGTGAAACGTCTGCTGGCGTCCAACCTGAATTTCAGGGACTAAATAGTGACATGATCCGGCCATGACGGTGCTATTATCAGTGAACCATCGTGCATGCAGACGGATGGCCAGTAAAGGCGTACAAAGCAACAGGATTGTGGAAAAAGGGACCTGGGTGCTGCACAGTTCTCCCGGCGTTACCTGCCAATTTCAGGTAACGATCTGTAATATTTCCGCCGGAACCTATTAAATATGCTGCTCGTTTTGTATTTTCGAATTCCCAAAACTGAAAAAGTAAGAAATGAAGGTCGTTGATCAATTAAAAAATACTGACAAAACGCTGTTCTCCTTTGAATTACTGCCTCCCAGGAAAGGACGGACACTGGATACCATCTACGATGCCATCGATCCCCTGATCGAATTCAATCCGCTGAACATCAACATCACCTATCACCAGCAGGAATCTGTTTACAAACAGCAACCCGACGGAACGGTGAAACGGAAGATCATCAGCAAGAGACCCGGCACCGTGGCCATTGCCGCCGCCATCATGAACAAGTACGACAAGACCGTGGTGCCCCATGTGATCTGCGGAGGTTTCACCAAAGAGGAGACAGAAGACCTGCTCATCGACCTGCATTTCCTGGGGCTGCATAACCTGTTAGTTCTCAGGGGTGACCCGCCGCACGGGGTGCGTGATTTTCTGCCGGTGGAGGGAGGTCATGCCCATACCAGTGAACTGGTAAAGCAGATCATGGACCTCAACCAGGGAAAATACCTGGAGCCCGAACTCAAGGATCCGAAACCCACTGATTTCTCCGTGGGTGTGGCCGGATACCCGGAAAAACACTTCGAATCTCCCAACAGTGATGAGGATCTTTACTGGCTCAGGAAAAAGGTGGAAGCAGGAGCTGATTACATCGTCACCCAGATGTTCTTCAACAATCAAAAATTCTTCGCGTTCAGGGACAGGTGCAGGGCAGCTGGCATTGATGTGCCCATCGTGCCGGGTATCAAGCCCATCAACACCCTGAAAGACCTGGAACTGCTTCCGCGCGTTTTCCACCTGGAGATACCTCCTGAACTCTATTCAGAAGCAAGGAAATGCAAGACCAACGAGGAAGCAAAAGCACTTGGAGTGGAGTGGACCATCGCACAGTCGAAGGAGCTCAAGGCAAACGATGTGCCTGCCATTCATTACTATACCATCGGGATTTCAGACAATATCAGGAGTATCGCAAGCAAGGTTTTCTAGTGTCTGTCCATAAAGTCCGATAGCTGCATTGCTGCAAAATTCTTAATACCTCGAATACACTAGTATACTGCGTCTTAAGAATTTTACGCGCTTTGCTCTCGAACTTCATGATCCAGCCACTCCGACTCTATTGACAGACTCTAGTGAACTGTCCTTCATTTCCGATCGTCTTCCAGTCCCTCAACGATGCTTGCAATCGAGAACTGTTCCCTGCAGGTAATCTTCAGACTTGTAATGTCGCCTGGCAGGGTAATTGCCTTGCCCATGTATCGGTTGTCCAGTGGCGACACGATTTCTTCCACCTCGGTTTTTAAGTCCAGTGAAGTATCCAGCAGCACGGTCCGGCCATCGTAGAAGAGATGCAAGGTATGCTTCCCCGGGCCGGGGCGGAACACTTTGCGGAACCTGACCAGGGTCTTGTCTTTAGCAGGCAGACCGTCTTTAATAACATGCAGGTGAAGCTGGCATTTCCCGCGGTTCACGATAACAATTTTCCTTTTCTTCATAAGGGTAGCATGGCTGAACATGTATACCCCTAAAAATACTCATGAACAGACAAACCGGGTGTCTGCAACGGGACTTATTGTATGAACAATACTGATTGGGAAATGAAACGGAGGTCCTGGTAAATGAATTCAAATTGAACTACATTCCGATCGGATCCTGCTGTGCCTTGTATTTTTCTTCCTTGTAATAGATCAGCTTTTCCGTCAGCTGGGCTGCTGTCTTATAACCCGGCTCCACGCTGATATGCCTGAGCTCTTCATCGAGATAGACGATGGTGGGATAAGAAAGTCTTCCCTTGGTAAGGATAGCAGCAACCTCGTGGTACCCTCTCCTTCCGTTATCAATGAAATAGTAGGTACGATCTCCCAGTGTAAGGGAGTCTTTCATTTCGGCATTGAATTTCACCGGGTAAAAATGCGTGTTGACATAGGAAGCAATCGCACCATCGGAAAAAGTAGTGGCATCCATGCGTTTGCACCAGCCACACCAGTCGGTATACACATCCACCATGAATTTACGTGGCTCCTTGCTGTTCTGTTCAATGGCCTCTTGCAGGGTATACCACCTGATCTCTTCCTGTGCGTTGATATTCAGACCCATAATAACAGCAGTAAAAACAAGTACAAGACGTATCATATTGTTGTTTCAGTTTATTTCGCCGACACTTTTGGCGGCCCATCGAACCGGCGGTAAAAATAATTAAAAAAAAACCCGCACCAACCGGTATGCTGTATAACGACTGAAAAAGGAAAATGTTTCGGCGGCAGGAAAGACATTTTTCTTACATTTGAGTTTTAAATTTTTTCAAACCCATAAAAAACAATAGCATGAATGCACCTCAAAAAACATTAAGGGATTCGGCCGCGATGCGATGGCTTGTAATGATCCTGATCAGTGGGCTGATGTTTGCAACCTACTATTTCCAGGACTTCTACTCAGGTTTGAAGGATCTGATGGAGAATGAATATGGTTTTACAAGCGAACAGTTCGGAAGGATCATCGGTCTGACCACCATTGCCAATGTTTTCGGAATGATCATTGTTGGTGGTATCATCCTGGACAAGTGGGGTATCAGGATCGCAGGATATGTATTTGGCGGACTGGCTGCTCTGGGGGGGCTGGTATCAGCATTGACAGCCTCAGGCATGATTATGGAGAACAATACCCTGGCAGGCCTTATCATCGGACGGATCCTGTTTGGTATCGGGCTTGAAGTTGTTTGTGTGATCGTAATGCGTACCCTGGTGAAATGGTTCAAGGGCTATGAAATTGCCCTGGCAATGGGAATCAACATGGGATTCGGCCGCCTGGGCTCGGCACTCGCGATCGCCATTTCGCTTGACATAGCCGGTGGAACTGTTGCGCCGGCTGTTACGTTTGCTGCAGGACTGATCGGAATTGCAATGATCATGTTTGTCATCTATACCTTCTTTGACATCAAGATTGACAGGCAGGACAAGGCAATTGCCATGGCCGCAAATGAAGAACCTCATACTGCCACGGAAGCCAAGGCCGACACCTCGGAGGATTTCAAATTCAGTGACCTGGTGAAACTGGTGAAAAACAGTTCCTTTGTCTATATCTCCCTGTTATGCGTAGCCTTCTACTCTGCAGTATTCCCCTTCATACAGTATGCACCTGATCTGCTGGTGAATAAATTCGGATTTACTTACATCCTGCCGGAAGGAGCCTCTGTGGTGATGTTTGGGAGCGAGGCGATGGGGAATGCATTCGTATATATTGTCGTGTTCTTTTTTGCTTTGGGTATCACTTTAATTCCCAACTATATAAAAGGGGTTGCCCAAAAGAATTTTGCCAGGGTCATAATCCTGGGTCTTTTCGCAGCGATCGTCTTTATGAACCGCGAAATGATCGGCCTCTGGCTGGTCAACGGTCCAAAGACCGCTGCGCTGATCCCATTGGGAACCATCATCTTCACCCCCATCTTCGGAAGTATCGTCGACAAACGCGGAAAGGCTGCATCGCTGATGATGCTGGGTGCCTTGCTGCTTATATTTGCCCACGTATCCATGGCCCTCTCAAACAGCCCGATCTTTGCCTACATGGGTCTGCTTAGCCTGGGTATTGCATTCTCCCTGGTACCAGCTGCCATGTGGCCCTCGGTAGCAAAAATTGTCGCAGAGAACCGCCTGGGTACGGCCTATGCCTCTATGTTTACAGTGCAGAACTGGGGACTGGGACTTTTCTTCTGGGGGATAGGTGCACTGCTCATTGCTATACCTGTCAATGCCGACACCAAGACTGAAATAGATGAAGTAAGAACAGTAATGGAAGTGACCGAATCACAGCCAAAAGATGAGGTCATGCTTCGACTGGACAATATCATCAGTGAGATCAAGGAGCGTGACGATGATTTTGCCGGATCTATCGATGAAGAGTTTCTCGTGGAAATCAGGGAAAGCCTTGAAGCCAGCGGAGCGCTTACCAGCGGAGAGATCAGCGAGCTGGTCAAGCTGATGCAGGCAAATGAAATGCTGAACTACTACGACTACAGGATCCCGATCCTGATACTCGTACTCTGCGGGGTCATTTCCATCTTCCTGGCATTTAAACTGAAGCAGGCTGACGAAAGACAGAATTTCGGACTGGAGCTGCCTTCAGGAGAGAATGGGGATTGATCAGGCATGAAAAACACACATTCATACCTGATGTCGATCCGTCCGTGTACGTATCAAATGAAAAACAATAAGAAAATGAGTGAACTAAAGAATTTACAACCGAAAGAGATCTGGAAGAATTTCCATGAGCTTACGCAAATTCCAAGGCCCTCCAAGAAAGAGGCCGAAGTGATCGCCTATATGAAAAAATTCGGCGAGGACCTCGGGCTGGAGACCATCGTTGACGAGGTGGGGAATGTGATCATCAAGAAACCTGCCACGGCTGGTATGGAAGGTCGCAAGACGGTGGTCCTGCAGGGACACCTGGACATGGTTCCGCAGAAGAACTCCGACAAGGATTTCGATTTCGCAACTGATCCGATCGAAGCTGTGATTGATGGTGAATGGGTGACTGCCAATGGCACTACCCTGGGTGCAGATAACGGCATAGGCGTTGCAGCTGCGATGGCGGTGCTGGAATCCGACAGTCTGAAACATGGCCCCATCGAGGCACTGTTCACCATTGATGAGGAGACTGGTATGACCGGTGCCTTCGGACTGAAGCCCGGTCTGCTGGAAGGGGATATCCTGATCAACATGGATTCCGAAGACGAAGGTGAAATGTACGTGGGTTGTGCGGGCGGTATTGATATCAACGCAGAGAAAAATTACCTCGAGGAGCCGACACCCACTGATCTGCAAGCCTTCAGGGTCCAGTTGAAAGGACTCAAAGGCGGTCATTCCGGCATGGATATACCGCTGGGGCGTGCCAATGCCAATAAACTGATTTTCAGGTTCCTGATGCAGGCGGAAGCAGATTTCGGCATCCGTCTTTCAGAGGCAGGCGGCGGAGACCTCAGGAATGCCATTCCGCGGGAAGCATCTGCCGTTTTAGCTGTTGCATCCGACAAAGTGGAGGATTTCAAAAAATTTGTATCCAATTACCAGTCAGTCTACGGCCGGGAGTTCGCGGAAACAGAGCCCGATCTCACCTTTTCGGCGGACCAGGTGGAGCTGCCGGCAAAAGTTGCTGCTGCAGCAGACCAGTACAAGCTGATTCGTGCAGTATTTGCCACACCCCATGGTGTGGAAAGGATGAGTGCTTCGATGCCCGGACTGGTGGAGACCTCCAACAACCTGGCAGTGGTTGAATTCAAAGATGGCAAATTCGCTGCCAGGTGTCTTACCAGGAGCTCAGTGGATTCTGCCAAGGAAGCCACTGCATGGAAGATTGCAGCGATCTACCACCTGGTGGACGCAGAAGTGAGTCTCGAAGGCGCCTACCCGGGCTGGAAACCCAACATGGATTCCCCGGTATTGCAGACTTCGCTGGACGTGTATGAGAAGAAATTCGGAAAAGTGCCGGAGATCAAGGCCATTCACGCCGGACTGGAATGCGGGCTGCTCGGAGGTGTATATCCGCAGCTGGATATGATTTCATTCGGTCCTACCATTCGTTTCCCGCACTCTCCCGATGAAAAGGTGAATATCGAAACCGTGGACAAATTCTGGAAGTTCCTCGTGGCACTGCTTGAAGATGTGCCTGTAAAGTAGCAACTGCGTTTATGCCGGGATCCAGGCAGATATTCACCCGGTCCCGTCAGCAATGATACATGGCCCCCGTCAGCCCGGCTTCACCGGGTTATCGGGGGTTTTTCCATACGTTCGTCAATTTTTTCAGCAGGTTGACCATAGTTCCTGAATTTTTAAGGAAACGGATCCCGGAAAACCTGTCTGCTTTCGTAAATTGGCAAAATGAAGCCTGAAGTGAACCTATTTTGGGTGAATTACGTTAAAAGGATAACACGATGCATCTACATTTGTATTTTGCATCCCGGTTAGGGCAGCAGGTTCCTCATACCAATCAATGATCACAGGATATATTTTACCTGCCAGTTATTTGAAAATTCAGTTTTTTTAAGACATAAGAACAAATACAGGAACCATGAAAAAAATAGTATTGTTCGTTTCAGTTGTGTTGCTTGCCGGTCAGCTGGCAATGGCGCAAAGTGTGCAGCTCGCTCCCACGGTAATCGCCTCTGCAGGAAATTATTCCGAAGCAGGTGGTCTGAGTCTCTCGTGGACACTGGGGGAAGTTGCCGTAACCACGCTGTCGCAGGGTGACCTCGTATTAACGCAGGGATTCCAGCAGTCGTTTACTGAAGACGTCGGGTTCTCCATGGACCCCATCCTCTGGCAGATCATCGCCTATCCCAACCCTGTGCGCGACGCATTGCGCATTCAGTTTGATGTGCCTGATCCGTCGGATTTCATGGTGGAAATCCAGGATGCAAGCGGAAGACTGCTGAGCCAGGAACAATACAGCCAGGTGCATCCCGGCGATGTGATCCCGGTTGAAATGTCCTCTTTCAGTGAAGGCGTCTATTTTTTCCGTATATCCAATACAGACCGCAAACAGGTGCGGGTGATCAGCATCACCAAGCAATAGTCGCCAGAAAGAAAATTGTGACCTGCAGTATCGGTTGCTTCTTGCGGGTTATTCCAGGTATACCTTTTCCTTTACCATCTTACCAGGAACAATGGTTGCCGGGGCCTGGCAGACTGCATCCTCCAGGTTATTCCAGGTATACCTTTTCGTTTACCAGTGCACCAGACTGGAATACAGAGATTCTTTTCCGGGCAAGTTCCTGTGCATTGTAAGAAAGCGAGACATCGCAGGTTTCGGGAATACGGTAATAGAAACGATTGTACAGCGCTGCTTCGGGTTCCTGTGGAAGCAGGTTTCTCAGGCTTCTTGCATCTCCTGCAGGTGTGATCACCAGTTCAACCGGGTCTCCGCCGGGTACACCGACCCCGAGGGCACGTGAGAAAAGTTCCAGTGAATAACGTTCAGGTTCCAGCGATCCGGCAGGTATCAGGTAATACTCCTTGCTGAGCTGTTCAGTATAAGATTTCCCGATAAAGAGGGAGAGATACTCCTCTTCCAGCCTGTCAAGGCCAGCTATAGCCGTCTCCAAATCAAAATCAGCCGGCAGCGGATCCACCAGTCCTGCTGAAAGGTAATAACGGTCCGAACGGATTTCCAGGATAAGCCGGGCAGCTTCTTCCGCCTTTCTTTCGATGGTTTTCCGCTCCATCTGCTCTGTTGTGACAGGTACCCGGACAAAAGAAGTATCGGTAATCAATGTTTTATAGATGGTCTGCTGCTTTTTTTCCATATTGGGCTCCATGGTCACATCCGTAAACAGTAACCCTTCCTGGCCATCCTGACCGGAAAGTGTTCCGATTCCCGTACTGATCCGGTAATCACCGCGTACAATGAGATTGTTCTGCTCCGCCCAGTCAATGATCTTATACCCGGGCACTCCCTCAATGCCTGTTAGGCTGAACAAACGGGAAAGATCCGGCTCGGTCGTGCTTTCCATCCGGGCCCCGTCAATATACCAGGATTCTGAGCGCACCTTCCCTACCCCCTCAATACCAAGTTGCCGCAGCGCATAATCCGCATAGGGACCAGGTATGAATACCTCTTTCCGGTAATCAATAGTTATTTTCAGCCCGGTTTTGGGCAATGCATAGATAAGCGTTGAATTATTCTCCTGTGGTTCATACCCCACACCCGTAACCAGGAAACGATTGGGCGTGGAACATGCAACAGCAAAAAGTATCGGTACCAGAACCAGGAATGCACGTCTCATTGTTAGTTTTTTTTTCTTTATTACTGGAAAATCCCTCCCGTTCTGCCCTCATGAAGGAACGGAGTATCATGTACGGTATTAAACGTGTTGCCAAGCTGTTTTATGATATCACCTGCGATCATTGCCTCTTGTCCAAGGGCTCCGGCAGCCATATCTCCTGCCAGTCCATGGATGTAAACACCTGCAAGCGCGGCATTGCCGGGAGCAATTCCCTGGGCGAGCAAAGATAAAATTATTCCTGTTAATACATCGCCACTTCCCCCTGTTGCCATTCCAGGATTCCCCGTTATATTGAACCAGTAACTTCCATCGGGAAAGGAAATCCCTGTACAGGCGCCCTTCAGCACGATGATCAACTTGTATTTAGCGGAGTAACTGATTTGTTTAAGGTGACGGTTCCATGCATCCCCTGAGTCACCAGCTATGCGGTCAAATTCCCGGGGATGGGGGGTCAGGATCGTGTATTCGGGAAGCAGCTCCAGCAAGGAAGGGTTCGCTCCTATTATGTTCAGTGCATCAGCATCCAGGACCAGTGGTTGGGTTGCCTTTTTGAGAAGAATTTCCAGTCCGAGGTGGCTTTCTTCGCTCATGCCCATTCCTGGACCCGCTCCGATCGCATTGTATTTTTCCGTATCAGGAGGAGCACTGAAACAGCGATCGTGTATATCCGCGCTGACGATCGCCTCCGGGAAAGCTGTTTGCACGATGCTGGTCCCAGTTCCGGGCACATGCAATGTAACCAGTCCGGCACCACTGCGCATGACCGCTTCACCGGTAAGCAGTGCCGCACCCATCATCCCGAACGAGCCTGCAATGGCCAGTGCGTGCCCATAGATGCCCTTGTGATCGAATTTTTTCCTTTCCGGCAGCATAGCAGCCACTTCCTGGCGGCCGATCACGCGATAACTTGCCGGTGTACGGTTGATGATGTCCGCATGCAGACCAATATCCAGCACATGCCAGTTTCCCGTAAAGTCCCTGTTTTCGGCAAAGAAAAATGCCAGGAACGGGAACTGGAAAGTATAGGTCTTTTCGGCCCGGATGATGGACCCGCGATCATTCCTGCTGTTGTCTTCACCGAACAGTCCGCTCGGAATGTCAATGGAAGCAATGGAATTCCCTGATGCGTTCAGGTGCCGGATCAGTTCCCTGTAGATCCCTTCCACCACGCGCGTTAATCCTGAACCGAAGAGTCC
>Ga0180430_10003852_pt1 | contig 12835 bp, 14 predicted proteins | sample SS_ome_9_FD_132999 | JGI IMG/M metagenome (GOLD analysis project Ga0180430, IMG submission 132999) | Hypersaline lake sediment archaeal communities from the Salton Sea, California, USA - SS_1_S_2 metaG | ecosystem: Environmental > Aquatic > Non-marine Saline and Alkaline > Hypersaline >... | reverse complement strand
CCGCACATTCCCGGCACCATTCTGACATCTTCACCGAGCAGCATATGGCAGGTAGACGTTCCCATGATCATCAGCATCTTGCCCGGCTCTGTGATGCCGACCGCCGGAACTGACACATGCGCATCAACATTTGCGACAGCGACCGCCGTACCAGCCAGAAGCCCTGTCTTCCCGGCCATTTCTTCAGTCAGTCCGCCCGCTTTTTCACCTACAGAATAAATATCCTCTGTTAATTTTTCGCGAACGATATTTTTTAGCTTCGGATGCAGGCTTGCGAAGAAATCATCAGAAGGATAGCCGCTTTTATTGTTCCAAATCGCTTTATAACCCGCTGTACAATTGTTGCGCTTTCTAGTTCCGCACAGCATATAGACGATCCAGTCGGCCGCTTCCATAATCTCGGCTGCAGCATCATAAATAACAGGCGCTTCTTCCGCGATTTGCATCACTTTTGGAACGAGCCACTCGGAAGAAATTTTCCCGCCGTATGTTTGAAGAAAAGGTTCATTTCTTTCTTCCGCGATTTGATTCAAGCGATTCGCCTGCTCCTGTGCAGCATGGTGCTTCCAAAGCTTGACATAGCTGTGCGGTTCTGACGCATACTCTTCCCTCATGCAAAGAGGAGTGCCGTTCTCGTCAACGGGCAAAATCGTGCAAGCCGTGAAATCGATTCCGATGCCGATGATTTCTTTCGGATCCGCTTTCGACTGCTTTAAAAGGCTCGGAATCGTTTCCTCCAGCACTTCAATGTAATCAGCCGGATGCTGGAGCGCCCAGTCCCGCGGAAGTTTTCGCTTTGAGACGGGAAGCTCCCGGTCTATCACCCCGTGTGTGTACTCTTTGACAGCTGTCGCGATTTCCTCACCTGTCCGGACATCGACGAGAACAGCGCGTCCTGACAATGTTCCAAAGTCAACTCCGATTGTGTAAGGGATAAGCCTTCACCCCCTTAAAACTTGCGAAGCCGATATGCAGCTTCACTCCATTTAAGTTCATTGCGAAGATTTAAAATCGTCGTATCGCGATTGATCAACACCGCTTCAATGCCTGACATTTCGGCCCAATCGAGCATCTGCTCGGCTGTCAGCTGATACGAAAGGCATGTATGGTGCGCACCGCCAGCCAAAATCCACGCTTCAGCCGATGTTCTCAAAGACGGCTGCGGCTTCCAAAGTACGCGCGCCACCGGAAGATTCGGCATATCATGCGGAACCTTCTCAGCTTCCACTTCATTGATGACAAGCCTGAAACGGCCGCCCAAATCGATGAGAGAGACATTGACCGCAGGGCCTGCAATTCCGTCGAACACGAGCCGCGCCGGATCGTCCTTTGCACCCATTGACAGCGGATGGACTTCAATTCTCGGTTTGTGATCGGCAATCGACGGGCACACTTCAAGCATGTGGGAGCCGAGAATCATTTCATTGCCCGGTTCAAAATGGTACGTGTAATCCTCCATAAATGACGTTTCTTTTCCGCCGGCCATCACTTTCATCATCCTGACGAGCGCAGCCGTTTTCCAATCTCCTTCTCCTCCGAAACCGTAGCCTTCGGCCATCAGGCGCTGAACGGCCAAACCTGGAAGCTGCTTCATACCGTGGAGGTCTTCAAAGGTTGTCGTAAAGGCCGTATAGCCCCCATTCGAAAGAAAGCGCTTTAATCCAAGCTCGATCCGCGCCTGCTCTTTGACGGATTCCCTTGCCTCTTCGCCTTCCGGCCACTCATAAAGCTCCTCATATTCGGAAATGAGCTCGTTCAGACTTTGTTCTGATACAGTATTGATCTCTGTGACGAGGTCGCCGATTCCATATCCGTCGACAGACCAGCCAAGCTGAATCTGCGCTTCAATCTTATCTCCTTCTGTTACCGCCACATTGCGCATGTTGTCCCCAAATCGGGCGACTTTGATATGACGGCTCTCAATATATGCGACCGCTGCGCTCATCCATTTGTCGATCGAGTGTTTGACGTCTCTGTCTTCCCAATACCCGGCAATGACTTTTCGCGGAATGCCCAATCTCGCTCCGATAAAGCCGTATTCGCGGTCGCCGTGTGCAGACTGATTAATATTCATGAAATCCATGTCGATTCTATCCCACGGAATGTCCCGGTTAAATTGGGTATGAAAATGGAGCAGCGGCTTATTCAGCTCGGACAGGCCCGGAATCCACATTTTCGCCGGTGAAAACGTATGCATCCAGGTAATGATGCCCGCGCACTCCTCGTCCCGGTTCGCCTCTTCAAACAGTTTTCTGACGCCGTCCAGCGAAGTGGCCACCGCTTTGTACTTGACTTGAAACCTTAAATGTCCGTCATTTAATCCGTTGCAGATCATTTTGGAATGCTCTTCCACCTCTTGTACGGCCTCTTCTCCATATAAATGCTGGCTGCCTGTCACAAACCAAAATACATGCGTCTTTTTTTGAATCAAATAGCTTCCTCCTCTTCTTTAAGGTTTCTGTGTAAGATTAGCAAACTATTAAAACGCTTACAAAAAAACATGAATATACCTTATTCTCAAACTTATCGCGACTATATGTACGTACAACTAAACTCAAAAACATATTTGTACGAACAACTTCATTATATCATTTTGAAAAAAACTGTCAATTTAATTTCCAGTGTGTTTTTTATTTTTTTTGACAGATTTCAGAACAAAAAAACCGGGCGGAAAAATCGCCCGTCATCTGTTAATAAGTCGGCCACCCTTGGGAATCCCAGTACAAGTCGTTGATGAGCAGCTTCGATACACCATTGTCCAACGCGTCATAAGCGTGTCTGACAAGGATCGAGTTGTTCAGAACATCCTGATGTCCCGGCCCTTTCCAGCGGTCATTGCCGGAATCCAGGATCGTCCCTCCGCCGTTCATCATATTTTTGCCGCTTTTATCATAATAGGGTCCCGTAATGCTCGTTGAACGGCCGTACGCTATTTTATATGTGCTGTTCACACCTTTACAGCAGCTGTCAAACGAGACAAATAAGTAATAGTAGCCGTCTTTGTAGGTAATGTTCGGCGCTTCAACCGCTCCGCCGTTATTCGGCCTTGAGGCGATCGAATACAGACTTCCCGTCGGCTTCATCGTGTTTTTATCAAGCCTTGTCAGCTTGATGCCGGTCCAAAAGGAACCGAATGAGAGCCATGGATTCCCGTCTTTGTCAATAACCAGATCAGGGTCAATGGCATTAAACTGATCACCGGATGTCGATCTGATGACCAGCCCGTCATCCCGCCATTGGCCGGATGAAATCCGGTCTGTCGATGCGAGTCCTATCGCTGATGTGTTTGAACCGAAAGACGATACAGAGTAATACAGCCAATACCGGCCGTTATAGTAGCTGATATCCGGCGCCCACTGATGCGGTTCATGATTTGGTACGTACATCTTCCACCAGGACAATGGAGCTGGAAAAATACTCGGGGCAGCACTCCAGTTTCTGCCGTCGGTTGACTTAATGACACGCAGCCCTGTACCGAGCCCGGTTCCAAATGTATACCACGTATTTCCCTCTTTAATGATGGAAGGGTCATGGATGAAATTGTCCCCCTTTGTGTCCCAAAACGCAGCCTTGCCTGATTCAGGCATCAAAAAAGCCAGCAGCAGTCCGAACATCAATCCTGTCAAAGACATTCTCCGCAACACATTTTTCATTCAAATCACACTCCTGTTCTTGTAAATGAAAAAACAATGCCTCCCTTTCTTTGTCAATTTTTCAAACAATGTTTATATATGTAAACGCTGTCTTTGACATTACAAAAAAAAAGCTGACAGCTTATAAAATAAGCCTGTCAGCCCCATCTTTCATCAGTCAAACGTAATATTTTGAACCGTCTCTTTATCCAATCGCTTAATCACTTCGGTAATTAATTTTACCGCATGTTCATAGTCATCCCGGTGAAGCATGGCCGCGTGCGTATGGATATACCTTGTCGCGATCGTGATCGACAGGGCAGGCACTCCGTTCGCGGTAAGGTGGATCGAGCCCGAATCTGTTCCTCCACCTGAGAGGGCGTCAAATTGATACGGAATGCCGACTTCATCTGCAACATTCGTGACAAAGTCGCGAAGCCCTTTATGAGACACCATTGAAGCGTCATAAAGGATGATCTGCGGGCCTTTTCCCATTTTGCTTGTCGACTCTTTTTCCGTAATACCCGGTGTATCACCCGCGATTCCCACGTCAACACCGAAAGCAATATCAGGCTTGATCGTATGCGCGGCGGTTTTCGCGCCTCTCAGTCCGACTTCTTCCTGTACGGTTCCGACGCCGTAGACGACATTCGGGTGATCCGCTCCTTTCAGGTTTTTCAGCACATCGATCGCGATCGCGCAGCCGATACGGTTGTCCCATGCTTTGGCAAGCAGCATTTTTTCATTATTCATCACCGTAAATTCAAAGTAAGGAACGACCTGGTCTCCCGGAAGAACGCCACACTCCATCGCTTCCTCTCTGTTCGACGCTCCGATATCGATAAACATATCTTTAATATCCACCGATTTTTTTCTTGCCTCCTGAGACAGGACATGAGGAGGTTTTGAACCGATGATACCGGTGATGTCGCCTTTCTTCGTCACGACCGTCACACGCTGCGCCAGCATGACCTGGCTCCACCAGCCTCCAACCGTCTGAAAGCGGAGATAACCCCTGTCATCGATCCGCGTAACCATAAAACCGACCTCATCAAGATGGCCGGCAATCATAATCTTCGGTCCGTCAGCCTGTCCGGTCTTTTTAGCGATTAAGCTTCCCAGTCTGTCTGTCGTAACCTCGTCGGCAAACGGTTCTATGTACGATTTCATGACTTGTCTGGGTTCTTTTTCATTTGCAGGAATTCCTTTTGCATCTGTTAATTCCTTTAGCATCGTCAATGTTTCATCAAGCTTTGCCATCTCTATACAGCCTCCTTAATTAACCCTCATTTACTATTATACAGAAACATCCCTTTTCAATACGACCAATATTCTGTACAGCTTTTTTGGTTAAAAAATGAAACCTTGCGGGAACTGGTTCGTATATATTGGGATATACTCAAAATTACGTTCAAGGGAGGTTCTGTTTTAACATGATTGTCATCATATTGAGACTGGCTTTGCTGGCGCTTTTGGTTTACGTCGTGTACAGGGCCGTTCAATTTTTGGGGAGTCCGGACAGAAGGCTGAAATCAGCACAGGCCAAAAAACACTTTTATTTTTTGGACGAACAGAAAAATGCACGCAAAAATCTCAAGCTGACATTTAAAGGCGTGCTTTTCGAAGGAGAAAAACACATTCCTTCAAAAGACCATCCGCTGTTCATCCATACGATTTTTGTATGGACGGAAGCGCCTGAAGAAAAGCTCAGCTCTTTCACGGAAGAAGACTTCGCAGAATTGGAAGAAAACATTAAAGCCCACTATCCCGATTGCAAAATCGACTGGGATTCGAACATTCAAAAGTGGAGAAACAAAAAAGCAGAAGAGCAATAAGCCTCATCTGCTTTTTTAATTCATCATATAAAAATAGGTCAAAACGGCTTGCACGACCAGCAAAAAAGGAATGCCAAGCCTGAAGGAAAGGTGTTTTGTCTTATGTCTGAACCGCATCATCCCGAACCAGACGCCTGCGGATCCGAAAGCGGCCGCAACGAGCCAGATGCGGCGCTCAGATACCCTCCATTTCCCAGTGACCGCTTTTTGCTTGTCTGCTTTCATTAAGAAAAAGCCGTATCCGTTTATGAGGATCGCGTAAATCCATATGAGAGTCATATTGTTCATTTCTCCTTGTTTCGCGGTTGGGGGCTTGCGGCGGCCGGTCTCACGAACCGTTTCACATCCCGCGCGAGTAGCTTCTAACAACAAAAGAAAAAGGCCGGGTTCCGGCCTTTTTCAATTATTTATTCAATTGCGCTTTAGCAGCGTCTGCAAGCTGATTGAATGCGTTCAAATCATTTACAGCAAGGTCAGCAAGCATTTTGCGGTTTACTTCGATACCGGAAAGCTTAAGACCGTGCATCAAACGGCTGTAAGAAAGACCGTTCATGCGTGCTGCAGCATTGATACGAGTGATCCACAGTTTGCGGAAATCGCGTTTTTTCTGACGACGGTCACGGAAAGCGTAGTTTCCTGATTTCATAACCTGCTGGTTAGCTACTTTATATAATGTATGTTTTGAACCAAAATAACCTTTTGCTAATTTGAGAACCTTTTTACGACGTTTGCGTGTAACAGTTCCGCCTTTTACTCTTGGCATTAGATTTCCCTCCTAATTATACCTTTTCCGAATTACTTAATGTTGGCAAGCTGCTGCTTGATGCGTTTGAAATCGCCGGCGCTTACGACTGCGCTTTTGCGAAGCTTGCGCTTTTGTTTTTGAGATTTATTTGCGAACAAGTGACTTGTATATGCATGAGAACGTTTCAGTTTCCCGGAACCTGTCTTTTTAAAACGTTTCGCAGATCCGCGGTGAGTTTTCATTTTTGGCATGGATGTTTCCTCCTTAATTACTTTTCAGTTTTAGGCGCGAGCACCAAGAACATGCTGCGGCCGTCCATTTTCGGCTTCGTTTCAACAGTCGCCACTTCCGCGCAGGCTTCTGAGAAACGGTCCAGCACGCGCTGTCCGATTTCTTTGTGCGTGATCGCACGGCCTTTAAAGCGGATGGACGCTTTCACTTTGTCCCCTTTTTCCAGGAACTTGATGGCGTTGCGAAGCTTTGTATTGAAATCATGTTCTTCAATACCAGGGCTCAGCCGAACTTCTTTTAAGTTAATGATTTTTTGATTTTTGCGTGCTTCCTTTTCCTTCTTCTGCTGCTCGAATCTGTACTTTCCGTAGTCCATGATCCGGCATACAGGCGGTTTTGCATTCGCTGCAACCAACACAAGGTCAAGATTTGCGCGACCCGCAATTTCCAGTGCTTCCTGGCGGGATTTGATCCCAAGCTGATCGCCATTTTGTCCGATCAAACGAACTTCACGCGCACGGATACCCTCATTAACCAATTGATCTTTGCTAATAATGAGCCACCTCCATAGAATCTTTGAATTGATTTCACAACTCATTTTGACCGTTTCTTTGCATTCCACAGGCAAACAAAAAGTGCGGGCATCGAAACACCCACACTGCGAACATTGCATAGAAAAATAAGAAATGTACGTTTAACCTGCCAACTACAAGAATGTGTCAATCAGGTGAGAAGCGGGTGCTTCTGCTTGTTGATATATATTCAATTCATTATCCATCTTACATAAACAAATCCTGCAAGTCAAGATATAAAATTTATCACAACATTTGCTATTATATCAGGACACATTTGAAATAGCAATGCTATTTTTTTATTTTTCTTTCACCAGCTCTATCCGCCGATCATTTGGACACATAACGGAACGACAAACACGGTCACGACGCCGACGACGACAACTGCAATACTCGCCATTGCCGCTTCGACTTCCCCCATTTCAATTCCGACGGCGACGCCGAGGGCATGTCCTGATGTTCCGAGCGCCAACCCTTTGGCGATTGGATGCTGCACTTTGAAGATCTTCAAAAAAAGCGCGCCGAGCGCATAGACGATCACTGCGTTAAAGATGACGGCGAAGGCCGTGATATCTTGAATGCCGCCGATCCCTTTTGATAAAGGAAGCGCAATCGCGGTCGTGGCGGCCTGAGGCAGCATGCTTTTCATGACGGCTCCGTCAAGATGGAGCGCGTTTGCGATCAGATAGACGACAGCAACCGAGCAGACAGAGCCCGCAATAATGGCGCCAAGGATTTGCAGCCAATATTTTTTCAGGCTTTCCACCTGTTTGTATAAAGGAATGGCGAACGCAATCGTGGCGGGCTCCAAAAAGAACTTAATGATGTCTCCGCCGCTCTTGTAGTCCTCATATGAAAAACCGCCGATTTTTAAAAATACGATCCCAAGAATCATCGCGACAAACAGAGGCGTGAACAAGAAAAAACCATTTGATTTTTTAAATAAAAAAGTGCCGATGCCAAATGCGGCCAGTGAAACGACGATACCGAAATAAGGTGTCATAGCGTTAATAACCTCCTATCGATTCAAGAAGCTGTTTTTTTGGCTGATTCAACCCGGTTGTCCTGACGGTCCTTTTTGCTTGCAGACAGGATGAACTGTGAAAACAAGCCTGTCGCTGCAAGCAGAATGACGGTGGCCAGGAAAATCACGAGGACGATCGGCAGCCCGTATTTCTCCATGACACCGAGCGAGTTCATCACTGATATACCCGACGGAACGAATAAAAAACCGATCAGCGAAGTGAGCGCCGTGCCAAGCGATTCGACTTGTTCCAGCTTCAGCACGTTCGCACACAGCAATGCAAACAACATCACCAAGCCGATGACAGACGGAGGAATCGGGATGGGCAGAATCGCGGCGATTCCGTTTGAAACAAACATCATAACAGCAAAAATAAATGCCTGAGTTAAAAAGCCATATTCTTTTTTCCCCTTCATTTCGTTCACCTCTTTGGCTGTGTTGGGTTCATTATATAAAAAGGCCCCGGCCAAAAAAGCGTTTTCAAAATAACTTGCCGGATACCGCCCTTCAATTGCAGAAACGGGACGCTGAAATGCAAATTATTCTTCCGGCTTTGCACATTCTTCACAATTATTTAAATTCCAGAATGTGCTAATGGAGCAAAACAGATCGTATAGTGGTTAATGAGAAAACGATTGATGAGGAGGCTCTGACTCATGAACCATTCAAGAGGAGGGCGCTTTGTTCCGGCTGGCGAATTCGCATCTTTAGCAAGACGCGGCCTGATGCCTGAAGACGCTTCGATCGCCGCCGGCGCGCCCCGATTTGCAGATTATCCATTCAAGCTTGGAGTGGCTTCAGGTGACCCGCATCCCGACGGGGTTGTCATTTGGACGAGGCTTGCCCCCGATCCGCTTGCCGAAGACGGTTTAGGGGGAATGCCCGGCAGAGCCGTCCCTGTTCAGTGGGAAGTAGCCGAAGATGAACATTTCCGCAAAGTGGTGAAGCGCGGGACCGTCTCAGCGCTCGCTGAGCTCGCCCACTCCGTTCATGTTGAAGTGAACGGCTTAAAGCCGGGAAGCTATTATTGGTACCGGTTTAAAGCGGGACGGGAAATCAGCCGGACAGGCCGTACAAAAACAGCGCCTTCCCCGCACGCCGACATCAAGGGAATGTCGTTCGCTCTCGCCTCGTGCCAAGCTTGGTACCACGGATATTTTACAGCTTACCGGCATATGGCCGAAGACCATCCGGACGTTGTTTTTTTCCTCGGAGACTATATTTACGAATATGCCATTAATGCTAAAAATCTTTTCCGCGATGTGACTTTATCTGCTGCCCATAACGCAAAAACCGTCACGCTCAGCCAATACAGACTCAGATATTCTCTTTTTAAGACAGACCCGGACCTCCAGGCCATTCATGCGCTGGCTCCCTGGGTTGTGACGATGGATGACCATGAGGTCGAAAACAATTATGCCGGCATCCATTCCCAATACAACACATCTCCGGACGATTTTCTCCGGCAGCGCGCAGCGGCGTACCAAGCTTTCTACGAAAATATCCCGATCCGCAGCACATCGATTCCAAATGGGCCTGACATGCTGATGTACAGGCGGTTCCGCTATGGAAACCTGGCTGAATTCAATGTTCTGGACACCCGGCAGTACCGCAATAATTTTCCGGCAAATGAGGCCGAACGGCTTGAGCCGTCACGCTCCATACTCGGATTTGACCAGGAGCGCTGGCTTTTTAACGGCTTGAGCCGGTCTGACACGGTGTGGAACTTTTTAGTCCAGCAAGTCGTCCTGGCTCAAATCGACCGCGATACAGGCCCCGGAGTTGAGTACAGCACAGACCAGTGGGACGGTTTTCCCGCTTGCCGCGACAGGCTTTTTTCCGCATACAAGGCATACGGCATCCAAAACCCCGTTGTGCTGACAGGAGATATTCACAGACATGCCGCTGCCGACTTAAAGGAGAACTTCGACGATGCGGGCTCAGCGACAATCGGAACCGAGCTGATCACAACTTCGATATCTTCAGACGCTGACGGCAGCGAGACCGATTCATTGGCGCCGATCTGGCTCGGAAACCCGCATGTCAAACTGTACAATGCGCAGCGCGGCTATGTTCGCTGCCGCTTGACGCCCCGGCAGCTTGAAGCCGACTTTCAGGTTCTTCCTTATATCACACGGCCCGGCGCCCCAGTCTCAACTTATGCCACATTCTCCATAGAAGCGGGACGGCCCGGGCTTCAGCGCTAAAAAACGGCGGTGAATGACGAATTCAGTCTTTCACCGCCGCTGATCATTTTTCACACCATATGCAGCCGTTTTTTCAGCTCTTTCGCGTATGTACGGCTGACAGGAATCGTGGAGCCGTCTTTCATCAGGAGGTTGTATGTCGAATTGAACCAGGGTTTGACTTCTTTAATATGATCCATATTTGCGAGAAAGCTTCTATGCACCCTGATCAACGCCGTCTGTGAAAGCTTTTGTTCGAGAACGACTAATGTATCGTGAACCGTGTATGCCTGATCAAAGGTTTTCACTGTGACGTGTCCGTCTTCTAACCCGGCGTATACGATTTCGTCCGGATCGAGAATGACGATCGCTTCGTCAATGCTGAGAGCCAGCCTGTGGCGGCCCGCAAGCTGCTGCCCCTCCTGATGGCCGGGACGCATCCTTTTATATTTTTGAATCGTCTGTCTGATTCGCTCCTCATCAAACGGCTTTGTCAAATAATCGACCGCATCCACTTCAAATGCTTTCAGCGCATATTCATCATAAGCGGTCGCAAAAACGACAGCCGGAGGCGCCGACATTTTTTTCAGCCGCTTCGCAATGTCAAAACCGTTCTCCCCAGACAAATCGATGTCCAAGAAAAGAATATCGGGTTTGTGATCCGCCATTTTGTCAAACGCTTCTTCGATATGTTCAGCTTCATCGACCGCAACCACTTCTTCGGTCTGCTCTAATAAATATCTAAGCTCGTCTCGCGCAAACATTTCATCATCCACGATTAATACCTTGAGCATCTCTGTTCCCCTCTCTTTCGGTTTGAAAAGGAATCTTAAAGGATATCTCTGTTCCTCTATCAGGTTCGCTGGCAAGCTCGAGGGCAGCCTGGTGCCCGAACAAACCGGTAAGCCGCTGATTCACATTGTAAAGCGCCGTCCCGTTCCCTTCTTTTGAAGGTGCGGGCGCCTGTCCCAGCTGTCCAAGCAGCTCGGGATCAATTCCCCTGCCGTTGTCTGACACCTTCATCAAAACGCCGTCCTGCTCTCTCACAGCGCATACTTTTACCGTGCATACCTTTTGTTTTCTCGGGAATGCATGGCGAAGCGCGTTTTCAACAAGCAGCTGCAATATAAATGGAGGAATTTCCATGCTTTCAAGACCGTCCTCGATATGAAAATCAATATGATACTTGCCAGGGAACCGGGCCTGCTCCAATGATAAATAGGCTTCCAGGTGGTTCAGCTCTTTTGAGAGCGGAATCATCAGCTGCCTGGCTCCCTGCAGATTGGAACGAAAATAAACGCTCAACTGCAGGAGGAGTTTCCGCGTTTTTTCGGGATCTGTCCTGCACAGAGCAGAAATCGTATGGATGGCATTAAATAAAAAGTGCGGGTTGACCTGCGCTTGAAGCGCCTTGATTTCGGCATCTTTCAAAAGCTTGCTTTGCAGCTCAGCCTCACCGAGTTCTAGCTGAGTGGAAAAAAGCATGGCAAGCCCTTCGGCGAGCTCTTCCGTCACACGGTTAAGACCGGATGGATGCTTAAAGTACAGCTTCAGCGTGCCAATTGTTTCGCGGTTGGAGAAGAGCGGCAGTACGATCGCCGCCTGCAGCGGACAGGAACGGTGCGCACACTCGATTTCATCGCGCGACTTCACTTTCATGACCTTTCCGGTTTGAATGACTTTTTTCGATAAACCGGTGATCAGATTTTTCGAAGGAATATGATGATCTGCTCCATCTCCAACATGAGCGAGAATGTTCTCTCTGTCCGTAATCGATACGGCATCCGTCCCCGTCATCCGGTGAATAATGAGAGCGGCGCTTTTGCAGGAATCCTCATTCAGTCCCCGGCGGAAAAAAGGAAGCGTCTGATCCGCTATCGAAAACACCTTATGGGTCTGAACGGCCCGCGCCTGTTCCTCTTTGCGGATAATAGACTGAATGATCGATAGAAAAATAAAGCTGCCCGTCCCGTTGACAATCATCATCGGAATGCCGATCATCTGAACGAGCGCAATAGCCTCAGCCTGCGGTTTTGCAAGTACGAGAATCATCAGCATTTGCAGACCCTCCATACAAATACCCGCCAGAGCGGCTACCCTTGGTGTCACCATCTGATGCCGTTTCCTGAAAAAGCTGCCGATATAACCGGCGATGACGCCAGCCAGCAGTGAAGAAACCGCACAGCTCAAAGCTGTCGTCCCTCCCAGTGAAAAACGGTGAATGCCTGACAATAGCCCGACACCCGCTCCGACAAACGGCCCTCCGATCAGACCGCCGATTTGGACACCGAGAATTCTCGTATTGGCAATCGAGCTTGACGGATCGATCGCAAAAATCCAATCATTGTTCAAAATCTTATGTTCCCGGATTTCAATGCCTGTATAGTTGCTGATGATGCTGAACAGGGAAAAAATGAAGATGAGAACCCCTTTTCCCTTATACCCTTCCGGATGCTGGAGGTGCTGACGGAACACCTTCATATGGGCCAACATAAAGCCCAGGATAACGATGATCCCCACTCTCTCCAGCATCATGATCATGAGTTGAATCATGTACTTCCCCTTGCTTTCTTTCTGTATCGGAATTTGCTCTTATTCTATCATACCTCT
>Ga0180430_10003850_pt1 | contig 12840 bp, 11 predicted proteins | sample SS_ome_9_FD_132999 | JGI IMG/M metagenome (GOLD analysis project Ga0180430, IMG submission 132999) | Hypersaline lake sediment archaeal communities from the Salton Sea, California, USA - SS_1_S_2 metaG | ecosystem: Environmental > Aquatic > Non-marine Saline and Alkaline > Hypersaline >... | reverse complement strand
TAGATTGGGCCGGCCCGGACCCCGCCCCCATCTGGCTGGACGTGGCCCGCGAATACACCGAACGCTGGATGCATCAACAGCACATCCGCGAGGCTGTGGGCGCCCCCACCCTCATCGAACCGCCATTGTTCGCTCCGGTACTCGATGCCTTTGCACGGGCTTTGCCCCACACCTATCGAAACGTCTCTGCCCCGGCGGGAACGTTGCTGACATTCACCATCAACGGCCCGGCGGGTGGTGCCTGGTGTTTGCAGCGCCGCGCCGCCGGCTGGCAGCTTTTCACCGGCCCGGCCGCCCACCCGCCAACTGCATCCGTCACTGTTGACCAGGATATCGCCTGGCGTATTTTTACCAAAGGTATCAGCCCGGCTGAGGCTGAAGCAACTGCCAAGTTGGGCGGCGAACTGGCTCTGGCCCGGCCCGCCCTGCAAACCGTCGCCATCATCGCCTGACCGGGGCCGCAAGGTATGACTTGTTGCTCCGTTTATTCATCGAGGGAGGTTTTATGACCGAACGTGTAATTTCCATTTCAGATTTGCATTATCGCTACCGCGGCGAAAAAGAATACGCCTTGCAGGGAATTTCGCTGGAGATGAACCGGGGTGAATTTTTGGTGGTGATGGGCCACAGCGAAGCCGGCAAAAGCACCCTGGCCGCCTGCCTGAACGGGCTGATCCCCCATTTTCACAAAGGCAGGTTCAAAGGCACGGTCGAGGTAATGGGGCGCAATACCCAGGACCACACCGTGGCTCAAATGGCCGAATATGTGGGGATGGTCTTTCAGGATTTTGAGGCCCAACTGTTTTCCACCAATGTCGAACTGGAAGTGGCCTTTGGCCCGGAAAATTTTGCCGTAGACCGGGAAGAGATTGGTCGCCGCATCGACGAAAATCTGGCCTATGTGGGGCTGGATGCTTTTCGCCATCGACCGCCCTCCACCCTGTCCGGCGGGCAAAAGCAAAAGTTGGCTATCGCCTCGGTGTTGGCTATGCAGCCCCGGATTTTGGTGATGGACGAACCCACCACCGACCTGGACCCCATCAGCAAGCTGGGCGTTTTTGAAATTACCAATCAACTGCGTCAGCGGGACGACATTACCCTGATTGTGGTGGAACACGAAACCGAAGAAACCCTCCACGCCGACCGCATCGCCTTGATAAAAGGGGGGCGGCTGGTGCGCATCGGCCCAGCCCGGGAGATTCTCAAGGAAGTGGAATTGATGGAAGAGTTGGGTTTGATGCCGTTGGGTATCCCTAAATTTTTTAAGGCGATGAACTGGCCCAACCTGCCTCTCACCCCGGATGAGGCGGTCGGCGCTTTTCAGCAGGCCGGCTGGCAGATTTCGGAGACAAAGTACCGGCAAATGGTTGCCCAGGAAGAGGCTGCCATTACCGCCCATCAGCAGCAAAAGCCCTTGATCCAGTGTCAGAATCTGGAACACACCTACCCCAACGGAGTGCAGGCTTTGCAGGGCATCGGTCTGGAAATCTTCGAGGGGGAAATGATCGCCATTGTGGGCCAGAACGGTAGCGGTAAAACCACCCTGGCCAAACATTTCAACGGTCTGTTGTTACCCACCGGCGGTCAGGTTCAGGTGGATGGCCTGCCCACCAAAGAGCAGGGTATTTTCAAACTGGGGCAGAAAGTGGGCTACGTGTTCCAAAACCCCGACCACCAGATTTTCTCGGAAAAGGTGTTTGATGAGGTGGCTTTCAGCCCCCGCTTGCGCAAACTGCCCGAAAACGAGGTCAGAGAACGGGTCACCGAGGCGCTGGCCGCGGTCGGGTTGAGCGGCTTTGAAGAAGAGGATCCCTTCAGCCTGACCAAAAGCGGACGGCAGCGGGTGGCAGTGGCCGCGGTACTGGCGGCTCGCCCGGAGGTGTTGATTCTGGACGAACCGACCACCGGCCTGGATTACGCCGAACAACGCAGTATGATGGAATTGGTGCGCGACCTGAACCGGCACGGCAGCACTATTATCTTTGTCACCCATCATATGTGGGTGGTGGCCGAATACGCCCAGCGGGTATTTGTCGTTAAAGACGGCAAACTGTGGCTGCAAGGCTCAACCCGCGCGGTGTTTGCCCACGAAGCCGAACTGAAAGAAGCCTTTTTGCGACCGCCCCATTTTGACCAGTTTGCCAATCGGCTGGGCCAAACAATGTTGTCGCCCGCTGAAATGAGCCAGTGTCTGGAGAAAGGAGCCGAATAATGGACTCGGAACTGTATCTGGATTATGACACCCCCATCCACCGTCTGGATGCCCGCACAAAAATTACCCTTTTCGCCTTTACCTTTTTGGGATTGGTCATCTTTGAAAATCCGTTGTGGCTGCTGCCGCTGTGCGCCCTCATTTTCATCCAGGGATTGGTATCCCGCTCTCTGATTAATCTGCGCCGGATCCGTTACATTTTGATGGTGCTGGTGGTTTCCAGCCTGATTATGTGGAACGTCTTTGCCAGCGGCGAGACTCATCTTTTCTGGATTATTGACCTGGAATCATTCTTGTTCAGTCTGGGTCGGACGATGCTGATGGTCTTTATGATTACCGGCGGGATGATCCTCATCAGTACCACCCGCAACGAGTCGTTGGTGCTGGGGATGATTCGGATGGGGCTGCCCTACCGTTTTGGCTTTGCCATTTCCACCTCGCTGCGGCTGGTGCCGACCATCGCCAGCAGTGTCGTCACCATTTCTCAGGCCCAGCGCAGCCGCGGCCTCGATCTGGAAAGCGGCAACATTTTGCAGCGCCTGCGTAAATTTATCCCCTTGCTGATCCCGGTGTTTATCTCGACCATCCGCAGCACCAACGTGTTTGGGATGGCCCTGGAGTCGAAAGGCTTTGGCGCCCGCGAAGACCGCACCTTTTATTTGCAGTTGCATATGGGCAAACTCGATTATATCCTGCTGGCTTTTGGTGCAATCTATGTGCTGGCTGTCATCTATTTGCGGATAATGGGCTATGGCACCATCCCCGGTTTGATTAAATTTTAGCCAAATTCATAACCGATAATTTTCATCGGTGTTAAACTTATTGAGGCGGTAGACTCAGTCGCGGTAGCACGCCGGCGACGAGAACGCCCCACGAGTGACACGTACCGTTATATTCAAGGGGGGACAGGAGTATCCAATGACCGAATCTATTGACCATTTGTTACCGTTTTTGCTGCGCCGCGACAACGTAGCCCGCTACGAAGACGGCGTAGTGCTGATTGGCAATCGGCGCGAGTACCCTTTCAAAAAAGAGCTGGTGCGCTGCCCCGATGTGGAAAGCGTAGCCCGGGCCATCGAAACGATGGTGACGCAGGGGGGCGGCCCCTGGATGGCCGCAGTGTACGCCATGGCCATGGCCGCCCGGCAGGTTGACGGCAAACCGGCCCAAACCGCCCGCCCCCATCTGGAGCAAGCCCGTACCCGGCTGGTCAATACCCGGCCCACCAACACCGCCCTGGCCCGCCGCCTGGCCGATGTGATGGAGATAGTTGAAGAAGCCATCGCCCAGGGCGACTCGCTGGAGCAATCTATTCTGGCCTGGATTGAGCGCACCCGGGACCGGGTTTACGACAATTACGCCATTCGGGGCCGGCTGGGAGCAGATTTGATTGATGATGGGGACGGCATCCTCACGATGTGCTTTGCCGAAACATCATTTATTTTGGCCGTGGCGATGGCCAAACAGGACGGCAAAGATATCCGGGTCTTTACCCCGGAAACCCGGCCCTATCTGCAGGGCGCCCGGCTGACTGCCCCCAGCGTCCACGAGGTGGGCGTGCCCGTCCAAATCATCGGCGACAATATGCCCGCCTACGTGCTGTCGCAGGGCAAAGTGCAAAAATATTTCACCGCCGCCGATTTGGTCACGCTCGACGGCCACGTCGTCAACAAAATTGGCACCTTTCAGATTGCCATCGCCGCCCATTATCACGGCGTGCCCTATTTTGTCTTTTCGTGGGGGCCGGACAAAGAAAGCCCCGACCGGCCTTCTATCGTCATTGAGGAGCGGGACCCGGCCGAGATGCGTCTGTGCCGGGGCACCCCCACCACGGTAGATGAAATTCCGGCCTATTACCCGGCCTTCGACATCACGCCACCCCATCTGGTTGCCGGGGTGATTACCCGCCACGGTATCCTGAGCGCCTACGACCTGGCCCGTTATTTTGGTTGAGCCTGTCAGCATTTGGAGAATTTTATGCGCGTAGCCATTGTAGCCGGAACCGGCATTTATGATGTTCCCGGCCTGACCCTTAAATCGCAAACGGTTGAAACACCCTACGGCCCGGCCCTGGTGCATTTGGGGCAGGGCGCGGCGGATCATCTGGTTTTTCTCACCCGGCACGGCCCGGAGCATCATACCCCGCCTCACAAAATCAACTACCGGGCCAATGCCAAAGCCTTGCAAATGCTGGGCGTCGAGAAAATTTTGGCGGCCTTTGCGGTCGGTTCCATCAATCCGGAAATCCCCCCCGCCGGGCTGGCCCTGCTGACCGATTTTCTTGATTTTACCACCGGCCGGGATTTGACCTTTTTCGATGGCGGCGCGTCCGGCCTGGCTCATACCGAAATGAGTCGGCCCTATTGCCCGGCTTTGGGCCGACAGCTACTCAAGCTGGCGCCGGAATTCGATTTGACGGTCTACCCCCATTCAACTTACGTTACCACCAACGGCCCCCGCTTTGAAACCCCCGCCGAAATCAAGATGTTCACCCAACTGGGCGGCGACGTAGTGGGGATGACCGGCGTACCGGAAGTGACCTTGGCCCGGGAATTGGGGATGCATTACGCCGCGGTGGCCCTCTCTATTAATTGGGCTTCTGGCATTATGCCCGGCGCCATCGAAATTGTGCGCGAGGGGGTAGATGAGGTGCGGGCCAAACTACTGGCCTTGTTCATCAAAACCCTGGAAAGCCCTGAGCCGCTCGATTGTGTTTGTTCTGAGGCGGTAATGATGATGCACCCCCCCGCAGAGGGTTAGGGTGGTTGGTTAGTTGTGTTCGACAAACTAGCCATCAAACCAACCAACCAACCAATCAATCAATCAATCAACCAACCGACTATTAACAGGAGGCTCGCCTATTGTATAATCGTTGATTTTCTGCCACGGTATCTATTATTTTTCTAAATCATTTCCAAATCAGGAGGGAAAATATTATGAGAGAAGTATTTTCAATGTGGAAAAACACCAGAATGATTATTCTGGTGGCCTTGTCAGCTGCGATTTACGCCGCATTTTTGATTGTTTTCAAGGGCGGTATCCCCATTGTGCCGGGCATCACCGAAGTTCGACCGGCCAACGTATTTCCGCCGGTCTTTGGCCTGCTGTTTGGGCCGGCTGGAGCCTGGGGCGCTGCCATCGGCAATACCATTGGCGACCTGTTTGGCGGTACGCTGGGACCGGGTTCAATTTTTGGATTCTTTGGCAACTTCTTCCTGGGCTTTGTGCCGTACAAAATGTGGGTGGCAACCTTTGGCCTGGTCACCAAAAAAGACCCGGCTCCGACCACCAACACCGTCAGCAAAATTATTGCTTTTGAACTGGTCGCCTTGACCGCCTCGGCGGCTTGCGCTATCATCATTGCCTGGTATCTGGATTTGGCCGGGATGGTGCCTTATGCCTTTTTGGCCATCACCATCACCGTTAATAACTTTGCCGCGGTCTTTTTGCTTGGCCCCATTCTGTTGTCGCTGCTTTACCCGCGGGTCAAACGGTGGGGCTTGCTCTGGACTGATATTATGGACGAAGAAGATGTGGCTCCCGGCTTTGCCACGATGATTGGCTCCATCCTGATGATTGTCGGCTCGCTGGGCGGTTTGATTGTGGGGATTATGGTGGCCCTGGGGGCAGCCGGTCAGCAGGTTTACGGCTTCTCCGGCGAATCCGGCAGCGTGGCTGTCTGGGTCGGCGTTTTGCCCTTCCTCATCCTGATAATAATTGCCAGCTTTATGCTGTCCGGTCGGGAACAGTTTGTTGAGGATTTAGATTAAAAGCCTGATGACATAATTAGCAGTTTTGTTGAAATGGGACACGGATTCACCCTGAGTCCGTGTCCTGTTTTTTGGTGCAATTCACAGTTGCTGTCGAGAAAATAGCAAATGACTCAAAACCAGAAATCCATTACGCTGCTCATCACCGGTGGCCCGGTGGTGACGATGAACTCAGCCGGCCAAATTTTTGATGATGGCGCGGTGGCGATTGACGGCGCGGAGATTGTGCTTGTTGGCCCTCGATCCGAAGTCGAGGCCCAGGTGGCGGCCCAAAGCACGCTGGACGCGGCCGGTCAAATCATTATGCCGGGGCTGGTCAACACCCACACCCACGCCGCAATGACTCTGTTCCGCGGCTTTGCCGATGACATTAACCTGGAGCCGTGGCTGAAAAAAATCTTGCAGATTGAAAACAGATATGCCACTGCCGAAAATGTGCGGATTGGCTCGGCGCTGGCCTTTATCGAAATGATCCAGAGCGGCACCACCACCGCCGCGGATATGTACTGGCAGCGAGTTGAAACCACCGATTTGGCTCGCGAGGTCGGGTTTCGGTTGGTGAACGGCCCCAGTTTTATGGATTTTATCGGCCCCGATGGAATTCAACCCACCGAGCGGGAAGCGGCGGCCCGTGATTTTTTGGCTCGCTATCAAAACGATGCCTTGATTGAATGTTGTATGCAGGTTCACGCCACGTACACTGTTCCCACCCATTTGTTGGAAAAAGCGCGGCAGATGCAAGAGGAGTTCGACCTGCTGTTTGTGACCCACGCCTCCGAAACCCGCGCCGAGGTGGCGACTATTGTGGAGCGGTACGGGCAAACACCCATCCAATATCTCGACAGCCTGGGGCTGCTTGGCCCCAAAACATTGCTGGCCCACGGCGTGCATCTGCGCGATGACGAAATCGAGCTGCTGGCCCGGCGGGGTGCGTCTGTGGCTCACTGTCCGGAATCGAACTTGAAACTTGGCTCCGGGATGGCCCGCGCGGCCGATATGCTGGCAGCGGGCGTCAACGTGGCGCTGGGTACCGACGGGGCCGCCACCAACAACGACCTCGATATGTGGGGCGAGATGCAGACCGCGGCCTTGCTGCAAAAAGGATTGCTGTTTGATTCTACCGCCTTGCCCGCGTCGCAGGCTCTGCAAATTGCGACCGTCAATGGGGCCAGAGCGTTGGGCCTGGGCGACAAAATTGGTTCGCTGGAGCCGGGTAAACGGGCCGACATCATTCTGGTTGATTTCGACCGGCCTCACCTGACCCCACTGTTTGATCTGTATTCCCATCTGGTGTACGCCGTCAATAAAGCCGACGTGCAAACTGTCATCATCAATGGGCAAATGGTGATGCAAAACCGGCAGGTATTGACTCTGGATGAGACCGCCATCAAAACCGAGGCCCGGCGCATCGCCCAAAAATTTGAAATAATTTAAGGAGAGCACGAACTATGACCCAGCCCTACAAATTAGAAACCCTGGCTATCCACGCCGGACAAAAGCCGGACCCCACTACCGGGGCGGTGACAATGCCCATCTATCAGACTTCTACCTTTGTGCTGGATGGTCCCAGCCGCGACGAAACCAAAGGCTATATTTATTCCCGACCCGGCAACCCCACCCGGGCCGCGCTGGAAGCCAATCTGGCTGCGCTGGAAGGGGCTGCCTATGGCCTGGCCTTTGCCTCCGGAATGGCCGCTATCGATGCCGTGACCCGTCTGCTGCACCCCGGCGACCACCTGCTGGTGACGGATGATGTGTACGGCGGGATGTTCCGACTGGTGGAAAACGTCATCAAACAGGCCGGTATTGATGTAACCTGGCTGGATATGGCCGATTTGGACTCGGTACGGCAGGCCATCCGGCCCAACACCAAAATGGCCTGGCTGGAAACACCCACCAATCCCCGGCTCAAAGTGATGGACATTGCCGACCTGGCAGAACTGGCTCACGCTCACAATATTTTGCTGGCCGTGGACAACACCTTTGCCACGCCGGTTTTGCAGCAGCCACTGGCGCTGGGCGCGGATATTGTGGTTCACAGCGCCACCAAATATCTGGGCGGTCACTCCGACTTGGTATTGGGGGCGGTCATGCTCAACGACGATGCCCTGTACGAAAAGCTGGCGATGTTGCAGTTCAGCGCCGGGGCGGTGGCCGGGCCATACGATAGCTGGCTGCTGATGCGGGGCATCAAGACTCTGCCGCTTCGTGTAGAACGACATTGCCAAAATGCGATGGCCTTGGCCGAGTGGTTGACGGAGCAGCCCGCGGTGGCTCAGGTAAATTACCCCGGCCTTTCCGACCATCCCCAACACGACCTGGCCAAACGTCAGATGCGGGATTTTGGCGGGATGATTTCTATGATACCGAAAGGTGGCTTTGAAGCCGCCCGCCAAATAGTGACCCGCACCAAACTGTTTGTGTTGGCCGTGTCGTTGGGTGGGGTGGAGTCGCTGGCAGAACTGCCGGCAGGGATGACCCACGCCTCGATGGCGGAGTCTGATTTGGCGATTGACCCGGCTTTAATTCGACTGTCGGTGGGGGTGGAGCACATTGATGACCTCAAGGCCGATTTGGCTCAGGCAATGGCCGGGTTGTCTTAAGTAGCTTTCAATTTTAAGTGCTGCATTGCAAAAGGGGCTGTCCGATTTGATGGACAGCCCCTTTTTTGTTATTTTTTGACTGAATGCTTAGTTTATTCAGATTAAGGTTTCCACACTTCCCATACTTTCCCCACCAGATTGGGGCCGGGGGTGAGGGTGGGTTTGCCGGGTTGCCATTCTGCCGGGGTTGCTTCTTTGCCTTCAGAATTGTGAACCAGTTGGAAGGCCTGCACCTGACGAATGGTCTCTTCGATGTTACGGCCTACCGGCGGAGTGAGGATTTCGATGCCCTGAATAACGCCGTCGGGGTCAATGATAAAGCGACCTCTGTTTTCAACACCTGCATCTTCATCGTAAACGCCGTATATTTTGCCGACATTGCCGGCGCCATCGGAGGCCATTTGCCAGGGGATGCCACCATCAACCATTTTGACCAACTCATGGTCGTTCCACATTTTGTGGACAAAAATACTGTCGACGCTTACAGAAATAATTTCTACACCCAGGTCCTGCAAATCCTGATACCGGGCGGCAACTGCCGCCAATTCAGTCGCTCAGACAAAGGTGAAATCTCCGGGATAAAAGCAGAGCAGAACCCATTTACCTAAATAGTCCGATAGTTTTACGCTGGAAAATTTGCCTTGATAGTAAGACGGCGCCTGAAAATCCGGCGCCGGTTTGCCGACGCGGGCTTGAACCATTGTTATTTCCTCCTGGGCAGTTGTTGAAACTTCTTTACTTTCTTCGGATTGTTGTGCAGTTACGCTGGCACCAGTGGGTCTGGCGCAGCCAACTTCTTCAGCCATAGTTGACTCCTTCTTTAGGGGCATTTAGAGGCATTCAGTCGGCTTTATAATAACATTTTTGTTGTATTTTGCAAGGTTCCAACAGTACCGCAGGGGGAATAATGGTAATCAAAAGGCCAGTCTGATGTTTACTCAGCGACAAATCAGGGTGGGTACGGTACTGGTGCGGAGTACCTCATCAACCGTACTGCCCAACACCAGTTCCAGCATTCGATTGTAGCCATAGCTGCCCATAATGATGAGATCGCAGCTATTTTCCTGGCTGGTTGTGATAATTGCTTCGGCGGCGGGGCCTGTTTGCGCGACAAACGTGACATTGATGTTATAGGGTGCTAAATAAGATTTAGCTTCGGTCAGGATTTCGCTACTTGTGGCCCGGTCGGTGACAGTTATAACTGTCAGAGGGATTTGCCAGCGACTGCCCAGGTAAGTGGCCAGGAATAGGGCTTCTCGACTTTTGGGGCTGCCGTCGTAGGCCAGTAACGCCCGGTCTAGAGGATAAACAAAGGCCTGAGGAACGGTCAGGATAGGGCTTCTGCATTGTCGGATGATGGTTCGCAGGCCGGATTCCAGGCGGGCCAAGGGCTGGGTGGCCGGCGGATGGTTCAATTTGATGACAGTCAGGTCTACAAAGCGAGAATAGTCGCAAATTGTCTGGGCCACGTTACCGGCTTTGATGGTTAACCGGCCTGGGATTCCGGCTTTGGTGCAATGACGGTTAAAGTAGGCTCTGGCCGGCTCTACGGTCGAGGTGGTCTGCTCCGGCTCCGGAATAATGTGCAACCCTACCAGCCGCCCCCCTTCCCGGCGGGCAATACCCAGCGCCTGATGCAGAGCATACCAGCCCACCTCGTCGCCACTGACCGGCACCAGAATGTTGGTAAACAGTCGAAACAGACGTTTGGTTCGTTTTTTAATTTGCCCCACCAGCAATCCCCGGCGCCACTCACCGGGAGCTATGTCATCGGCCTCAAGTGGTGTTGTAGACATCCCGTTTCGTAATTTTGTGGCCAGGCGGGGTAAAAAACCGAAAGCAGGCATATCCAGCGAGTCTGGGGAAATTTCGTTGTTTTCATTGGGGTGAGGAGCCAGCCCCCATTCTTCGCTGTTTTGCAGCATAAGCCGGTAACCGGAAATCCACAGATAAATGTCAGTTTCGGTTCGGCGGGGAAAATGCTTGAGAATATTCTGTTCTCTGATGACATTGACGACCACCGAATAGACATTATCGTACCAGTCAAGTACAGCATCTTGATTGGTAATTTCTTGCCCGCGTTCAATTTCCATCATTTTTCGGTGCAGTTCGATGTGCTGTTCAAGGACGCGGTATTGGCCGGGCACAGTCACGGTCAGGTTGGCATCAGGGCGTAGCTTATCTAGCCCGGTCTTTTCCAGAAACGCGATATACCGTGCCCGTAAGATAATATCGTCCGGTTGGGCATTGGGGGGCAGCGGAACTCTGGTTTCGATTTCGGTAACATAGGCCTCGATGGTTTTAAAACCGAGGTGGCGGGCTACGGAAACCCGGTGGTTGCCGTCGATAACAAAATAGGTTTCCCCTACTTTGTAAACTTCAATGGGGGGCAGACCTTCCGCCCCCACTGTTTTCACTTCGATATTGGCCCATCGCTCGGCATCAGAATCCTGACGAGGATTGAATTTGCGGGTAAAGTCGCTGTAACGGCCTACACTGCCAATGATGGCATCCAGTGGGATATCCCGCAACCCTTTGCGGGAACTGCCAATAAATTTTAGCTTTGTTTTGACCTCATCGTACGAAATTAAATCGCTTGACTCTCCGGTAATTTTAGACCAAAACTCTTCCTTCAGCGCTTCGTTACGAGCCTGTTGAAAATCCCGGATCGCCATCGTGTAACTTTTGGTGTAACTTTCCATTTTTATCTCGATAGCCGGACTACGCCGGAAGATTAGGTTTTCCTGACAGAGTCTAAATCAGGATGAAGCCGGAGGCAAATTTTCGACCCGGTCCAAGCTTCACCAAAAATAAAATCGCCCTTGACTCGAAAACGTTTTCGTGCTATTATGGTGTTGCCGAAAACGATTTAGAGAAATGGAAAACCAATGACGGTTACTATTCAAGACATTGCCCAACATCTAAATCTGGCGGTTTCCACCGTCTCCAAGGCTCTGAACGATTACCCCGATGTTTCCCCCAAAACAAAAGCCCGTGTCCTGGACTGCGCCAGCCAGATGGGATATTATCCCAGCGCCACCGCCCGTAACCTCCGTCGTCGCCGTACCGACAAAATTGGCTTTTTATTTAGCTTTCCCATCAGCGCAATTAGCGAATATGTCTCCAACCTTATCACCGGCGCTATTTTTTCCGCAGAGAACGAGGGCTATAATCTGATTCTCTACCCCCAAATGGAAAATCAAGTTGATGCCTTAACTCGTATCTGCCGGGCGCGAGAGGTTGACGGCCTGTTGGTCTTAAACCGGGCCGGCCTGGACCAAAGCCTGGCTGTTTTGGAAAAAGAATCCATACCCTTTGTGCTGGTTGACCGCCGGGCCGAACAGCCCGAAGTCTCTTACGTGTGCTCCGACCATTACCACGGTGCGCTACAAATTATGCGTCATCTGGTTGAATTGGGCCATCAACGTATTGCCTACACCGCGCGGACCCTGCTGGGTATTACCAACCGCGACCGGCTGGCCGGCTACAAACAGGTTCTGGCCGAAACCGGCCTTCCTTTTGACGAAAAGCTGGTAGTGTCAACTGATGCAGACCTGCACAGTGGATATCACGCGATGAATAAGCTGCTGGATTTACCGAATCCTCCGACGGCTGTTTTCGCCATCCACGATTTGATTGCAGTTGAGTGCCTGCAAGCTGCCACCGACCGGGGCTTACGCGTTCCGGACGATGTGGCGATTGTGGGGTTTGACAACTGGCACCTGGCCGAAACCACCAAACCGCCGCTTACCTCCGTACAGACACCCCAAACAGAAATTGGCAAATTAGCAACAGAAACATTACTAACCCGCGTAGCGGATAACACATTGCCACCCACAAGGATAACATTACCGGTCAACCTGATACCGCGCCAATCCACGCTCGGCTTATCCTAGCCATAGCCTTGAAATAAGATGGGTGATTATAATTTTTTGAAAAATAACGAAAACGATTTCGAAAAAGGAACTGGCAGATTATGAGTGACCCCCAAAAAACGACCGAAGGATCAAATTCATCACAATTGGATCCGCTTGATGTGCCCGGCACAGACATCAACACCCTCCTGAACCCCGACCCTCAAAAACGGCAAAGCATGCAGGGTTTCGAGGACAAATTTGTTGATATTGTTAATTTTATTGTCCGGATCACCCATGAAATCTGGGAAGAAAAAGGTATCGGCCGCATCTACGATTCGTATGCCCACAATGTACTGATCCACACCTCCGACGGGCAAACCTACGGCCGAGACAAAGTG
>Ga0180430_10003849_pt1 | contig 12841 bp, 6 predicted proteins | sample SS_ome_9_FD_132999 | JGI IMG/M metagenome (GOLD analysis project Ga0180430, IMG submission 132999) | Hypersaline lake sediment archaeal communities from the Salton Sea, California, USA - SS_1_S_2 metaG | ecosystem: Environmental > Aquatic > Non-marine Saline and Alkaline > Hypersaline > Sediment... | reverse complement strand
AGCCAGTGATCGCCGCGATCCAGGATTTTGGCGATACCCTCCGCTTTGCCCGAGATGTCGAGCCGCTCGGCCACTCGCTGGACAGCTTCCGACTGAGACCAATCCTTCAGCCGCTTCTCGATATCCTCAGCCGTGATCTTCGCCTCCTCGACCCGTTCCTGCAGCCGCTCGACTCTCGTCTGAACGGCACCGAGTGAGCCGTCGACCCGCTCGAAGACATCGACGGCAATGCCCGCTACCTGCGCTTTTGCGTTCCACGCCCGGACGATGACATACCCACACCCGACGGTTCCGACAATACCGAGTACAAGTGCGACGATCCGCAATATCCGCAGCCACATATTCATGATTCGATCCATTCTTGTTGAATTATATGTTCGCTCCTTCATGAACATAGCTCATCCTGGTTAACGACGACCATTAATGTGTAATCTTTTCCCAGAAGTACGACCTTAGGCATGGAACTTCTCGAGATGGAGACTTGCCCGACCCGCTCGTTTCGAGTAGACTGATTCATTGTAAGGGCACCCAAATCAGGACCGCAAAAGATGATATTACAACTTGCTATTCGTGCCGATCGAACCCCATCGGTCGCTTCTCTTTTTCATCTCACGTGCTTGGTCGGTCTGCTACTATCGTCTCGATCCATGGCAGAGGAAAGCGAGCCGCTGATCTCTGCGCTGGAGTTCAGCGTCATCGATGTCGACACGGCCGAGCAGCCGCTTCGTTCGTTTCGCTATAGCGTGGATATTTACAGCTCGGATCTTACCGAGCCACACAGCCAGTCGGACGTTCCCTACCGCTGTGCGGACGGCATTTTACGAATTCCAAAGCCTTATCCGCCACAGGGCCGTGTTCGCATTTGGATCGACGCGGACGATGAGACGGTCGGGTATCGCACCGGTTACGCTTCGTTCCCATATCGGATCGATGAGGACAAAGCGACGGAACCAGTCGAGATTCCACTCGAACTACGAATCGTGCTATCGGGCAAAGTTTTCGATAAGAAGACCGATCAGCCAATCGCCGGAGCCGAAGTCGCACCGATGGTTTGGGGACATCATGGCACTTGGGCCGACTGGGATCAGGCAGTCCGGACAGACAAAGACGGTCGGTTTCGAATTGCAACGACCAGCGCGTCCGATATCGCGGCCCGGCATCCCGATTACCGGGAAGTACAGCCGCATTTCCAACTCCTTCCGACAAAAGACTTCCGACCGGGCCATAACTTTCGGGGCGTGAAAAAGGAACCTTACAGTCTTCAACTTCGAATGGAACCGCTGATTACACTTCGCGGCCGTGCGGTCGACTCGCAGGGACGGCCCGTTTCCTGCAGCGTAGGTACGATGACCTTCCATACACGGACGAACAACGAATCGGATGAGGATGGACGATTCCTCGTAAAAGTAACTCAGAGCGATTTGGAAGCTCCCGAAAAGATTGACATCGACATCTATGCCGAGAATTATCCCTACATAAAATTCCCACTTGCAAAGTTTTCACTCGACCGTGAGACGACGATCATGCTCAAGGATCTGCCGGTTCTTAGCGGCCGTATTCTTGACTCCGATGGAGTGCCCGTCGAGAAATACAAACTCGCATTAGCGAGCCACCGTGAAAAAGAGTGGAACGATACGCCTCAGGATATTCCGACCGGCGAGAACGGCCGATTCGAAACGTCTATCGATCTGTTCTACAATTATTTCACGCTTTGGGTTTCGATCGACGGAGCGATTCGCACCGTCAAAACGTTTTCGAAGGAAGAAATCAGTAAGCGGCCAACAATCATTCGGTTGCCGTCGACACATCGCCTGACGGGAAAACTGCTGACAAACATTCCGCTTACGAAATCAAATATACCGCACGTCATTTTGTATGGTGAAGAAGACTGGGAAGGTTGGCGTGCAACAGTCGACGCCGGAGGACGATTCGTTTTCCCGGCGATTGCAGACGGCAAGTATTCGCTCGAAATTCGACCTCCGATGTACAACACGCCAACGCGAGGGGAACCTTTCAACGGAGGTGTCTTCGGATATTCAGTCGGTGGTTGGGATTCGCCCAACAAGCCATTCCGTATTCCAGTCGAGATCGACGGCGCCGACATTGCGGTCGAGCCGATCGATCTGCATAAAGGCAAGCTGCTGCCCGGCCGAATCAAAGGCGTCGTCTTTAAGCCCGACGCGCCAACCGAGCCGCTCGCTTGTGCGTTCGGTTATATCTGTCGGGGAGAAGACGATTTCGACTCGATCGGAGGGTCGTACCACCTAATGCAGTTCATGACCGACGCTGACGGGCGGTTCGAGATCGATCATTTCCCGCCGGAAAAATACACGCTGCGATTTACCGATCGGGCACACAGCTACGGACACAACGATCCGCCGACCTGGATTCACGTCGAGTCGGAAAAGACTCTGAATCTGCGACTCTTCGCACCGGAATCAAACCGGCGGCTTGCGATCGACTTCCGTTTCGGTAATGGCATGTTCTCGGACGTTCACGCCGGCGCGGGCCTCGATGCGCATGTGCTTGAGAAATACTACGACTGGGAAAAAGATGAACTCCCATGGATCGAAGACGACGAACTGCGATTCCGCGCCACGCCGGCCGAGATCTTCTATAAGATCGAACCGCTCGACGAATCGATCGGATGCCGCCCCGTCTGCGAAGAACACTTCGTGCTCAGTCCGCAAAATCTCCTAGAGGAAGATGCGGCCAACTTCGTCATATCAAACATGTCGCCCGGCCGATGGCGACTGACGCTGACCACGCATTCCGGTTCCGTCTATACAAGCAGCGAAACGTTTCTGGTTCGGGAATTCGAATTCACCGAGGAGATGAAAAAGCTCGAGATCGCGATGCCGCCCGCTGCGCTCGCTGGCCGATTTGATTATCCGAACCAAGGCGGCTGGGCTCGCACGACCGTCGAAGTTATCCCGCAAGGCAAAACCACCGCGATCCGCACATGCGAAGCAGAGAGCTCCTATCGATTCATCGGCCTAAAGTCGGGCAAGTACTCCCTTCGATTCCGCAACCGCGACCACGTACTAAAACAAATCAACGACATCACGGTCAAGGACGGCGAAACGAAGTGGATGGAACCAGTTATTTTGAAAGCTGCAGCGAAACACGGAGACAATGATCCGTAAAGTTTTAAGGCCTCATCTTACCAAAAGCGATTCCCATATCCCTTGCGAGATCAAATCCGCAATTAAGTCCTCTTCCATTCCCTGTGTTGCAAACCCCGCAAACAACTGAAATCCACATTGCGGCTAAGCTGTTTTAGCGTCGTACCGACAGCCTCGGCAATTTCCGAGTCGCTCCAATCGGGATGCCTTATTAACATTTCGATTGCGTCACGCTGCTTCTTTCCTTTTCTCGGAGGTACAATACCACGCCATTGCCAGAAGGCGGCCCGTAATATCGTAGAAAAGAATTGAACATCGGAGAGGTCCGCATTTCGGAAGAATATTCGAGCATCCTCACTGGCTCGAGCAACTACAAAAGAGCATAGGTTTTCAAGAATTTCTGCCGAAGACAACAAGATATGGTTTCTATCCATAACTACACTAAGATAATATGCACACTCCCAAAGATCGCCAACCAACCACAATTGCTCTTCAAACTCTAGACGTTTTGGATCATCTTTAGGAAGCGCCAACATCCGGGAAAACAATCCTTTAGCATTCTCGTCGTACATCGCATTCACTAAATAAAGGTTCCCATCTCTTCAAAGTCCAAGCACAATCATCTTTTCCTTTGACTGCATCATAGAGTTGTCAATGCACTTCTTCGCTTCCAGGGCAGCGCCGGCAACATCCATCACATATCATTCGTAAAAATTATCATATGAAATCTGGATTTCGATCCTAAGATCGCCTAGTACGAATGGAGATATTGTCGCCATTACTATTAACAGCGTCAATATGTTACCCCGAGATAATATCTTACTTTAGCGATTCCCATATTCCTTGCGAGATCATATCTGCGAGTAGTTCGTTACCCCGCTGGTTCGCGTGAACGCCGTCGTGGTTTAGAATTTTCCCGTCGCTTCGCCACTCGCCGCCGGGGCGGACTTGGATGCTTTCATTTTCGAGGTATGCCATGAAGGCGGCGCGGAGGTCGACCAGGACCGTGTCGGTTTCGCGTGCGACCTTGCGTGTGATTTCGGCGAACTTGTCGCACTTGGCATTGCGTGTGCCGACCGACTCTTTCATAATTGCGAGTGTAGCGAGTACGACGGTCGTTCGATTTTTCTGAGCCCTCGCAACGAGATCGCGTAACGCTCGATCGAAGACCTCGGGCTCGGTATTCCGCCACCAGACATCGTTCACACCGATATAAATGACCGCGACGTCCGATTTGTCCGCCGCGATCGTATCAGCAAAAGGTATCGGTCGGGTGCCCCCGGCATGATTTTTCGAATCGTCACCATCGCGAATCGTCAGTACCCCGCCGCCGTTGACACCGTGATTGATTACCTTCACCTTTAGGCTTGCCGTTCCCTCACCTTTTTTGATCGCCTCGTCGATCAGACGCGTATATCCGCCGCCCCAGGTGATCGAGTCGCCAAAGATCGATATCGTCATCCCGTCACGAAGCCGCGTATCCGTTCCGGTTAATCGCTCTCGGCCCCGCACGTCGTAAAGCAGCTTACGCCGCGCCCGCGCCGCATCCGAAAGGTCGATCGGCAAATCGAGTGGCTCTACAAGCCGACCGGTCGGCAGCAGATCGCCCTCGGCCGACAGCTTCGCGGTATAGGTTCCCGGCGGATATCCCGCGGGATTGACGAATCCGATCTTTGCTAGCTGTTCGGCGGTGAGTCCGCCATCACTTCCACCGAAGTTGATCGTCCCGCGACCGTTTCCGCCGCCAAGGATCAGCAGAACGCTTTCGGGATTCCACTTTATGGTACTGCAATCAGCAAAAGCGAGCCGGCCGGTCGACTCGCCCGGATCGATCGCGCCGTCGCTTCGCAGATCGAGCGTGCCAATCGTTTCTTTATGACCGTCGAGCATTAGCGTCGGGGACTTCCCGTCGAATGTCAGCGATGAACGATCGGAGATCTGATCGTTGGCTCCCCATCGGAGCGTTCCTTGAGCGGCGATAACGACCGGACCGGCAACGGCGGTTGTGCGATCCGGCTTCGCAAGAAGTGTATATCCACGTGTTCCGCCGAATGTCGTCGTACCGCTGAGCGTATTCGTTTTCGGTCCGCAAATCGTCGTTCCATGCGCGGTAAAGGTAAGATTCCCTTCGCCAGAGACAGCGCCCGTCAGTTTCATTGTATTTCCACCGCCGTTCTTGACCGTCCATGTCGCACCGCGAGCGACGGTGATCGTTCCATCGTGCGTACCATTGGGTCCGTAAGAATCCCAGGCTGCATCGGCGGCGATCAGGAAATCGCGGCTGGTCGACATTCGAGCATCGATCATAAAGACACCGCCATCCATCCGAATCGGATCACGGCCGCTGCCCAGCGCGTCGAGATGACTCATCAAGAGTCGGCCGTTTTTGATACGAATCGATCCGGTGTAGTTCGAGTTATCGCCCGATAAACGAACGCTTCCGATCGCTCCGTCACCGATGATCATCGTACCCGTGCCGAGAATTCGTCCGGCGATGACGAGCTGCTCCCTCCCCAAATACCAACGGTTTTCATTACCGAGGGTGACGCTTCCCGAGAGTTTCAAATCGCTTTCAATCGTCTGCGTGGCCAGCATTCCCATGCCGACATCGCCGGGCAATCGGGCGAAATGAATTTGCCCGCCATCGGTTAGCGTCAAGGAGCTTTGCTCGATTGTACAAGGATGAATCGAACCTGGATCGAACCGGAGCGACCGCAGCGAAACATCACGATCAAGACGAATCGTCGTCGCCGCGTCGATGCCGGATATAACTGCATTATCACCCTGCCCAGGGACTCCGCCCGCCGGTTGCCAGCTAAAAGTATCGCTCCAATTCCCGGCGCTTCCGCCACTCCATATATAGTCCCCAGCGTTGCTGATTGGAGAAAATCCGAAAGAAAACAGAACCGCACAGAAGCCGATAATCGATTTCGTCATCGCAAAACTCTTTCATTGCGAGGAAGGAGATGCTAACATATTTATAGGGAGAGGAACGATGCGATCGGTTTCCCTACATCGCATCCGGTTCCTTGATCCACTTTACCATAGAGATCTTCAGAAAGAAAGAACATAACGACTTAGGAGAAATATGATGAGAAATACCGCTTGGACAATTATTGTGATCGGCTTCGTGTCATCTATCTGCGGGACGCAAGCAGCCGGTGCGACGTTCAAGAAGCTGACGCTGACCGACAAGTTCTACTGCGAGGGAGCGTACGCAGCCGATTTCGATCGCGACGGAAATATGGACGTCGTCTCCGGACCGTACTGGTATGCCGGTCCCGATTTCGAAAAGCGATACGAAGTTCGCGAGCCGAAAGAATTTCAGCCCACTGGGTATTCCGATAACTTCCTTACCTACACGGGCGATTTTAACGGCGACGGTTGGACCGATATCTATTACGTTCCCTGGCCGGGCAAAGATTCCCAGTGGTTCGAAAATCCAGCCGGGAAAGACGAACATTGGAAAGCGCACGATGCGCTGAAAAACGTCGGAAACGAATCGCCGATGTGGCTCGACGTCGATGGCGACGGTCAGAAAGATCTCCTCTATAACATCGACGGTTTCCTCGGATATGGCACGTACGACACGAAGAAGCCGAACGAACCTTGGACGTTCCACCCAGTGAGCACGAAAGGCAAGTATCAACGATATTCCCATGGCGTCGGTGCGGGCGACATCAACGGCGACGGACGGGTCGACATGCTCGAATCGAACTGCTGGTGGGAGCAACCGGCCGAACCAAAGCCGGGCGAGCCATGGATTCGTCACGATTACAAATTCGCCGACGCGGCCGCGCAGATGCTAGTATACGACATTGACGGCGACGGGCTGAGCGACGTCATTACGGCATGGCACTGCCATCTTTACGGTCTGGTTTGGCATCGACAGACACGCGACGCGGCCGGTGCGATCAGCTTCGAAAGGAACGTGATCTTAACGAACGAGCCCGACTTGGAATCGGACGAGCTTCGAATCAGCCAGCTACACGCGTTCGACTTGGCCGACTTCAACGGCGACGGACTGCTGGACGTACTGACCGGCAAGCGATTCTGGGCGCACGGCCCGAAGGGCGACAAAGAACCAAACGCGCCGGCCGTCGTTTACTGGTTCGAACTGAAGCGTGACGCGGATGGCGGCGCGACGTTTGTCCCTCACATGATCGACGACGATTCCGGAGTCGGTACGCAGGTCGCTGCCGAAGATCTCAACGCCGACGGAACTCCCGATGTGATGGTGGGCAACAAAAAGGGAACATTCCTATTCCTCAGCGAGTAACGAAGGATTATACCTATGACAACTCGCCCGATCATTATCAGTCTTCTTCTGTGCCTTATCGGCGGAAGTATCTGCGGCGCTACGAACGACAGTGGCGAACCTGAAAAGCAGGATCTATTCCAAAAAACGCGGATACCGAAAATCGTCGTTGCACAGGATGGCACGATCCTCGCATTTGCATCGAGCTGTCGCATGCTTCGACGCAGTAGCGACCATGGCAAAACTTGGACGGCGACGGAAAAGCTCGCGCTTGACGGGTCGGGCAACGCAATCGTCGACCACACAACAGGCGACGTGCTGATCGTTTGCCCTTCGGTGCCTTGCCTTTATCGCAGCACGGATGATGGTAAAACGTGGAAGCGTGAAGCCATTACACTGAAGCCGAACGCGATCGGGCATGGCACGTCTGACGGTATCGCAGCGAATGTCGGTGCGTCGGAGTCGGGCATTACACTTCAGTATGGCAAGCACAAGGGACGACTTGTCATGCCCGCGCGAATCCAACCGCCGTTTGGCAATAACGCGCAGGAGTATTGGCAGTACAACTACAATACGTCGATCACAAGCGATGACGGCGGTCGGACGTGGCAAGTCGGCGAACCGGTACAAAGCGGGACAGGCGAAGGTACACTCGCCGAACTTTCCGATGGGCGGATCTATTACAACTCGCGATGCCACATGGCAGTTGATCATCGCCGCCGCATTGCCTGGAGTCACGACGGTGGAGTTCGTTGGGTCGACTGGGAAGTATGCGACGAGCTGAAGGAAGTCGGCGGTCCGTTCTATTTCAAATACGGCTCGAAACCTAGCTACGGCTGCAACGCGGGACTCGTGCGGATTCCTGACGAAGCGGCTGGGGGCAAGGATATTTTGGTTTACAGTTTTCCGGACAATCCGGGCGCTACGACACCACACAACGGCCGAATCCGCATGTCGGTTCGCGCCAGTAAAGACGGTGCAAAAAGTTGGCCGATCAAGCGGCTGATCCACGAGGGAATCAGCATCTACTCGTCGCTGGCAGCGGATAAAGATGGTTACATTTACCTGCTGTACGAAAGCGGCGAAACGAAGCTTTACGAAAAAATCACCTTCGCCCGATTTCGGCTCGACTGGTTGCTTAAGGCCGAAGAGAACTAAATCGAAATCGGCTCCGTTAACTTAGGCAATATAGCAAGGATGCTCGCATCCAAATTAAGGAATATGAATAAGGGGGATATTTTTTCGTTGACTCCGACCGAGTTGCGAAATACCATAAGAAACCGATGGGTTTGGCGACCGTTTCCTGCGATCAATCGCACCTTTTCCTACGGACACGCCAGGGCAAGATCTCATCTGTTGTATAACCATTACCATCAGGAACAGAGCGTTACATGCAGCGCCGCGCGCACTGATATAAAGTGCCGCACAGATGACGGGCCGGCATAATCGCCGCATGGAACGGGCAAACAACCTTGGAGTTCTCCGATGAATCGCACACGAATTTTTCGTGCGTGCCGTGTCGAATGTCTGCTTGCCCCTGCCGATCGACATTGCCTTTCTCTTCTGTATACGCTCTCGAATCTCGTCACCCGACGAGTTCTACTCTTTGCGGCGATTATTCTCGCCCAGTTTACTGCGATTTCGCCAGCCTTGGCCGGTGAATTTCACGCGTCACGAATCGACGGCATGCTCGCGGTCCGGGGGCCCGAAGGTCGGTGGCAAACGCTTGATATTACCGATACGTTCGAGTCACCCTGTACGCTAATCGCTACGGGCGACCGTCCATCGCGGGTGACGGGAAGCGACATTAGCATCGCACTGGCACCGGGCACGATTATCGATATCGCATCGGCCGAAGATTTGACAACGGTTGCGATTCGCACGGGCAATATTCACGTCGAGCAGGTAAAAGATTCGTTGTCCACTCCCCTCGAAGTGATCTCGGGCGAAACGAAAGCGTTTTTCATTGACAAAGCAAAGGCTCTGATCTATCGAACGGCGACGGACGATTTTGCGTTAATCGCCTCCACTGGTTGGCAATGCGAGGTCGAGCATGACGGGCAAATGCATCCCGTTGTCTCGCCCGCTGACGATTCGCTAGATCCAGAGAAAAGACAGGAGGCCGCTCAAAACAACAATACCGGATTGAAACTATTCACGGTTTCCGCGGAAGGAAAAACGAATCTGCGAGAGCTTACCCGCTCGCAATATCAATGTGCGATTGCATGGGTTCGTTCGATTCCACGCTCGTCGACGCTCGGCCATGTGGTGATTCGCGATTCGCAGTCGGAGGCAACAGCACGGATGGCGGTTGCCCGATATCATGTGAACGTCGTCATCCGCGACTCGGTCGCGCTGGTGCAGATCGATCAGACGTTCTACAATCCGCATCAATTTCGCCAGGCCGAGGGAACGTTCGTCTTCGATTTGCCGCCCGAGGCCTCGGTCAGCCGGTTCGCGATGTACGTAACGGACAAAGACCTGATGGAAGGCGAAGTTGTTCCGGTTGGCAAAGCACGTAAGGTTTACGACTCGATTGTTTCTTCGATGCGCGACCCCGCGATTCTGGAAGATCTGGGCCAAGGACGATTCAAGATGCGAGTCTTCCCGATCTTCTCCCAACGACTCAAACGTGTGCTCCTCGATTACACAATTCCGCTGAACGATTGTGGCCGACCGATGCATCTGTCACTGCCCCTGCTGACCGATCGCGAACCGATCTGGGATTTCAAGCTCTCAGGTACCATATACGATCGCGCCGCCTTAGGAACGATCCAGTTCCCGTCGCATCCAAAAGTTCAGATCGAACCTCACGCCCCTGACGCTACCGACGAACCGGAAAGCGAGCCGACCGCGAAAACGACGTTCCATTACGCGGAGAATAATTACAAGTCGTACCGTGATTTCCAGCTCGTGATTACTCCGCCTGAGGGACCGGCCGAGGAAATCTACAGTCATCGCGTCCAGCCGCAATCAGGTATTATGATCCGCGACGACGACCGGACGTACACGTACTTCAAGGCGCAGCTTCCGGTTGCGAAACTGTTAGCTGATGCGGAAAAAGAAGCAAAAGCGGAAGATACGCGCCCGATCGATGCGCTACTGTTGGTAGACACCTCTTGTGAAGCGACCGAGCTTGCAAAAGCAAAGTATTGGACCGACGCGATCGTTACGACACTCGGCGCTGAGGATCGCGTTAGAATCATGAATCTCGACATCGAGCTTCGACCGCTTTCAGAGGGTTGGCACGCAGCAGACTCTGAAGCGGTGGCGAACGATCGCACGAAACTGGCGGAGCAGGTTCCACTCGGTCAGTGCAATTTGCTCGAGTCGTTGTGCGAGATAAATGCACAATTCCCCAAACAAGATGAAGCAGACGCAAAGCAAGCCGCGCGACGTCGCGTCGTTTTCTACCTCGGCCCGGGCAAGACATCTGTATCGCTTGCGAATTTCGACGCGAAACTCCAGTCAGTCCGCAAGACGTTCGAAGAAAACAATATCATCTTCGCGCCGATCCTGCTCGGTCGATATTCCGATCCGGACCTGGCCGAAAACCTGTCGGACGCAAGTGAACGCGTCATCGAAATCAGCGACGAGCGTCAAATACGAACGATGTTCGAAGAAGTCGCGCAGAAGTCCGGCGGGTGTCTCATCGACCTATCCGCACGCGAGTTGGCGTATTCCGAGTCCCCGTCGCGTCAACTGCTGCAGTGGCTAACCGATCGTCTTGCCGATCCGATCCGTATCGTTTCGCTTGAAGTCGAAGGGGCGGAAAGCGACGACCTGTTTTACGACAGCATATTGCCGTCGCACGGTCGGCTGCCGATCTACGGCCGCACGACCGAAGCGGGCGAAATTGCGATCCGCGCGACCGTCTCTCGCCATGGCGTCGAAACGTTGATTACGCGAGAATACCAAGTCTCGAAACGCCTGAAAGGTCAGGGCAGCATTTTCCTGGGCCGACTCTGGGCGAAACGAAAAATCGACCGACTGATGCGAGGTAGCAAGTGGAACTCGGAAGTCGTCGACCGCCGTGACGATGCCGTTCTTGCACTTGCGACCGAGTGGAGCCTCGCTACACCACTTACCGCGTTTCTTGTGCTCGAGAAGGAATCGGACTACAACCGATACGGAATCGAACGGGCACTCCGCCGCCGGTATTGGCGTGAAGGCGAGCTGAACGACGAACGGCCGCTACCAGACGAATGGCTCGCCGAGGTCGCAAAGAAATGGAAAATCGTCGAGAAACCGAAAAACTCGAATATTTCGATCGACGACCTGATGGAGGAAGGCCGCAAAGCAAAGCGGCAGGGTTGGAACGATTTGGCGAGGTTCTATTTCCGTAACATTGAAGAGCGCATTGCACGCGGTTATCCGGAAGAGGTGGCCGAGGATCGAAAAAAGCTACTGCGTCTGGAAATCGACGAGCTTAGCAAATCGATGGACGGCGATGTCCGCAAGGAAATGCTTTGCTCGCTAACCGGACCGCAGCAGTCGCTAATGAATCTCCTTCTAGGATCATCCGAACTTCAAACCGACAGGGAACGAATGCTGTTCGGTATGAATCGGCCCGATATTAGGGACCTGCTCGAAAAGAAGACGAAGATTAGCGACGAATTCCTCAAGGTCTTCCCACATGCGAGACAACTAATCCAGCCGGTCGATTTTGAGGAACAACGCTACATCGTCGATCTTAACGACCTGTGCGATTTCATTCGAGAAAAGACCGGTGTGCCGACCAAGCTCGATGTTCGAGCACTAAATGATTGCGGTATCCTGCCGGACACGCAACTCGGTGGCGATCCACGGGGTCAAGGTCAAGTCTCCCTGCGAAACTTCCTGAAGTTAAATCTTCGAGAGATAGGTTGCGTTCTCGTCGAACGTGGCGAATCCTTGAGAATTACATCTCCTGAAGAGGCCGAAAACAAACTCGACACGGTAATCTATCGTGTGGGAGATATCTTGCGGACCGACCGCATGCCCGATCAGAGTCTGCTGTGCAATCCGTATCTCGATCTCGAAAATCGTGCGGAGCAACTAATCGATGCGCGACTCGATCGGCCCGTATCGCTTCATTTCGTCGAGGCGCCACTGCCAGAAGTCGTCAAAGGATTGCATAAAATACTTCACGTTCCGGTTTATCTCGATCGCACGGCCTTGGATGATATCGGAATCGATCACGAAACAACGGTCTCGTTCCACGAAACGGACATGACCGCGCGCAGTGCAATTCGAACCATGCTTCAAAGGATCGATGACGATCTTGTACATACAATCGACAACGAAATGTTGACGATTACAACTGGATATGAGGCAGAGGAACGGATGACGGTCCGGATCTACGATGTTCGTGGACTGATCTATGAAGAACCGCTACATCTACACTACCATCCCCTTGAGCAGCACAGATATGGCATGAGAATCATGGGTGGGGGCTACGCCGGACCTGGTGGCAGTT
>Ga0180430_10003848_pt1 | contig 12842 bp, 10 predicted proteins | sample SS_ome_9_FD_132999 | JGI IMG/M metagenome (GOLD analysis project Ga0180430, IMG submission 132999) | Hypersaline lake sediment archaeal communities from the Salton Sea, California, USA - SS_1_S_2 metaG | ecosystem: Environmental > Aquatic > Non-marine Saline and Alkaline > Hypersaline >... | reverse complement strand
TGCTCGAGAGCATGAGGTTCCCGCCGCCGTCGAGATAGTCCATCATCTTCTGCTCTTCCGCCTCGTCGATGTAGGTAGCGAAGCCGTCGGCCGTGCTCCAGAGCGTCATGCGATACGACTCGAGCTGCTCGAGGCCGGGCCGGCCCATCTCATCCGCGTCCCACGGACGCGCCCAGTAGCCCGCGTCCTCAACTGCCTCGGCGAGGTAGGTCTCGTGCGACGCGCCCCCGTCGTCGTCCAGAAGCAGCACCGATGGCAGGTCGACGAAGGTTGCGAACGACACCGACGTCGACTCCCGGCCCCACGTGGCGGTCAGGGTCGTGAGCGCCATTCCCTGCGTCGTTCCGACATTGTCCTGCAGGTGGACGTCGAACGTCTCCGCCTCCCCTGGCTGCAGCACGTAGTCCCAGGGGCCGAAGTGGCAGGCCCCGCCCGTGTCGCAGTACTGCGCCAGCCAGTCGAACATCCCCAACCCCTCGGGGACGATCTCGTTCTCTATGTCCATCCTGAACGTGTCGACCTTGCCGGTCGTGTTCCTGAAGACCGTGTGGTACGTGGCATCGGCGAAGTAGTAGACCTCACGGGCGTATGTGTCGGTGCGAGAGAACTGCACGGGACTCGGCAGCGCCACCGCCAACCGGTGTTCCGGGTCACGGCGTTCGACGTTGGCCGCCGCGCAGTTCGCCGCGAGCATCGCGGCCGTACACAACAAGAGGATTCGTGCGTTCCTTCCGATCGTCCTGCGTCTCTCCATTGGTGTCCTCCGAAGGTCTACTGCAGATACCCCAGACTCCTCAGCCGCCGAATGCTCTCCTCGCGCTGCGAGGGGTCGAAAGTTGAGGTAAGCGGATCGGCCGACTCCGTCCACTCGACAAGCCTCGTGTGGAAGTCGGCAGCCAACCTGGCGGTCTCCTCGTCCGGCTGAACGAGCAGGTTGTTCGTCTCGTCCCTGTCGACGTTGAGATCGTACAGCTCTCTGGTGTGGGCGTAGGGCGTCCAGACGTATTTGTATCGCCCTACCCGGATGCAACGCGCCTTCAGCGCGTTGGCCCAAAGCGGGTCTGTCTCCACGTTGCGGTGGGGCTTCGTGGCTTCGCCGAACCTCACGCGAAGGTCGATGCCGGTCTCGAGGTCCCTGAGATCCACCTTTTCGCCGTCGATGCCGTCCGGGGCCTCGAGCTTGAGGACTCCCAGAAGGGTCGGCAGGACGTCGATATTCGCCAGAAGCTGATCCACCCGCGTGCCGGCCGCCTCGCCGCCGGGGAGCCGGAAGGTGCACAGGGCGTGCACTGTCGCCTGATAGACGGTGCGCCCGTGTCCGAACTCCTCACCGTGTTCCCACATGCACTCCCCGTGGTCGGTGGTCAGCACGACCAGCGCGTCGTCGAGCACGCCTCTCTCTTTGAGGTAGTCGAGCAGCCGCCCTACGTGCTCGTCGGCGTAGGATATCTCCGATGCGTACTGAAGACCGACTCGCCTCGCGTTCTCCTCCACACGCTCGGTCGTGAAGGCCCTGGAAGACTTGACTACATCCGCCGGGTACAGACCGTTGCCGCCCAGGGGATCGTACATCCTGTTCCAGGGCGAGGGCGCGGCGTAGGGACCGTGCGGGTCGAAGTAGTGAACGAAGAGGAACAGACGGCCGGGTATCCCATGTCCGTCCAGATAGGCGACCGCGGCGTCTGTGACGTGCTCCGCTCTCCGCTGGTTCTGGTCGGCTCCGCCATCGCCGACGAAGATGGAGAAGTCCTGGTCGTAGTGGTCGAAGCCCTGTGCGAAGCCGAAGCGTTCGTCCAAAGCGAACGACCCCGCGAAGCCGGCCGTATGGAAACCCGCCGCCTTGAGCGTCTCGGCGAGCATCTCGTTCGACTCGTTGACGACGAAGCCGTTCCTGGCCACGCCGTGATGCATCGGGTATCTGCCGGTGAAGAGCGTCGTGTGGGACGCAAGCGTCGTAGGGACCACCGTCATGTAGTCCGTGAAGACGATGGACTCGGCGGCGAGTGCGTCGAGACGAGGGGTCTTGACGGTATCGCTGCCCATGAAGCCGAAGTGGTCGGCCCGCGCGGTGTCTATCGAGATCACGACGACGTGCCTGGGTACGTTCGGGTCCAGCCTGGGTCCCGAGCATCCGCCGAACGCGAGTGCCGCGGCGCACACGACGGACAGGACAGCGGCGCGCTGCGCGACGTGGATGAGCGCTTTCGATGTGTTCAAGTCTGTTCCTCTCCGGCGTGGCGACCGTATTCAATAAGTATTGGTCCCAAAGGCCGCTCAGTCAAGGCGCGACGGCCCGGGGCCACCTGGCGAAGCGCCGACGGGCCTGGAATCGGTCGATACGCCGCCCTCTCGCCTTGACCACGGCGCGGCGGCGTGTTGTAGTTGCCTAGAGACGCCATTGCAGAACCGCAACCGGAGAAGCCGATTGAGACCGACGACCCTGCTGCTGTCAGCCCTTCTGGCCGTTGTTGGAACGTCGGACGCGTCCGGGCAGTCTCCGCTGGCCGTGGACGGTCTGTTCGAGGACTGGGAACTCCCCGAGAACCTGCCGGGTGACCCCGGCGCCGGCCTCGGCGCGGAGCTCGCCGTAGTCGGCGTGAGGAGCGACTCCGAGCGAGCCACCTTCCTCTTGCAGGTCGGGACCGAGCTGAACCTGCAGGGCGAGAACGAGATCACGTTGCTCGTCGACACGGACGCGGACCCCGCGACGGGCCGCTCTGAGGAGGGGCTCGGCGCGGATTTCGGATGGACCTTCGGCCGCAGGGAGGGACGCGCGTGGAGCGGCGGCGACGCGTGGAAGGTCGACCAGTCCGACATCGGGCTTCTTCAGGCCCCGACGGTCAGCTCGCGGGTCTTCGAAGTCTCGTTCCTTAGGAGGTCGGTATCCGGTCACGACGTTAGCTTCGGACCGCGGATAGAGTTCGTTCTCGTAGCAGACGGCGGCGATCGCTTCCCCAGGGAGGGCTCGGTCTCGGTCAGTCTGTCTGACGACCCGCCGCCCGCCGCCCTGCCCGTCGCGCTCGAGAGACGAGACACCTCTCACGTCCGGGTGGTCACCTGGAACGTCCTCTTCGACGGGCTCTTCAAGCGGCCCGCCCCGTTCATCCGCGTGCTGCGCGCGCTCGACCCGGACGTCGTGTGCTTCCAGGAGATCTGGGGGCACTCCGCCAGGGAGGCCGCCGACTACGTGTCCCTGGCGGTTCCCGACGGGGACTGGCACGGGACGAACTCGGACGAGGGACACATCGTCAGCCGCTTCCCGATCTCCGAGGCCAGTGAGATCGACGAGGCCGGTAACTACTGGGCACTTGTCGACCTTCCCGACGACCTGTACGCCGTCGACCTCTCGGTCGTCTGCGCGCACCCGCCGTGCTGCGAAAAGGAGGTCGAGCGTCAGGAGCAGCTGGACGGCATAGCCGCCTGGACGCGCGACACGATGGCGCCCGGTCCTCCCGCCACGCACGGAGGGGCTCCCGAGCGTTTGGACCTTCCCTGGGGAACGCCGGTCGTGATAGCCGGCGACATGAACCTGGTCGGCGGGGCGAATCAGGTGCTGACGCTGACCCACGGGCGGATCGCGGACGAGGACCATTTCGGCCCCTCGTTCGCTCCCGACTGGGACGGCACGCCGTTCTCGGACTCGTGGGCGCGCCGAGCCGGGGGCGTCAGCGTGGCTACGTGGAGGGACCGGCGCAGCGCGTTCGCGCCGGGCAAGCTGGACTACATCGTCTACTCGGACAGCGTTCTCCGGCTGGAGAGTGCGTTCGTCCTGGCGACCGAGGAGCTGGACGCCGAGGAGCTCTCACGCTACGGCCTTCGCTCCGAGGACACGCTTGAGGCCTCGGACCACCTCCCCGTCGTCGCCGACTTCACTCCGCTCGAGCCGCCGCCTCAAAGAGAAGCAGGCGAATGACGAGGTCGAGCTCCGCGTCGGGCACCTCGCCGACGGCGTCCGCGAGAGCGCGCAGAGTCTCAGCGTCAGGCGTCCCGGTCGGCGCCAGACCTTCTTCCTCCTGGAATGCCGTCATCGCCTCGACGGCCTCCTCGTCCCACTCGGATGAGCCGTAGTTGGCCTCGTGGCCCAGTGAGGACAGGAGCGCCTTCACCAGGACGCGCTCCGTCTCCGTCAGCTCTCCGACGGCCGGCGAAGGACTCACGAGCGCGATCTGGGACGGGTCGTCGACGACGATCTGCGGACGCCCGTTGTACTCCTCGATGCGTCCGGTGACGCAGACCTCCCTGCCGTCGAACATGCGCTCCGGACGCCCTTCGAACCGGGCGCGAGTGCCCCCCCAGATGACGACCGTGAAGAGTTGGTCCGGGTAGGGACGCTCGAAGTTGAGGAACGTGGGCTCGCCGTCGACGGCGCCGATGTGCGCTGCGCTCGCGACTCGCCCGCAGACCTCCGCGATCTCGCCCACGTGCCCCGCGGCCTCGGCGGCCGGGACACGGATGACGTCGGCGGAATGAGCCGACCCCGCCAGGACCAGGAACGCGCAGACCGTCAGCGCCAGCACGACTGCTCTCACGGGCCTCATGACTGCTCCTCTCGCTTAGTGAACGTCTGTGAGCGTCCACTATCACTCTCTCAGGTGCTACCAGTCAACCCGCCACTCCCCCGAGAACCGCTTGACAGCCGAGCCTTAATCTCTATATTGTGGTACTAGTTTGCTAGTATCTGAGCAGTCCAGTTGGCTGAGTAGATACAGAGAAGGGGGTGCTCCGTGAGCAACCCGGTGAAGATGTCCGAGGCCGCCTCACTGGCCCTTCATGCGACCGCCATAATGGCCGACACCGAGGGCGGCCCGTGGTCCGCCGAGGTCATTGCGGACACGCTGGGCGTGTCGCGGTCGCACCTGGTCAAGGTGCTTCAGAGACTGGTCAAGGCAGGGCTCGTCAGGAGCGTGCGCGGGCCGGGAGGAGGCTACGGCCTGACCCGTCACCCTCGAGAGATATCCGCGCTCGAGGTCTACGAAATCGTGGAGGGGCCGATCGACGTTTCCGAGTGTGCGATGTCGGTGCCGACGTGCGGATGGGCATCGTGCATTCTCGGCGACCACTTCTGCCGGATCGGCAAGGAGGTGCGAGAGCAGCTCAGGAAGGTGACGATCGCGGACTTCGGGGTGTCGGTCGGCGAGTCAGTGGGTGTGTAAACGGTTCGCGGCCACACCGCGGCCGCAGGCGGCAGCATCAACCATCGGAGGTGAGATGTACTGCTATCAGTGCGAACAGACGGCGAAGGGCGTTGCCTGCACGGCGGGCGGAGTCTGCGGCAAGAGCCCCGAAACGGCAGCGCTGCAGGATCTTCTGGTTCACACCGCGAAAGGCGTGGCGATGTGCGCGCATCGTGCTCGCGGCTACGAAGTGACCGACCACGACGCGGACGTGTTCGTCATAGAGGCGCTCTTCACGACCGTGACCAATGTCAACTTCGACCCGGAGAGGGTCGCTGCTCTCGTCAGAAAGGGCGCACGGATCCGGGACGGACTGAGAGCGAGCTACGCAGAAGCCGCCCGGAAGAGCGGCGACACGCCCGAGGAACTGAGTGGGCCCGCGGCCTTCGTTCCTGGTGGCGAGCTGAAGGAGATGATATCGCAGGGCGAGGCGGTATCTATAGAGTCTCGCCAGGCGGAACTCGGCCCGGACGTGGCGGGGCTGCAGGAACTCATGCTCTACGGGCTCAAGGGCGCTGCGGCCTACGTCGACCACGCCATGGTGCTCGGTGTAGAGGACGAAGCTCTCTACGGCCTCTTCCACGAGGGGTTGGACTTCCTCACCCACGAAGACCCTGCGGCGGAGGCTCTGCTCGAATGGTGCCTCAAGACCGGCGAGATCAACATGATGGCGATGGAACTGCTGGACTCGGCCAACACCGGCGCCTACGGCCACCCGGAACCGACCCAGGTTCGCGTATCCCCGGTCGAAGGGAAGGCGATCCTCGTCTCCGGTCACGATCTCAAGGACCTCAAGTCCGTTCTCGAGCAGACCGAGGGGAAGGGCATCAACGTCTACACGCACGGCGAGATGCTCCCTGCGCACGGTTACCCGGAGCTCAAGAAGCACTCACACCTGGCCGGCAACTACGGGGGAGCCTGGCAGGACCAGGCCAAGGAATTCGCGGAGTTCCCGGGCGCCATTCTGATGACGACCAACTGCATCCAGCGGCCGCGCGAGTCGTACGGCGATCGCATCTTCACGTCCGGACTGGTCGCGTGGCCAGGCGTCAGGCACATCTCCGACGGCGACTTCTCACCCGTCATCGAGGCCGCGCTTGCCGCCGACGGGTTCGAGAAGGACGAGGTGGAGAAGAGCATTACCGTAGGTTTCGGTCACAACGCCGTTCTCGGTGTCGCCGACGCCGTCATCGACGCGGTGAAGGCCGGTAAGATCAGGCACTTCTTCCTCGTCGGCGGGTGCGACGGCGCCAAGAGCGGCAGGAACTACTACACCGACTTCGCTTCTGCGGTCCCAGACGACTGCGTGATCCTGACGCTGGCCTGCGGCAAGTACCGCTTTAACAAGATGGAGTTCGGAGACATAGGCGGCATCCCTCGCCTTCTCGACATAGGCCAGTGCAACGACGCCTACTCTGCCGTCAGGATCGCAGTGGCGCTATCCGAGGCTTTCGGGGTGGGCGTGAACGAGCTCCCGTTGTCGCTCGTGCTGTCCTGGTACGAACAGAAGGCGGTAGCGATCCTGTTGACCCTTCTGCACCTTGGCATCAAGGGTATCAGGCTCGGCCCATCGCTTCCGGCCTTCGTTACGCCGGCGGTACTGCAGATTCTGATCGACAACTACGACATCAAGCCGATAGGGACCGTCGAGGAGGACCTGGCGGATATCCTCGATGCTCAGGTTGCGTAGTTCCCGGCTCCCCATCGGGCCAACTGAGAGCAGAGCCAGGTCAGGTGCTGTCCGGGTCAGCGGGCTCGACGGGCGGCGAGGAGGACTCGCCCACGGGGGTCACAAGGAGTTCAGAGGGCTCCTCCCCCGTCGTCTCGGTATCCTTCGAGCGGGGGCCACTCTCGTCTGGGGGGCCCCCGCCGAGCGCGACGTCGAACGCGTCAGCGAACCGCCCCTCGCTGATACACGCCACTATCGCCGGTCGCCGGGCCCTCCAGTACTGGAGGATCGGCTCGTGGAACGGGAAGAGCGCCACCAGCGCCAGCGCCAGCACCAGCAGTGTCATCGCACGCATGGTCACACTCCGGCACGGGACACCCCGCTCGGGGGTGTGCGAAAGGACCCGCGATCCCTCCCGGGTCCGCGGGTCCTTGAACTGCATATTCAGGGCCGTGTTGCGGGCGCGCACGTACAAGACCACAGGCGATGGCTTCCGGCCTACCTGTAGAGCGACTTCAGCCGCCCCCAACTCGTGTCCTCGACGGGGACAGGATCGCAGTGCTCGGAGTATCCCTCGAGCATGAGCCAGTAGTCAGAACCGCACTCGTATTCGGTCGACCAGTCGGACGTAGAGACGAACACGGCGAACTGACCGGCGGGCAGTTCCTCGGTCAGCGACGTCGGCATGCACTCGTCCATGTAGACGTAGCTGTAGATCTCGAAGTCGTCGCACCAGTCGATCAGGTGCACGAACGCCAGGAGGACCGGAACCTCGGACTCGACCGTCGCCGTGATGGGAACGCCGCCGCAGGGGTAGACGAGGTACCAGTCCGTGTCGCGGTAGGTGACGCCCCCCGCGTCGAAGACGCCGGTCTCACCACATATCGTGATGGGCTCGGACGTCGCGGGGATCATCGACCACGTATCGGACTGGCAGCCGCCGTTGTACTGGTCGTCGTATCCATCGTAGCAGGTGGGCTCGCCCTCCGGAACGCCTACGCAGTCGATCACGCACTCAGGGCCGCAGTAGACCTCGTCGATCTCCAGAACGTAGTCGCCGCAGTCGCCGCTGTAGCCGTCCACGACGATGTAGTAGGTGTGCCCTGCGAAGACCAGCACCTCCTCCAGCCAGGACGTGTAGCTCACCGGCGGGTCGTCACAGTCGTAGCTGTCGTCGTTGCAGGCGTATGGGTCGTCCGGAGTGTGCTCGTCCTCGTAGACGAACACCTTGGTGTCGTAGTACGAGTTGCAGAGGCTGATGCTCAGGCACATGTCGTACGGCGGCGAGTAGGAGTAAACAACGTCGGGCGAGGTGGAGCCGGTGTACGGGCACTGCTCGTCGTAGTCGTCGGCGAACCCGCAGTTCGAGCCCGCCTCGGTGAATGGCAGGGAATCTATCACCCAGCATTCCTCGATCGTGTCGCCGTCGACCCGCCACGTGGGAGACGTGTTCCCGGCGCCCGCGTTCGGTTTGTCGGGCGCTGTCGAAGTCGACAGCCGCTGGCCCGGCGCCACTGAGCACAGCGCGGCCAGCGCCAGCAGAACAACAGCGAAGGTCTTCACGGCAGTCCTCCTCCGTGTGGCGTCTAGTAGAACAGCTTCATGCGCGGCCACGCCTGCCCAAGAGGGAGCCTCATGTCCCTCCACACGTAGACCGGCTGGTCCGTCTCATACCAGACGACGTAGGGGTGTTCGACAACGGCGGCCAGCTCGACGGACGCGAAAGCGCCCTGGAGCGCCTCCTTTCTCACACCCACGGTGATCAGCAGTTCCCCCGTGTGGTCGCGGGGACCCCAGTACCAGTAGCTGTTGTGCGTGCAGACAGACTTCGGCAGACCGTAGGCCGGACCGAAGAAGTCGATCGCGGCCGCCTGCCCGTAGTTGTTGCCCGAGACGGCCGCCACCTCGCGCTGCTCCGGCGGGAGAGCGTGGTAGACCTCCGCCACCGTCGCGACCATCTCCTCCCAACCGAACATGTCCTGGAAAGCCACTGGCATACGGCTCGCACCCTCCGGAACCCTGGCGAGGCTTCTGTCGACCTTCGGGGCGTACTCGATCAGCGCCGCTGCTGGCGGCCGGTTGGGCGGCGGTCGAGCGCTTTGTCGCGGCGGGCAGGCAGCGCAGCTTCCGAGCCGCGACAAAGCGCTCGACCGCCACCCAACCGGCCGCCAGCAGCGGCGGGTATAACGGGACCAGGTAGTAGGCCTTGGCGCGCGACAGGACGAAGTAGGTGAAGAGCGCCACGTAGCCGATCCCTATCGAACGGAACGGCTTCTCCTCCTTCCCGGCCAGTAGTCGCCACAGCCCCACGAGCCATATGGGCAGGAGCAGCATGTGCAGCGAGAACACCTGACCGACGAGGAAACCCCACGGGTCGACTCGCGGCATTCGGTTGAGGTCGGCGCGCTCGAGGAACTCGAGCGTCGGCCACCCGTGCTGCACCTGCCATACGACATTCGGCAGGAAGACCAGCGCGGCCAGCCCGGCGGCGTACCAGGGCCAGCGCGTGGTCAGCAGTTTCCGTTCGTCGGTGAGCACGAGCCCCGCGAGGAGCCCCGCGCCCAGGAACACCACGGTGTGCTTGTTCATGAGCCCGAGGCCGAGCGTCAGCCCCAGCCAGAGCCAGTGGCGCGGTTCGGACTGCCGGAGCAGGCGAACGAACAGGTAGAGCGCGAGCGCCCAGACCAGATGGTCGAAGACGTTGGTCGTTAGAACGGTGCCGAAGAGGAGCGAGCTGTATCCGATCGATGCGGCGACGGCGGTCATGGCCTGCGCGAAGGTGCGCCCGCCCAGCTCCCTGGCAATGCGTCCGGCCACGAACGTCGTGGCCGCAGCGGCGAGCGCCGGCAGCAGTCGCAAGGCGAAGAGCGACGTCCCTCCTACGGACGTGACGAGCCTCGCCAGGAAGGGGGTCAGCGGCGGATGGTCGACGTATCCCCAGGCCAGGTGGTCACCGCACGCTATGTAGTATAGCTCGTCGCGGGCGATCCCGTAGCCGCCGTTCGTCAGCAGGTGGAGCAGCAGACGTCCGAGGGCGATGTACACGAGCACGGCGGTCGCGCTCGTGAAACGGTTTCCGGACTGGCGTTCGCTGGTCACGGGAACTCCAGGGTCGGGATACGTTGTCTGGTGGGTCATTCGACGATAGCACACGCGAGGACGGGTCCTCAAGCGGTCCGGCCACGTGACCCTCCAACCCGCGGCGTCTCCGGCCCTCAACGCCCTCACCGTCCGTCGCATCCGCCCCTCGACGCCAGGCCCTTTGAATCGCCCGCTCGCCGCGATAGAATGGGGCGCTCGACCCGGACACCGAGACTTGGGAAACCGACCACATCAGGAGCCGCAACATGCGCAGAGCCGTCGCCGCAACCGCCGCCCTTGTGTGCGTCGCCGCACTGGTCGTTTCACCAGGCTGCGGCAGCGCCCGGCGCACGAACGTCCTCCTGGTCTGTGTGGACACGCTCCGCCACGACCACCTCGGCTACGCCGGTCACGATCGCGACGTTTCGCCAAACGTGGACGCGCTGGCGGAGCGTGGGCTCGTATTCACGAACGCATACAGCCAGTCCGGGTGGACGCTCCCCTCTATGGCCTCGATCATGACGGGACTCTACCCGGGCGCGACTGGCGCCACCGACTTCCACCTGTCGCTCAAGTGGGGCGTGCCGACGCTCGCCGGAGTCCTTCGCAAGAACGGCTACGATACGCGCGGCTTCGTCAGCCACATGCTGCTGACACCGCAGCACGGGCTCTCGAGCGGATTCAGCGAGTTCGACTACAGCGTGCTGCAGCTCGGACACCCGCACGATGCGTCTACGGGGAGCCGCCTGACAGATCTCGCCATCCGCGACCTCGACCGCCTCGAGGAACCGTTCTTCATGTGGGTCCACTACTTCGACCCGCACTTCGAGTATCTCGAGCACGACGAATGGAGTGAGTTCGGCAGCGAACCTGTCGACAGGTACGACCAGGAGATAGCCTTCACAGACCGTCAGATCGGCCGGCTGCTGGACGCTCTCGCCGAGCGCGAGATGCTGGACCGGACCGTCGTGGTCTTCACCTCCGACCACGGCGAGGAGTTCGGCGAGCACGGAGGCGAGTTCCACTACACGTCGTACGAGGAGGTCGTGCGAGTCCCGCTCGTCTTCGCCGGGCCGGGCATCGAGCCGGGGATGACGGCGGCCCGCGCCCAGCAGATCGACATGATGCCCACGCTCCTGGCGATGCTCGGAGTGGACGACGCGCCGGAGGGACTTCCCGGCAGGGACCTCCTGAGCGGCGAGTACGAGAGCTACCCCGTCTTCATCGAACGCGACCGCCCACCCGGCTACCACCAGCGCTCAGTCATCGACGGTGAGCTCAAGCTCGTCGCCATCGCGCCGGCAGATACGAACCTGATCCCGTGGTCCGCGCGCGGCACATTCTCGAAGGTCGGCAACGTCGCCGTGGGGACGTACGTCTACGACCTGGGAGCCGATCCCGGGGAGTCGCGCGACGTCTATGACGAGAGTGATGCGAGCGCGAGGGAGTTGCTGGCGCTTCTTGCGTCCTTCATGGAGGGAGAGGCGGCGACCGGCGACAGCGTCCTGATCGACGAGGCCGCTCGCGAGCAGCTGAAGGCCCTCGGGTACATCCAGTAGCTCCGCCGGGCCGAGCCTCCGTGACTGCCGCCGCTAGTTGACGTAGCCAAGAGCCTCGAGCTTCTCCATGTCCTCTTCGTCGAGAGTGACCTCGGCGCTCTCCCCCACGAACTTCTCGCACTCCGCCTCGAAGGCCACGAGCTCAGCCCTGAGCTCCTCGGCGGTCGCCCGCCTCCCTTCCAGGACGGACTCTCGTTCGCCGGGGTCGATGGCGAGATCGTAGAGCTCCTCACCATCCGGGTGCGTCAGTATCCACTTGTCCTCGCCTCTGACGACCGACTTGAGCTTCAGGCTCCCGAACCACGGCGGGCTTCTGAGGTCGGTGAAGAACGCGCGGTCGGAGGTTGGCTCCCCCTCCCCCCTTAGCGCCGGGACCAGGCTGACGCCCTGGTCGACCGGGCTCGCGGGCAGATCCAACAGCTCGCGAATGGTCGGCAGAATGTCCATGACGGACGTCGGCGCTCTCACACGCCCGGGCGCCAGAGACTCCGCGGGGGCGTGCACGAAGAGCGGCACGCGCAGTACCTCGTCGTAGAGCGTGCGCCCGTGGTCCCACCCGCCGTGCTCCTGGAACTCCTCCCCGTGGTCGGACGTGACGATGACGATCGTGTCCTCGCCCCATCCGAAGAGCTCGTAGAGCTCCCGGACCTTCGCGTCCACGTAGCTGATCTCGCTGTCGTAGGCGGAGATGGAGTCCAGCAGCTCACCCTCCCGCGGCTCGTACCACGGCGCCCGGTGTTGGTACGGACGGTGCGGGTCCATGTAGTGGATGTAGAGGAAGTAGGGCTCGCCCTCGAGCATGTCCTCGGACCAGCGGCGGACCGTCGCGTTCACCGTGGCCGCCCCGGCGTCGTTCGAGGTGCGGAAGCTGTCGAAGCCCTGGTCGAACCCCTCCTCGTACCCGATGTTGAGGTTGTCGCTGACGCCCCAGGTCGAGTAGCCGGCCTCCCTGAGCACCTCGGCCACAGTGACCGCGTCATCGGGGATGCGGTTGACGCGGATGGTCCGGTCGACCTGCTGCATCATCCGGACCGCGAGCAGGCCCTTGTGGACCCCGTGCTGGACCGGGTGGAGCGACGTGACTATGGAAGCGGTTCCCGGCGCTGTCCATGACGAGGTCGAGCGGGTGTTCTCGAAAACGACACCGGCGTCGGCGAGGGAGCCGAGGAACGGCGCGGTGTCCTTCTCGTAGCCGTAGAACTGCAGATGGTCTGGCCGCAGCGTGTCGATCACCACGACGACCACGTTGGGCGGGCTCTCGGCCGCAGGCCCGCAGGACAGCGCGAAAGCGAAGAGCGCGATCGCTCCGAGTGCGGCCAGTCTCTTCCTCACAGCGCATCCCCCTCCGGCCATGCCGTG
>Ga0180430_10003846_pt1 | contig 12851 bp, 9 predicted proteins | sample SS_ome_9_FD_132999 | JGI IMG/M metagenome (GOLD analysis project Ga0180430, IMG submission 132999) | Hypersaline lake sediment archaeal communities from the Salton Sea, California, USA - SS_1_S_2 metaG | ecosystem: Environmental > Aquatic > Non-marine Saline and Alkaline > Hypersaline > Sediment... | reverse complement strand
GGCTTTGATGCCGACCCGGCCATACGCAACGTGGTCGGCCTGATTGGGACTGCCCCGGACCTGGCTCTCAAAGCCGTGAACCTGCGCAAATTTGGGCAGCAAATCATCCGCACCCTGGGCGGACGCAAGGTTCACCGCAACTTTGCCGTACCCGGCGGCGTCAATAAAGCCCTCTCTGCCGAAGGCCGCGACAGCATTTTGGCCGGCCTGGATGAAGCCATCGCTACCACCCAGGTGGGATTGGGCATCATGAAAGACTGGGCCGAAAAGAATCGGGAAGATATTGAGAAATTCGCCGTGTTCCCCACCGGCTACTTCAGCCTGGTAACCCCCCAGGGCAGCCTGGAACTGTACGATGGCGATTGTCGTCTGATTGACATGACCGGCAAACAACTGGAACAGTTCGATGGCCGCAATTATCTCGATTACATCTCTGAACATGTTGAGGACTGGTCATACCTCAAGTTCCCCTATTACAAAAAGATGGGTTGGCCGCATGGCGTTTACCGGGTAGGACCGCTGGGCCGCCTGAACGTGGCCGAACAGCTCGATACCCCCCTGGCCAATGAAGAACACAAAATCTTCAAGGCCATCAACGGGGGCAAACCGGTGGAAAACACCCTGCACTTCCATTATGCCCGCCTGATTGAAACCTTGTTTGCCGCCGAAAAAGTCAAAGTGTTGCTGGACGACCCCGACATTATGAGCAAAGAAATCCTCAACACCCGCAAAAATTTCAAAGGCGAAGGGGTGGGCATCATCGAAGCGCCGCGCGGGACGCTGTTCCACCACTACTGGGCCAACGAAAGCGGCCAGCTTGAAAAAGTCAATCTGATTGTCGCCACCGGCCACAACAACTGGGCCATGAGCAAAGCGGTTGACAGCGTGGCTAAAACCTACGTGAAGGCCAACGGCAACGGCGTCACCGAAGGCATGCTCAACCGGGTCGAAGCCGCCATTCGGGCCCACGACCCCTGCCTGTCCTGCTCAACCCATGCCCTGGGCCAGATGCCCATTTTATTAGAAATTGTCAATCCCGACGGCGAGGTTATCAACACCCTGCGCCGCGATTGATTTGACAGACCGGTAATTCCGGCTAAAAATTCTGCTTAATCCCGGCAGGGGAGCAGGGAGCAGTGGATGCCAAGAGAAATCTTTGCCCCTGCCCCCCGGCTCCCCTGCTGCATTTGGTGAATATGGCAATGCAAAAAATATTAATCATCGGCTACGGCAACCCCGACCGCGAAGACGACGGCGTGGCCTGGCACGTCCTCCAGGCCCTCTCCAACCACTATCACAGCCCCATCATTGAATCCGATGGCGGCATTTTTGAAGCAGAGCACAATCCGCACCTGGTCTTTGCCCTGCAACTCACCCCGGAAATGTCCGAGGCGCTGGCCCAATACCAACACGTCTGTTTTGTTGATGCCCACACCGGCGCCTACGCCGAAGAAGTACGCGCCGAAAGTATCGCCCCCAATTTTCAGGCCTCGCCCTTTACCCACCACCTGACTCCGGAAAGTTGTCTGAGTTTGGCTCAAAATTTGTACGGCTCTGCACCGCAGGCGCTGGTGGTTTCGGTGCGGGGCTATCAATTTGGCTACCGCACTGCGCTATCAACCCAAACCGCGCCGCTGGTTCCCCAGGCTGCGGCCAAAATCATCGAGTGGCTGTCGTAAAACCGGCCCGCTTGCCTCCCAGAATAAATGACAAATGTCACCTATAGAGAGTGACGAGTGACACTATCCCTGACCTACCGGCTGTGGTATGCTTTACCCTAGTACCGCTGGGAAAATACCCCGCGTCATAATTCAACAACCCATATCAACATTCGGATAAACCTGATATATCGGTTCCATAGTAATAAATGCCCCACCAAACAACGATGTTTGCCCTCACAAACAAAAACTATTGGTTAATTTCCCTGCATCAAACAAACTATTTGTGAAATTTTTCTCTAAATGAACAGTTGTGATAAAATAGTGGATCGGATACCAAATATTTGGTAGAGACCAATCTAGTCCTTAATATCATAGCCAGTATTTAAGGAGACGTGCTATGGCAAAAACAAACGGTAAAGAAAAAACCTCCATCCTTGATGACCCCCGCATGAAGCTGGTTCTGCGAGCTTTGAAACGGTTCAATTACCAGCAGGACGCCCTGCTCGAAGTTTTGAACACGGCGCAGGAAGCCTTTGGCTACCTGCCCGAAGAACTACTGATTTACATCGCACAAGAGTTAGACGTGCCTCTCAGCAAAGTTTACGGTGTGGCAACGTTTTACCACCTGTTTTCGTTTGACCCCCTGGGCGACCATACCTGTATTGTTTGTACCGGGACCGCCTGCTACGTCAAAGGTTCTGAAGACATTGTGGATGCCCTGGAAGAAAAATATAAAATTGAACAGGGCCAAACCACGCCCGATGGAAAATTCAGCGTGTCGGTGGCGCGCTGCCTGGGTAGTTGCGGACTGGCTCCGGTCCTGGTTGTTGACGGAAACGTTGTCGGGAAAGCCACCACAGAATCTACCCTTGACCGGATTGAAGCCCTGCTGGAAGAGGATGAAGTTGAGACAGAACCGGTCACAGCATGACCCCTCAACCCCGTATTTAGGAGAAATTTTACTATGCCAGCCAAAAAGACATTCGATGCAGCGGCCTTACAAGAAATGGCCGACAAAGAGCAAGAAAAACAACATAAATACAAAACCCGGCTGTTTTGCTGTGCCAGTACGGCCTGCCTGGCTTCCGGCTCGGCCCCGGTGCAGGATACCATCAAACAGGCCATTAAAGTTAACAAACTAAATAAAGACGTACAACTGGTACCGACCGGTTGTATGGGGCTGTGCAGCCACGGTCCTATGGTTCGGGTTCAAACTGAGGACCACCATACCGATATTCTATACCAGGAAGCTACCTCTGAAACCGCCCAACAAATTCTGGAAGCCTATGTCCTTAAAACAGAGCCGGAAGAAGAAACGGAACCGGCTGAAGAGGTCGGAGCGCTGGATATCCCCCATTTTCGGGGCGGTGTTCAGAAACGGGCCAAGAAAAAACTGGAAGAATCGGTTCTGCCTCAAGATATGCCATTTTTCACCCGCCAAACCAAAGTGGTACTCACCAACGCCGGCCTGGTTAACCCCGAAAATCTGGGCGATTATGTTGCCAGCGGCGGCTACCGGGCCCTGGCCAATGTACTGGAAACTATGACTCCGGAGCAAGTCTGCGAAGAAATATCCAACAGCGGCTTGCGAGGTCGAGGCGGCGGCGGTTTTCCCACCGGCCTGAAATGGAACCTGTTGCGTAAAGCCCCCGGCGACACAAAATACATTGTGGCCAACGGCGACGAAGGCGACCCCGGCGCCTACATGGACCGCACCATTATGGAAGCAGACCCTCACCGTATTCTGGAAGGGATGGCCATTGCCGGTTACGCCACCGGCGCCCGGCAAGGCTTTCTGTACGTCCGGGGCGAATACCCCATCGCTGTACAACGGCTGGAAAAAGCCATCCGGGCAGCCACCCGCAAAGGCATATTGGGTGAATCGGTTATGGGCAGTGATTTCAGTTTTGAAGCCGAAATCCGCATCGGCGCCGGCGCGTTTGTATGCGGCGAAGAAACTGCCCTGATGTACTCCATCGAAGGCAACCGGGGGATGCCCCGCATGCGTCCCCCCTACCCCACCCAAAGCGGCTTGTGGGGGCACCCGACCCTCATTAACAACGTCGAAACGTTTGCCAACATCGCCCCCATCATGGAAAAAGGAGCCGCCTGGTTCGCCGGCACCGGCACAGAAAAAAGCAAAGGCACCAAAGTATTTGCCCTGACCGGCGACCTGAGAAACACCGGGCTAATCGAAGTGCCGATGGGCATCACCCTGCGCGAAATTATCGAAGAGATGGGCGGCGGCATGCCGGGCAAACGCAAATTCAAGGCAGCCCAAACCGGCGGCCCCAGTGGCGGTTGTATTCCGGCCAGCCACCTCGACACCCCCATTGATTACGAAAGCCTGCAAGCCCTGGGGTCTATCATGGGGTCTGGCGGGCTGGTAGTCATGGACGACAAAAACCTCATGCCCAAAGTTGCCAAATTCTTTATGGAATTTTGTGTTGATGAAAGCTGCGGCAAATGCATCCCCTGCCGGGTGGGGACCGTTAAAATTCAACGTCTGCTGGAAAAAATTATTGACGGCCAAGCCACCCACGCCGATCTGGACCAACTCAAACACCTATGCGAAATGGTCAAAACATCCAGCCTGTGCGGGTTGGGGCAAACCGCCCCTAACCCTGTACTCAGCACCCTGCGCTACTTCCCGGACGAGTACGAAAGCCTGCTCATCCAACCCGAAGCAGCAGCCGAAGTTTGACAATGGGAGATAAAAGAACTATGACAACCCTGACAATTAACGGCAAAACCATTGAAGTTTCTCCCGGCACCACCGTAATGGACGCAGCTCTGGCCAGCGGCATCGACATTCCCCGTCTGTGCTATCACCCGGATTTAGTGCCATCAGGTGGCTGCCGTATGTGCATGGTGGAGATAGAAGGCAATCCCAAACCACAGGCCAGTTGTGGGCTGCAATGCAGCGACGGCATGGTCATCCACACCGAAACCGAACAGGTCAATGCCATCCGCCACGATGTGATAGACCTGCTGGTTTCAGACCACCCCCTCGACTGCGTAACCTGCGATAAAGCCGGCGACTGTGACCTGCAAAAATACGCCTACCAATACGGCATCACCCGGACCAGTTATAATTTTGAACTGTCACGCCAGCTTTATCAGGATGACAACCCCTTCTTTATTCGCGACCACCAATATTGTATTTTGTGCGGCAAATGCAGCCGGGTCTGCAACGAAATTGTGGGGGCCGATGCCATTCAATACGCCGGGCGCGGCTTTGAAAGCCATATCGCCACCCCCTTTAACGGGCCGATGATTGACTCAACCTGCGTATTTTGTGGAAGCTGCGTGCAGGTTTGCCCCACCGCCGCCTTATTACCCCAATCACGGCTGGGCAAAGGCCGGGAGTGGGAACTGGAACGAAAACGGACCATCTGCGGCTACTGCGGCGTGGGATGCGGCGTAGAGTATGCCCTTAATGACGACGGTATTGTTTACGCCCAGGGCTACCCCGAAGCGCCGGTCAACGGCGAATTTCTGTGCGTGAAAGGCCGCTCCGGCTGGGACTTTGTAGATAGCCCCGACCGCCTGACCGAACCGCTGATCCGCAAAGACCTGGCCTTCGAACTGGGCCTCACCGACCAGCCGTGGAATCTGCCTGAAACCAGCGCTCTGGAACAAAAACCCAGCCGCGACAACTACATTCCGGTCTCGTGGGAACAGGCCCTCGACATTACCGCCGATAAACTGGCCGACATCATCAGCCAACATGGCGGCGACGCCGTGGCCGGGCTGACCTCGGCCCGCTGTACCAACGAAGAAAACTATGTCTTTCAAAAATTTATGAGAGTGGGGGTGGGCACAAACAGCGTTGATCACTGTGCCCGGTTGTGACACAGCACCACCGTCGCCGGTCTGGCGACAAGCTTTGGCAGTGGCGCAATGACCAACTCCATCCATGAAATCAGAGATACAGACTGTATTTTGATTACCGGCTCAAACACCGCCGAATCTCACCCCGTGCTCAGCTACGAAGTGGTGCGAGCCGTCAAAAAAGGGGCCAGCCTGATTGTGATTGACCCGCGGCGGGTGCCGATGGTCAAACACGCGGCCCTGCACATCCAGCCCAAACCGGGCGACGACATTTATATTTTCCTGGCGATGGCCCACGTTATCATCCGCGAAGGTTGGGCCAATCTGGAATTCATCGAAGCCAACACTGAAGAGTTTGAGGCCTTCAAAGAAAGCGTAGCCGAAATGACGCCCGAAGCAGCCGCCCTGGCCACCGGCATCCCCGCCGAACAGATTGAATTGGCAGCCCGGCTGTACGCCCTGGGCGAGCGGCAAGAGGGCCAATCCATCTATAGCGGCCAAAACGGCAGCGCCGCGCCGCGTGGTCACTCCAGCATTTTGTACGCGATGGGCATCACCCAGCGCAGCAACGGAACCGACCTGGTCCACATGCTGGCCAACCTGTCCATCCTGACCGGGCAAATCGGCAAACCCTCCACCGGGGTAAACCCACTGCGCGGCCAGAGCAACGTGCAGGGCGCCTGCGATTTGGGCGGTCTGCCCAATGTGTTGCCCGGCTACCAAAATGTGACCGACGAAGCGAAGCGTAAAACGGTGGCTCAAAAATGGGGGGTGGACGATTTGCCCGGCGAAGTTGGTCTGACTGTGGTCGAAATGACCAACAAAGCCATTGCCGGCGAACTGCACTCAATGTACATCATGGGCGAAAATCCCATGCTGTCGGACCCCAACCTGAGCCACGTAGAAGAAGGTTTCCGCGCGTTAAGTTTTATGGTGCAGCAAGACATCTTCTTGAACGAAACCTCAAACCTGGCCCACGTAGTGCTGCCCGCCGCGGCCTCGCTGGAAAAGGACGGCACCTTTACCAACACCGAGCGCCGGGTGCAGTTGCTGCAGCCCGTTGTGCCGCCCCCCGGACAGGCCAAACCAGACTGGTGGATCAGCGCGGCCATTGCCAAAAAGGTTGACGAAAAATTGGGCCGCCAGCGGGCCGAAGGTTATTGGGATTACGCCTCCAGTGCCGAAATTCTGGACGAGGCCGCCGCGGTCGCCCCGATTTACGGCGGTATCACCTCGGCCCGGTTGGCCAATGGCGCCCAACTGGCCTGGCCCTGCCCCACTGCAGACCATCCCGGCACCCAATACCTGCACCACGACGGCAAATTCAGCCGGGGTAAAGGCAAATTCTTTGCGGTGGAGGCATTACTGCCCGCGGAACAGCCGGACGAAGAGTACCCACTCATTCTGACCACGGGCCGGGTGCTGTACCACTACCACACCGGCACCATGACCCGCCGCAGCGAAGGGCTGGATTGGCGACTACCGGACGGCTATGTGGAAGTTAATCGCAAAGATGCCGAAATGCTGGACATTTCCGATGGCGACCCGGTCAAGGTTATCAGTCGCCGGGGAGAAGTTGTCACCACGGCCAAGGTGGGGGCGCGGGTTTCAGAAGGTGTAGTATTCCTGTCGTTCCACTGGAAAGAAGCGCCGGCCAACAAACTAACTCAAAACTTCAAGCTCGACCCGATAGCCAAAATACCGGAATACAAAGCCAGCGCGGTGAAGCTGGTCAAGGCATAAAAAACTAAATCAAAAACAAAACTGCAAACAAGAGGTGTACATTGGTGTGCCAGGCTCAATTGTGCGCACAATGTCCCCTCTTGTTTTATGTAAAAATATATTTTCATCGCAAATTTGTGAAATTTATTACAAGCTAAAAGGACAAACATCACAATTATGAACGAGCAAACCAAAAAAACTCCCAACGGATTACCAATACCCCGCCTGGATGCCTTTCTGCCTCTGGAAATGGCTGCCAAAGCCGAAGAGGTCGGCGTAAAAAAAGCCACAATGGGGCCACGCAACACAATAATGCTGGCGATGATGGCCGGCGCCTTTATTGGAGCCGGGGCCATTTTTGCCACCACCGTTGCCACCGGTGCCGGCGGAAACCTGACCTATGGCATTACCAAACTGTTGGTGGGGCTGGTTTTTTGTCTGGGTCTTATTTTGGTAATTGTGGCCGGGGCAGAATTGTTTACCGGCAATAACCTGATTATCATGGCCTGGGCCGACAAACGCATCACCACATTACAAGTTCTACGCAACTGGGGGCTGGTTTACATCGGCAACTTTATCGGCTCGATTGCTACGGCTGGGCTAATGTTTTTTACCAGGCAGTACACCTTTGATAACGGCGCAGTCGGCCTGACCGCCTTGAACATTGCCCACGGCAAAACCAGCCTGGAATTTGGGCAAGCTATTGCGCTGGGCATTATGTGCAATGTGTTGGTCTGTTTGGCGGTGTGGCTTTGCTTTAGCGCCCGGACCACCACCGACAAAATTCTGTCAATTATCTTTCCGATTACCGCCTTTGTGGCCGCCGGGTTTGAGCACAGTGTGGCTAATATGTATTTCATTCCGATGGGATTGTTCATCAAAATGGGTGCGCCGGCTGACTTTTGGGCTGCCATCGGCAAAACTGCGGCTGATTTCCCCACCCTGACCTGGGGACACTTTTTCATCAGCAACCTGCTGCCGGTAACGATTGGCAATATTATCGGTGGGTCGGTGCTGGTGGGGCTGGTGTACTGGTTTATCTATATCCGCAAACCGGCTGTACAAATTTTCCCGGCCTCGTCATCACAAAAATAAAATGTATACAAAATCGAGGCCGCATACACCAAAAAACATGGTACAATATAAGTAACAAAGGCTTCCATTTGAATTCATTAGTGAAAGGAGCGTTATTTTTATGGAGATGCAACTAATTTCCAGTGATGATTTGAAAATCTTGACCGAGTTACGTCACTTTAAATTTCTGGAAAATGTGGAAACCTCGCATCTCAAAAAATTGGCCTCGATTGCCAGTATTATCGAATTTGCTGATGATCAAGTTATCCACGAAGCGGGTGAGCAGGGACAGTATCTCTATCTGGTTATTGACGGGCAAGTCAACATCGAAATTGATGTGCCGGACCATCCCTCAGTTACTGTTTTAACCATCGGTCCAGGGCAGATGTTTGGGCTGTCATCATTGTTTCCAGCCCAACGGAAGAAAGGCCGGGCCAAGGTAGCCCGCAGAATGCAGGCCGTTGTTATCAAGTCCAGCGATCTGCGAGGGTTGTTCAGAGCGGACCACGAACTTGAGCGCGTCTTTTTTGAACGAACCACTCAGATTATCAACGACAGGATCAAAGCCACCTGGCTGCAATTAGCCAAACACAGCACTTTTCAATAGAGCAGGCATTGGTGGGCTGGTTCCACTACCCGGCGGTAGGCTAAACTGATCTACCCCCAAAAGTCTCGAACAGATTAACGTTGTTCGGGACTTTTTGTTATGGAATAAACGGCCCCAACAATTGTGACAAAAGTCACTATAAAAAAGTGATAAGTGGCACTATAAGATAGCACGCAACTGTGTTACTATTTATAGCCGTAGGGGGGAAATTCCTCTTATAGTTGATACCCGCCTCAAAAAATAATATTTACACAAAAAACGCATCCAAGTTACTGTATTGACATTCAAATTGACACTCAAGCTGTTCTAAACAAGGCAGAGATGTATAAGGAGTTTGACCATGACCGACACCAGTCTACGTGACATTAACCGTAAAGACAGGGCCAAAAAATCCCCGATTGAATATGAAAAACGCCCCCTTGAGGAACGAACCCACGATTTTGAAGAAATTCTACTGGGCTATAGCTCCGAAACCGCGATGGCGGAAGCCGAACGCTGTTTGCAATGTCCGGAACCGCAGGCGTGCATTTTGAACTGTCCAGCCGGCAATGACGTACCCGAAGCCCTGTGGCTCACCAGCCAGGGCGATTTTGTGGGCGCGGCCAAAGTGTTTGCAGCTAGCAGCCCCCTGCCGGAAGTATGTGGGCGGGTTTGCCCCAACCTGTGCCAAGAGGGTTGTGTGTTGAGCCGGCAATATGGCTCGGTGTCAATCGGCAAATTGGAGGCCTTTGTTTCTGACGTGGCCCGTCGGGAAGGCGCCCTCAAAATTGAGGTACCGCAGGAGAAAACCGGCAAGCACGTGGCGGTCGTCGGCTCCGGGCCGGCGGGAATTACTGTGACCGAAGACCTTATCAAAAATGGACATCAGGTAACCATATACGAGGCCTGGCCGGAAGCCGGTGGGGTGCTGGTGTATGGTATTCCCAACTTTAAGTTGAGCAAAGAAGTGGTAGCTCTAAAAATAAACGACCTGAAAGAAGCCGGGGTCAAGTTTATCACCAATACCCGCATTGGTGAAGATGTTACCGTTGACGAGTTGCTGGCCAAGTACGATGCGGTCTTTTTGGGAACCGGGGCCGGCATCGAAGCCACCATGGATATCCCCGGCGAAAAACTGGAGGGCGTATTTAAATCAACCGACTACCTTATCCGGGCCAACGTTCCCCACGAAAAACTCCCGCCGGACCGCCGTCACATACCAGACATCGGTACCCGGGTTGCCGTAATTGGCGGCGGCGACAGCGCGGTTGACTGCGCCCGTACCTCAATCCGGTTGGGGGCTAAAGAGGTTACCATTGTCTATCGTCGCACGGAAGCTGAAATGCCCGGCAATAAAACCGAACGCCAAATATGTATTGACGAAGGGGTCAATATTGAATACCTGCAAGCCCCGGTGGAATATATTGGCGATGAGAACGGACGGCTGACTTCGATGAAAGTCATCAAAATGGAGCTGGGCGAGCCGGATTCATCCGGACGTCGTCGGCCGGTGCCGATTGAAGGCTCGGAATTCATTATGGATGTGGATACGGTGGTATTGGCCGTTGGCTACTGGCCCGACCCCTTCCTGGGCAAAAAGACCGAAAATCTGGCGACCCATAAATGGGGCCTGATTGTCGCCAATGAAGAGGTAGGGGCTACCACACATGCCGGTGTATTTGCCGCCGGCGATAACGTCCACGGCCCGGATTTGGTGATTACTGCCATTGCCAGCGCTCACAAAGCCGCCGGCAGTATCGAGGCCTTTCTGCGCGGTGAAGAAGTAGAGTTGGCCACCCCGCCGCCTCCTCGCAAAAAACGCAGATAAACCAATTTTACAACAGTTCCTGCAACAGGGTCGGCTTGATGCCGATCCTGTTTTTTTATGCAACTTTTCACCGGCCTCCTCGTAATGATAAGTAAAGAAACACAAACCCTTTTGGTTAATCATAGTAAAGAAAGCAGGTCATAAAGCATGGAACTTCTGATTAGAATTATTGTAGCGATTATTTTGCCGCCACTGGCCGTCATTGACAAAGGTTGTGGCGCGGTGGTGGTAGTGACGTTGTTAACTCTGCTGGGCTGGATTCCCGGCATCATCGGCGCGATTGTGTTTAATTCGATGGAACCCAAATAAACTTTCCCCAAAACCAAAACCTCTCTGCAGACCTGACAATATAAAAATACTGTCAGGTCTTTTTTTATAGGCACCCCCGCCCAATCTCCCAAATTAGGGGTGTTCGATTTTTGGGGCAACGCTTGCCGATTTCGCATACTGAGCCTGACGAAGTGGCGAAATCGGCCCCAAATCCGAACACCCCCCAATTTTTTTGGGTTACAATTATGAAGAACTATGCTATAATAAAGTAAGTTTATAAGCGTCCGGGACAAGCAGTTGCTTCTGTCCCCGGAATCAGCCAGAATTTTCTCCTATGTTCAAAAACTTCTTCAAACAGTTCCGGCTTTTTTGGGACAACAAAGTGCACCCCCACCGAAGGGCAGTGTTAGGCGCTCTATTGATTTTTATATTGCTGGTATTAATGGGGATATGGCCGGCCCGATTATACCGGAACTGGCTTCTGTCGAGTCAGAAGAATCAGGTCATCGCCAATTTGGCCCCCTATGGCAATGCCCTGACAACCAGCATTAACCAACGTTTTGCCCTGTTAGAGGGGTTACGCGCCTTTACGCAGGCCTACCTGCCAGAAACCCCATCCGCCACAGAGTTCGATGCCTTTGCCAGCGGCTTGTACGCTACCAGTCCGGGTATCCGCAACTTTTCGATTGCGCCTGAAGGCATCCAACTCCATGTTTATCCGCTCGAAGGAAACGAACAGGTACCGGGCCATAACCTGCTGGAAGATAAACGCCCCAATGTACAGGCCGATGTCCAACGCACAATCAACACTAAAGAAATAGCCATCAGTGGGCCTTATCCGCTCCGGCAAGGTGGCCTGGGGATTATTGCCCGGCAGGCCATTTTTTATAAAGATGAATTCTGGGGGCTAAGTGTAATTGTGCTGGATGTTCCCCCCATCTTGCAGGAAACCGGCATAGACACCGAACCGGCAACCATAGAAATGGCAATCAGGGATACCAACGGAAACACCTTCTTTGGAGATGAGAATGTTTTTGCCACCGGCCCCATCATCTATAACGTACAGCTCCCCGAAGGGCAGTGGACCTTGGGCGCCATCCCCCGCGGTGGCTGGGAAACCGCCATTCAACCGGCTCAGCTAATTTTCAATATTACCGGCCTGATAATTCTGGGCCTCATCACCGGCGTGATTTACCTGACGATTAATCGCCAGCAGCAGTTGGCCCTGGCAGTTAAACAACGCACTCAGGAAATATCAACCATCAACCAGACTCTGCAAGATGAACTGGTGGAACGGAAACAGATAGAAAAAACGCTACGTCAACAAGAACAAAAAAACAAAGAGCTGCTGGAAAAAGAACGGGAACAACGGTTGTTAGCCGAAACATTACGGGAAGTTACCCTGACACTCAGTTCACAAACCGGTCTGACCGCGGTGCTAGACCAGATTCTGGTTCAGGCTAAACACCTGGTGCCGTACAATACGGCCAACATAACTTTACTGGAAAACGGCCATGTCAAAATGGTCCGCTGGCAGGGTGGAAAATACATCGAGGATGAAAAAGCAGTGGTCAGCGTTTTCCAACAGTTTAATAATTTTCCCTCAAATACTGAACAGATTAAAACCGGTCAGCCGGTTCTGGTTTCTGATACCGACCAGGATGCTGACTGGATTACCACCCCGGCAACAGCCTGGATTAAATCCCATTTGAGTTTACCAATCTGCCACAAAAATGAAATATTGGGGTTATTACAGTTGGACAGCGAAACCCCCGGCTATTTCTCTCCCGTTCACTTAGACTGGCTCCAGCCCCTGACCCACGCCGCAGCCATTATCATCGAAAACGCCCGGTTGTATGAACAGGCCCTGCACGAT
>Ga0180430_10003845_pt1 | contig 12852 bp, 11 predicted proteins | sample SS_ome_9_FD_132999 | JGI IMG/M metagenome (GOLD analysis project Ga0180430, IMG submission 132999) | Hypersaline lake sediment archaeal communities from the Salton Sea, California, USA - SS_1_S_2 metaG | ecosystem: Environmental > Aquatic > Non-marine Saline and Alkaline > Hypersaline >... | reverse complement strand
CGAGGATCCGCATCCGAAGTTCTCGCCGGCCACGACGATGTCCCCCGGTTGCACGACGTTTGCGAACGCTTCGTCGATGTCTTCCATGCAGTGTGCCGAAAGCTCGTCTGGATCTGAGGTCATCAGGTACCGTGCCGGGATGATCGCATCGGTATCCACGTGATCGCCGTATACCCATGCATGTCCGCTCTTCGTCACGACAGCACCTCCTCCGGCGAGGCGATACGCCCTGCCACGGCCGAGGCCGCGGCAACCGCCGGCCCGGCAAGATACACCTCGGAATCCGGGTGTCCCATTCGGCCACGGAAGTTCCGATTCGTTGTACTGATGGCACGTTCTCCGGCGGCCAACACGCCGGAGTGGCCTCCGAGACACGGACCGCACGTCGGCGTCGAAACTGCCGCGCCGGCCTCAATGAGCTGCTCGATCAGCCCTTCGCGAATGGCAGCGAGCATCACCGCCTGCGTACCCGGGAACACCAGACATCGAACACCGGGCGAGACACGCCTGCCGGCAAGAATTCCGGCCGCCTCGCGCAGATCCTCGAGCCGACCGTTGGTGCACGAGCCGATCACCACTTGGTCGACCGGCACATTAGTGACCTCGCCAACCGGCCGCACGTTCTCCGGCAGATGAGGCAGCGCGACCAGCGGTTCCAGGCCCGTGATGTCGAGGGTGAGACGGGTGTGGTATTCGGCATCCTCGTCCGCCACCGCCGGCTCGTGTCGTGGGCGCTCCGTCGGATGCTCGGCGAGATACGCTTCGGTGGTCTCGTCGACCGCGAACAGACCCGCCTTGCCGCCAGCCTCGATCGCCATATTGGCCATGGTGAACCGTCCGGCCATGTCGAGCCCCTCGATGACCGAACCCACGAACTCGATGGACCGGTATCGCGCGCCATCCACGCCGAGTTCGCCGATCGAAAGAAGGATGAGATCCTTGCCGCCGATCCACGGACCACGTTCGCCGACGAACTCGATCCGGATCGACTCCGGTACCCGCATCCAGACCGTTCCGGCGCCCATGGCGACACCGATGTCGGTGGACCCCATGCCGGTGGCGAACGCGCCCAGTGCGCCGTAGGTGCATGTGTGAGAGTCTCCGCCGACCACCATGTCGCCCGGCCCGACCAATCCGAGTTCCGGCAACAGAACGTGCTCGATCCCGGTTCGGCCGACATCGTAGAAGTGCCGGATTCCCTGATCGGCCGCAAATCGTCGCATGACCGCGGACTGCTCGGCCGAGGCAATGTCCTTGTTGGGCGTGAAGTGATCGGCCACCAGAAGGATCGAGTCGGGATCGAACACGCGGGGCACCTGCAGATTTGAGAACTCCCGGATCGCGATCGGCGCCGTGATGTCATTGGCCAAAACCCGATCGACAGCCACCTCTGCGAAGGCGCCCGCTCGCACGGCAGCCGTCGCTTCAACAGGCAGGGGGCGGCCCTCCTCCACGGCGTGAGATGCTATCAGTTTCTCCGCCAATGTCTGTCTCATTCCCCGGCTCCGTCCTTCGCATCATCGGTGGTGCGGCGTGCACGAGCATGCGTCAGTGCGTCCGCGTCCCAGTTCGCTGACCAGGCACGCGACATACCCGTGTCCTCCGCTTCATTCGCCATCACGTTCTTGGCTTCCGCTTGTTTCTTCTTCGTGCAACACACGATGTACCTCCCCTTTCTTGCTACGATCGCTCACGAGCGGGTGTCCCCGCTTCCACTTCCACGCTCTGCGCTTCACCGGACTCCCGAACGATCAGTCGATTCAGCGCGCTCAGGTACGCCTTGGCGCTGGCCACGATGATGTCCGTGTCCGCGGCATAGCCGCTCACCAGATCTCCTCGATGGCTGGCTAGTCGCACGGCAACGCGCCCCTGTGCATCGACGCCCCCGGTGATTCCGTGAATGTCGAATTCGGACAACTCGTTCGGCTCTCGAACGATCGCATCGATCGCCCGATAGGTTGCGTCCACCGGCCCAGCGCCCACCGCCGAGGCGATCTGCTCCTCGCCGGTCGGACTCACCAAACGGATCGTCGCTGTTGGCATGCCCGGATTGCCGCACACAACCTGGAGATTGGCCAGGCGGTATCCTCCATAGCTCGTCTCGAGCAGATCAGCCACCAACGCCGCCAGATCGTCATCGGTCACGTTGCGCTTCTTGTCGGCCAGGTCCTTGAACCGGACGAACGCTCGATTGAGCGTCGCGGGTTCGAGTTCGTAGCCGAGTTCGGTCAGCCGGTCACCGAATGCGTGGCGTCCGGAGTGCTTGCCCAGAACCAGCTTGGACCCGCCAGCGCCCACGGACTCGGGACGGATGAACTCGTAGGTCTCAGGGTGCTTGAGGACCCCGTCCTGATGAATGCCCGACTCGTGGGCAAACGCGTTGGCGCCGACGATCGCCTTATTGGCCTGAACCGTCATCCCCGTGACCTGGCAGATCATCCGACTCGTCGCGGCGATCTCGGCCACCTCGATGCCTGTCCGGAGTCCGAGTGCCTCGCCGTGCATCCGGATCAACACCGCCATCTCTTCGATCGCAGCGTTCCCGGCGCGTTCGCCGATGCCGTTGACAGTCACTTCGATTTGCCCGGCGCCGTTTCGCAGTGCCACCAGGCTATTGGCCGTTGCCAAACCGAGATCGTCGTGGCAATGCACACTGATCACTGCGCGCTCGATGCCTTCTGCATGCTCTGCCACGCGGCGGACCAGCGCCCCAAAATCCTCAGGCAATGCACAGCCCACGGTGTCGGGAATGTTGATCGTGGTGGCGCCCGCAGCGATCGCGGTGCTCACGACATCCACCAGGAACTCCGGGTCCGTTCGGCTCGCATCCTCCGGAGAGAACTCGACGTCCTCGCACAGGCTCCGCGCATGCCCAACGGACTCGGTGATCCGACGCAACACCTGATCGCGAGACATCTTCAGCTTGTGCCGCATGTGCAAGTCAGATGTCGCGAGGAAGGTGTGAATGCGGGGGCGCGCCGCGGCCTGTACGGCTTCCCAGGCCACGTCGATGTCGGCCGCGGTCGCTCGCGCCAACCCACATATCGCCGGACCCCCAGGGTCCGCTCCAACTCTCCTCGCGATCTCACGCACGGCACGCGCATCATCGCTCGATGCCGCAGGGAACCCGGCTTCGATGACGTCGACACCGACCCGCGCCAGCTGTCGCGCCACGCGAAGCTTCTCCGCCGTGTTCAGCGATACCCCGGGCGACTGCTCACCATCGCGCAGCGTCGTATCGAAGAAGATCACGCGCCGATCGGTCATCGGTCGTTGTCCTTCCGCTCGGGCCGCAGATTGCGGACCGCCGCGCCGGCCAACCACATCTCGGCCTCCCGCATCTCGGTCAGCTCGGCCTCGAGCCGCTCCCGGTACGTGGGGGATGCATTGGCTTCGAGAACGGTCTGCGTCTCGGTGCCTTCGATCACGCTTCGATACAGGTCATCGAACACCGGTGCCGTGGCATCCCGGAACCGTGCCTTCCAATCCAGGGCACCGCGCTGTGCCGTGGTGCTGGTGCGAGCGTACATCCCATCCATCCCATGCTCAGCAACCAGACGGATCAGGCTTTGCGTCAGCTCTTCGACGGTCTCGTTGAACGCCTCGCTTGGTGAGTGCCCATTCCGGCGGAGCACGTCGTACTGTGCCTCCATCAACCCGGCCAGCGCTCCCATGAGCACCCCGCGCTCCCCAACAAGATCGCTGTGAACCTCGTTGGCGAACGTGGTCGGGAACAAGTACCCGGAGCCGATCGCGATACCGAGCGCCAGCGTACGTTCGGTGGCGCGCCCAGTTGCATCCTGATGGATCGCGTAGCTGGAGTTGATGCCGCTTCCGTCCAGGAAGTTGCTGCGCACGCTGAATCCGGAGCCTTTGGGCGCAACCAGGACGACATCGACGTCTTCCGGCGGCACCACGCCGGTCTGATCGCCATACACCACGGAGAACCCGTGCGAGAAGTACAGCGCATCGCCGGCGTTCAGTCCAGCGCGCACCACCGGCCACATCGTCTTCTGCGCAGCATCCGAGAGCAGATACTGAATGACGGTGCCGCGCTTGGCGGCTTCCTCGATCGAGAAGAGCGTCTCACCAGGAACCCACCCATCGTTGACGGCCTTCTGCCAGGTGGGGCTATCCTGTCTCTGCCCCACGATGACGCAAACTCCGTTGTCGCGCAGATTGAGCGCCTGGGCCGGCCCTTGGACGCCGTATCCGATGATCGCTACGGTCTCGTGCTCAAGCGTCTTGCGCGCCTGCTCCAGGCTGAACTCCTCCCGGGTAACCACATCCTCGAACACGCCGCCGAAATCTACTCTAGCCATGACACCCTCCTATGCCCCGCACATCGTGGCGCCGGCCTCGCGAACCATCGCCACCCGCCCGGTTCTCGTCATTTCCGAAATGCCAAACGGCTCCAAGACTTCCACCAGTCGATCGACCGCGGAATCCAACCCGGTGATCTCGACGAGCACGGTCTCGAGTCCAATGTCGATCACCCGGCCGCCGAGCGCATCGACGACCTGCATCACTTCACTTCGCGTTCCCTCCGTCGTGCGAACCTTGATCAGCGCCAGCTCATGAAGGATGGCCGGCTGATCGCTAACGTCCTCAACGGACACGACGCTGACGAGCTTGCGCAGGTTCCTCTCCACCATGCCGCTATCCGTACGCGCTCCGTCCACCACGATCGTCATCCGCGACACGCCCGGCCGCTCGGTGTGTCCCACCGTGAGGCTCTCGATATTGAAGGCTCTCCGGCGAAACAGGCTGGACACACGATTCAGCGTGCCTGGCGTGTCTTCGACCATTGCAATCAGCGTCCGCTTCATCCTTCGCCTCTCCTTCCCACCACACCGGTGGGCACCGGGCGGCGGACCATCTCATCCAGCGCCGCGCCACTGGGAACCATCGGGTACACATTGGCTTCGTCGCCCTCGATGACAGTCTGGAATTCGATCAAGACCGGTCCTTGAACGCCTCGTGCCTCCTCGATCGCTGTGCGTGCCGTATCGTGACTCGTCGCGCGAAGCGCAGGGATGCCGTAGGCTTCGGCAATCCGAACGAAGTCGGGATTCAGCAGCTTCGTTGCCTCGTACCGGGCGTCGAAGAACAGCTCCTGCCACTGACGCACCATGCCGAGGTACCCGTTGTTCAGGATGGCCATGCGAATCGGCAGACGCTCTTGCACCACGGTGGCCAGCTCCTGAAGGTTCATCTGGAACCCCCCATCGCCGGCGAGGCTCCACACCTCGGCTTCCGGCGCAGCGATCTGCGCGCCGATCGCCGCCGGCAATCCGTATCCCATCGTTCCCAGGCCACCTGACGTCAAGAATGGCCGCATGGCATCGGCCCCGAAGTACTGGGCCGCCCACATCTGGTTCTGTCCCACGTCGGTGACGACAATCGCCTGACCGCCTGTCTGACGGCCAAGCTCGTCGATCACATGCGGGACCGTGAGGCCTGCGACGACCGAACGGTGGAGGAGATCCCGGGTCATGCTCTCACTCCGCCAGCCACGGATCTGATCGATCCACTCTGCATGTTCCGCAGCGGGTGCCGATTCGATGAATGTGCTGAGGACATCCGCGACATTGGCAACGATGCCGACGTCCACACGGATGATCTTGTTGATCTCGCTCGCGTCGATGTCCACGTGTACTTTGCGTGCCATCGGCGCGTACGCCTCGACGCGCCCGGTCACGCGATCATCGAACCGCATGCCGAGGGCGATCAGCAGATCCGCGTTCTGGATTGCATGGTTCGCCTCTGCTGCCCCATGCATGCCCATCATCCCGAGATGAAGCGGATGCGCATGCGGGAAGCCCCACTTGCCGAGCAGCGTCGTGGTCACTGGAATCCCGCAGCGCTCGGCGAAGCGGATGAGATCCGCTTGCGCACCGGCGCGCGCCACACCGTGTCCGGCGAGGATCACCGGCCGACGACAACAGGCGATGTACTCCAGCGCCTGCTCGATCCCATCGATCGATTCGGCCGGTATCCCGTCGCGCTGTACGGTCTGCGAGTCGCCCTGCACATTGCACGGCGCATAGTCAGTCTCGGCGAACTGGACGTCTTTCGGGAGATCGACCAGAACCGGGCCGGGACGTCCCTCACGGGCAATGCGGAATGCTTCGCGCATCGTGTCCGCCAGCTCACGAACATCGGTCACCAGGAAGTTGTGTTTGGTGATCGGAAGCGTGATCCCGGTGATGTCCGCCTCTTGAAACGCATCGGATCCGATGAGGCTTGTCTTGACCTGCCCGGTGATACAGACCAGCGGAATCGAATCCATCATCGCTGTCGCGATGCCGGTCGTTAGGTTCGTGGCACCGGGACCCGACGTCGTGATCGCCACGCCGACCTCTCCGGTGACTCGAGCGTATCCATCGGCTGCATGCGCAGCCGCTTGCTCGTGGCGGACCAGCACGTGATGAATTTCATGCTCGCTTCTGGGGTGATACGTGGGCATGATGCCGCCACCCGGCATGCCAAACACGACGCGGACGCCTTGCTCGGCAAGACACGCCCAAACGATCTGCGCTCCGCTCCGCATCATGATGCTTTCTCCTTCTCCATCTCACACCTCACCCTGTGCCTACTCCAAAAGAAGAAAAGGGCCGCCCTTCTCTTGGGCGGCCCTTTTTCACAGCCTACTTGAATTGGCTACCCAAGCTTCATGGCCCCTGCCCGAGAACGAGGGCAAGGACCACGCCAATAAGGACGAGGACGACAATGGCAAGGTCGAACGAGCGCAGAGACAACGTGGCTTGGCTTGTTGTCTTCACAGTCTCGGTCATGAACCTATCCTCCCTATTGGCGGCCTTGAGCGGCCATTGCTCACACAGCGCATCGGCGCCACGTGGAGTCCAAAAAAAACTGCCACCCGTTTGGGTGGCCCACTTTGTGAATCGAAGTTGTCCGCCCGAACGGTTACGGCCCTCGCCCGATAAGGACGAGGCTGCTAATAACCAGGACGAGCGTCAACGATCGGTTCATGTAACGTACTTCCTTCACACTTCGCATTTGGACCTTCTGCAGATCCTTGGACCTTTCTTACAGCGGATTGGTCCCGATGTCAAGCCCCGGTGTCGCGTCCTACGTCTCCGGAAATCGACAGACGCCCTTTCCCAAGGGATCTTCCATCCATTTCATCACTCACTCGAATCGACCGACGGCAATCGTGAACGGCTGGTTTCCCAGCGGCTCGGTCCGCAGGCGGGCACGGATCTCGGCGCCCCGTTCCCGAATCGACGCCACCTCAGGCAGCTCCATGCCTTCAAGCCGCGACTCGTACCGTTCCAGGCTTTCGACGAAGCGTTCCATGGCCTCAGGGTCGATCGCCTGCGGCTCCGGATCGCTCCACTCGACGCGCCGTTCGTCCCGCAAGGCCAGTCGATCCAGGAGTCCTGCGAGTTCGTCCTTCGAGAAGACGGGATCGTGGAAGGCGCCCAGCTGGCGATCGACACACGCCGCCCATTGATGGAGCTCGATGGCGAGTCGGGATGCATCCGATGGAGCCGCTGCGTGCATCTCGCAAACGATCAGCCAGCCGCCCGGCCGCAGGACCCGTCGAACCTCGGCCATCACTCGGTCGATGTCCTCGAAGTGGTGCAGCGAGGCCATGATGCCAACCGTGTCGAACGAGTCATCCGCAAAGGACATCTCCGATGCTTCCATGATCTCGAAACGAACATCCGGTTCGTCCGCGAACGCCTTCTTCGCGGCTTCGATCATCGGTGGATGCGTGTCGATTCCGGTGAGTTCGGTGATCTCGCTCAATCCCGCTTGAAGGAAGCGGATGAAGTTGCCGTTTCCCGTGGCCACGTCCAACACCTGTCCACCGGGAATCCCGCTCATCGCTTCGACAAAGCGTGCGGGAATCCCGCTTGAATCACTCATCCATGCCCCCTAGTACCCTTGATTCGGATCGACCTCACCCAATAGCGGGCACCCGCTTCGGAATCGTCTCAGGTTCTCGAGGAACAGCTCCGCGATCTTCTCCGGACGATTGAGGCCGGCGTGGTGAGAGGTGATCGTGACCTGAGGCAAGGTCCACAAGGGGCTCTCCTTCGAGAGCGGCTCTTCACAGAAGACATCAAGGATCGCAGCGCCGATCTCTCCGTGCTGCAACGCCTCGATCAGAGCATGCTCGTCAACGATCGCGCCACGGGCAACGTTGACCAGCGTGGCGTCGTCCCGCATCGCGCGCAGTGCCGAGGCGTCGATCATGCCCGTCGTCTCCCGAGTCAGCGGCAGAGCCAGAACGAGAACATCCAGCTGCGCCAGAAACTCGTGAAGTTCCTCCGGAGCGAAGACCCGCTCGAAGGGATGACAAGGTCGCCCCGTGCGCGACAGGCCGACAACCTGCATGCTGAACGCAGCGGCAACCTTGGCGATCACTTGCCCGATCGATCCGATCCCGGCGACTCCCAGGGTGCGCCCGGCGAGCCATGTCGCGGTCAACGGCCTCCAGGTCTTGCGAGACTGAAGCTCTTGAATCTCGTCGACGCGCTGTGCTCGGGCCAGGAGATGCCCGAAGACATACTCGGCCATCTGCTCTCCGAATCCCACGTCGGCGGCCCGCGTCAGGCGAACGCCCTGAGGCAGTTCGGCCGTGGTCAGGAATCGATCCACACCGGCCCCGGTCACCTGAATCCACTGCAGCCTGGCGGCTCGTTCGAGCAAACGGCCGGGAAACGCAATCGAGCCGAGGATAATGTCCGCCTCGCTGATGTGCTGCTCGATCTCGGTTTCGTTGGCGCAGAAGACCGTCTCCAGGCCGCACTCCGCGATCCGTGCTCGATACGGCTGTTCATCCTCTCGCAAGTAGACCAGTAGACTCCGTGCATCGTCAGGCTTCATGGTTCATAGGATACGCGGAGTTCCGTTCCGCAGCCATGGCCCCGGGGACGCTGGCTGACTACACTGGAGTGCTATGAAGAGACGGCTGCTGGTTGTCGGCAACTCGATGCATCCGCTGATCTTCCGTCCGTGGTCCCCCTGGCGGCCGCTTCTTGGGGGGATCCCCTTCGATATCGTCAACGCTCCGCGGGCACTCCGGCTACCGGACATCCGAGGGTACTCGCACCTGCTCCTGACCGGATCCGAGGCCTCACTTCTTGGGTCCTACGATTGGTGCGAACGAGAAGCCGATCTCGTTCGTCAGGCTGTATCGCGCGGTATTCCGGTCTTCGGATCCTGTTTCGGCCATCAGATGTTGGTCCATGCCCTCTCCGGGCCGCGCTATGTTGAACGCTCAGCCAATCCAGAGATCGGTTGGACGCATGTCGAGATGTCCGAAGACGACCCGCTGTTCGACGGCATCCAGGCTCGATGGTCATCGTTTGTCTACCACCTCGACGAGGTTGTCGATCCGCCTGCGCCGTGGCGGGTGATCGGCGCCTCGCCCCGGTGCGCGACGCACGTCCTTCGGTATGGAGATCATCCGGTGTGGGGCATTCAGGCGCATCCGGAGATCGCGCTTCGGCGCGCCCGGTTGATCCTCCGCGTGACCGCGCTGCGCGGCATGAAGTCGATCGGCGGCACCGCCCGCGCCCTTCGGGACGCCCCGCCGGCAAACAACGTGGCTGAGCGACTGATCATCAACTTCCTGGGGATTGCATCCGGTGCTCCCGACAGAATGTCGGACATCACGGCTCCTCGAGAAGGAAAGGCAGATCCACAATCGGGCGAAACCCCAATCACTGATTGAGTTGGTCTCACCACTGTCGCACGAGGTCACCACGTGTTGCTTATCGCTGCAATCCTGGTCGAACTCATGCCGATTGCTGACCATCGAGCGCTCTTGCCAAGCGCCGCGATACCGCGAAGCCGGCCGTCGCGATGAACGCCAGTGATGAGATGAGCGCCCACAAGAGAAGAGGACTTCCGAACAGGCGATCGTACAGCATGCCACCGAGGAACGGTCCAAGCGACCAGCCCAGGGCCTCAGTGAGTCCGAAGAGCCCCATGTAGCGGCCCACGCGCAGTGCCGGCGCCATATTGGCCACAGCCGCCATGGACGTCGGCTGGAACGTAACCTCACCCAGCGTGATGATGATCATCGAGCCGACAAGGAACACGAATCCAGGGGCAAGTCCAACCGTCAGATACCCGACAGCCGTCAGAATGCACCCCACCGCCAATCCCCATCGGATGCCGATCCGTTCCGTGAGACGTGCTGCCGGCCATTGGAAGAGGACGACAGAGATCCCATTCACGGTGAACAACCACCCCAACTGCGCTTTGGTGATCCCAACGACGTCGGTGGAGAAGACAGCCAATGTGCTTGCGTACTGCCCGCCGACGATGAAGAGGAGGACGCTCCACCCGCAGAACAGCAAGAACCGTGTATCCCGTGCGGCGCTGAGCATCTCGCGTATGGAGAACTGCCCTCCTCCATTGGGCTGCTTCAGCGATTCACTCGTGAATAGGGCGACCAGGATCAATCCGACGAGACTCGCCGTTGTCGTCAGCATGAAAACCGAGGCATAGGATGACGCCACCAGGAACCCGCCTAGTGCCGGTCCGATCGCCCAGCCCACGTTCTGACCAATGCGAAACACAGCGTAGGCTTCGACGCGCTTCTTCGGTCCGACCACATCAGCAACCATCGCAGCAAGTGCCGGTCGTAGGAAGGCTCCCATCAGACGAACCGCCAGGTAGGCCACAGCCACAAGGATCGCCGATGCTTCCCGATAGACCATGTAGGTCATACCACCGAAAGCCAGCGTGCGCGCAGCCATCCCGATCAGTAGCACCGGACGACGGCCGATACGATCGCTGATCTCGCCTCCCGCGGATCGCCCCACAGCGGAGATCACCGCCGAAATCAACATGACCGAACCGACCCACGACATGGGCTTGCCAAGCTCGGTGTGCAGATAGATGCTGACAAACGGCATCGCAGCGCCGAAACCTGCTGCAACGATCAACTGCACGCCGACCAACACCCAGAATCGCCTATCGTACTTCGCGAACGTCGCCAGAAGACTACCGATCAATCCCGCCCCTCTCTTGCCTCGTCTCACGGCCCCGTTTCGCCGGAACCTCGCCTCGTCGCCAGTCCCACGACTGGGTCTACTGCGCCTTCACGTACCCGGCTTTCGCCAGCAACTCAATGCCGCGCCGCACGTGTTCAATCTCCACACACCGCTCGGTATCGAGCGACAGAATGGCAGCGATCTCCGGAACCGTGTGGCGACCGTCGCACAATCGCAGGAGGCTCTCGGCCATCATTCGGTGGTTCGCTGACAAGGCGTCGCGGAAGAACGTACGTTCCTCGTCGTTCCAAGCATCCGTCACCGCATAGGCGAGCGCTCCGTCGATCAGGCGGCGCGGCTTCGATCCATCATCGCCATCCCCAGTCGACTCGAAGCCCGCGATCAGTTGACCTTGGACGATCCGAAGCGCATCGATCCTTGCGCTCAGCACCGCAGCGCCCACCCCAAGATCATCGAGCGTGCCCAATCGTGCCTCTTCAACGCGAAGCGCCGCATCGAGAATCCTGCGGCCGTTCCCGTCCGGCGCCCCCCGCAGAATCTCTCGAGCGCGTAGCAGTGACTGAAGGCCGTAGTCGAAGGTCCAGTCCACAATGCGATCCTTCTCGTCACCAGCCAGCGTCGGCAGAAGCGCGAGCAAGGCTGAGAGAATCCCCACCTGTTTGAGCCGCGTTGGGTCGACCTTCTCCAGTGTGTCTTGATCGGTATGCCAGTATGGATCGTTGTGTCCGAGCATTAGTGCTGGCAGGGCATGAGGCGGCGCACCAAAAACCAGATGATCACTTCCGCCGCTCGGTCGATCGAGAATCCAGTGCAACACCCGTGTCGATCCGCGCGCGGATAGGCTGTTCGGATCATCGACAATCCGAGCCGCCAACGGCGCAACGCAGGCATTGACATACGAAGGTGTCTCGCTGGGGGATCGGAAGATGCGCAGCGGCTCGCCGATGATTTCCGGCGACTGCCCCACCATGTCCAGGTTGATGACATGGTGAACCGAGCGAAGCCGCTCGTGATGCTTGGCCGACCAGGGTAGCGATCCATGAAACTCAGGAATCCAGAGGAACCGAACCGAGTTGCGTAAGCCAGTCTCTTCCGAGAAACGGCGGAGCACGGTTGCTATCTCGAGAAGCACTGCGCTGCCCGAGGCGTTGTCGTTGGCTGACTGCTGTGGGTGACAGAGGTGCGCGGTCAGCAGAACCTCGCCAGCATCCGGATCCTCCCCGTGAATCACCGCTTCGATGACCCGCACCCGTCCGTCGATGAATTCCGCATCGACGTGTCCCTCCAAGCGAACCGGTCCATCGGTCATCGCACGAACCAGTCCGTCCGCCACACGGCGGGACACCGAAAAACCCGGGATGAGGGTCTCGATCTCATCCGCGTGCGGGAAGATGCCCTGATACTGAACCAGGTCATGGGATGGAGCGGCTCGGTCGCCATCCGGATAGATCACAACACCCACAGCGCCACGCGGCGCAGCTTGCCGTATGACCTGAAGAACCCGCCCGGTGGCGAGAACGAATCGCCCGCTGACGTCAGCATGCTCATAGTCGGCATCACGCGAGCCATCGCCGACATGAACCAGTTCCGCTTCGACCGTCCCTCCAGGTGAGTGGGGACAAACGACCAACGGCATCTCGGTGAATCGGCCGAGGCATCGGCGTTCCGGCGCGACCTGCCAGAGCGATCCATCATGAATCGTCCAAGCCGGAGGCGCCACCCATTCGTAGGTCTTTGAGCGACCATCGGCCGGATACTCGTGGGTCCGGCATTCCACACCGGCACGCTCGAGAACGCCGCTCACATACGCAGCCGCCTCGTCATAGCCGGGAGAAGCTTGGATCCGATG
>Ga0180430_10003840_pt1 | contig 12864 bp, 9 predicted proteins | sample SS_ome_9_FD_132999 | JGI IMG/M metagenome (GOLD analysis project Ga0180430, IMG submission 132999) | Hypersaline lake sediment archaeal communities from the Salton Sea, California, USA - SS_1_S_2 metaG | ecosystem: Environmental > Aquatic > Non-marine Saline and Alkaline > Hypersaline > Sediment... | reverse complement strand
TTACAATCATGATCGCATCCAGCTTAAGACAAAACTGACGCCTTTAGAACTTAGGCGTCAGTTTGTATAATATACTCAGCGAGAGGTCTTAATTACTTGTCCAGTTGACGGGGTGCACTCCACCAAGGAAACCGTATCGTTTAATCTAATAATTCGTATTATTTTTCAATTTCATCCGGAAAAAAAATCTCCTCGATCGAACATCCAAATAGTTTGGCCATCTTGAAGGCCAATGGCAAACTTGGATCATATCTTCCTGTCTCAATAGCATTTATGGTTTGCCGGGAAACTCCCAGGGCTTCTGCTAATTGGGCCTGGGACCAATCGCGTTCCGCTCTAAGGATCTTCAATTTGCTTTTCACCGGTATCTCCACAGTGTCCATAGTTTGCCGATCAGCCAAAAGACAGACATGGGAAATATGACAACACCAACATTTACTTCAGCAAGTCCAGAAAATTGAAATAGCGCATACCCGCCCACAAAGACCGCTGTTCCAGCAAATCCGATCGCGATCGCCTCTGTCTGGATCCGGCGCTGCAATTCATCCAGATTGGCAATCGCCACACCAATGCTAATGATCAAAGCTGCCCAGCCCAGAAGCGGAAGAATTGCCGCCCAGTATTGTTGAGCTTGGCTCAAATCTTGGTCAAGCAGATAGCTGTAACCAAAACTGGTCAGCAGAAAAAAGGTCGCTGCCATCATGATCCGGCGGAATATTGACATCGGATACTCCATTTTGGGCGGTTTAATACTGATCCTGAAACCAATCGCTACCCCAAACAGCGCTCCGATCGATACACCAAGCCAGAGGCTGAATTCAAACCCATATCCATATAAAAGACCAAAGGCACCGCCTGTGATAGCGGTCATGATAATTGTCCTGATCTCATCATTTCCCAGAGATCGTCGTTCCTCGGTATTCATTTCTCATTTCTCCTATGTAAAGCTAACTTGACACTATCATCATATATCAGAACCAAGACAATGTCAAGGGTGTTTTACATTTTGTAAAAGATTAGCGACTCATCATAGGGAGTACTTCCCTCCTCCCAGGAACTTCGGCTCCTTGACAGACCCGGATGATAATGATATATTTATGGCCCATCATATGCCATATAGCGTGCGAGGTGTCATAATTATGAGCGAGGACAGACGTGTTCGCAGGACCCGAAAACTATTGGGCGAGGCCTTGATCACGGAAATTCGTGAAAAAGGCTATAAAAAAATCACCATCAAGGATGTCACCAAGCGAGCCGATATCGGCTACCGTACCTATTTCCGCCATTACACCGGTTTGGACGAACTGCTCATCAGCGTCGCCCAGGACAGGTTGGATCAAATATATGAAGTCCTTGACCTTTCTCAAATGGGTGACCTGACCGGGAATCCAGTGAATTATTTTCAGGAGATCGGGCAGAAGGTCTTCCAGCATATTGAGAATAATCAGTTGAACATTCGTTTTTTACTCTTAGATGAAAGCATGAGTTTTGCCATCGAACCCATCATGAACCGCGCCATTGAAAGGCTCGATGTTTTTTTAGCCAGCTTTGCACAGGAAAATATCCCCCGCCAGCTGGCTGCCCACCATATCATCTCCTCTGTTTTTTCACTCATTCGCTGGTGGCTGAAAAATGACACCCAGCCCTCAGTCCAGGAAATGGGTGGTGTTTTTGCTGAACTGGTCGTCAAACCCACCTGGTTGATAATGACCCAAGAAGAATAATCGTATCAATATATATTGCTGATGGCTGACTCAACTTCCCCCCTGATTGAACTGGTTGGTGTGACCAAAAATTATCACACAAAAGCCGGGGCTTTCCCTGCCTTAAAAGGGATTGATCTTATTATTTATCCCGGCGAGTTCTTGGGAGTTGTTGGAAAATCTGGAGCTGGTAAATCAACATTGCTCAATATGATCACCGGAGTCGACCAGCTGTCTGCTGGCAAAGTCCGCATGCGTGCCAATGGAGAAACGGTAGACCTGGCCGAGCTCAGCGAGAACGAACTGACTCTCTGGCGAGGGAGGACCATGGGTGTTATTTACCAAAGCTTCCAGCTTTTACCCATGCTCAACCTGGCCCAGAACGTGATGATGCCCATGGACATGAGCGGCTTGTACCAGACACGCAAAAGCAAAGAGCGCGCCTTGAAACTTCTGGATATGGTCGAGCTGCTCGATCATGCTTACAAATACCCCACCCAGATATCCGGTGGCGAGCAGCAGCGAGTAGCTATCGCCCGGGCCCTGGCCAATGATCCTCCCTTGATCGTAGCCGATGAACCCACTGGCAGTCTCGATTCTGTCACTGCAGACCACATATTCAAACTCTTTCAAAAACTTATAAGCTCGGATCGCACGATAGTGATGGTGACTCACGACCAGGGATTGAAGCCAAGATTCTCCCGTTTTATCAACATCGCTGATGGAGAGCTGGTGGATGAAGGAGGCGGCCATGGCTGATCAGGCACAGGACCATCTCAAATCTTCAAACGCGCTGATCCAGATGCATAACGTGATCAAGACATTCACCACCACTGCCGGGGAATTCACTGCCTTGAAGGACATTGATCTCAACCTGCAGCAAGGCGAATTTGCTGCCGTGATCGGAAAATCTGGCAGTGGAAAATCAACTCTGCTCAATATGTTAACCGGTATCGACCACCCTTCAAGCGGCCTTATCCTGGTGGATGGAGTAGATCTGCACACCATGAGCGAAAGCAAGCGTTCATTATGGCGGGGACGAAACCTGGGGATTGTCTTTCAATTCTTCCAGCTGCTCCCCATGCTCAATCTACTTGAAAACGTCATGCTGCCGATGGACTATGTAGGCATGTACGAAATTGACCAGCGACCCAAAAAAGCGATGGAATTATTGGAAATGGTCGGCCTGAGCGACCAGGCCCAGAATCTGCCCCGGGCTGTTTCTCGAGGACAGCAGCAGAGCGCAGCAATAGCGCGGGCTTTGGCCTGCGATGCTCCCATTCTGGTTGCCGATGAGCCTACAGGCAACCTGGACTCCCGATCTGCAAATAAGATCATCGATCTTTTTGAGGATCTCTCCAGCCGGGGCAAAACCATCATCATGGTAACTCACGACCCATCCATGACGAAAAGAACATCAAGAACCGTCTTTATATCGGATGGAGAACTGGTCAACGAAACCATTGCCCAGGCCCTGCCATCGCTTACTCATCCATTGCTGAAGGAATTGGGTCAGCGGGCAGAGCCCCTCCACTTTAACCCCGGAGCCACCATCCTGGACAAGAACAAACGTGTTGATCAATTCTATATGATCCAAAACGGCCAGGTTGAAGTCGTTCTCAAAGAACGCTTCAGCAACGAGATTGTGATTTCAATCCTGGATAAAAACGATATCTTCGGAGAAATCGAACTGGTCCGGGGCGGCAGATCAATTGCCAGCGTTCGGGCGTCTGACGCCGGACCTGTAGATCTCTTAACCCTATCCCGGAAGGATTTTAAGTGGCTGATGGATCAATCCCCATTAACAGAACATGCCATTTCAAAGCTGATTCAGGAAAAAATTGCACAAAGAAAGAGTTCCAGCCAATTGAAAACAGCCAGAGGGTCATCTGGCGAACAGGAGAATTGAATGCGCCCCCGTTGGCGAAAAGTAATCTCAGACCTGATCGACAATAAGGCCCGGACCATCCTGGTGGTCTTCTCAATCGCCGTGGGCGTGTTCGCCATCGGCGTCATTGCCGGTGCCTATGTGATCATTTCAGAAGATCTCGGTTTGACCTACGCGGCCAACAACCCTTCCAACATTGAGATCCGGCTGTCAGATTTTGACCAAGATCTACTAAGCACAGTTCGCAATCACGAGGGGATCAAAGATGTCGAAGCCCGCCGGGTTTTCAACCTCCGACTGCGCCCACCTGGAGAAAAAAAATGGACCACTGTGGATGTGGTTGCCATGGAAGACTTTGAGGAAAACCAGGTCAACCTTCTCCAGTCGATCAGCGGGGCGACAACAGCAGGAGAAGGACAGATTCTACTGGAGAGGGATGTTCTGGATGAGTTTAGCATATCTCCCGGGGAGATCCTGGAAATCCAACTGCGCGATGAAACCATCAAAGAGGTCACAGTGGTCGGAATTGTCCGGGATTCATCTACTGGAGCAATCGATTTTCTCTCACCGCCTCTGGCTTATATCTCTACAGAAACGCTGAAATTCTATGATCAGCCCGGCGCTTTCAACCGCCTTTTTACTACTGTTGAGTTCAACCAGGATGATGACGACCATATCCGATCTTCATTAGCAGAACTCAAAGAGAAGATCGAAAAGAATGGTTACTATGTTGAACGCACGTTCCGCTCCAAAACCCACCAACATCCACTCGAGCCAACTATTAACGCAGTCCTGGGAATACTTTTAGCGCTGGGTATCTTGATTGTTTTTCTTTCCAGCTCATTGATCGCCAATACCCTCAGCGCCCTGCTTAATCAGCACCTGCGTCATATCGGGATCATGAAATTGATCGGGGGACGTGATCAGATTATTTTCAGGATGTATCTGGTTTTACTGCTTGTTTTTGGGCTCCTGGCGCTGTTGATAGCGATCCCCGCTGGTGGACAGGGCGCCTATGCCCTGGCTCAGTTTGTCGGTGACGAGATGGGGTTCTCACTGCTGGGATACCGCATTGTACCGATCTCATTCGTCATTCAGGTCTCAGTGGGCATTCTTGTTCCATTAATTGCCGGATTTGTACCGGTCATTACTGGATCAAGGGTCACAGTTCAGAAAGCCCTCGATGGAGAGCGGTCCCGCAGTTCTGGCGGATCAAATCCCACAGATCAAGAAAAAGGATCTCGCTTTGAACAATTCCAGGTAAATTCTGCCAAAAGCCTGGCCGACCGAGGCATCCGGGTTCCCCGCCAATTATTAGTTTCAATTCGCAACACTTTCCGGCAAAGAGGACGCTTAATACTGACCCTATTTACCCTAACCATGGGCGGCGCTATTTTTATATCTGTCTTCAATGTCCGAGACACCCTTGACGAATACGTAAAAAACATTGGCAACTACTTTCTGGCTGATGTAACGCTCGGATTTGACAAACCCTACCGCATTGAAGAGATCAAACAATACGCCTATCTGGATCCACGGGTAACCCATGTGGAAGGCTGGTCTTTTGCCAGCGCTGACATCCTGTTCTCTGACGGCTCCACAGCCGATAATATCAGCATCCTGGCGCCGCCCGCAGAAAGCAAACTGGTATCCCCCATGCTGGTTTCAGGACGCTGGATCCTGCCTGATGACGAGAAGAAAATGGCCGTCAGTGAAGGAATTTATGATTTCTATCCCAATCTACAAGTGGGAGATATCATCCATCTTAAGATCCATGGGAAAGAGGAAAACTGGGGCGTGGTGGGCATTTTCAAATTCATAGGATTTGAGGGCGTTATCGGTTATGCGCCTTATCAATATATTTCACGCGAACAGAATCTGACCAACCGTTCTTTTTCTTACCGGATCCTGACCGAGGATCACGATCGGAGTTCTCAGCAAGTGATGGCCAGAGACCTGGATGCGTATTTCAGGGCCAATGGCTTCCAGGTGACAGAAGCTCTTGCCGGGCTGTCATCGCTGGATCGCGCTTCAGAAAGCCTGGATATTTTGATCACCTTCCTGTTGATCATGGCTCTACTGACAGCCATGGTCGGTTCCATGGGATTGGCTGGCACAATGAGCATGAATGTCTTGGAACGAACCCGGGAAATTGGCATCATGCGAGCTATTGGAGCAACAGACCTTGAGATCATCCGCATGGTGATCGTGGAGGGGATCCTAATTGGCATGATATCTTTTGGATTGGGGATAATCATTGCGATCCCATTTACATATTTGCTTTCAAACATAGTTAGCGATGCCATCTTCGCCACTCCTATCGACGTGGTTTTTACGCCGGTAGGTTATTTAATCTGGTTAGGACTGGTGATCATTCTTTCATCCCTGGCCAGTGTCCTGCCTGCCCGCAATGCGGCCAGGTTGACCATTCGCGAGGTTTTAGCTTACGAATAAAAAAGGTTAGTTGATGTGTGACTACCAAAAGGAAGGGTATGATTATGAATGTCAATAAATCAAAAATGATCTTATTCCTGAGCCTGGTTCTAGCTCTCATTCTGGGCGGTTGTGGTGGAGAAGAAACACCCGATCCAGCGCCAATAGAAAGCATCAGCCCGGATCATGTCATCGCAGAAGGACATTTGCTTCCTGTCCGAGATAGCTGGCTCAACTTCTCCGTCCAGGGCAGAATCGCTGAGATTCTGGTTAGCGAAGGGCAAAAAGTCACTAAAGATCAATCCCTGATAATCCTGGATGGCCATGAAAAAGCACAGGCTTCGCTGCGATCGGCTGAACTTGATTTGCTCCAGGCCCAACAGGACTATGATGACTTTATCCGGACCTCGGAAATGGCCGCTGCGAAAGCCTGGCAAGGCTATCTGGATATCCAGCTACGGCGGGGAGAAGCCGAACAAGAATGGGAAGATCTGGACCGTGACTATCTGGAAGACAGAATTGATGATGCTCTGATTGAAGTTCGAGATCGTGAATACGAATTAGAGGAAGCCGAAGAAGATTGGGAAAAATATGCGGATGTCGATGAGGATAACTTTGCCAGAAAGGCAGCCGAAGATGATCTAGAGGAGGCTCAGGAATATTTCAACGAAGCCCAACGCGACCTGGAGGAAGCCCGCCAGGAGATCGACCGTCCCCGGGCTGATCTGGATGCTGCTCTGGCTGCCGAAGCTGAAGCAAAACGAGAGTATGAGATGTGGTTGGACGAAGGTGTTGACCTCAACCAACAATCTCTTCTGGAATCCCGCCTCGCAGCTGCCGAAGCCGGTCTCATCGCTGCCCGCGATCTACTTGAAAGCTATACATTAACAGCTCCTTTCGCTGGAACAATTACTGATATCTACTTGGAAGAAGGTCAGTTCATTGGTCCTGAAACCAGAGCAGCTCAACTGGCCGATCTAAGTGAGTTTATGATTGAAACCAGCGATCTGACTGAACTGGAAGTGGTCAAAATCAATCTGGATCAAAAAGTAGATATCGTCCCAGACGCGCTGCCAGACACGCTCTTGTCCGGGAATGTGGAAAGAATTGGAGAATCCTTCAAATCCCAGACTGGGGATATTATTTACACTGTCACTATCAGCCTGAATGACGATAACGAGAACTTGCGCTGGGGAATGACAGTCGAGCTTACTTTTCTCCCCTAAGAAGATTTGAGTACGAACATCAGCCTGACACTCGCTGGTGAAAAGCTGGAAGGTTGCTTTACTGAAGTCAAGAGAAAAGAATAAATCCCTCAAGAAAGGGATTTATTCTTTTTTTATCTTTCCCTCGGTTGGAATCTCTGCCAACCAAATATTATCTAGGGCTTGGTCACCCTGCCCATAAACAAGATCGTGTTAGTTTGCTGGTCGCGGATCAGGAACAGGAAAGGCCGGTCAACATCCAACTGGAGGGGGTCTTCAGGGGCAGCGGTCAATTTCATCAAGACAGCTGTGGCAGCAGCTGCCTCAGTACCCGCTTCATCGACACTGACAAAAGCTTTATGGAAAACATCAGAAATAAAGAGATCCTTGTCTCCGGTCATTCCCGAGAAATCTGCAGAGCCGCTGAAAGCGCTGGGCATTCCCATTTTGGCCAGGATAGCAGCCAGACTGATCTCGGTTTCGAATTCATACTTGGGGAAACTCAAATATATGGGGTGGTAGACCAGATTCTCAATGATCCTGCCCAACTCTTCAGAGTTTAATTTTTCTTCAAATTTTGAGAACTCGCCCTGATCGGGCAGTAGCACCAGCATCGACACCTGTCCACCCAGATACGGCAGCTCGACTGCCTGGAAACCTTCACCTGCATAATACGGGAGGCTGGCATCTGACCCAAGGCTCATCATTGGCGTGATGATCTCTTCGCCATCCAGACCGGAAAAAACCCCGTCTTCAGTGAGAGACTCCTCAAAAGGTTCTAACCAGGTAGCTTTGAAATAGATTGCATTGCTCAACACCAAACGGATATCGGGAGTGATTGCACCCTGAGGAATCAGATCCTGGATCCTTTCCTCGGTTTCATCGCTAACCCAATCGTTGATCGTCACCCGGGATTCTTCAGGAAGTTGAATGAAATCCAGCAGCCTCAATCCAGCACCGTAATTGACTGCCAGAGTATCCAGGAACTCACTTTCGAAATGGAAATCCTTCTGACCCCAAATAGCGTTGGCAATATTCAATTGAAATGGCTCCCCCATATCTTCTGGAATTTCCTGATCTGCCAGACCCTCCAGATACAGGTCCAAACTATTAATAGCAGGATGCAGCCGATCCTCTTCCAGCAGGAAATGGAAAACAGCTGCCATTTCCTCAGCAGTTTGACCTTCCGCTCCCGCATAGGTCATCGCCAGTGCTGAGGATATGCTGTAGGGAGAATAGAACAGGTTGCCTTCGCTGGATTCCAGCTGATGATACAGGTCCAGGGCAAATTTCAAATTGCCCTCTGATAATTTTTCTACATCCTCAGTCGCAGATCGACTGCCATCGGAACGCGGCAGATCAGAAACCATGACCTGAGAACTGGAATTTCCCGGAAGGATCACATCTGCCACAGAACATCCCGTCAATGTAAGACTAAAAATTAATAGACAGAAAACAAGATTTATGCTTTTTTTATAATTCATTACGAGTACTCCATCAAAACTAAATTGATATTTGCACCTATGACGGAATTATTTTTGGTTTTGTTCCCGGAATTTAACAACCCATCCGCCTGCCATTCCCGATTGAAACCGAGAGCTAATCCATCCCAAATCACCCTGAAAGGTGATTTCTATTATCATTGAAACGCTGAGGGCCGGAGGAAGACTGACAAGAAGATGAACATGATCAGGAACATACCCAATACAGAGAAGCTCAGATCAGTCTGTTCAAGTCCTGCTCAATTACTTCATCTATCAAATCGTTTACATGTTCCCCAATTGAAATGATAAAACAGCTGATGATATGCCAATCCCATCGATTCCCCCATATCTTATCTTACATTAAACAAAGCCCCTCTTCTAGAGGGGCTTGCTTCAAACAAGCCGGGTATTCAATCCCGGAAATTATAGAACTCACACTACTCGGTAAAGCTCACTACAGATACACCATCTCCCCCTTCACCTTCTTTTCCCGGCTCAAAATGGTCCACCTGGGGATGTTGTTTAAGCAGATCACGAACGGCTTTTCTCAACCTACCCGTACCCATACCATGAATGATCCGGGCCCAGGGCAATCGAGCCAGGAATGCTTTGTCCAAAAAATACCCCAGGTTTTCAAGAGCCTCATCTACCTGCTGACCGCGGAGGTCCAGCTCTGTCCCTGGCGAGGCTACTTCTGTCGGTGTGCGCACAATGGCTTCATGCCCAGCCTCCAACACAACATCTTCCTCCACTGCCGCATGTTCAAGATCTGATTTCTGAGCCCGCACACGCATATTCCCCACCTGGATTTCCACAGAGTTCCCGCTCACAGATAAAACGCGACCTTTCTTCCCCAATGAGCGCAAATACACCTTATCTCCGTCTTGAATCGGCCCCATCGGGACGGGCAGATCGAGTTTTGCTTTCTTCTTCGGAATCGGCTTAGAGATCTCTTCCACAACCTGTTCCGCTTTCTCTTCCAACTCATCGATCTTCTCTTCTGGAATTTGATCCTTTTCCAGATCTTCTTTGATCGAAGCGAGTTCATCTTGCAGAGATTGTAGTTTATCCTTGGATTCCAGCTGGATCTTTCCCAGGGTTACAAGGCGTTCATTCTCAATTTCAGCGATCCTGTCAGCTAGCTGGACCCGGAGTTTTTCGACTTCCTGAAAGGCTTTCTCCGCGGATTCACGAGTATCCTCTGCCAATTTCCGCTGCTTGTGGATCTCATCCAGCAAATCATCAGCTTTCAGATCCGACGGATCAAGGGTTCCCCGGGCTGACTGGATGATCTCATCTGGCAAACCCAGTCTACCTGCTATGGCCAGGGCATTGGACCTTCCCGGTAAACCAATGGTGAGATGGTAGGTTGGTCGCAAACTATTCAGATCAAATTCCACCGAGGCATTGATCACACCCGGTGTATCGTGAGCATAAGCCTTCAAGTCTGGATGGTGAGTAGTTACCAGAGTAGTGATTCCCCTATCGAGTAAATTTGACATCAAGGAACGAGCCAGGGCTGCGCCCTCTTGGGGATCAGTGCCGGCGCCTAATTCATCCAGGATTACCAGGGATCGCCGATCGACATTTTCCAGGATCTTGATGATGTTGGTAATATGACCCGAAAAAGTGGACAGGGATTGTTCAATGGATTGTTCATCCCCGATATCGGCATACACATTATTAAATAGACTGACCTCTGAAGCTCCTGACGCTGGAATGTGCAGGCCAGTTTGAGCCATCAAAACCAGCAAACCAACAGTTTTCAGCGTGACTGTTTTCCCTCCAGTATTGGGGCCGGTAATGATCAACCCATATGTATCTTTATCCAGCACCACATCTATCGCCACAACCTGATGAGGATCCAGAAGCGGATGCCGTGCCCCGAACAGTCGCAGCACCACACCGGGATGACCTTCTTTTTGTTTTTTGGGAAACGGATGCAGGGTTGGTGGAAAAGCTTTCAGCTGCAGTGCATATCTACCTCTAGCGAAGGCCAGATCCAGCCGTGTGAGGGTTTCCACCATCTCTTCAAGAATTGGGCTGTGCATCGCTACTTTTGCGGTCAATTCTGCCAAAATACGCTGAACCTCATCACGTTCATCCAATTCCAATTTGCGGAATTTATTATTGGCCTCCACCATTGCCTGAGGTTCGACATAGATCGTCGCCCCGGATGTAGACTGGTCATGCACAATACCCGGCAAACTGGTCCTGGCCGCTGCCTTCAGCGGCAGAACATACCTGCCATTTCTCTGCGTGACGATTGTTTCTTGCAGAAACTTAGCAACGTCAGGCTTTTTTAGCATCTGGCTCATGCGATTCTTAAGCCTGGTATGCTGGGTCTTAAGATCCTTTCTGATCTGTCCCAGTTTCTCCGAGGCAGAATCAAGAACCTCGTTCTTTTCTGAGATCACTTTTGTGATCAGACTCACCAGCCCCAACGACTCCGGTAATTGGGAAGAAATCCTTTCCAGGCTTAGGAATTCGCCCTGATCTTTTAAGAACAGCCGTTTCAGAGTGCGGGCGGCCACAAGAGAATCCTTCACCTGCAGCAAGCGGGTAGGTTCAAGGACTATCCCTCGCTGCGCATCCTCAAGAATTGGCCGGAGATCCCTGGCCCCACCAATGGTAGTTCCAGGATGGAGGGTTAGCAGCCTTACAGCATCCGCGGTCTCATTTTGCAGTCCACGTACTTCTTCGAGATCCGATGATGGATGCAGTTCCAGTGCCCTCTCACGGGCAGGATTAAAGTGGCACTGATCCGCCAGCGCGGATAGAATTCGAGGATATTCCAGCGTTATTAACGTTTTTTGATCCATCGGGTTCAGTTTACCATAATCGCAAAATGTAAGGTGTAAAGCGTAAGGTGATAAAGATCACCCGTCGCCTTGCGCCTTACTCTTTTCGATATACTCTTTCGAGACCAGGACCATTCTCAGTTATAATTTACCCATTGCAAACGCTACTATTATCCGTAAAACTATGAGTACTCCTGTTTGGTTTATTAATTTCCTAAAGAATATTTATCCTACTCGACACACCCTTGCCAAACTTACCAGGGTACCCCTGATCGGCAATATTGTTGACCACCTGCTATTCCGGGGAGATGAGATGTATATACTCCCTAAGGACCAAACCATCCAGATCAATGAAGAGCTGGATCGTCCTGAAAGCACAATCGTACCTTCCCAGGTCGTTGAGCATTTCATCAATAAGGCCAGTTATCACTGGATCATGGATTTCTGCATTTGCCGGGAAGGAGATAAATGCCAGGATTATCCCAGGGATCTCGGCTGTCTCTTCCTGGGAAAGCCAGTGCTGCAGATCAACTCCAAACTTGGGCGGATGGTAACAAAAGAAGAAGCCCTGGAACATGTCCAGCGCTGCCGTGAAGCTGGATTGGTGCATTCAATAGGCAGTAATCGAATAGATTCGGTCTGGCTGGGTGTGTCTCCTACCGAAGAATTAATGACCATCTGCAACTGCTGCCCTTGCTGCTGCCTGTGGGGATTGGTCACTGAATTAACACCAAAAATCGGAAATAAGATCACTGGCATGCCGGGTGTAGAAGTACACGTCACAGATGATTGCACGGGGTGTGGACAATGTGCAGACGGAATATGTTTTGCTGACGCGATCCAGGTAGTGAACGGAAAAGCTGAGATCAGTTTGGAATGCCGCGGGTGCGGCAGGTGCGTAGAAATCTGCCCAGAAGAGGCCATCATCCTGACTCTTAATGGGGAAGAGAATATTGAGGACTTACTTCAACGCCTGGACAACCTGGTGGATTTGGAATAGCCGCCGGAGGACTTCCGAAGTTTTAAGGCTAGGGCTTTCTCGTGCTGAAATTTTCATACTTCGGAAGTCTGTTTTTGATTAACACGAACATACTTCCGAAGTCAGCAAAAGTATCCTCAATTCTAAATGACTGCCTGAAGACTTCCGAAGGATAGCCGCCGGAGGACTTCCGAAGTTTTAAGGCTAGGGCTTCCTCGTGCTGTAATTTTCATACTTCGGAAGTCTGCTTTTGATTAACACGAACAAACTTCCGAAGTCAGCTAAGGTATCCTCAATTCAAAATGACCGCCTGAAGACTTCGGAAGTATAGCCGCCGGAGGACTTCCGAAGTTTTAAGGCTAGGGCTTCCT
>Ga0180430_10003838_pt1 | contig 12865 bp, 6 predicted proteins | sample SS_ome_9_FD_132999 | JGI IMG/M metagenome (GOLD analysis project Ga0180430, IMG submission 132999) | Hypersaline lake sediment archaeal communities from the Salton Sea, California, USA - SS_1_S_2 metaG | ecosystem: Environmental > Aquatic > Non-marine Saline and Alkaline > Hypersaline > Sediment... | reverse complement strand
GCTATTTATGAGCGGGTAAAGAAACTTGAGAAAGCAGGCATAGTAAAGAATTATGAAGCAAGGTTGGAACCCGGTGTCTTGGGCTTGAATCTACTGGCGATCGTATTGATCTCTCTGTATGATCTGACCAAAATGCGCGACACGGGAAAGATCCTGGCCGGATTTGATAAAATTCAAGAGATCCATTATATTGCAGGAAAGGGTTCGATCATGGCGAAGGTCAGAACATCCGGCACAGAGGATCTTGAGAAATTACTGGATAGCATCAATCTGATCGATAACGTGAAGAACACGGAATCGACCATTGTATTGAAAACAGAAAAAGAAACATCAAGCTTGTACGTTGAATAAAAAATAATGTTGGAGGTTATTATGAAACGTATTGTTATCGCAACAATTGTGGCGTTGTTGTTGCTTAGCTCGGTTTTTGCAGTTCAAACGGCAACATTGCCGGTGAACCACAAAGACAGAGTGGAGCGCATCGTCAGAGAAACAGGAAAAGAACTTTATACGGGTCAATTCGCAAAGACCGCTGCAACATCCGTCTCTGCCTATGATCCGGCATTTGAAGCAGTTTTAATTGACTCAAGTAAAAACGGCTTCGGTTTGGTTTCCGGAGTCACCAATCCGATCTCCCATAGCGGAAATACCTTTGTTATGGCTTACCGCCAGTGGATCGGTATTGAAAACTCATCCGGTGCCGTTGGAATGGCTTACAGCCTTGATAACGGTGAAACCTGGACAAATCAAAGCAATTTGAATGCCGTTGCTCCCGGTGAATTGACCGCACGATATCCTTCCGCCATCGGCGCGGGTGCTTATCCCTTTATTTGCTGGACGGAGTATACCGGAGCTAATTCGGGAGTCGAAAACGACGCAGATCCTTTGTTCGTTGTAGACATGCTTGGATTTGGCGGCGGTTATCTGACAAATCCGCAGTTGATCGGCAACAGTAGCAATCCGGAAGGTATGTGGATGGGTTGCCCCGACTACAGTGAGGAACCTGACGGTACCGGTCATATCAATATTACATACACCACATGGCGTGAATTTGATGCCAATGACGTCAGCTCACATAACATGTATTTATACCGTTCAACCGATATCAGCATGGGTGCCGTTACCTTTGCCGGAGCTGAAAAGATCATTGACGCCCTGACCTATTTTGAACCGGGTTCGGCTGACGGATCAACAACATCCGATGCGATGATCTCGATCGCGAACAACGGTGTGGGTTATGTCGCAAACGTTGCATACTGGCATCCCGACAATTACGCAGATCTGGTAGACAACAATGCATACCATACCTTTAAATTCAGAAAAACCACCGATTACGGTGAAACCTGGAGCAGTACATCATTCGATCCCGATGTTCCCTACTATTATATAGAAGACCAAAACTTCGATGATAATATTTTTGATATTTATATTCCCTCACAGCAGTTCGAGGCGGTTTATGGAACGGATACTCTCTTGGTAGACGAACTGGACGGAACCGAGGACGCTGTTTTGGATACCTTGAACTATCCGGGACTTTTCATGGGTTATGACAACGACATGGTCGTCGACGGTGCCGGTGGTGTTCACTTTATGTGCCTGGTCATCCCCGAATCGGAAGAAAGCGGATACGTACAACCTACAGCTCATAATGGATGTGGATTCTATCACCTTTACTGTGCAGATCCCGCATCACCCACAGCAGAATGGGAAGTCTCGTTTGTAACAAGTATGCAGAATACATGGCGCTTCAGCTACGGTAAAAGCGATCGCGCATGGCAAAGCTTTTTCCCTGCAATGGCAACGTCCACCGAAGATCCAAATGTACTCTATGCAGTCTATCCCAAGGGCGACATTTTTAAAGAAGAAGACCCCGAATCACCCGGTGACACATTATTGTATAAACGCAGTTATGATATTTTCGTCCGTCGCTCTTTGGATGCCGGCGCAACCTGGCAGCCTGAGATCAATGTGACCCAGACCCCCGGTTTTGACGAGATCTGTTCACATGCCGATCCCGACGCTACGGATGATAACGTGTATATCGTTTATCAGATCCCGGATTACACCACACATACCGTGGATGACGATACCCTTGATGCTGTACCCGAAGATTACAAGAACCGTGTTTATTTTATGAACGTTGATTATTCTTCCGCGATCGTTGGTGTTGAAGATCTAGTAGATGTTCCGACAAGCTTCACGCTTGAGCAGAATTATCCCAATCCCTTCAATCCGATCACGACAATATCTTTCGATGTTCATACAGCCGGGGAATATAAACTGGAAGTATTCAATACGCTTGGACGTAAAGTTAAAACATTGACCGCAGGATATAAAGATGCCGGTCATTACGATATTGAACTTGACGGTTCCGACATGGCTTCCGGTATATATTTCTATTCATTGACCGGAAACGGCATGACGGTAACTCAGAAATCTGTTCTATTAAAATAATACAAAATAACAAACTCGCGGGATGCCCTTCGCTTGAAGGGCACCTGCGTCTAAAGGGAATTGTATGAAGAAAGGTTATATCCTTTTAGTGGTTTGTCTTCTGTTTTTTGGCATCGCCTATGGCGATATTGTGGGTTCTATACGTGGAACGATTGTTTCCGCCCAGACAAACGAACCCTTAATGGGAGTTAACATCATGGTGGAAGGTACGCGCATGGGTACCTTCACCGATGAAACAGGCTACTATAATATCATCAACCTTCCGATCGGAGAATACTCGGTAAGCTACACGATGATCGGGTTTAAAAAAGTGATCCAGCGTAATGTAAAGGTTATTCGAGATCAATCAACCATTATCAACGTGCGAATGGAAGTTGAAGCCGTTCAGGGCGAAGTGGTTGAAGTTGTAGCAGACCGTCCCTCCGTTGAGAAGGACGTTGTTGGCCGCAAGGTCGTCATGGAAACCGAGCAGGTCGTCAATCTGCCGGTGCGCGACATGACAGAGGTCTATACCCTGCAGTCGGGTATTATCGAGATCAAAACAGCCGATCTGGGTATTCCCGGTTTCGAAGAACGCGGTATCGAACAGATCCACGTTCGCGGGGGCCGAGCCAATGAAACCGGTTTCATGATCGATGGCATGTACATTGAGAATCCGCTTTACGGTGGAAAAGGCAAGGGAACCCGACTGAACCAGTTTGCGGTTGCCCAGGTTGACTTCCAGACCGGTTTTTTCAATGCAGAATACGGTGATGCGATGTCCGGTATGATCAATACCGTTACACGCACAGGACCAGATAAGCTGACGGGAATGCTGAGATATGAACGAAGTAATTTAGGCCCGCTTTCTTCCGAGCAGGATCAGCTGCGGAATTATTCTAAAATAGCGGGTGGATTCGGTGGACCCTTATTAACCGATAGGATCCGATGGTGGACAAGTTTTGATCAAACGAACACAGCTTATGCGGTATACGAATTTGATGAATATGCTTTTGATATGGATAATCCTTTAAGCGAGTATAATGAGATCAATCACATCAATCCCATGGACACTGTCGCCGGTTGGCGTTCTTTCGGTTTTGACAATACCTTTGACATCTTTTCAAAACTAACCTTTTTGCTCTCGCCGAAAATGCGATTGAGTCTTTCTCATTGGTATGTCAATTCGAATTATAAAGCTTTCGATCCCACCTATATCTTCTATGATCTTGGGAAGAATGAGGTCTCAAAAATATCGCAACGCTATGCGCTTGAATGGCGTCACCAGCTAAACGATAAAACGTATTATACCTTCAACTATTCAAATTTCACCCAGGAAATGACCATGGGTGTAAAAAACTATGATTCCGATGATGACGGTTACCCAGATTGGGTTGAACAACGGTATCTTGCCGATTTCTATGACAGCACAAAAGTGCCCTACATGGATGACGGATCCGGCAGAAATGTGCCGCTGGAATATGTCCTCTCCGGTGCCGATACGATCTGGCATTTGGGTGATGACTTCAATGAGTGGCTAACACCCGATCAATACAATCAGCCCTATATTCTTTACCCCTTCATTGACGAGGACATGACCGTCAAATATCAGAACAGTCCGAATTTAGAGAATTATGCGTTCGAGTATTATTACAGCGGCGCGGACCGTTACTTTCACTATACGCGTTCCAGAACACAGGAATTCAGACTGGATCTAACCTCTCAGGTTGGCAGACACAATCAGATAAAGACAGGTATTGACTATAAGACACACGATATTATTTTTGATGAGGTCCAGCTACCCTGGCTGTCTACTCCCTATACGGAAAATTACAACAGGATACCCCAAGAATTTGCAGGTTATTTCCAGGATAAGATCGAATATCCTTGGATGGTCATCAATGCCGGTTTACGTTTTGATGCCGCCAATGCCAACGACTCCATGTGGGCAAACCCACGTGATCCCAACTCTCCCATCGTTCCGACAGAATGGGAGTTCTTATGGAGTCCCAGATTGGGTTTTTCACACGTGATCACGGATAAATCCACCTTTACCTTCGGTTACGGTATATACTATCAGAATCCGACTTATCGTGATATCTACAATAACGTAGATGAACGCGATGATATCGACAGGCTTTTTGCCTCGGCCGTTCCCCTGATGGGTAATCCCACGGTCAGCGCACAGAAAGTAACCAGCTACGAATTCGGTATCAATACCGAAGTGGCACGTAATTATGTTTTCGGTATGGTAGGCTGGTCGAAAGACTACAGTAACATGAATTCAACCGAGCAGGTTCGTAGCGGGTCGGTAACCTATACCACCTTTGTGAACTATGATTACGGGTCCGCCCGAGGTGCCGACTTTATATTTGAAAAACGTCGTGGACGGTTTTTAACCGGTAACATCCAGTACACCTATTCCGTTGCCAAAGGAAACCGCTCTGATCCATGGGAAGGCTATCGAAACGGTGAGGACCCTCTGACCATGCCCAAGAACGAAGTTCTGCAAGATTACGACAGAACCCACGATTTCTCGGCACAGTTGACATTCCGCGTTCCCAAGGGATACGGTATCCCGATCGGTTCTTACAACTTGTTCCAGAACACCATGACTAACCTGACACTTATCGGTATTTCAGGCGCACCTTATACGCCCATATTAAGCAACGATCAGGCGGGCGCCCAGAATAGCGAACGTATGCCTGCTTACTATACCGCAAATCTTGCGTTCAGGAAGTACATTGATCTCTTCGGCTCAAGCCGGGTTGTCCTGGGCTTGGTATGTACCAATATATTCAACCGGAAGAATGCGCTTTTTGTTTACCCGAGAACGGGTACACCGGATAATCCCGGCGGAAAAGATGAAGGCTATATTCTTGACGGTATCAGATCTTCAACTTTTTATGATCGACCCTGGTACTATGATGATCAACGAAGCATCGACTTCTTTCTTGAAGTTGAGTTTTAAGGAGTTATTACATGAAACATATAAAACGATTAGGATGCCTGCTTTTACCGATCTTGCTGCTTGCTATTCCCGTGGAAGTAAAATACGGAACGCAGTTTGCAAAGAAAGCGGCAAATCCTATATATGAACGAGCTAAATCATATGCCGATCAGGGTAAATTTAAAACATGTATCCTGAATTACGGTAATTTTGTTGATCATTGGCAGGATGACGTTGCCGGCGCCTGGGGGGAATACCAGTATCTGGCTAACGTTTCCTTTATGATCGGCGTACCGGGAAGAGATAAAGACGGTGTGGCATATCCCTGGGCTATGCGTCCTCATCCAACGAATGAAAACGATACCATTTTCTGGGGATCAACAGTATCGGAATCCTGGTTGGACCGCACGGGTAATCAGGTAAATACCGATTGGGATGTAGTTGTCGGCTCAAAAGGCACGACCTTCTCTGGAGATATAACAGCCGGAGACTATGCTTCACCCACATGGACGGATGAAAATGATACATGGCCGCTTTTGGCTACGTCCATTGCCCCCGAATCATGGCCCCTTGATACGGACGACGACGGAGACGAGATCCGAGTGTGGCCGGGTTGGTACGCAATAGACACCGACCCATCATCGCCGACTTACGGGCAAGAAGTAGAAGGCCGGTTTACATCGGACGTTGATATCTATCTTGAGATCGACGATGCCTACGCCGACCGTGAACCCGTGTCAATGTTCAACGGTTATCCTACCGGGACCCATCTTTATGCTACGGTTCATTCCTATGGCCGTGCCTATGCCGAGGATATTATGTTCGTAACCATGAAAGTGGTTAATGAAAGCGATAAATACGGCTTGAACAATGATATGGGCTATGACTATGAAGGCGTATACTGCGGCTTCTATTTCGATGCTGACATGTTCTCATCTTTCTACTACGGTGGAAATCGCCCCTGTAATACCAACGACGGCGATATGATGGGTTACAACAGTACCTATGATTACGCCTATATTTACGATCTAGACCAAAAAGAGTGCGGTGGAACCTATGATGTTGATGCTTTTGTAGCGGTCAAACTGTTGGATACGCCGAACGCAAGCGATACGGTTTGGATCAACGAAACGGAGTATATCGCTCCGGGTGAAGAACTGGGTTTGACCGACTGGCACTGGTTCGATTGGTATAATCGGCCGGGTGTTGTAGATAAAGAAGGATCCGGCGGTCCATTTATTGGTGACGGATCTCAACCCGAGTCACCCAAAAAAGAAGAATTAATGTATCAATTGATGGCCGGAGATACTACCGGTTTGACAGATAGAGAAGATTCGTGGTTTTTTCATGCAGACGGTGACGGTACTTTGAATCCTCATTTCGACAGCATGGAAGGATTGCTGAATGCTTATCCCGATGGACTCGATTGTGTCTGTATGATGTCCGCTGGTCCTTTCAATTTTGCGGTTGGTGACACGGCCATGTTTTCATTTGCCGTGATCATGGGAGAGAATATTCCCGATTTGAACCGCAATGCGAACATGGCACAGATCATGTACGATCTGCGCTATCAAGGCTTTTCAGCTCCGACCGCCCCCACTGTTTCCGCTGTTAGCGAATGGGATGCCGAAACGGAAGAAATATCCGTTCGACTGGTTTGGGATGATGCAGCTGAAAGCTCCACGGATATCGTTACGGGTTATCGCGACTTTCAGGGTTATCGTGTCTATAAATCAACAGATGGCGGACAGACCTGGGGAGACCCCGTTTACGATGTAAACCAAACGCACGTTGGATATGAACCCTTGGCCCAATACGATTTGACATACGCTGAAGATATGGCTCTCTACGGCAAAGACGTATCCGGACCCGACCCGATGGCTCCATGGATGAGCCTGGGTACGAATAACGGCCTGGAACACGAATATGTAGATTACGATGTTCAGGTCGGAAAAGAATACACTTATGCCGTTACGGCATATGATATTGGGATTGAACCCGGTTATACCATTGAGATCAGCAGTGAAACCGTAGTGGATGATTCTTCGGGACTGACCTATGAAGTGATCGTCTACGATACCACGTGGTCATCGACCAACACAGATGACCAATGGTCAACGTATTCGCTGGAAAGTCTTGAGAATCCTAAGGGAACAACGCCCATGTCACCGCAATTCGTTCGTATCATTCCTTCCAGATATCCCATTGATATCCGCGCGGAGATCGACCTGATCCCGGGCGACAGCACGAAAGGGAACACTCCGACGCTCATCCGTATCGCGGAACCTGCTAACGTGACCGATCACGAATACAAGATCACAATTACAGCCAACCCCGCAACCGCGACCGGCCCCGATATTAAAAACCCAAAATATTCGGTTATTGATGTCACGCTGGGCGATACATTGGTCGAAAATCTGTCCAACAATGATATTAACCCGAACGTGATCAGTACCTTCCGTCCCATTTTTGACGGTCTTCAGGTTGTGTTTGATAATATTGAATACGCATTGGTGGATTCGACAAAATGGGCCTCCGGACAAAGGTATATTGAAACCGAACCCTGGTCAACCTTACCCTATCCACCGGCATCGGACTATGCCATTATTTTTGGAGCGGCAGATGAGATTCTGGACACGGTATATTGGAACTCTCCCGCCATTCAGCGTCCCGCACCCTTCAAGGCAATAAGACTGCCGGGCGGTGAACCTGTTCCAATCCTCGTTTTGGAAGATGCCGGTTTCCGTGACGACACACTAAACTAGCGGGATGGTATTGCATTCTTTGTAACGAATGTACCCGAACGAGCTTTAAGTCAGCGTGTTCCTACCTGGGCTTTTGAATTTAATTGGGACACCTTGCTTGTGTCTCCGACCGGATATCCCTTCACTGCCGGAGATACGCTTTATTTCAGAACGATCAAACCATTCGAAAATGGCGATGAATTTACATTTACAGCCGCGAATTTCAGCGAAGAGGTTCCGTTGACAGAAAACGATCTGTCGCGTATCAAGGTGGTTCCGAATCCCTACATGGTCTCAGCTCAATGGGAGCAGAGCGAATATAAGAAAAAGCTGCTCTTTACCAATCTGCCCTCGGAGTGTTTGATCAAGATATACACTCTTACCGGTGAATTCGTTAACAGCGTTGAGCATGATAATCCCTATGACGATTCGGAATCCTGGGATCTTACAACCATTAACCGCCAGGAAGTGGCGCCGGGGCTTTATGTCTTTTCAGTTGAACTTCCGGATGGCAAAAAACATGTTGGCAAATTTGCCATTATTCGATAAGGAGAGCGCAGATGAATAAAATGAAGCGTTCATTCATTATAATACTGGCACTGTTGTTTGCCGGCCTTGCCTTTGCTCAGGATATTGAGATACCTGAAGATATTTCAAAGGTTGCCACAACCGCCGCTCAATTCCTGAAACTGGAAGTAGGCCCAAGAGCAACCGCGATGGGCGGTGCTTATGTTGCCGGAGTTGACGACATGACGGCACTCTACTGGAATCCTGCAGGTTTGGCAAAAGTAAAACAACAGACCTTTTATGGAACGTATACATCCATGTATGCGGGCATTCAGCACGGATACGTGGCCTTCGGCATGCCGATCGGCCGCTCTGACTATGTCGGGGCGCATGTCACGTATTTGAATTCCGGTGAAATGGAAGTGACCTCATTGGAATATCCCGAAGGCACCGGTGAGTTTTTCAATGTCAGTGATATTGCCATTGGTTTATCTTACTCCCGGGAACTTACCGATCGCTTGAGCGTGGGTGTGACTGCGAAGATGGTCAATGAAACCATTTGGCGTGAAAGTGCAACGGCCTTCGGTTTTGATGTCGGGTCGCAATTCGATACCGGTATTAAAGGGATCAAGCTGGGCATGTCCATTACGAATTTTTCAACGAAATTTAAATTTGACGGTCCCGACTTGACCATAGACGTAGATACCGACCCGATCTATGAGGGCAATCCCGATACGGAAGCACGTTTAAATACCGAAGAATGGTCCTTGCCCCTGGTTTTTCGCCTGGGTATCATGGTGGACCTGATGGGTCCCGAAAGCGAGATCATTAAGAATGCCAACCACCGTTTAAGCCTGGCATTTGATGCGAACGATCCGCTTGATCACTATTTGCGCTTCAATACCGGAGTGGAATATACATACCGGGAAATGCTGGCTTTTAGAGCGGGATACCATTTAAATTATGATGAAACAAGTTATTCGGTTGGTGTTGGCCTAAATCTTGATGTCAATAGTATGCCTTTGAATATTGATTATGCTATTGTAAATTATGGAGTTTTAGGGTTCATTAACCAAATAAGCATTCAAGTAGGAATATAATTAAACAAAACTTGAGAAAGGAGAACACACATGAAACGTGTAGTTGCTTTGTTATTGATTGCTTCTGTAGCCCTTTTTGCTGCAGTAGCTCCTCAAAGCGATCTCAAGGTAAATGCGGGTACCCCCATGAAGAAGATGCCGACAGCAACAATAAAAGCTGCCCCTCTTCAGATTGAGGAAAACATTGAAAAACGCACGATGGATATTTCTTCGGCTAAAGCTCCGGCTATACCGATCGATTCCACGGAAGTTACCCTCATCTACTTTGAGAACTTTGAAAACGGCGCCAACGGCTGGACCCAGTTCGATGGCACCGCACCGGATCCGACGGGTGAATGGCACCTTGATGATCTCTGGGGAATAAGTGATTCTCTTTGGTGGTGTGGAGATTACGCACTTGGCGGTTACAACAGTAACTGGTATGTTGCGCTGGAAACACCGGAAGTTGAATTGACGGCCGGTGATTCAACACTGTCATTCAAATTGGATCTGAACTGCGAAGGCCCGGGCGGCGAACCGGCAGGTTATGACGGCTGGGATGGCGGAAACGTTCAGATATCCAATGACGGCGGCGAAACATGGACCGTATTGAATCCCGCGGGAGTTCCCTATAACTGTACAAGCCTCTATGGCTTCGGATACGTTTTCAATGAACCTGCACCCGGTTGGGGCGGTGTTCACGAAGGCGTTGTAGAAGTCGATCTTGGCGCTTACATTGGCGATACCGTCAGTGTACGATTCGTCTTCTGCTCGGATGGTGGATATGACACCCATGATGACGGTAATATGTATGGTATGATCGTTGATTCGATCAATGTTGCCGGTGACGCTATGTTTGAAGGCAGCGTTGATGACGGCTTGGTCTCCTATGCCATTAACGCAGCCAGTGGCGCTTTCTGGAACATTGAAGACAGAGTGGATTCACTTCCTTCCGTAACCCATGTTCTGCGCAACTATATCCCCGGTGATACGACCTATGCATTGAATCTTGAAGATTACTACGAATCACCGTCGATCACTTTGCCAGATGAACCGGCAACCCTGATCTACTTTGATTTCGAATTCCTTGCCGATTTTGGCGATCTTGACGAATTTCCGAATGTTGAGTACTGGCGCATCGAGTTCTCGCCCGATGATGGTCAAACATGGAGAGCAGCGTCGAACTTGCTTGACGATGGTAGTCCGAATTACGTATACAGCCAGACAATACCTGCCTGGTACGGATTCCAGTATGCATACGGTGAAGCATGTAACATAACGTCTTTTGCCGGTCAAACGGTAAAATTCCGCTTCTATTTCCGCTCAGATTCAGATGAACCCATCGGCGGCGGCTTGATGATCGATGATTTTGTTGTGTATTCACAACCCGATCTTCCTGTTCCTACCGGTGTTGCGGTTGCTTTAAATGCCGGCAATGTTGAAGTTGACTGGGATGACATGGATGGAACCTATGAGTTGCCTCGTGAATACATGGCGACCACACCGGAAGAAAGCGGAGCTTATTACGGTCCGGCAGTAACATTCTTCAGTAATGACTCAACTCCCGGTTTTGGTGCGGGTATGGATTACAGCACCGGCGGTAAAGACCTTACATTTACAAATCTTGATTTCGCACTGTATAACATGAACCCCTTTGGTGACAGCGTCAGCGTTGCGCTTTTTGGTGTTGATACATCAGTTCATGTCTTGTATTGGAGCGAAAACTTTGTGCCCGATACCGTTGACGGATTCCAGACTATCGATATCTCTGGTGAAGACATTACATGGAACGGCGATTTCATGGTCTTGACAATGTGGGAAACAAGCGCAGAATTCCCGATCTGGTACCTGAATACTGAAAAAGCCGGTCCGATGACCCTGTATCATCCTGCAGCAGGATTTTATGCCGCGAATTACACTACCCCAATGGGTGCTCGCGGTTTCGGCGAAGTTACATACAGCGGACTTGAATACAATGTATACCGCCGTGTAGTCGGTGAGACAACCCTGGAACTGTTGAATACCACACCGCTTGCTACAAACAGCTTTGTGGATGAAACAGCGGAAGCACTGGTAGAATATGAATATACCGTTGTTTGTGTTTCCGATGGCTTTGAAGGTCAAGCGGGACTCGGCGCCTCGGTTTTTGTCTTACCTGACGATCATGAAGAAAGAAAACATGACGACGGTACGTCTGAAGAGATCTTTGAACTTGCAATGGATACGACAGTTGTTGTAAAACTTACACCAACAGAATATCCCGCCAAGCTTGTTGCTATGCGTTTTAACGCACTGTGGGCAGGCGATGTCTATAAAGTCAAGATCTATAAAGACGAAGCCGGCATGCCCGGCGACAGCTGGTTGCTGATCGAACCTCCTGTAACGGCTATTGCAGGTTGGAACACCTTTGCTGTACCGGATATTATGACCACAACACCCGGCCGCGATGGCGTTGTCCTTCGTGATGGCGAAAGTGTCTGGGTCGGTGTCAAAGGTGCAACACCCGGTGACTTCCCGGCATGGCTTGGAGCCGATACGGATAGTTTCTCCGGTCTTGCAACAATGCAGGTTCCCGGCGGTGGCTGGTCCTCAATTGCTGCTTATTTGCGCGGCAATCCGATGATCCGTGGTTACTTCGATACCGATATCGATACCACAGCTGTTCCGGAAATTATCCCTGCCAAATATGAATTGGCACAGAACTATCCGAACCCCTTCAACCCGGTTACGACGATTCGTTTCGAATTGAAAGAAACCGGAATGACCAAATTGGACGTATTTGACATTGCCGGACGCCATGTCAGAACACTTCTGAACGGTTCTGTTGAAGCCGGTGCTTATGACTTGAGATTCGATGCTTCGGCATTGTCAAGTGGTGTTTATTTCTATCGCTTGACCTCAGGTGATTTCACCGATATCAAGAAGATGTCTCTGGTTAAATAATCAGATTTACATCATAAATAAAAAGGTCGCTCTTTGAGCGACCTTTTTTTGTTTGGGAATTCGGAGAGGTATGAGAGAGATTACACCCAAGTCAAATTATTCCGATCCTGAGTCAAGCTCAGGATGACCGTTTTAGTTTGTATTTGTTGTCAGGTATTTGAATCTTCGTTTATCGTTTATCGTTTATCGTTTATCGTTTATCGTTTATC
>Ga0180430_10003836_pt1 | contig 12878 bp, 10 predicted proteins | sample SS_ome_9_FD_132999 | JGI IMG/M metagenome (GOLD analysis project Ga0180430, IMG submission 132999) | Hypersaline lake sediment archaeal communities from the Salton Sea, California, USA - SS_1_S_2 metaG | ecosystem: Environmental > Aquatic > Non-marine Saline and Alkaline > Hypersaline >... | reverse complement strand
TGTGCCGGCTGCAGACATGGTCGGACCTTTGGTTGCGGCAGAACTGCTGGGTGTTGGCGGGGCAGTGCTTGTTTTCATTATTGTTTTTTCTGCGCTGGCATCCAGTCTTGATTCGCTGTTAGCAGCAACCTCTGACCTGGTTTTAACGGATATCTATAAAGGTCACTTTTTTCCAAAAGCATCTGAAGAGCAGCTGGCAAAAGCTGCCCGCTGGGTCATCCTGGGAATAGGTATTTTAACCTGGCTGCTTTGCTGGCCGCGCCTGACAACGCTGGCAGAACTGTTATATCTGACCGGTGCTTTTGTTGCCAGTACTATCTGGCCTGTTGCAGCTGGTCTTTATTGGCAAAAAACCAACCCAGCCGGCGCAACCCTGGCAATGCTGCTGGGGACTGCCGTTGGTCTTGCCAGTTATTTCCTCATCGGGTTCTATGTTGCTGCTCTGATGTCTGCCGCTATTTCAATGTCACTGGTGTTGCTAACTACCTGGTTAGCGCCTCGTTCTTTTGAGTGGTCGCTTCTTAATATGCAACCGGCGCAAGTTAATGGAGGCCATTCATGACTATTTCGTCAAACGCCCTGGAAATATTGATAACGGCAAGCACACTGCTTGTGGCTGTCGCTCCGGTCATTCTTATTATTCTATGGTTCAAGGACAGAAAAGGTGGGAACTTGTGGTAACTGAAGAAAAATTACAGCAACTGGATCAACCGCTGGAAGAACCAGAGCTTGATGTGCAGGGGTTTGAATCCCCACGTTTACTGATGGACGCCGTTGAAGAGGACCTTGTGCCCTTGCTTGACCTGGCTCATCGTCCGGTTATTTCTGCACGCCAGTTCAGTCGTGATCAGCTTATTCAAATCAGTCGGCTTGCGGCTAAATTTGAAACCGAGCCGCAACGTATAACCCGTCCGCTGACAGGTAAAATCCTGATTTCAGCCTTTTACGAGCCAAGTACGCGTACCAGGCTATCGTTTGAAAGTGCCTGGCATCGATTGGGCGGTGACATCATGTCGATTACTGATCCAGCTACCACGGGTATTGCAAAAGGCGAATCACTTTACGATGTAGGCGAAATGCTCAATAACTATGGTGACATGGTGGTATTGCGAGACAGTGACGAAAAAGCTGTTTACGAAATGCTTGAATCGTTACGCATTCCTATTGTGAATGGTGGTAATGGCATCGATGAACACCCGACCCAGGCAATGGCAGATATCTATGCTATTTTGAAAGCCCATCCAGAACTAGCCAAACAAGAACAGGTTTCTGAGGATCAAAAAATTCGTATTGGCATAGTAGGTGTTCCCGGTCGAATGAGGACGATTCGCAGCCTGCTGCTTTTTCTGACCCATTTTTCCAGGGGCATTGAAGAAATTGTTATCGTTGCTGATGACAACGATATTTTTAGTGACGGACAAAAAGATGAGCTTGCACAATCAGGGCTGGAATTACGCGTCACAGATAATCTGCAAAAGGAGTTGCCTCACCTGGATGTCGTGTATATCAATACCATTGCCTGGGTGTCTGGTGGTTACGAAGAGCATGGGAACAGCTATCGACTTGATAGTTCCTCTCCATTCAAACCGGGAGCCATCGTTTTACACCCGCTTGCCCGTGGCGAAGAACTGGATCGCAGTCTCGATCAAACACCCTATAACTGGTATTTCGCGCAGGCGCGCGGTGCCGTATTCATTCGCATGGCATTACTGTCTGCGATTCTTAAAAGTTACAGTTAACAAGGTCCTAGTAGTATGTGTGGTATAGCAGGATTTATGTACGTAGACCGGGATCACCCGGTTGATCCGGAAACACTGGTTGCAATGGCAGCTATTCAACATCATCGTGGTCCCGATGGGTTTGGTTATCGTCGTATGCCAGGTATCGGCTTTGCGCATGCGCGCTTATCAATCGTCGACCTTGATGAAAATCGTGGCCGACAGCCTTTTGAAAGTGCTGATGGCAGGTTGATGCTCAGCAAAAATGGCGAACTCTATGACTATCAGCGTATACGTGCTGACCTGACATCACGGGGAGCGCGTTTCCAGACCAAAAGTGACTCTGAGATGGTGCTGCATCTTTATCCGAGGATGGGGCTTGATGCGATGCTGCCACATCTTCGTGGTGAGTTTGCTTTTGCGTTGTTTGATAAAGATGCCGATCGTCTGATGCTGGTGCGTGATCGTTTTGGTATCAAGCCACTCTACTGGGCAGAAATCAATGGCGGTCTTGTCTTCGGGTCTGAGTTAAAAGTTCTGTTTGCACATCCTGATGTGGCGCGTGAGTTTGACCCTCAGGGGACGTTTCATCAATTGATGCAAACTATTGTTCCAGGCAGTACCGCTTTTAAAGGCATTCATCAGGTCAAGCCCGGGCATGTGCTGGATATCAAACGGCGTGATGGAAAATTACAGATCACAGAAAAAAAATACTGGGACATGCCTTTTCCTGAAGAGGCAGAGCGTAGTCATGACTATGATGAGAATGAATGGATTGAAGCGGTCAGGGCGCAGTTGCTCGAAGCTGTGCAGTTACGCCTGGAAGCTGATGTTCCTGTAGGCTGTTACCTGTCTGGTGGCATAGATTCCTGCGCAATACTCGGGCTTGCCGCCGCGGCAAGGCAAAATCCTGTAAAGGCATTTACCATTGGTTTTGACAACAAGGACTATGATGAATCCCCCATAGCCACGGAAATGGCACAAAGCGCCGGGGCTGATCAGGACATCATGATGCTGGATGCCAGTCATCTCTACGATAATTTTGTAGAAACTCTCTGGCATACCGAGCGCACCATCTATAACACACTGGGTGTTGCAAAGATGCTGATGAGCCGTCATGTGCGCGATGTAAACTACAAGGTAGTGCTGACCGGTGAAGGATCGGATGAGTTGTTTGGCGGCTATCCTGCATTTCGACGCGACATGTTTTTGCATGGCCTCGATCACCTGGCACCGGCAGAAAGAGTTGAATGGGAAAAGTTGCTTTCCGAACAAAACAAGCTGTTTAAAGGTGCCATGCTGGCGGAGGACGAAGTTCATAATGCGGCACTTGAGCAACGTGTTGGCTTTACCCCCAGTTGCTTACAGCCCTGGCTGGCATCGGCCACACGCGTGCCCGGCATATTAAACCATGACCTGCAACAGCAACTGAAAGGTTATGATCCCGGTGCCGCAATAGCCGCACAGCTGGATGAAGGTTATTTAAAAGACCGTCATCCACTGGACAAGGCTCAGTACGTGTGGATCAAAACCATGCTCGAAGGACAAATACTGACCTGGGGTGGCGATCGGGTTGATATGGCCAACTCCATGGAAGCACGGCCCGCTTTTCTGGATCATCACCTGGCAGAGCTGGCAGCAATGCTGCCGCCTTCATTACGCATTAAAGGCAAGACAGAAAAATATGTATTGCGTGAAGCGATGAAAGGATTATTGCCGGAAGTGCTTTATAAGCGCGAAAAATTTGCTTTCATGGCACCGCCTGCACATACCGATCCACATAAATGGAATGCTATGCGCGCATTGGCTGATGAATTCTTAAGCGACTCAGCTATAAAAGATGCCGGACTGCTTTCAATTGACGGCGTAAAAGCCTTGTTTGAGTTGCATGATAATGACCAGATTACCGCTGCAACCCAAAATAAACTTGACGCTGTTATAAATCACATGCTGGGTGTACAGGTCCTTCATAAGCATTTCGTTGCGACTGATGTTCCTGCTCAGGCACGTGCCAAAGCCAGGGAACTTGGCTGGCAGGCTTAAAGCAATCCAAGATACAAACACTCAAAAGAAATTATTTATTTTTACAAAACGGGAGACAATAAATATGAAAGCAAAACGCATACTCATGTATTCGCTCATGCCTTTATCCGTGGTGAGTACGGTAAATGCAAATACTAATTCAGATGGGCTGGACTGGGAGCTTTATGGCTCATTAAGACTGGCTGCTGAGACTGTTGAAGCTGATCAGGCAGATGATTATTCAGGCTTACGTGATGCTTACACCCGGATTGGAGCGAAAGCTACCTATGCTATCAATGATGAATGGAGCCTGATGGGGCAACTCGAAGCCCCTTTTGATCTGGCGAATGTGGAACTGCAAAGCCCGTTTGATCCCACTGAAGATTATCGTGTTGGAAAATTGCAAATCTCAGGTCCTTTAGGTACAGCCTGGTATGGTCGTGGCTGGATGGCTTTCTATAACTATATTCAATACCCGACTGATTACTTTAGCAGTTATTATTCTGGCTGGGATACCTATACAACTTTTAGAAGAAGTGAAACCTTCTATTATTCATCACCAAGACTTTCCGGGCTGCAGTTTGTGTTTGCTTCTACTGATGATAACGGCACAGAAGATGATAATAGAAACCAATACGTACTCTCTTATGCCAATGGCGGACTAACTTTGGCAATTGCCAGAGACGATAGTCAAAACGCTGTCAACTTCTTGATCGATGGCGCTTCTGCGTCCTATAGCCGCGGCCCATGGTATGTAGCAGGACAATATCAAAAAATCAGCAGTGACGCCCCCACTAATAATGCCTGGAACTCTGACAATAATGAACTTATAAGCGTGCTGGTACAATATGCAGTAGATGACAAAAATACTGTTCGAGGCAAAATCGCCAATGTAGAAAACTATGGTGAAGATATATTCCATATCGGTTGGGATCACCAGTATATGGATGATTTAAAGGTCTTTGCTGAATATTACTCAGAAGAAACTACTAATGCGATTAACACCAGCAAAAACCCAAATAATTGGACATATGCAAACAACGGTGGACAAGTCTTTACCGTCGGCGTCCGCTACGACTTCAGCACCAAGTAAAACTATCTAACCGGCGCTTCTGCGCCGGTTAATCTCTGTCCTCACTTATCACATAGAGACGATTATGAGCGCTACCAACTACGAAAAACAATACGATACCGATTACGAAATTGGGCAGGACAATATTCGCACCTGGGGGATGGATTTTCATAATCCTGTCTTCATTATTTCCTCCTTTCTGGTGATTGCCTTTGTTATTGGCACCTTGATGTTTCCCGGCGATGCCAAGCAAACCTTTGACAGTAGCAAGGCCTGGTCAATTGATAACTTTGACTGGTTTTTCCTGGTGGCTGGCAATATCTTTGTGGTTTTCTGCCTGGCTTTAATCGTTCTGCCCGTTGGCAAGATCCGCCTCGGCGGTGTCGATGCCAGGCCCGAATTTTCCCTCCCTTCCTGGTTTGCGATGTTATTTGCTGCCGGCATGGGTATTGGCCTGATGTTCTGGAGTGTGGCAGAACCAACTGCCTATTTTACCGACTGGTACGGAACGCCGTTAAATGTTGAGGCTAAAACGGCAGAAGGGTACCAGGCTGCCATGGGTGCCACCATGTTCCACTGGGGACTGCATCCCTGGGCGATTTATGCTGTAGTCGGTTTGTCTTTGGCATTCTTCACTTATAACAAAGGCTTGCCTTTAACCATTCGTTCAGCTTTCTTTCCCTTTATTAAGGATCGTTCATGGGGCTGGTTTGGTCATGTCATAGACATTGTTGCTGTGATGGCCACCATCTTTGGTCTGGCAACATCCCTGGGTTTCGGGGCCCAGCAAGCGGCAGCCGGGCTCAATTTCCTTTTCGATATTCCCAATACCATCAACACGCAGATTGCCATCATTATTGGTGTAACGTCGATAGCCATTGTTTCAGTGGTGCGCGGACTCGATGGTGGCGTTAAGGTCCTGAGTAATTTTAATATGATTCTTGCCTTGCTGTTACTGGCATTTGTCATGGTGGCCGGCCAGGGTTTTGGTGTCTTCCAGGGGATCGCAGAAACTACCGGTAACTACATTGCCTACCTGATACCCTTAAGTGACTGGACAGGTCGTGAAGATGACAAGTTCTACCATGGCTGGACCGTATTTTACTGGGCCTGGTGGATTTCCTGGTCGCCATTTGTAGGTATGTTCATTGCCCGCGTTTCCAAGGGGCGTACTGTTCGTCAATTTGTGATTGCGGTGTTGTTGGTACCCACACTGGTCACTATTGTCTGGATGACGGTATTTGGTGGTTCTGCACTCGACCAGGTACAAAACCAGGTGGGGCAACTTGCCAATGGTATCACTGAAGTGTCCCTGTCACTGTTCCACATGCTGGAAAATCTGCCAATGGCAACAGTCACTTCATTCATTGGTATTGTCCTTGTGCTGGTTTTCTTTGTCACCTCTTCTGATTCTGGTTCCCTCGTCATCGATAGCATTACCGCTGGCGGTAAGCTGGATGCTCCGGTGCCGCAGCGTGTTTTCTGGGCTTCAATGGAAGGCTTGATCGCCGGTGCGCTTTTGTTCGGGGGTGGTGCAGATGCACTTGGTGCCCTGCAGGCTGCAGCGATTACGGTTGGCTTGCCATTTACCCTGGTGCTGCTGGCCATGTGTGTTGCGCTTTATATGGGCTTAAGACATGAGCAGAAATTCGTTCTGAACAAATAACGAGGTGAGCATGTCAACCAAGGTCGTAATAAAAAACCTCTATAAAGTCTTTGGCGATAACCCCAAAAGCGCCCTTACGTTATTACAAAATGGCGTAGACAAAGATTCAATCTTTGATAAAACCGGGCAAACCGTGGGCGTATGTGACGCCAGTTTTGAAATCTACAAGGGTGAAATCTTTGTCATTATGGGTTTATCAGGTTCAGGTAAATCGACTTTGGTTCGTTTGCTGAACAGACTGATTGAGCCAACCGCCGGCCAGGTCCTGGTGGATGGTGTCGATATTGCTGCCATGGATGACAATGCCCTGCTTAATCTTCGTCGTAAAGACATGAGCATGGTGTTTCAATCTTTTGCACTGATGCCTCACATGACGGTTGGTCAAAATGCGGCATTCGGACTCGAATTGTCCGGCATTCCTCTACAGCAACGTGAGGCACGCGCACTGGAGGCGCTCGACCAGGTGGGTCTAAAAGCCTGGGCTGACAGTTACCCGGATGAATTGTCCGGTGGTATGCAACAACGTGTTGGCCTTGCAAGGGCACTGGCGAATGATCCATCCGTGATGTTAATGGATGAAGCCTTTTCTGCCCTTGATCCTTTGATTCGCAGCGAAATGCAGGATGAGCTACTCCGGTTACAGGAAAACAGTGACCGTACCGTTATCTTCATCTCACATGACCTTGATGAAGCCATGCGCATTGGCGACCGCATTGCCATTATGGAAGGTGGCCGTGTTGTGCAGGTTGGCACACCGGATGAAATTTTAAAGAACCCGGAAGATGACTATGTGAAAGCCTTTTTCCGGGGTGTCGATGTGGCAACGGTGTTTCGTGCGGGTGACATTGCACAAAAAAAACAGGTCACTGTAATAGAACGACATAACAATGGTGTGCGCCGGGCACTACAACGCCTCAAGGAATATGACCGCGACCATGGTTATGTCATTGATAAGGGGCAGCATTACTGCGGTGTTGTTTCCGTTGATTCTTTGTCTGAACAGTTGAAAAAAGACGAACCTAAACTCGTTGATGCTTACCTGAAAGAAGTTCCATCTATTGATTTTGAAACGCCGGTGAATGAACTGATCAGTATCGTTGCACAGGCACCTTGTGGACTGGCTGTTATAGACGAGCAGAAAAACTATCATGGCGTCATCACCAAGGTTGCCTTACTGGAAACCCTCGACAGGGAGACGAACTGATGTCACAAGAACAAAGCAATAATCCCTGGGCCTCACCCTCAGAACCGGAAGTGTCAGCAAACCCCTGGTCAACGCCAGCTGCAGCAGAGCCTGAAGCCACAACTGAAACCAGTAACCCCTGGGGAACTGAACAGGAAACTGCAGATACTTCTGGAGACTGGCTGGCCAATACGAATGTGGAGGCAAGTGAAGAAGCTATTGATCTGCTTCACCCGTTTCAGGAAGCCGTTATTCCTCTGAATGTCTGGGTAGACCAGGGTCTTGACTGGCTGGTCGAAAACTTTCGTACGGTTTTCCAGGCGATACGCTGGCCCATTGATGCCACGTTGTCCGCTATTGAAGCTTCGTTACTGGCTGTGCCTGATGTGCTTATGCTGGTCATCATCGGACTGTTTGCCTGGCAGGCAGCAGGCAAGCGACTGGCGATTGGCTCGGTTATTTCAATGGCCGTTGTTGGCCTGATTGGTGCCTGGTCAGAAGCCATGGTTACCTTGTCACTGGTACTTACCTCAGTTTTTTTCTGTCTGATCATTGGCTTACCAACTGGCATCTGGCTGGCACGCAGTGAGCGGGCTTCCAAAATTGTCAGGCCCATACTTGATGCCATGCAAACCACCCCGGCGTTTGTTTACCTGGTACCGGTGGTGATGTTGTTCGGTATTGGTAACGTGCCTGGTGTGGTAGTGACCATTATCTTTGCGTTGCCGCCCCTGGTTCGCCTGACCAGCCTGGGGATTAAACAGGTACCGGAAGACCTGGTTGAAGCGGCACGATCATTTGGCGCTTCACCGAAACAATTACTTTACAAGGTCCAGCTGCCCCTGGCGATGCCGACCATCATGGCCGGAGTTAACCAGACCCTCATGCTGGCACTTTCAATGGTTGTTATCGCTTCCATGATTGCCGTTGGTGGCCTTGGGCAAATGGTGTTGCGCGGTATTGGTCGGCTGGATATGGGGCTGGCCACAGTTGGTGGTGTTGGCATTGTTATTCTTGCCATCATTCTAGACCGCATTACCCAGTCAATGGGTCAGTCAAACCGTGATAAGCCAGCCAGGCACTGGTATGAAAGCGGTCCTGCAGGATTGATACATCAATTATTTTCCAAAAGTAAAGACGGATAGTTTTCAATTTTTGCTATGCATCAATTAATCACTTACAGGAGAACACAGTGAAATTAAAAAGCATGAAAAAACTTATCGCAGCAACCATGGTTACTGCGTCCTTGCTCATATCAGCACCGCTGTTGTCAAAAGATCTACCGGGTATAGGCGTTAGCGTCCAGCCACTGAAAAGCTCCATTGCTGAAGAAACCTTTCAGACCCTGCTTGTCATGAAAGGGCTGGAAAAACTTGGTTATGACGTTAAACCAATTAAAGAGATTGAATATGCGGCCGGCCATATTGCTATCGCTAATGGTGATGCCACCTTCCTGGCAGATCACTGGGATCCATTGCATATCGATTTCTATGAAAAGGCCGGTGGCGATGCCAAGCTCTACCGTGAAGGTGTTTATGCACCAAAAGGTCTTCAGGGCTACCTGATTGACAAGAAAACCGCCGATAAACACAACATTACACATATCAGCCAACTCAAGGATCCGGAAATTGCCAAGTTATTTGATGCAAATAACGACGGCACTGCGGACCTCACCGGTTGTACGCCGGGCTGGGGTTGTGAAAAAGTAATTGAGCATCATCTCGATGCCTATGATTTGCGTAAAACAGTAACGCATAACCAGGGTTCATATTCAGCCATTATCGCGGACACCATTACCCGTTACAAACAGGGTGATTCTGTTTTCTATTACACCTGGACACCTTACTGGGTTAGCGGTGTGTTAGTACCAGGTAAAGATGTGGTCTGGCTGCAGGTACCTTTCAGTTCGTTGCCGGGTAAACGCAAGGATGTTGATACCGCGTTACCAGATGGTTCCAACTATGGTTTTCAGGCAAATGATCAGAAAATTGTAGCCAACAAGGCTTTCACTGATGCGCATCCTGATGCAGCTAAACTGTTTTCAATCATGAAAATCAGTAGCAATGATATCAGTTCCCAGAACCTGCGCATGCGCGATGGTGAAGCGTCCGCCAAAGATATCGAGCGCCACGCCAATGCATGGATAAAAGCCAACCAGGCCAAATTTGATGGCTGGGTTGCAGAAGCGTTAAAAGCCTCCAGGTAATCCTGTCAGGCACAAGGATGTGCCTACCAAATCAACGGCATTGTTGCCCAGTTGTTTGATATGGCTTTCACCACGAAAGAGGATTCCATCGGCCCCCGCTTCAACCAGCGAACTTTTTTTCTCAGCTGAGGTTACAGCAATGACTGTTGCTTTTCGGACTTTTGTCAATTGTACAGCTGCAGAGCCAACACCAGCCTGAATGCGGCAAAACAACAAATGGATAACCGTTGGAAACTGGCAGCCTATTTTTTTATTGAAATTCACCTCTTTGCCCAAATTGTTAATAAGAGTGCCTAGCAATTGTATTTATATGAGGTTGAGTTTCAGTGGAATTCAAAGACTATTACCAAATCATGGGAATCGACCGGGATGCCTCCCAGGAAGAGATCAAACGGGCTTACCGGAAGCTTGCCCGAAAATATCATCCCGATGTCAGCAAGGAGCCTGAGGCTGAACAGCGTTTTAAGGAACTTGGTGAAGCTTACGAGGTTTTAAAAGACCCGGAAAAACGGGCCGCTTACGACCAGCTAGGTAAAAACTGGAAAGCCGGCCAGGATTTTCATCCTCCACCTGAGTGGGATCAGGGCTTTGAGTTTCATGGCGGAGGCTTCACCGGGACTGATGCAGAGCACTTCAGCGATTTTTTTGAAAGTCTGTTCGGACATGGCGGTTTTGCTCATGCAGGTGCAGGTGGTTTTCAGCAACAGTTTCATGCCCGTGGCCAGGATACACACGCAAAAATCGTGATAAGTCTTGATGATGCTTTTCATGGCGCAACGCGAGCTATCACGATCAAACACACTGAACTGGATCAAAATGGCCGCCCACAGTTAAAGGAAAGAACACTCAGCGTGCGCATACCCAAGGGCGTGCGCCAGGGGCAGCACATTCGTCTGGCTAAACAGGGAGCCAAAGGTATTGGCAATGCCGAGGCAGGGGATCTGTATCTGGAAGTGGAGTTTCAGCTCCATCCTTTTTACCAGGTTGAAGGAAAGGATATATATCTTAAGTGTCCTGTTGCGCCCTGGGAAGCCATGCTGGGTGCTACAGTCAAATTGCCAACACCTGCTGGTAGAATCGATTTGAAAATACCAGCTAGTTCATCAAACGGAAAAAAATTACGCCTCAAGGGAAGAGGGATTCCAGCCAGGGAGCCAGGTGATCTATATGCGGTATTAGAAATTGCACTTCCTCCTGCCAATGATGAAAAAACCAGGCAGGCATATCGCGACATGGAAAAGACTTTCAAATTTAATCCGCGTGCGGCTTTAGGGGTATGACCATGGCAAAAGATATTTTGACAATCCTTCAGGGAGAGATACTGGAAGAAGAGGTAAAGATATCACTTGCCCAATTATGCCGGTTGTCTAACCTGCCTGCAGAGTCCATTCTTGAAATGATGGAATATGGTGTAATTGAGCCATATCAGGCCTCTACAGAAAAATGGCTATTCAAGGGTGATAGTATCAGTCGCTTAAGCTGCGCTCAGCGATTGAAACAAGACCTGGGCGTTAATACCGCAGGAGCAGCACTGGCCCTGGATTTGCTGCAGGAAATGGATCGTATGAGGGTTCGCCTGCGACGGCTTGAAGCGCAGCTAAAATAAACGCATAGAGCAACCATGGATACCGTAAAGCTAAAGTCTCACAAGCTGAGAAATTTACTGCACACGGTGGCTTTTATTGGCACCATGTCAGCATTAGTGGCAATTTGTGTTTCCTTGTTGTTCGGGGAGGGAGTATGGCCGTGGGCATTGGCGGGTTCTGTACTGGCGTTTGTTTTTATGCCCGAAGTCTCACCTCGGTGGGTATTAAAAATGTACCGGGCAAAGGCAATACACCCTTCCCAGGCACCACAGCTGTACCGTATCGTTGATATTCTCAGTCAAAGAGCTCAACTGGATAAAATACCTGCGCTTTACTGGGTGCCCAGTCAAACGCTCAATGCATTTGCTGTAGGTACCAGGGCTGATGCGGCCATAGCCATTTCAGATGGATTGTTGAGAAGACTGACACAAGATGAACTGGCTGGGGTGTTAGCCCATGAAATCAGCCATATTGCCAGTAACGACTTGAGACTGATGAACCTGGCTGATCTGTTAAGTCGTATGACGCATCTGATGTCCTTGTTTGGCATGCTGCTGGTGCTTCTTTCAGTTCCGCTGATTTTGTTGGGATTAGCGAGCATTTCTTTTCTGGGCTTGCTGATTTTAATCCTGGCGCCGACATTAAGTGCGCTGCTGCAGTTTGCACTGTCGCGTGTGCGGGAGTTTGATGCCGACCTTGAGGCGGTAAGTCTGACAGGTGACCCTCGTGGGCTTGCTTCGGCGTTGCATAAAATTGAACAGCAGGAAACAGGAATATGGAAAAGACTGGTGTTTCCTGCATACAGGCAGACCGAGCCCTCGCTGTTCAGATCACACCCGGATACCCAGGAACGTATCAGGCGTTTATTGGCTTTACAGCCTGAATATAGACATTTCCAGCAGGCTTCACCCTGGAAAAGCCAGTTGCTTTCTTTTCCACATGTGCAAATCGTGCGAGATCCCAGGCATCGTTTTTTTATGGGTATCTGGCATTAAAAGTGCGACGGTTTTGCATGAGCTGAATTAACGCTTACCTATGGCAAAAATATATAGAGGTTTGAAAGCATCTTTTGACGATAATTTTTAATAAAAAAATCTTTATTTTTTTAGAAAGTTTTTCTAAAAAATTTTATAAAAATTGCCTTGAACTTATTTTGATAATCCCTATCTGACTGTCAGAAAAGCTTTAAGAGGAATCAATACAACAAATTATGAAGGAGAATCCGCGATGCGGAAGATGATTTCTATTAATTTCTTTTTGTTGATTTTATTCACAGCGACCAGCTTGTTTGCGCAGGGCGGAGGGATCGAAAGTCTTCGTCAAACAGGCAAGGCGTTTGCTTCAGTTGCCAAGCAGGTTTCTCCGTCAGTTGTTTATATCCGGGCAGAAACCATTCGAGAAACGCCCCGCAACAATCGCTTTGGC
>Ga0180430_10003835_pt1 | contig 12881 bp, 17 predicted proteins | sample SS_ome_9_FD_132999 | JGI IMG/M metagenome (GOLD analysis project Ga0180430, IMG submission 132999) | Hypersaline lake sediment archaeal communities from the Salton Sea, California, USA - SS_1_S_2 metaG | ecosystem: Environmental > Aquatic > Non-marine Saline and Alkaline > Hypersaline >... | reverse complement strand
CATGAGGATTGTCTTTGCGATCGCCCGTTGGCTGGTAACTTCTGCAGTGGATCGCAATCAAGCTGTCATCACATTATAAATTTGACAACGGCGTCATGGTCGCGATTGCAAGCCTGCTTACCGCATGGTTTCTCATTCCGCAGGCTTTTAATGTTGATCAGTAACCTGGCTTTGCAGCCAGAATGATTTATCCGGTTTCTACACTGAAAATACGCTTCTTCTGAACCATCCTGTAAGGGAGAAGCGTTCTGCATTAGTTGGTAATACTTCATGCTCAAATGTATTGCTCAAGAATGCGACCAGGCGGCCACCGGTCGGAGCGAGATCCATCGACATGTCATTTTTCAGATAAATACGTAAGTGTCCTTCATCGGATGGTATCCATTGTTGATTTAAATAAAGGATAACTGTTAATACTCTTTTGCTGGAGCTGTGAAAATTATCGAAATGTTTTTTAAAATAGCCATGCCTGGGATAGATCGATGCATGTAGTTCCAGGTCAGATAAGCCCAGGTAATTCTCCCTGTTCAGGTGGTAGCGTAATCGTTCAAACATTTGCATTACTTCAGACTGTATCGGGTAACAACTTTCCGGGTTAAGCCAGGATATCTGATCCATGCGTTGTTTGTAGTCAATAACACCATTGTTGATTCCAGCAGGCTTGAACGCATTGTCTTTACAAAGCTGTTGTGATTCTTCCTTTAACGCCTGAATAGTTCTTGTTGGTAAATAGTCGTCGATGACAGCCCAGCCTTTTTCGTTGATCTGGATTGATATTTGCTGGTTGAAGGAGATACGTGTGTCACAAATAGCCTGGCTGGACTCTAGTGGAAGCATTGGTTTATCCATTTTATTATTTAAAGGGGGAATTTAGATTCTTTTGGAGTATGTTCAACAAAACTTCATGATGGTTTTGATCGAAAAAACTGTTTGACCGCTATCGGGTTTCAGTAAAAATTCTGCTTTTTATATTTTGGGGTTTTTAAAGATGAATCCAGAAACTGAATCTCTTGGCAAAGAAGTGGAATTTATTGAGAGTGAATTGTTTGATGAGCAAATCAGCAAGACACTAAAGAGCCAGTTCGATCTGGCAGCCAGAAGGCGTATAGAAGACCTGGAAGAAGAAAAGGCACTCAGAAGATTGATGGATGATGACTTCTTATAATGATTAAATCATCTATCCAAAATATTCCAGTGATTGCTGTATGGTGGGATTTTTAGGGTTGTCAGTGCGCCATACAGCATGGATTTCCCTTTCTATGACAGGGGTGCCTGCAACTGGATAAAGCTTTTTGCTTTTCATCAGTTTATGGCACCAGTTCTCAGGCAGGTATGCGGTTCCACCATTTTTTAGGATATAGCTAAGCGCCAATGAGCCATGGCTCATAAAAATTGATGACGTCGGTGCATCAGGGAAAAATTTTGAGTGGTTGACAGCATAAGCCGTTCCCCAGTCAATCATGACGTAATTTTCAGTCAGGGCATCCCGAATGGATAAATCCTTATCCGTTGAAACCATCTGTAGATTCATTCTTTTCAGAAAACGATAACTCAATTCTGTAGAAGATTGAGGTTCGAATAAGAAAGCAATATCAAGCATTCCGTTCAAAATCTGCTGAGTCAAAGCGGTAGCAGATGCTGTTGATGCATGGATGGCAATATCAGGTGATTGTTTTTTTACGGTTATTAACCAGTCAAGCAGATCTGTCTCCCAAAGGTCTGATAAGCCTGAAACTGATAACAAGACAGCCTGCTTGTCTTCCAGTCCGGCTTCCTGCCGGGCGCGCTGCCAGGTCCCTACGATAGTTTCTGCATGACTGATAAAACGCTGTCCTGCCGCGGTGAGTCGTATGTTGTTTCTCTGGCGTTCAAAAATGGTTACTCCCAGAGCATCTTCAAGCTGTTTCACCCTTGCGCTTACGGCAGACTGGGTAAGGTACAGGTTATCAGCCGCTTTACCGAAATGCCGGGTTCTATTGACCTCCAGGAATGTTCTTAATAATTCAATGTCCATTACGATCAAATTTATTCATGAATATCATCTGTAAATATTGTTGGACCACGCCAGTCATGAAGCCTATAAAGCCTTCGTCCTTAGTACAAGGATCATTCGAAACCCAATTGTTTTCAGAATGAATATATAGTTTTTGGAGACGTTAGAAAATGAAAAAAATCGTAATTGCCGCTTTTGTGTCTTTTGTTATGTTGCCGGCTTTTGCTGCACAGGATTCTCAAAAAGACCAGGAATACATGGAATTGTGTCAGTCATATGCCAGGGATGATGGTGTTTCTGCCGAAGAACTCGAAGAATACCTGCAATCCTGTGTTCAGGACTTCAGGGATACTGCTGAAGAGAAATAAGACTGTTTTTTTGGCGGATAACGACTCTTTTATGTATAAAACGCGTTCTTCCCTTAAATACTAAAGTTATCCGCCTTTTTTGGTTCCATCGATTCAATCAGAAACATCTGTTGCCATACCGCTACACGTCATATAGTGGAAACAATAAGGTCCAGTATTGTTCTATCATTACAGCCAGTCAGAGGCATGGAATTCATGCGATGCTCTTACGTACTTGAAAGGAAAGTTGTAGCCGTGTTGCTGCTCGGTTTGATTGCATTCAGAGTCACCTGAACTGGTGGCAGGTCCTGATAGGGTATAGATTGTATAAAATCGAAAAATCGCCCGCGAGGTCAGATAGTGATACCCGGCGAGCTGTAGCCCTTACAGCGGATCAAATTCCGTTGGCTTTTTCCTGATACGTTCTCTTTTGCGCTTTTCAGGCGTTTCATCATAAATATGGAATTTTCTGCGGGTTAAGCGGTTTCTATGGTTAAGGGAATCGATCATTTCGTCCAGATCGTATTCGATGCCATAAAGCCCGGCATCAATATCATCCAGCTGGCTATAGATGTCATCGAAATAATGGTTTTTCACAATGTTTCTCCTGTGATAAAAGTTCCAACAACCTTGGATACAGAAAGAAGAATTGCTTATTTCTACGGAAAAGGGAAACTGTATATTTTGATCGTTTTAATGAAGAAAAGTGATCAAAGGATCAAGCGGCAGGCCGGGGAATGATTGGGCATGTGGTTCGATCTATTTGCAATATTGAAGTTTGAATACAGGTTTAAAAGGCGTTGCAATACATGAAAAAAAGTAAACACTTATTTCGGATCATCGGGCTGATCTTTCTGATCGCCATTATTGGCATAACATTGTGGCAGAGTAAATCAATCGATGCTGAAGCAATCGCCCAGCGCATTGAAGACTTTGGGCCATTGGCATGGCTGGTATTCATGCTGTTGTATGCCGTGGGTACCGTGTTCTTCTTTCCGGGGTCCGTGCTGACACTGGCAGGAGGTGCTTTGTTCGGACCTGTACTCGGGACATTTCTCAATCTCACAAGTGCCACGATAGGCGCTGCGCTGGCCTTTATTGTGGCGCGCTACCTGGCATCAGAATGGGTCGAGGAAAAAACCGGCGGCCGATTAAAGCAGCTAAAAGAGGGTGTGGAGAAAGAAGGCTGGCGTTTTGTGGCCTTTGTCAGGCTGGTGCCGCTGTTTCCTTTCAATCTGCTCAACTATGCACTGGGCCTGACGCGCATCAGGTTTGTCCATTATCTGCTGGCAACCTATGTCTGTATGTTACCCGGTGCGCTTGCCTATACCTATCTTGGCTATGCCGGTCGGGAAGCCGTCGGTGGTGGAGAGGGGCTGATACAAAAAGCCATGTTGGCACTGGCGCTGCTTGCGGCTGTTGCTTTCCTGCCAAGAATCATTCGTCACTTCAGAAAACTTGATAATCAGAATGATGCAGTGGAATAAACCGGATTACGCGATAGAAAAAGGTTATAAAGGCCACACCATTAAGATAACCGGTAAAGCAATCGCGATAACGATAATTTCCAATGGCAGCCCCATGCGCCAGTAATCTCCAAAGCGGTAACCACCAGGTCCCAGTATCAAGGTATTGTTTTTATGGCCAATGGGTGTCAGAAAGGCACAGGATGCAGCAACGGCCACACCCATCAGAAATGGATCAGGGTTGAGTTGAAGGCGGTTGGCGACGTCAATTGCCACAGGAGCTGCGATGACGGCCGTAGCAGCATTATTCATTACGTCGGAAAGTGTCATGGTAACGATCATCAGTACAGCAAGTACCATGATCGGGCCATAGTCACTGGCAAGCAAGGCAATGCTTTCACCGATGAGGGCAGTACCGCCGGTTGTTTCCAGTGCACTGCCAATCGGAATCATTGAACCCAGCAGCACAATCACCGGCCATTCTATCGATTCGTAAAGTTCACGCAGCGGAATGATTTTAAATGCCAGCATGAGAACGCAGGCAGCGGCCAATGCTGTGGATAAATGTAGCCAGCCGAAGCTGGCAAGCAGTATGGCGCTACTGAATATGCCTACTGCCAGCGGGGCCTTGTGACGTTGAGTGACTTGTAAATCCCGTTTCACCAGGGGCATGGCTCCCAGCCATTGTCCTACTTCGCTGAGCTGCTCTTGCGGACCAAGCAACAGCAAAATGTCACCAGCCAGGATTTCGAGTTTTCGCACGCGCTCGCGAATACGTTTGCCCTGCCTGGAAATCCCCAGCAGCGTGACGCCATGCTGGTAATGCAAGCGTAATGACTGCTCGGTACGTCCCTGGGCACGGGAGCCTTCGGGAATCACGAATTCCATGACTGACAGGCCTTTCTCTGTGATTCCCTGGTATTTTTCAGTACCTACATATTCGAGTCCCAGCGCCCCGACAAACTCGTCAATTGAAGCGGCATTCGCTTCAAAAATTAAAATATCGCCTTTTTTTATGATTTCCCGTCGTGCACGCCCAGGCAGCTGGGTGCCCCTGCGAGCCAGGCCAAGGATAACGACATCGGCTTCATCGGCCGCATCATCAAGTTCAGACACTTTTTTATCAATCACCCATGATGTTTCCGGGACCCTGACCTCGGCAATATAATTGGCAACATCAAACAGTTCTGTTGACGAATTGTGTTGACTGCGCTCGGCCGGAATAAGACGCCAGCCAACCAGGGCAATAAATGCCACCCCGACAATAGTGACCGCCAGTCCAACCGGTGTGAAATCGAACATGCCAAAGGGTTCTCCCAATGCTGTTTCGCGGTAGCTGGCAATAATAATATTGGGGGGCGTGCCTATCAGGGTGATGAGGCCACCCAGAATGGAGGCGAATGATAACGGCATCAGGGTAAGGGCTGGACTGCGTTTTGCCTTGCTTGCTGCCTGCATGTCGATTGGCATCAGTAACGCCAGGGCGGCAACATTGTTCATGATGGCAGACAGTATCGCTGAGATACCCGACATAATAGCGATATGTGAAGAAAGTTTGCGCCCGGAATTAATGACAAAACGGGCAACCAGTTCAATAGCTCCGGACTTGGATAATGATTTGCTGAGTATCAGTACCAGGGCGATGATAATGGTGGCATGATGACCAAACCCGGAAAAAGCCTCATTTTCTGGCACCACGCCGCTAATCACTGCAATGACCAATGCACTAAAGGCGACCAGGTCATAACGCACTTTTCCCCAGATCAGCATGCCAAAAACAGCTGTTAACAATATAAAAAGGGTAATCTGGTCAGTCGTCATAAAAGCATGGTAATAGCGTTTGGCTTTAAAGTCGCCTCATTACCTGGTCGGTCCAGTCAATTGCCTGGTAGTAAGCCTCAAATAACTCGCTGTTATCAAGGTCAGCGAAGCTGATATCAGACCATTCCCCATTTTCAAATGCCAGGGCACAAGATAATGCTTCCCCAAGCACGCCCTGGTGCTCGACAACAGCTGATTTAAATTCTTCAGTTAACGGCAAATGGGACAAAATTTTCTTTATGGGTTGTTTCAGCAGTAAATCAAGGGCTGAAAACATGCCAACTGAAAAATAATTTTGCGTTTGAAGGTCGGCTCTTTCAGCCAGTAGCTCGCAGGTTTTGGAACGCAGCAGGGCAATTTCCATGAGGGCTACCGGTTTGCCTTTCAGGCCACTTAGCATCAGCAGAGAAGCCCATTTGCTGATTTCCTTTCTGCCCAGCAAAACAATGGCCTGCTGAATTGAATCAATTTCTCGCATGACACGAAAGAATGGGGCGTTTACAAGCTTGATCAGTTTATAACTCAGGGAGGCATCATGAGTAATGATTTTTTCCAGCTCTTCGACAGGTGTTTCAAAATCATAAACGGTTGACAGTAACTGCAGGATAGACAGTTCGCTTGTGGCGAGTTCGCGATTTTCATAAATGCGTGGTTTACTGAGAAAATAGCCCTGAAGAAAATCAAAACCTTTATCGCAGTAGGTTCGGTATTCTTCCATGGTTTCTACTTTGAGTGCCAACAGCGATAGACGGGAGTATCGCCTGAGGAATTTGATGAGCAGGTCCAGCTTGTCGATGTTGAACCTGCGTACATCCACTTTAAAGATGTCTGCCAGGGGTAATAATCGCTGATCTTTGAGGTTTTTATATCCGCCGAGCGATATACCATAGCCTGCGGCTTTTAACTCTTTCAGTTTTGAAATCAGTTTTATATCGATAATACAGTTATCTGGAATATCCAGGATGATCTGGTTCGCTGGAAGAGGAATATCCTGCATGACATCGAGAAAGGCACGGGTCACATTGATAACCAGCTTGCGGTGTTGAGAAAAAGCTTCCAGGTCAAAATCCAGCACTGTCGAGGCCAGCACACGTGAAGTTGCTTTTACGGGCTCAAACCTTTCTTTTTCTCCACCAGCAGATCTAAAGAGTAATTCGTAGCCGAACACGCCCATCTGGTTGTTATAGATAGGCTGGCGGGCAACCATAATCCTGTTGACAGACTGCTGATCTAAATCCTTGTTTGAGCTGGAATCCATGCCGTATATTAACTTGTTGTTTTCATTGGTTTTGTTGCTTTTATTTGAGTATATCCATTTGTTGGCGTTTTTGCCATTCAGCGGCTATCGACAATTATCGGTAACCACAAAAAGCAGCTGTTAAAAATTTCGCATTACAGGTTATGCTTTGCTTATCAGCAATCATTAACAGGAATGAACCGGTATGAAAATCAGCATCATCAGTGGCAGTCACCGCAACCCGTCGCAGAGTGAAAAAATTGGCCGCTACATTGAAAAATCGCTGGCAACTGAATTTGATGATATAGAGCCCTGGCTTTATTCGCTGGCGGATAACCCTTTGCCTCTCTGGGATCAATCAATCTGGGAACAGGACAAGGACTGGGAAAACAGGCTGGCACCACTGAAACAGCAGCTTAGCGAAAGTGATGCCTTCATCATTATCGCTCCGGAATGGCATGGTCAGGTACCTGCCGGTCTTAAGAATTTCTTTTTGATGTTTAACCGTTTCGAACTGGGCCACAAGCCGGCTTATATCGTGGCAGTTTCATCTTCTACCGGCGGCGCTTACCCTGTCGCGGAACTGCGCATGAGCAGCTATAAAAACAACAGGCTTTGTTATATCCCGGAACACCTGATCGTGCGTGACTGTGAGAAAGTCTTTAATGACAACGAACAGGAAAATGATGCAGACAGTGATGGGTATTACAAGTCACGCCTCAAGTGGGGGCTGGATATCCTGATTGGCTATGGCAAGGCTTTGAAATCGATGCGTGATTCCACAAAAATCCATCATGATGATTTTGGAAACGGCATGTAAAAGGTCATCAGCTTATCAGGTGCCGCAAAAGGTTTTATAACCCGTATCGCCATTTGCCGGAGCATCCTGATACAGTCCGGTGCTAATGGTTTCTGCATAGGGTGATTTCAAGACTTCGATAAACTCGATTGCCGCTTGAGGATCTGCTGACTGAATACAGCTGTCGATAACATTTTCGACATGGTGATTCCTCGGGATTACAACCGGGTTGACCTGTTGCATGCTATTTTGAATAGCGCTTCGGTTTTCTGTTAATGCATCTATCCTGTTGATCCAGCGCTGGTACCAGTCTTCAGCATTATTGCGCATGTGTTGTTCTGCCTGTTCCGATGACAGCGACTGAGTCAGTGCATTGAAAGTAATGGTGTAATCCAGCTGTTTGTCTTCCAGCAGGTTTTGAAATTCAGAAACCAGCTGGTAGTCATTTTCATCGGGATTTGCCAAGCCCGTTTTTGCGGCCATCATTGCTATATAGCGGGCCTGAAAACGTTCTGAAAATTCATCAACAAGACTGCTGGCGATTTCAATGGCCTTTTCTTCCTCAGGGTGGATCAGGGGTAACAGGGTTTCGGCTAAACGTGCCATGTTCCATTGGGCAATGGTCGGCTGATTGCCAAAGGCATAGCGGCCCTGCACGTCAATAGAACTGTAAACTGTCTGATGATCATAAACCCCCAGCATTGCACAGGGTCCATAATCGATGGTTTCTCCGGCTATGGAGGTATTGTCAGTGTTCATGACGCCATGAATAAAACCGACGCGCAGCCATTCGACCACCAGCCTTGTCTGCTGATCTATTACGGCTTTCAGTAATTCCTTAAAGCGCTGGTCGCCGGCCTCTTTCAGTTCAGGGTAATGACGCTTGATGGCATAATCACAAAGTTGTTCGATAGCCTGGTAGTTTCCCTGTGCAGCAAAGTATTGAAACGTACCAACCCGAAGATGGCTGGAGGCAACGCGTGTTACCACGGCTCCCGGTTGCAGTGTTTCCCGAAAAACCGATTCGCCTGTTGTGGTCACGGCCAGCGAGCGCGTAGTGGGAATGCCCAGTGCATACATTGCTTCGCTCATGATGAACTCGCGAATAGCAGGGCCGAACGCACAGCGACCGTCGCCATTACGTGAAAAACGGGTTTGGCCGGAGCCTTTTAACTGGATGTCTTTACGATTGCCATTTTGGTCAATGACTTCGCCCAGCAGGTGGGCGCGTCCATCGCCCAACTGGGGTACAAAGTTGCCGAACTGGTGACCGGCATAGGCCAGTGCCAGTGGCTCTGAACCGGGCAATAAATGATTGCCTGAAAAGATTTGTGCAAGTTCTTCAGGCTCCAGTTGTTCCTGAACGTTCAGTTCATCCGCGAGTGCATCATTCCATAAAAAAATTTCAGGATTGGCGACTGCTTGCGGATGAATTTTCTCGTAAAACAGATCGCCCAGATGAATGTAACTGTTTGTAAATTTCATGGAATGCCCTGTATCTTTAGGTGATATTCTATTAGAACACCTGGGCGATAAAAACCGTGTGAATAACCGGCTTAAACAAAACCAAAGCTGCTATGAATAGTTCTTCTCGATTGATCTTACTACTACTCAGCATGCTGCTGATCATCGTGCCTGCCCTGTCGGGGTGTTTGACCTTGCCGGATGCCGAAGCACGCAAACAGTCAGCCATACAGCTCGCAGCCAGTCATGGCTGGCAGTTCAGGCAGTGGAAGACGGCTGACTTTGTTCTGGCAGGATCTTCGCCGCGTAATCTTCAGGCATCCACATTACGCATTTATATTGAAGGTGATGGCCTGTCCTGGATTACGGTGAGACGGCCATCAAAAAACCCGACTCCCATCACGCCAGTTTCACTCGAGTTGGCGCTGATAGATGAGCAGCCATCCGTTTATCTTGCACGTCCCTGTCAGTACCTGATGCCCGTTGCGGGTTGTGCCATGAAATACTGGACAAGTCACCGTTATGCCGAAGAGGTGGTTGAAGCGACCAGCGAAGCGATTTCTCAAATCAAAAAACACCATGGTGCAAAACAGCTTGAATTGTTTGGTTATTCAGGAGGGGGAGCTATTGCCGCACTGGTTGCAGCCAGGCGTGATGATGTATCCCGTCTGGTTAGCGTTGCCGGGAATATGGATCACGAGTACTGGACTGCCGATCACGAGGTGTCTGCACTCAGTGGTTCCCTGAATCCGGCTGATTTTGGTGGCCGCTTGCAAACGATGTCCCAGCTACATCTGGTCGGTGAAGAAGATGAAAATGTGCCGGTTGAGGTGGTTAACGCCTATTTGAAGCGGATTCAGGCAACGAAAGAGGCCAGTGTGCATGTCATTTCCAACTATGATCACGAATGCTGCTGGGCAGAAAACTGGAAGCAGTTATTAAAAACCTATGTTAAATAGTTGCAGACCGAACGTTCGTTCTGTATATTGGGTTTCATGAATGCTGTTCAGAAAAATACCCTGCGTGGAGAAGCTTTACGCCAGAAAGTGCTGGATACGGCCCTGCAGCTGTTTTCGGAGCGAGGTTTTTTCAATACTTCCATCCATGATATCCGCAAGGTGGCTGGAGTCAGCACCGGTGCGATTTACCATCACTTTAAAAACAAGGAAGCACTGGCACAGTCCCTCTACGAAACCATTCTGGGGCAGATGGATGATGCAATTGCTCAAGCCTGCAGCGGAAAGTCAGGTTGCCTGGAAAAATCGCGGGCTATTATTGAGAAACTGTTTTTGATGACGGAGCAATATCCACAGCAGATGCAGTTTGTGCTGTTGGCTCAACACCGCGAATACCTGCCGGATGAAGCGCCGATCTGTTCATCAAGTCCTTTCAGGATGATGAAACAGGTGATTATCGGCGGTATTGAAAAAGGAGAAGTGCGTCAGCTGGAACCCTGGGTGGCGGCAACAGCCATGTTTGGTGGAGCACTGCGCATGATGAACCTGCAGCTGGATGGCGTGCTGGACCAGCCGTTATCTGTATATCAGGACGCGGTGGTTGAGTGTGCCTGGCTGGGAATTCGTAAAGAACAGGCCTAAAAAAATTTAACGAAATACCGAACGAACGTTCGTTTTTTAACTGATAAAGGAGAAGATGATGAAACTTTTCAAAAGTGTGTTGATGATCATGGCAGTGATTTTTGCTGCTGGCAGTTATGCGGCGCCGGTACCTGATGACAGTGATGCACTGGCAGGGGTGACAAGCGGTAAGGTTATTTTTGATATCAACATGACTGATGCAAAAAAAATGACGCTCTACCTGATGGTGATTGATGAAACCGTCGAGGACCTGAAAAAACAGGGAGTAAAACCGGATGTGATCCTGGCGTTTCGAGGACTGTCCGTACGCCTGATTTCCAGGGATCGTGAACCGATGGAACTGACTGATTATGAGCATCTGGACAAGATTGAGCAGCAACTGGCTGCGTTGCAGAAAAAAGGGGTGAAGATGGAGGCCTGCTCCGTGGCAACGCGTTTGTTCAGAGTGAAAAATGAAGATTTGCTTGATGGGATAAAGGCGGTGGGTAATACCTTTGTGTCGCTTACTGGTTATCAGGCACAGGGGTATGCAAATATTCCTATCTATTGATTTCTGATGCCAGGCCTCTTCCCTCAGGGGAAGAGGCTTGCATAATGACAGGCTTCTCAAGTAATCATGAATTCGTCCGACCTAGCAAGGAAATAATAGATACATTCCTTACCTTATTGGGCTTCTATGGAAGGCAGTTACAATTATTGGCTGGTTTCGCTTTCGCTGGTTTCGCTTTCGCTGGTTTTGGCGATAGTGGCTTCGTTTGCGGCCCTGTCTATTGCTGCCCGCATTCCTTTTGTTGAACGCCGTATGCTGTGGTTGTGGATGGGTGGTGGTTCTGTTGCGATGGGACTTACCATCTAGTCGATACATTTTGTCGGCATGCTGGCCACCCGCAGGCAGCATGAGCTTGAGCTGGAAATGCGCGAACAGCAAACCAGTCAGGCGCTGCAGGATATCAAGGCACAGAAATTTGCGCTGGATCAGCATGCTTTTGTCGCCATCACCAATGTTAAAGGCAATATTACCTACGCCAATGATCGTTTCTGTGAAATCAGTCGATACAGCCGGGAGGAATTGATTGGCCAGAATCACCGCATACTTAATTCAGGTGTGCATGACAAGCGTTTCTGGCAATCGATGTTTGATGCTATAGGTAGTGGTCGGGTCTGGCATGGAGAAATCTGCAACAGGGCAAAGGATGGCAGTCTTCACTGGCTCAGTACGACCATTCTCCCTTTTTTAGGAGAGGATGGTAAGCCGGAAAGTTACATTGCTATTCGCACTGACATTACTGATCGCAAACTGTTTGAACAACAATTGTCTGAAAATTAGCAATGCTTCCGCTTCATGATGGATCACAGTCCGGTTGCCGTACGTATTGTCAGACATGGTGGGCGGTCGGTGATTTATGCCAACACCGCCTATCATGAGCTGATTAATTTGGATACCGGTCATGTTTTGGGTAATGACCCCAGCAACTATTATGTGGATAAGGCTGTTTACATGGAAATTGTTGCCAAGCTGTCACGCGGTCTGGTTTTCATTCAGCCTATATAGGTGGCTTTTGCAGCTATTGATCACATCTTAAAGAATTATTATTTGAAGCTGCTAAAAAGAAAATAACACTTCTTTAAGGTTTTCTGGAAAGACCCAGGCTTATACCGGGACTTTTGAGGAAGTCCGATTAATTGACATTGATATGACTGATCACGACGAAGATGATTTGCTGGAAATTATCGAGGATGACGAACCTGAACAGCAGGAAAAATCTGATCTGTTCTGGAAAATCCTGATTGTTGACGATGATGAAGAAGTTCATCGTGCAACGCTACCGAATATGATATCAATGATTACCGCACCAAAAGTGAGTTGACGCAGACGCGCTTGATTACTTCCCTGGTTTCAGCTCTTCGCAGTTATCAACAGATTAAAACAATTTCCAACAGTCGCAAGGGGCTGGTCCAGATTATTGAGGCTACCAGTGATTTGTTAACACGCAACGGACTGCATCATTTTGCATCCGGTATCATTACGCAACTAAGCAGCTTCTTTTCCATATCGCTTGATGGCCTGATAGCAGTACGTCGTCAGGAGAATGAGAAAGAAGAGAAAATTAAAATAATCGCGGCAGGAGACCGTTATCAGAATCTGATCAATCTTG
>Ga0180430_10003833_pt1 | contig 12885 bp, 23 predicted proteins | sample SS_ome_9_FD_132999 | JGI IMG/M metagenome (GOLD analysis project Ga0180430, IMG submission 132999) | Hypersaline lake sediment archaeal communities from the Salton Sea, California, USA - SS_1_S_2 metaG | ecosystem: Environmental > Aquatic > Non-marine Saline and Alkaline > Hypersaline >... | reverse complement strand
GCTGGGTGCGAAAAAAGAACGTGAGGTTCTTGGTAAACCTGATAAACCTTGGAATCTTCCTGAAGAGAAACAACATCTTGAATCCTTGAAGAAGAAGGATCCTAAGGCATATGAGAAGGAATTGGGGATGATGAAGGATGAGTATGAATCCTCTTTGTTGTGGTATCGAAGTCTTGGGAGAAAACAAGAGAATACTCATCTGTTTGATTCATTTTTTTCTGGTATTAAGAAACAATTAAACTCAAATAATGGTACGAAGAAAAAGAAAAAAATAGAGACATCTAAAGAACACTCCTTATATACAAAACTTTTCAAAGTAACAGATACATCATCATCCAAAACTGAGAAAAAACAAAAGAAACAAACAACCAAATCTAAAGAATCTACTACGATTCCTCAGCAATCTCCGGAACCCAAAAAACCAATTCAACAAACACCCCCTGATCAAAATAACAATACATTTGATGTTGAACAACAAGAAAGAGACTCTAGAAAAACAAAAGCAATGAAACGAATTTTAAAACAAGAGAATAAACAACGCAAAAAATTAAAAAACAGTTTTTATACCCTAAATCAACAGCTGAGGGATAAAGGGAATCAGCATTCCAACGAGTAAACAAGCGATAATAAACAACACGATCCATATTTTCTTATTCCATCTCATTATAACAACACCATCAAAGGGGCCAAACGGTAAAATATTAAAAAACCCAAGGACTGTGTTAATAAAACAAATATATCCAACCGTATAAAAAAAGAATGCATTATCCATAATTGAAACAGATATAAACAACAAAGGAAATGTGAGCGCGGCAAGAACTATATTTGCTCCAGGTCCAGCTACGGCAATATGTCCTTCCTCAAACGGACGTGGTTCCCCTCGAAACATAACCGCTCCAGGAACGGCAAACACAAATCCCGTACAAATCGATAGAAATAATGAAATCAGCAAACCTTTAGGATACATCCGAAATTCAGACCACAACCCATATTTCTGTGCTATTAATTTATGAGACATCTCATGCACAAAAAACGCACTAAGAATCCCTAAAAAAGATACCCCCAAACCCATGAAGAAACGAGGAATCGTTGCTGAGTGAAATAAAAACATCATCAAAAAACTACTCTGCGTAAGCGCAAAGGTAAACGATACCGTAAGAACAATCATAGCAATAAGAATATGCAAGATTTCCAATTGGCTAATCTGCCCCGGAGTACTCACATCCATTGTTCCCTTTGGAAAATACATATACTCACGAGGTGACAACGTATGATACGACCGATAACTAGGTTGTTTCTCCATCCTCTTCGACAAAGAAACAGAACAAGGTTTTCGTTAAAGAACCTTTTTCTATTTCAAAGATTATCATCCACTACGCAAGAAGACTAGCAATATATGGAAAAGCAACAATGGTACCTATCATACTCCCAACATTTGCCAACGCAACAACAAGAAGTAACCGTATAACTTTATTCTTCCAAAAATCACGAATACTTTCCAATTTACTTAATTGCTTGAAATCCTTAACCGTTGGCGTACGAAGTTTAGCTTCAACATACCCTGCAACCCATCCAGCAGCAATAGCCGGATTTAGAGAGGTAACAGGTGCTGCAACAAACGCGGTAAGAATAGAGAGCGGATGTGCTCGTGCAATAATCGTTCCAATAGCAGAACAAATCCCATTAATAAGAAACCACCAAAGAAACATCTGAGAAGCAAGTCCAAAACCTTGAGAGATAAACGCATAACCGATAAGAGCAACAAATAACACAGGTATAGCATAGCCAAGGATCTTTAACACATTCACCCGTTTTGTTGGAACAACTTCCAATGCTGAAATATCAACAGGTTCATGTTTCGTCGTCAAATAGTCTTTAATACCCTGAAGATGCCCTGCACCAACCACAGCAACAACACGTTTCTTTTCTTCAGCGATATCTCTTATCTTTTGAGCGATATAGGTATCTCGCTCATGAATAAGCACTGTTGTCACACTTGGTGCAATATGTCCGAATTCCTCAAGCATCGTTGAGATCATATCCTGATCCATGAGTTCCTCAATATCAAGCTCCTCAAGGTCTTCCTCTTCAAACCCAATCATTGCTTTAAGAAACTCCCAGAACACTCGGAACTTTTCACGGAAACTCATTTTCTTCCAAGCACGTTTCAAAGTAATCGCGATATCTCGATCAATCAAAGCGATCTCTTTCTTATAGTGCTCTGCTTCATGAATCGCAGCGATCATCTCTGAACCAGGTTCCACTCCATATTCATGTCCTAATCGACGCTGAATGGATGCAAGAAATGTTTGTGCAAGTAAAAAATAAGCATTATTTGATTTTAATAATGAGGTAACTGGAGTATTCTCCCAGGTATCCTTCTTTGTTATCCCATCATATCGTCTTTGACAAAGCTCAACAGCAACCACCTCGGGTTGATATTCTTCAATAACCGAACGAACCTCATCCACACTTCGCTGAGAGATATGCGCCGTACCGACTAGGATGATCTCATCAGATATTTGTTCATGCAACGACATCACAACCTTTAGTGGTATGATATAATGGTAAAGTGCAAGAGGTTAAAAAGATATAGGAGAACCACTTAGATCTCTGCTTCAAAGCTCTCCACATCAGGTTTAAATTCATCGATGGAGGAAATAACGCCATTTTCCTTCTGAATTGCTGCAGCAAGCAAAAAATACACTAATGCAAGAGCACGACGACCCTTATTGTTTGTAGGAATGGCCATATCAACATCTTTCAGCTCATTATTCGTGTCACACAAACCAACAACGGGGATACCAATCGTTTGCGCTTCACGAAGGGCTTGTGCATCAGCGAGTGGATCAGTTACGATAAGCATCTCTGGTTCTAAGTAGTCCTTAGCACTTGGATTGGTCAATGTCCCAGGTCGAAACCGGCCAGGATGCACCTGAATCTTTGTTAACTCAGCAAGTTTTCTGATTGGTTTTTGACCATATTGTCGCACAGACACTGCAAGCACCTGTGCTGGATCATATTTTGCGATGAATTTTGCAGCAACCTGGATTTTTTTATCGGTTTTATTGACATCAATGATGTATAAGCCATCATTACGTACTTTATAGATAAAATCCTTCATATCCGCTGTTTTCTGTCTGGTTCCAATATGTACACCTGCAGTCATATAGGTTTCTTCAGAGGCTAACTGACCTTCTTTGTTTTCCATGGGTGCTTCAGGTGTTGTTTCTTCTTCTGTCATGTTCTTTTTCCTCATTTTTACAGCTACTGCTCAACACGTTTTACTGTTATAGGAATCGCTTCCTCTTCAAACTCTAACATAGCAATATCAATCGGAAAGATGATAGTTTTTGGTATTTTTATCAGTGAGGGCGCACCCATTGATATTTGCAGGGCACGGGCACCAATAATGCGAGCTTTTTCAAAGCGGGTATATTTCACAAGAATCATCCAGCTTCTATGAATAGTGAAAGCACCAAATACGGGCAGCGTTTAAAAACATTACCCTTTAGATGATGCATTTCTAAGGGGAAAAGACCTCAGTATGGTCCTGTTGACGGGTTGAGAATTCTTCTAAGGCGAGCTGAATATCGATGGTGATGTCTCGTAAGAGTTGATCTAAGTGTTCATGTCGAAATTCTTTCATTCCATCTGCATCTGAGAATATTTTTCCGATGAACTCATCGGGACTCCGATGAATTTCTATATCGTATAATGTTTCCTCCATGATTATTTCGCTCCCATATCAATCGATTCTTCATGCCCTTCATGTTCAATAGATTTTTTTCTTTGAGTATCAAAGATTTGATGGTTTAAAGCATTTTTGAAAGTAATGTATTAATCTCTTTTCCACGGTACCCCAAAGCGCCTTGATTTACAAAGGATCGTTTGATGCCTTCATATCCCTTGCGTGGTGGATGTAATCGAAATACTGGTTTCATATCCGGAATCTCTGTCATCGCTATCTTTTGCTGAATAAGTGCTTCAGCTAATTCTGGAATAGATTTCTGTGAGGTAACCGCTGAGATATGCTCATTGGTCAATGGTTTATCTCCTTTGAGTTTTCCTCGCTTCTCTAAAAGATCAGCCATCGTTTGTGTATCAATTTCACCCCAGGTAACGTAATCCTTTGCTATTTGAAGCATCCCTTTGAAGGTAGGGGTTTCTGGAACAACAACACAATGATTCGCTCTAGTTAATCGTAATAATCGCATGGTTTTTTTGATATCTGGTTTTATATTAACCGTACCTCTGACTCGAACAATCGCATACACCATAGTTACATTGCCTCCTCTTGTGGAGCTTCTTTCTCATCAGGAACTCCAATGCTTCCATTGATGATTCCAATACGGCTTATTTCCTTTGAACGGATTCGCATCTCAGTATTCTTCATTAATGAATCAAACACAGCCTTAGCATAATTAACCGTGGTACGGGTCTGCCCATCAGTATATGTCCAGCAATCCTTAATGCCTGCAAGATTTAGTATTTTCTTTGCAACATCACCTGTTGCAAGACCAATTCCTTGTGGTGCTGGTTTCAAAGTGATGACAACTGATCCGCTTTTCCCCGTTACAGAAAATGGAACAGTATGGGGTTTTTTACACCCACATTCCCAGGAACCACATCCGCGACGGATTTCAATCATATTCAATTTTGCATTCTCAATAGCTTTTTGAATGCTTGAACCAACTTCCTTACCCTTAGCCTGTCCAATACCAACATACCCATCTTTATTTCCAACAACAACCGTTATCACGAATTTAACTCGTCTTCCTGAATCCGTCATCCGCTGAACCATGTTAACATCTAAGACTTCATCACTTAACTCAGGGAGGAGAATATCAATGATTTGGGGTTCACGAATGGTAAGTCCTGAATGTAGTGCATCATGCATCGTCGTGATTTTACCACTTTTCACATACCGACCAAGCTTGGTTTTCGGATCCCATTCAACAGGTCGGGGTTCACGGGTCCGTTTTCGTCTTCCCTGACCGCCTCTACGCCGTGGCCCTGCCATTATTTACTACCTCCTATGATTTTTTCTTTTATTTGAGTTACCTCTTCTGCAATACCTTTATCAAGATGTTTACCCATGATTCGATCTTCTGGAGGGAGTTTATCATCGCTACAGGGGCAGGTGATCCCTGCATCTAATACTCCCTGAAGGGCTGCGAACACTTTTGATCCTTTGACCGGAACCTGCCGTCCGATGTCAAGGACACTATCAGTTATTCCCGCTTTTTTTGCGCGAGTCGCAGCAAGAAGCCCCGTAAGATATGCTGCTGGAGTGGTTGCCAGTGAATGTTTCCAGTTATATTTTGATTTCAGCTCTGTTCCGATAGCAGAGGCAATGATTTCATCTCCTCGTTCATCATAGGCTGCAAACTGTACCCGAATATTCTTTATTGATCGTCGTACGATTACTCGATGACGTCCTGATTTCAGTAATGCAAGACGGGTGCGGTAATCGGTTTTTCCCTCACGACGTCGGCGGAGCTGAGTTCGATATCGAGGTCCATGACTCATGTTGTTTCCTCCTTGTTCTTTAGTATCCCATCTGAGACAAGATGGCTTTTAAGATGGCGTTTGCTGCGGAATTCTCCACCTTTTGCCTTTCTATAATATTTCCTGTAATATGTTGGTGTAATCTCCCCATTTGCGCGGAGGTCCTTTAGGTATGCACGTAATGGTCGAATGGTTCGAATCCATTGTTGTTTTCGAGGAAATCGAGCATATTTTCCTCCTTTCCGGGATCCATGTCCTTTCCGTCTTCCTTTTTGTTTTTGTAACATGTTTATTTTCTTTCGACCACGGGATATCCCTGTTTTTTGCTGGGCACGAATGGCTTTCCCTCTGATGAGTACTCTGATATCATCTTTGGTAACAGCTCGAGCGATCTCTTCTAATCGATCCTGGTCCATCCAGACACGATTTTTCCCACATTTCAGAAGGGATGCTGCCATTCTTCGTTGATTTCTTAAATCAGTCATTGATGATTCCTCATAAATTTAGTATTCGAATGTGTAATTCTTTTGCTTTTTTTTCAATCGCAAGCCGTTTTTTAGTTCCTACACTAGCACCAATTCGGGCTGCTTGTGTCTTTGGATTCAGTGATTCCAGATCCTGAGGCGTATAGATTAGTACTTCCTCAAATCCTGAGGGATGGAGACCACGGACCTTTTGTGGACCACGGTATCCGACTCGGACTCTATTTGGCCGGTATTTATAATTACGTCGCATTTTGGAACTGATTCCATCAGGTCGTCGCCAATTCTTTGGAATCCGTTTATATCGGAACCATTCCTCTCGAAGGAATGTTGGGGTTCGTTGTTTAATCTTTTTTCTGAGGTGTAGTGCATGTTGTTGTTCAGTGGTAAGCTCTGGTTTCTGTTTTACTTGATATCCTGTAGTATCCTCTTTATCAGAGGGGGTTGGTTTTGCTTTTAGGGATGATGCTGGTACTGTAGTAGCTTCCTCTGTCTTTTTAGCAGGTGGTGTGGTTTCTTTAATAGCTGTTTCTGGTGATGGTTTCTTTGGACTACTTTTCTGTTGTTTCTTTGCCTCTGCAATCAGCGTCTTTGCCACAGTTTCACTGACGCCTTTAATCGCAGTGAGATCTTCAATACTTGCTTTTTGAAGTGCTGTAAATGAAGTAAATCCGGCATCGACAATGGCCTCTGCCTTTGCCTGACCGATTCCCTTGATTTCAGTAAGCATCTCAACAAAAGATTTTTTTGCCATCCTTAGCTGCCTCCTCTACTCGTCCGATACACACCATCTTGAAACACACGAATATCCCGACGTTTCACTTTGGTCGCTCGTTCAATATTGGCAACGGTTTGCCCGACTTTTTCTTTATCAATTCCAGTAACAATAACTTCATCCCCATCGATTTTCACGTTCACATCAGATAGGATACAGGCATGACGGGGAGCTCGTTCTCCTAAGAAATTCTGGATGACAAACGTATCTCCTTCAACGGAGAGTTTAATTGGAAAGTGGGAGAACACTGTTTTCATATGGTATTCAAACCCTATGGTAACACCACGGATCATATTGTTTATATGGGCTGCAAACGTACCTACGAGTGCTTTTTGTTTCCTACGATCTTGCTTGCATTGGATAACCAGTACTTTATCTTTAAGGGTCATGGATACCGTTGGATTTGCAAAGACTCGGGTAAGTTCTCCTTTTTCACTTTTAATGGTGAGCTGTTGCCCTGCAAGTTGGGCATCTACCTGCTCAGGTATGTGAATCTCTTCTTTGATTTCTGATACTTTGGCCATGATACTTCACCCTTCGTTAATATACATATGCTAAGACTTTTCCCCCGATGCCCTGTTTTTTTGCTTCTTCATGAGAGATAATTCCTTCCGTTGTAGTAAGAATTAACATGCCAAAATCACGTGCAGGAAGATACCGGGATTCCCAGGTTTCTAACTCTTCACGTTTCACGGGATACCGAGGTTTAATAACACCACAATTGTTGATATATCCACGGAGGATGACTTGAAAGACGCCTGCTTTCCCATCATCAATGTATTCGAATTCACCGATGTATCCTTTTTCTTTTAAAAGATTTAAGACACCACCAATGAGTTTAGATGATGGTTGAATGTGACACATTGCCTTCCCACGTAATTCTGCATTTTTAATCATGGAAAGTGCATTTGCTAATGGATCATTTAACATCTTTTCTTCACTCACTCCTATGAAAATTTTTTAAATCCTAATTCTTCAGCTTTTTCTCTGAAACACTGCCGACAGATATGTAACCCATATGCTCGAATCAATCCACGTTTTCGTCCGCATCGCTCGCATCCCTTGATACGACCATATACTTTCTGTTTCTCCTTAATTTTCATTATTGAACCACCTCTGCTTTGAATGTTGAACTGATGTACTGCATGGATTCTTCACGGGTGATTATGTGATTACTATGGATCTTACGTCGTTGTATCCGCCGTTTCTTGATACGGTATCCAGGTTTCTTCATAGTAATACAGACATCCATCCCAAAAATTCCAATATCTGGATTATATTTTTGATTTTTAAATAAGGTATGATCAGGGATACCGAATGAAAAATTCCCCTGGTCATCAAATGCATACTCAGCGATTTTATTTTCTCGTGTCTCAAATGCTTGAGCCAGGAATGTATGTGCGGCTTCTCCTCGCAGTGTTACTTTACATCCAATTGGCATTTGTTTCCGAAGCCCCAAATCTTTACTTGTTACGTTTGAAAGGGTTTGGACTGGTTTATGATTCGTAATGCTTTGCAAAACAGATTCTGCTTTTTGTAATCGATCACCAGCTTCTCCAACACCAATATTCACAGTGATTTTTTCGATACAGGGTTGAGTCATAGGATTCGGCGTCTTTGTTTTTTTTACCGCGCTCATTGTACACTCACCTCAGGAATCGAAATCACTGGTTTATTTTTCCCAATAGGAAACACATATCTTTCCAATGTTTGAAATTCAATCTCTCCTTTCATTTTTACTTCATTTGGCTTGGAGGATGCGATGATATCAATTGCATCAATGGTTGCAAGTTCTCCGACATGACTCCCTCCAATGATAAGAGAAATAGACCCTTGCTTTCGGGGATATACAGAACTAATTTTTTTATCCTTAAATGTGAATTTTACCACATCACCTGTTGTATATGTATCCTCTTTCACAATACAATTTGCCCCATCATGAAAATGTAATTGAGTACTATTTCCCCGAAGGGATGTTTTATTCTCAATTCTTCGAAGTTTCCACTCTGCTTCACTAGTAGTAATATCTACAAGAGTGAGTCTCCCTCGTCTATTGTACACAATACGGTACTGCTTTTTTGTTTTGGGAAACGTGATAACATCCATGAATCCTACAGGAAATTTTGGTGATTTTCTGATGATCCCGTCAACAAGCACTTCACCATTTGAAAGGATACGTTTTGCCTCACGGCGGGTGTCACAGAGATTAAGATAATCACGAATGAGCAGGCCAAGTGGCAGTGCGGCTGATAATGCATGAGCTCCTGGTGATGCACGAATAGTCCATTTCCGCTCTTTTCGATGTACTTGTACGGTTCTAGGGGTATTTAGACGTTTTAAATGTTTGCTCATGATTGCTCCTCCTTAGGTTTTTTCGGTTCCGAAGTTGCTTTATCTTTTTTCGGAGATGATTGCTGTTTCTTTGGTTTTTCTGTCTTTGGGGTGGTAGGTTTTTCAGCAGATTTCTCTTCTTTTTTTGTTTCTTTTTTATCAGATGAGGGAGCTTCGGTCTTTTTCGAAGGTGTTTTTTCCTCTGGTGGAGCCTCTACTGTTTTACTGGGTTTCTTATCTTGTTTTATCTCAGAATCCTTTATTTCTTCTATGGGTTCATCGATACTTTCTTCTAAGCTTTCCTCAGCTTCTGCTTCAGCAGCCAATCGTTCTTCTTCTATCCGCTGCTGTTCCTCTTCGATTTTTTGTTCTCTGATCTGCTTCTTTGCTTCAGATTCGATTTCCTTCTTTGTATCCTCTGAGAGGCCTTCTTCTAAGCGTCTTCTTCGCCATTTATCGGTTAAATTCAATTTCGTAATCAATACATTGCTAGGATGAACCGGTCGAGCTACCTTTTTTCCATCAGCTTTTGGATTGGTGATCCCTTCGATTTCGATCATATGTTTTTTTAGATAAATGCTAGTAACCTTTGATTCATGACCTTTGAATGAGCCACGCATAATGCGCACCGTATCTCCTTTTACTACAGGAGTTTGTCTTCGATCATATTTCAGTAGAAGATTTTCTTCTAAATGTGCAGAAATATGTTTTCTTCTTTGATGAAGCGGTGCATTGAAAAATGCTTTTCTTTGCTTCCGAGCTTTACTTGATCTCATAACACTCACTCATTTTTATACGATTGTAGATGCATTCGCTGCAATCCGTGGCCATCGCTCAGCTGCCTCGATTGCAACAGGTCCTTTAATCATAGAACCTTTTGTTTCTCCATTATCTGTTACAATGACTGCGGCATTATCTTCAAATTGGACCATTGTTCCATCTGAACGTCTGAAAGGACGGCGTTGCCGAACGATTACCGCTTTTAACAGTTGCCTACGCATGTCAACAGCACCTTTTTTTACGGTAATAATTACCAAATCCCCAACACCAGCACGGGGATATCGTCGATAGGTTCCTTTTAACTTTGGTGTTGCAACAATCTCAACGATTTTCGCTCCAGTATTATCGATACATTCAAGTCTAGCGCCGGTGGGCAATCCTCTTTTTGTTCTCCCAGCAATTCCTTTCATATTCTCTTCTCCATTATATCTTTTCAATAGCAACAAATGATATGGTTTTACTCAATGGTCTGCATTCAGCAATACGAATCTTATCTCCAACGGCAACTTCAAGACAGGGTGGACAATGTGCGGAATACATTGAGGTTCTCCTTTCATATCGGTCGTATTTTGGAATAAGATGCATATATTCACGTTTCACTACAATGGAATGCTGCATTTTTTTCGATGCAACAACACCGGTGATGATATGCCCCCGTACGGGAAGTGTCCCATGGAAAGGACAGTTTTTATCTATACATTCCTTTTGGGCTGCAGTAACATTTAATCCTATATTGTGTGATTTTGTAGATTTTTCAGTCATACTCGGTTTTCACCTTGCTTTTTTTATTCTTTCTTCAGATCGAAACAGGATGGTTGATCCTTTGATTGATATTGTATCTGTTTTATCGGGAAAGGTAAACGTCGCGGTCTGTTTTGCAATTCGTTTTATAGCATGTGCTGTTTGGATGAGAAAGGTGTGTTTTGTTTCATCAATGATCCGTCCTGTTCTCTGAATCCATGTAGGATCAGTACAGTCAGATATGATAACGGTTTCACCAATGAACTCATCCTTTGCTATTGGTATCTGTTGCATGTTTCTTTCCCTGCTTTTTTTATTGTAATTATATCATATTATGATGAGACTTCTACAATGAATCCCATTTCTTCAAGGGATTCACGTACTTTATGACGATGATCTCCTTGTAATTCAATCCGCCCATCTTTGATTGTCCCGCCACTAGCACATTTCTTTTTAAGTTTCGTGATCAATATATCAAGATCAAGTTCATGGGGGTTAATACCATCAACTATTGTCATCATTTTTCCATATCTGCGTTTATCAACAGTTATAATTATTTTTTGCTGTTCCCGCGCAATGTCTTCACAAACGCATAATTCTTTTGGAAGGCCACATTTTGGGCAGATTTCACTCATTTATTGTTCTCCTTCCTCATGAATAATGGTTAATATCCGTGCAATTGAAGTACGAAGCTGCCTAATCTTTCCGGGGGATGGTGGGGAACCACCCATTGCGGCAACTCCTCGCTCATGCATGAGCTCTTGCTTTAATTCCTGAAGTTTTTCGTGTCGTTCTTCAGGTGTATATCCTCTGATTTCTTTTGCTTTTAGGACCATACTTAATCCTCTTTGAAGAATTTCCGTAATTCTTTAATGATAGTTGCAGCTGTTTTGTCACCAATGCCAGGGATTTCAGCAATTTCCTCGGCTTTTAACTCGTAGAGTTCTTCAATGGTTTTTATGCCGGCTGCATCGAATTTTTTGATGATAGATGGACCAACACCAGGAATCTCAATTAATTTCTTGATATCTGTTTTCTTTTCTTCTTTTGGCTCTTTCTTAGTTTTTTGTGGTGATGGTTCTTTTTCTTTTGGTTTTTCATTCTCTTTTTTTAATTTAAAAGTAATCTCATCAGGTAATTTAGCATCTGGTTTCATGATACCGACTTTCACACCAAGCACTCCTGCCTTTAATTTAGCAATAGCAAATCCACGGTCCATGACCTCTTTTGCGGTCTCTCCACAATATTTAATGTGACCCTGTGTGAATTTCTCTGTTCGATGACGGGAACCCGTAAGCTTCCCTGCAATAATGATTTGACATCCTCGCGCACCAGCGGACATTATTCGTCGGACAGTGGAATGACCTGCGCGTCGGAAATGCCAGCCTCTCTCTAAAGCTTCAGCAAGTTTCTCAGCCATTATTTGTGCATTTAACGCAGCAGTATTTCCTGCTTCTTGAATTTCTATTTGTGGATTATCAACATGGAATTTCTCTTGTATTTGCGCGGTGATTTCTTTGATTTTACTTCCACCCTTTCCAATGACCATTCCAGGACGCTCAACAACGATGTTGATTCGTGTACCCATCGGTGTGCGTTGAATAGCCATACCACCAAAACCAGCTCCTTCTACTTTTTTTATGAGAAATTCTTTAATGAGAATTCGGTTGGTACTCTCACGTATAAATTTTCTTTCGCCTGCCATTACTCTACCTCTTCAATGATGATTTCCACATTCGTCGTTTTCCGATTCTTATCGGTTGCTCGTCCCTGTGCACGAGGCATAATCCCTTTAATGATCCGTCCACGATAGGTGTTGATATGAAGGATACGCATGTTCTCTACATCAAACCCTTTGTATTCTGCATTGTTCTCAGCATTCTTCAGGGTTTTAAGAATATAAGATGCTGCTTTTTGAGGAAAACTCCCTGGGCCGATGCCTTTTTGATGAGCGACTTTTCCATTGTGAAACACTGCAGGTACGGCTTTTTTTAAAGCAATAACATCTTCTAAATACAGCTTGGCCTGTTCAAGTTTCATCCCGCGTATAGCACGGGCGATATTTTTAGAATCTTTTGGAGAGCAATGAAGCTCATAACCATACGCTTTTGCAGTTTTATCAGGATCTGTCTCTGCTGAATATCGCAACATTTTTCATCACTTCAGGGGCATGAATTTAGATGACCTGGTCGCTCCAACTCCAGGACCTGTATGTTTCACTCTTTTTCTTGTTATTGCAAATTCTCCAAGATAATGACCAACCAT